>Ga0315281_10011721_pt1 | contig 11994 bp, 10 predicted proteins | sample YL17G07_0_MG_FD_204540 | JGI IMG/M metagenome (GOLD analysis project Ga0315281, IMG submission 204540) | Sediment microbial communities from Yellowstone Lake, YNP, Wyoming, USA - YL17G07_0 | ecosystem: Environmental > Aquatic > Freshwater > Lake > Sediment | place: USA: Wyoming | collected... | reverse complement strand
TAGAAAGATACTCGTTGTGGACATAGGGGCAGGCTCCACAGACTGTGGATACATGCTTCGGACGATTCAGCACGGCAAGAACGAAGGAAAACCTCTATTGATATGGCTTCCCTCAGCACCGGCCTTCGAACGAGCAGGGAATTGGTTGACCGATCAGATTCTTGCGGACTGGCGCAACCAAGGTCAAACGCAGAGGACCAAAGCTGAAGCGGAAGACTACAAAACAAGTGGTGTAACTGACTGGTACCACAAACCGTTTGTTAAGGAATGGTGCAACTCGATTACAGAAAGAGTCGAGCATTATATGCGCAATGTCCGAGACGAGATACGCCTTCCCCGCGACCCAGGGCTGGAAATTGTTATTACTGGCGGCTCAAGTGCGGTCAAGCCAATTGGGGAGCATATACTCGGCGGCGTCATCTTCGCCCTCACAGCCAGGGGGATAAGCCCGAATCTGATTAAAGCAACCACTATTGTTGGACCTCCGAAACAAATGCCTGGGGGTGGTTACACAGACGTTCAATACGCCCAGCTGGCAGTGTGCCTAGGTGCCTCCCATCCAGGCCTGACCCAATTCAAGCACTACCCAAACGGGCTCCGTGAGCCTACCCTAGCGTAGTCTTCGGTCACCCCACCGCAAAGCCGCCGCCTTTTTCGAAGGCGTGGGCGACCTGGAGCAGGCGGGCTTCGTCGAAGTGCTTGGCAAGCATTTGCATGCCCACGGGAAGGTGCGGCTCGCTTAGCGTTTTCCCGCAAGGGACGGAGATGCCGGGAATGCCGGCCAAGCTGGCGGTAACGGTGTAGATATCGGCGAGGTACATCTGGAGCGGGTCGTCCACGCGTTCGCCGAGCTTGAAGGCGGGAATAGGCGAGGTGGGCGTGACAATCACATCCACGTCATCGAATGCTTCCAGAAAGTCGCGCGCGATGAGCGTCCGCACCTTCTGGGCTTTTAGGTAGTAGGCGTCGTAGTAGCCGGAACTCAGGACATACGTTCCCAGCATGATGCGCCGCTTGACCTCCGCGCCGAACCCGCGGTCGCGGGTTTTCTTGTACATGTCGCGCAGGTCGTCGTATTCCGGCGACCGGAAGCCGTAGCGGATGCCGTCGTAGCGCGCCAGATTCGAGCTGGCCTCCGCCATGCAGATGATGTAGTAGCAACCGATGGCGTAATCGGTGTGCGGCAGGCTGATGGGAACAACGGCGCAGCCGAGCTTTGCCAGGAGATCGATGCCCTTCTGAACGTTGTCCCCGATCTCAGGACTGAGCCCGGCGAAAAACTCCCTGGGCACCCCGACTTTCAGCCCCCGGACGTTCTGGTCGAGCATCGCCTCGTAATCAACGACGGGGACGTCAGCAGAAGTCGAGTCCTTGGGGTCGCGGCCGGCAATGACCCCGAGCACATGCGCCACGTCGCGCACCGAGCGCCCGAACGGCCCGATGTGATCGAGCGAAGAAGCAAACGCCACCAAGCCGTAGCGCGACACGCGTCCGTAAGTCCCCATCATGCCGACGATGCCGCACAGCGCGGCGGGCTGGCGAATCGAGCCGCCGGTATCCGACCCGAGGGAGACCGTGGCCAGGTTCGCGGCCACGGCGGCGGCTGACCCGCCGCTCGAGCCTCCGGGGACGCGCGTCAGGTCGTGCGGATTGTGCGTGGGGAAAAACCCCGAGTTCTCCGTGGAGGAGCCCATGGCGAACTCGTCGCAATTCGTCTTGCCCAGGACGCAGGCTCCCGCCGCTTCCAGCCGCTCGACGGTCGTCGCGTCGTAGGGAGCGAGATAGTTTTTCAGAATCCTCGAGGCGCAGGTCGTCCGCACGCCGCGGGTCAGAATCACATCCTTGACCGCCACCGGGACACCTGCGAGCGGAGGCAGCGGTTCACCTGCGGCCACGAGCTGGTCGATTCGCCGGGCTTGCTCCAGCGCGCGTTCCGGCGACAGGTGCAGATATGCTCGCACCTCCGGGTCTTTCTCTTCGATCCGCGCCAGATGAGTGCACACGATCTCTTCCGCCGAAACCCTGCGCTCGGTCAGGTGGGTACGGATTTCACTTGTGGTCAGCGTCGTCAAATCCATGGAGGAAGAGAGCGAAAATCGAAATTGGAAAATCGAAATTCGTCACCGCCGCGAATCGCGATCTTTGTTTTTCGATCTTCGAGTTTCAAGTTTCGATTTTCGTCGTTCGGTCATTCCCTCTCGATGACCCGCGGCACCTTGAAGCATCCGGCGTCGCTCTCGGGAGCATTGCCCAGCGCCTCGTCTTGCCGAAACGTGGGGTGAGGCTGGTCCGGCCGGAGCGCGGGATTCTCCGCCGACGGATAAGTCACCTGCGCCATGGGCTCGACCTGCGCCGTGTCCAATTCATTCAGCTTCTGCATGTACTGCAAGATGGAATCAAGTTGAGGCAGGAACTTCTTCACCTCGTCCTCGGTCAGCTCGAGGTGAGCGAGTTCCGCGACGTAGCGGACGTCCTTCTCGGTCAGGGCCATCAGTGCACCGGCTTTTTGCCGCGAGCGAAATACTTGGCGAAGGAGCGCTCCAGAATTCCCGAGATTTCAGGGTCAAGCTTGTCCACGCCCTCGGGCGCAGGCAGGCCAGACGCTTCGAGGTTCAGCGGGGATTTCCGCGGCGGAGCCGGAAGCTCTACAGAATCCATCCGTGAGACGTGCTGTACCCGCAGCTTCTTGACGACGGGACTCCCCAGGAAATTGTTGATTTGCGCCCGAATCTCCTCGGCCATCTGGCGGAGCTGCGCGGCCCAGGTAGGGCAGGCCGTGGCCAGCGTCAGCGTCCCCGCCGCAAACGCGACGGGCCGCACCTGCTGCGCGATTCCCCTGCCGACCACCCGCGGCCACAGCGGCGCGAGGATCTCAACCAGAGCCGCGTCGGCGCGGCGCACCTGCGCCTTGAAAGCGGCAGGCAGAATCTTCCCGATCTCGTCCAAGTTGGTCCTTCCCCCATTCAGCGGCAGGGTTCAGAGCGGCAAACGAGTTTAGCATAGCCAGGGCAATCACGGAACAGGTTGTGGGACGAGGTTGGGGGCTCTTATAATCGCCAACTCCATGCGGTTGATTCTTGCTTCGACTTCACCGCGCCGCCGGGAACTGCTCCACCAGGCAGGCTTCCATTTCGAGGTGCGTCCCAGCTTGGTGGAGGAAACTCCCGCGCCCGGCGAAACGCCGGAGGAGTTCGCGCGGCGCGCCGCCCGCGACAAGGCCCTGGCGATCGCTGCGTCGGCTCCGCAGGACAGTCTCGTGCTGGGTGCAGATACGGCGGTCGTCGCTGACAGCGAGACACTCGGGAAGCCCGCCAGCCCGGAGGACGCAGCGCGTATGCTCCGCCTGCTCTCCGGCGCTGCCCATCGCGTCATCACGGGAGTGTGCCTGGTCCGCGCTCCCAATCACATCGAAGCCCTGGCGCACGAAACCACCTTCGTCACTTTCCGCCGCCTGGACGAAGAGGAGATCCAGAGCTACCTGACCAGTGGGGAAGCCTTCGACAAGGCAGGCGCCTACGGCATTCAGGGACTCGCCTCCAAGTTCGTGACGCGCATCGAAGGCTGCTATTTCAACGTTGTAGGCCTGCCCGTGGCGCTTGTGTACGACCTGTTGAAGCCCTTCCTGATGGCCGCGCGCTAGCCGTGTCGGGTCCTCCCCTGGTCAGTCGTCAGTTGTACCTTGCGCCTGACCACGGACAACGGCAGCTAAAGAATGACCCGCTCATCGCCCTCGCGGCGGGTGACGCGCTCCCGGTCGAGGTATTCGAGCAGCGGGATGGCGTATTTGCGACTCAGCCCGGTGAGCTCTTTGAACACCGTGACATTGATTCGATTACTCCGCTCCTTCCGCCGCGCCAGCATTTCACGCAGCTTCTCAAGCGCCGCGCGGTGAAAGATCAAGTCCTCCGTAATCTTGATCAGCGTCTTCTCCTTCAGCAAAATCCTCAGAATCTTCTCGGCGCGCCCCCGGTCGATCCGCAGGCCTTCCAGCACTTCCTTCGCACTCGGCACGGCGAGTCCTGCGCTCTCAAAAGCCCGGATGATCTGATCCTTCGCGACGGACTCTTCCGGACTCAATTGAACTCTGCGCCCGGCAAACACAACCGTCTCGCCGTGCACCGCGATTTTTCCTTGCGCGCCGAGCGTCTGGAGGACAGCGTCGCATAGCGTCGCTGAGGGCAAACTCCTTTCCCCCGCCGCCCGAGTCGCCAAGCGGCCGCGCAGGTCTTCCTTCGTCATCCCCGCGCTCAGGGGATTCGCCGCGTGAAATTCCTCGAGCTTCTCCACCACGCGTCGGCTCAGAGCTTCGAAATACCCAACGTGAACAAATAGGTTGGGCGGCCGGCCAAGAACCTTCAACCGCTTCTCGACCTCCAGCCACTTGCCCACGCGCAAGACCTCGTCGGGTTGCCAGCCGGTGCGCGCCACGAGCGAGGAAGGCGAAACCTCGCCCGCCCGCGCCGTCAGCAGTTCCAGACGATTTTCGGGATCGCCGGCTTCCATCACCTTCAGGAACCGGTGCACTTCCGGGTCGGCGAACCGATGCTTGGGAGGATGATTATCCAAAACCATTCCGCCGCCGATGGTCACCAGCGGAGAGAACTGCCGAATGATGAATCGGTCGCCGGGCAGAAAAAGGCCGGGTTCAGCCAATCGCAGTTGCGCGTACATCCTCTGGCCGGGAGCCACCACCTTGGCATCGAGCAGAACCACTTCCGCCACCATCTCGGCCGTCCCGCAGTGGAAATGAACCCGCGCGCGATTCTTCAGGGGGCGCGCCGCCGGCAGAAGCGAAAGCACGACATCCAGCCGCGACGTGGCGTCAAACAAACCCGGCGCCGCCAGCACCATGCCGCGCGCGAGTTCCTGCGCCTCGACTCCCGCGAGATTCGCAGCCGTGCGCTGCCCCGCGACCGCGCAGTAAGCAGATTGGTTGTGCACCTCGATCCCCCGCACGCGCACGCGGCGACCCAGCGGGTAGATCTCCACTTCCGCTTCCTTCTCGATCTTGCCGGCAACGAGCGTTCCGGTGACCACCGTGCCAAAGCCTTTCATCACGAAGGCGCGATCAATGGGCAGGCGGAAGGGCAAATCGAGGGGCTTGGGCGGAATTGCGCGGCCCAGCCGCCGCAACTCCGCGCGAAGCGCGTCCAACCCCTCACCAGTGCGCGCGCTCATCGCTACGATGGGCGCACCGTCCAGAAACGATCCGGCGACGAATTCCTGGACCTCCAGCCTCACCAGGTCGAGGATCTCGCGCTCCACCAAGTCCGATTTGGTAATCGCGACTAGCCCCTGGCGGATGCCCAGCAACCGGCAAATATCGAAGTGTTCGCGCGTCTGAGGCTTGATAGATTCGTCCGCCGCCACCACCAGCATGACCAGGTCAATGCCGCCCACGCCGGCCAGCATGTTCCGCACGAAGCGCTCGTGGCCCGGCACGTCCACAAACCCCACGCGAAGGTCTTCGCCCAGGTCGAGGTGAGCAAACCCCAGGTCAATAGTGATGCCGCGCCGTTTCTCTTCTTCCAGGCGATCGGGGTCAGTGCCGGTGAGCGCCTTCACCAGCGCGGACTTGCCATGATCGATGTGGCCCGCTGTGCCGACGATAACGTATTTCATGGAGTGGCGATTCTCCTGAATGCTGCCTCGCGTCGCCACCGCCGGGCGAGGAGCGCTTCGAGAGGCTGGGCGGCATGACTCACTCCGGCTCCGTCTTCGCCGCCGGGGGCGTGGCGGACGGCTTCTCGACTTCGGACCCCAGCCACACGCTGGCCACCACCCAGTCGCCGTAGCGTTTCTGAAGAACGATGTCGTAGTAGGCCATCGCCGTGGGATCTTCAAAAACGACCCGCGCTAGGGCACGCGTCTTATCGGGCGAAAGCGTGACGTGCTGGACCTGCACGTTGACCAAAGGTTTCGGTAGCGTAGTCGGCGCAGCAGGTTTCGCGGACGCGGCGCGCGGCGCCGGTGGTTTCGGGGCGGCCGCAGGAGGAGCCGATTCCAGCGCGGGCATGAAATAGGTTCGCACTGCCGCTTCCAGCGAGCCGCCCGCCTGCTTGGCCTGCGGGCTGGCCAAGTATTTAGCGCGGCGCTCGATGATTTCGAGGGCATTTTCCAAGTCAAGGCGAATGACCACGTCCTTGGTCTTGGCTGCCGCCTCGCGCAGCGACGCAAGCAGCTTCAGGTCAGAACGAACGGTAAGGGCCAGGATGGCGGCTTCGGTGACGGTGCGATCCGGCTCCTCGTCGGCGCGGTCAATCACCTCGAGCAGCGTCTCGAGGGCTTCTGGCGCGTCATACTCGCCGAGCGCACCGTAGTAAAAGCGCCGCAAGTTGAGGTCACGCGGGTCCGCTTGGAGCTTCCAGAGAATCTGGATTGCTTTTTCTCCACCAATATACGCCAGCGCCTGGGCGGCGAACTCCGCGGTGCGGTCATCCTTGAGCGCCTCCTCAAGCTGCGGTATGACGGCCGGGCCGGCCGCCGCCGCGGCGCGATAAAGCGCGTCGCGTGCCTCGGGATTGGGAGAACCCTCGATGGCGTCCAGCAGTTCCACGGCCCAGTCGCCAGGCAGCGGCTTTTCCTCTTCTTCCGCCGCCGGATTCGGAGCGGTCGCAGGCTGTTGGGCCAGGCAAGGCACGGAGAGCAGAAGGCAGAAGGCAGTAAGCAGTAGGCAGTGGACAGAAGGCCGAAGGCAGTAAGCAGAATGCAGCCACGAGCACAGGCTCCGAGCGTTCCTCCTTTCCGTTTCGTTATTCCTTCTGTTTCGCATTCCGCCCTCACCTAGGTGCCCGCAGGCCGCCTTCACGTTGGAGAATGTCCCCTCCGGACAAACCAATCTGGCGCTGACCACTGCAACTGGGCACTGGCTCCAGCGGGCCCTTTCCCACCTACCACCTACGACCTGCTACCTACCGCTTTCTGCTTTCTGCCTACTGTTCTCCAGCAGCGCCGGCAATTCGCGCAGATCGCCGATGAGGAGGTCGGGAGGCACGCTGGCGAGCGTAGGCGCGCCGAAGCCGTAGGTGACCCCGCAGGTCCAAACGCCGGCGTTGCGCCCGGTGAGCACGTCGGTGTCGGAGTCGCCGACCATGAGGGTTTGCTCGGTCGAAGCGCCTGTCTCGCTCATCAACTTCTGGACGCCCAGCGGGTGAGGCTTCTTCTGCGGGAAGCTGTCGCCGCCGAAGATGAACGCGAAGTAGCGCGCGATCCCCAACCCAGCAAGAATGGCGCGGCTGAAGTCCTCGGATTTGTTGGTCAGGACGGCCAGTTGGCGGTTCTGAAATTCCTTGAGGGCGTCGGCGACGCCGGGATAGACAATGGTATTGTCGAGCAGGTGGCACCGGTAGTGTTCCAGGAAAAGGGCGAGCCCTTGCTGTACGCTCTCATCCGTGCCCTGCTCGCCCAGCGCCCGCCGCACCAGGTTGGTGACGCCGTGGCCGATGTAGGCCGTAATTACATCGAGCGGAAGGGGGGGCAAGGCCATTCGCTGGCGCATGGCGTTGACGCTCAGCGCCAGATCCAGCTTGGTATCCGCCAGCGTGCCGTCCAGATCAAAGATCAACAGCCGGATTTCGCGGGCAATGTCTTTCGGTATGGGCATTCGGAACGCGCCACCTCACTCCGCGGAGGGCGAACCTGCCCCTGGCCCCAGCGCCCGTAGCACCAGCGCCGCTTCCTCGGCCGGGATAGGATTGAAGTAGAAGCCCTCGCTCCCAAAGACCCGGCGCTGGCCCTCGATGTCGGGGTTGATTTCGATGTGCCAATGGAAGTCCTCCGCAACCGTGCTCCACCAGTCTTGCGGCCACCCGCGCGCGTCCACGTTGGGCTCAGTGTGAAGAACCACGTGCAGCTCCGGCGACAGATCCTCGACGCGCTGGAGACAATTCTTGTAGAAAGCGACCAGCGACTTCACTCGCCCCGCGTCTTGCAGGTCCTTCTCAAACGAGGACGAATGGCGCAAGGGCAAAATCCACAGCTCGTAGGGCGCGCGCGAGGCGAAGGGGCAGAGGGCGATAAAATCCGGGTTCTGATCCACCAGGCGCTTCTCCTGGTGAATCTCCTGCTTGATGATGTCGCAGCAAAGGCAGCGCTCCTTCTTCTGAAAGTGGTCCCGGCTCCAGCGAAACTCGTTTTGCATGACCAGGGGCAGGACGGGGCTCGCCAGGATTTGGGAATGCGCATGCCCCTGCAATGCCGGGGTGACCGGCCGCTGGTCTTTGAAAAGGCTGACGAAGCGGAAGCGGCGGTCGCCTTTCAGGTCCAGGATGCGGTCGCGGCAGACCTCGATGACCGTCGCCAACTGCTCGGCGGGAAGCTCGGCCAGGGTGACCCCGTGCTGCGGCGTCTCGATGACAATCTCATGCGCTCCCAGGGTGTTCATGCGGTCGTACATTCCTTCGCCGCGCGCGTTGAGCGCGGTTTCAATCAGAAAAATCGGGGCGCGGTCGTGGAACACGCGCGTCGTCCACGCGCCGCTCGCCTCCAGAGTTTCGCGAATCGCCTTCGGCGTGAGCCGTTCGTTGCCGGGGCAGAAGGGACAGAGAACGTCCGCCTCGATGATATCAGGCATGACCGGACGCTTACCGGTCACCACCCAGCGGCGCGTGACAGGATTCAATCGGAGTTCAGCCATGGGCAGAACCTTTCGGGTGAGTTCAAGAGCCAAAGTCCCAACCGCCAACCGCCCGCCACCTTCCACAACTTGAGGCGCGGGATTCAGCAACGAGCCATTCTATCCTGAAACGTTCGGACTCGTCATGAGGAGTCTTGCTCCGCTGCCGTGGCCCCGCGCGCCGAGGCGCTCGCCGGGAGAATTGCCGCGCCGCCGAAACTCGACGGGTAACCGCCTCTGTGGTAAGTTGGCAGTCCGGAACTGAATCCAGGAGGGGCAAGAACTCATGGCTGAAATACTTCCCTTCCGCGCGCTGCGCTACAACCCGGAGAAAGTCGGGGCTCTGGAACGCGTCGTGACCCAACCTTACGACAAGATCACCCCGGAAATGCAGGCGCGCTATTACACCCTGAGCCCCTACAATTTGGTGCGCCTCATCCGCGGCCTCCCGCATCCCCACGACGCTCCTCAGGATAATGTCTATCTCCGCGCGGCCCGGCATTTTCGCGACTGGATCGAACAGCAGGTGCTGCTTTCCGACTCTGAACCCGCGCTCTACCCTTACTACCAGGAATACGCCGTGCCCGGGCAACCGCAGGTGAAGCGGCAGCGCCGAGGGTTCATCGCCTTGGGCCGACTGGAGGACTACTCGGCGGGTGTGGTCCATCGCCACGAGGAAACGCTCTCCGGCCCGAAAGCCGATCGTCTCGAACTCCTCCAGGTGACGCGGGCCCACTTCGGCCAGATCTTTATGTTGTACAGCGATCCCGCCGGCGCCATCGAGCAGGCCATCGAGCAACAGGCGCAGGGAAAACCGTGCGCGGCGGTGAAGGACGAGTACGGCAGCCGGCACGCCGTGTGGCGGCTCACCGATCCGGCCGCCATCGGGCAGATCGTTGCCGCCGCGAAGGACAAGACGCTGGTGATTGCCGACGGCCACCACCGCTACGAAACCGCCCTCGCCTATCGCGACCATGGTCGCGCCCAGGGGAAACACGACGCGCGGGCTGAGTACGTCATGATGACCTTCATCCGCAAGGAGAGCGAGGGGCTGACCATTCTGCCCACGCACCGCGTGGTGCACAGCTTGGCGGGCTGCGACTGGAAGGCGTTTGCCTCCGCGGCCGAGCGGTTCTTCGAATGGGAAGAGGTTGAGGCGCAAAGTCCAGCTGCGGATGGGGGACGCGCCTTCGGCGAGCGGCTGGCCGAGGCCGGGCGCCAAGGTCCGGCGCTCGGGGCTTACGGCGGTCGCGACAAGCTGGCGCTCTTGCGCCTGCGGAAGGAGGTTGACCTCGCGCGCCTGCTGCCGGATGTTCCCGTGGGCCGGCGTCGGCTGGACGTCGTCATTCTGCACCGGCTGCTGTTGGAGGGCGTGCTGGGCATCGATCCGCAAGCGGTGCGCGAGGAGAAGAAGTTGCGCTACCTCCGCGAATTCGACGCGGCCCTCGCGCAGGTCGAAACGGGCCGCGCCCAACTCGCGTTCCTGATAAATCCCACCCCCATCGCCACCGTGTGGGAGAACGCGCTCGCCGGGCAGCCGCTCCCGCAGAAGTCCACGGACTTCTATCCCAAGCTCCTCTCCGGACTGACGATTTATTGGCTGGACAATCCGGCGGGACTGTAGCGGCGGCCGGCGCCTGCCCCGATGCAATCGGGGACCGCCGGCAATCTTCCGCGCTCGCGGCGCGCCGCTACAGGCGCGTGACTCTCAGGCGGGGGGCGCGAAGGACTTCACCGCTTCCTCGACGCTGTCATAGACCTCGAAGACGGTCACGAGCTTCGTAATGTTCAACTGCTCGTGGAATTTCTTGGTGAGATTTGCCAGTTTCATGGTGGTTCCCAGGTTGCGCGCCGTGGTGTAACCCGCCACCAGCGTCCCCAGCCCGGCGCTGTCAATGTAGCTCACCTCCGCCAAGTCGAGCACCAAGCGGGTCTTGCCCTTGCCCAAAATCTCCTTGATGGTCGTACGGAGTTGGTTACTCTCTTTACCGAGTGTTACGCGTCCATCTAATACAAGGAGGGTGACTCCGGATAGATCCTTCGCGGTGATTTCGAGTGCCATAGATGACCTCCCGAAGAGCGCGTATTCTACCCGGCCGGCAGCAGAAAGTAAACCGGTTATGACCTCCACCCGCACCGGTTGCCAAAAGAATCCGACAGGGGCTGGCCTGCGGCAATTTCTGGCGATTCCGTTGCGTTCTTGCAGGGTCAATCCTTGCGCTCGATTTTGCCTATGGCAGCTTCATTTGAGAACCTCTTGAAAAGCCGCATCGCGACAAGTCGGGATGCGCTACAAACCACCCTGCTGGCACCAGCAGCGCCGCCGTGTGCCCCATCCCCCAGGAAACGCCGATGAAGCGAGGAGCGCAGCAGATTCCGTTCCTCGGTGACAAACGTCGAGACAGCAGCCAGGTGGTCGGCGTCCAGCGCGTGCCGCAAGCCCAGCACAAACCCCAGCGCCAGCGTGGTCCAAACGGGAAACTGAGTTGCGTTCACGATTTCTCGAGACCTCAGGAATAGTGCTCGCGCATGAACGCCGCGATGCCCTGGTAGGCGCGTTCGAGCGTCGCTTCGTCTGGCAGGAAAACGATGCGGAGGTGCTGGGCGCCTCGGCCCTGGCCGAAGCCGCTGCCGTGCACGACGAGAATCTGTTTCTCAATGAGCAATTGCTTCACGAAGTCCTCGTCGCTTCCGGGAATATCAAGCTGGGGAAAAGCATAGAAGCCGCCGCGCGGCGCCACGCAGCTCATGCGCGGGATGGAGTTGCACCACTTCATGGTCAGGTCGCGGCGGACGCGCAGCTTGGCAATGACTTCGACCAGATGGTCTTGCGGGCCCTCGAGCGCTGGGCGGATGGCGTACTGCTCTGGATGGTTGGCGGAGAGGCGTGCCCGCAGCAATTTCTGAATCCCCTCGACGTAGGGTTTCAAATCAACCCCCGCGCCGCTCACCACCGCCCAGCCCAGCCGCCAGCCGGGAACCAAGTAGGCCTTGGAGAGCCCATTGAAGGTCACCACGGGCACGTCGGGAGCCAGGGCGGCAATCGAAACCGGCTGTTCATCGTCCAGCGCCAGCTTGTGGTAGATCTCGTCGGCGAAAATCACCAGGTTGTGCTGCCGCGCCAGTTCCGCGATGGCTTCGAGCGTCCGCCGCGAATAGACCGCGCCCGTCGGGTTGTTGGGATCGCCCACGATGAGGGCGCGCGTCCCGGTGAAGATGCGCGACTCCAGGTGTTCGAGGTCAGGTTCCCAGCCCGCGTCTTCACTGAGGCGGTAGCTGTTCGGCTGAGCTCCCAACTGCGCCAGCACCAGGGAATAGAGTGGGTATTCGGGACAGGGCGTCACCACGCTCTCGCCCGGGTTCAGCAACGCCGAGAGGCA
>Ga0315281_10011720_pt1 | contig 11995 bp, 12 predicted proteins | sample YL17G07_0_MG_FD_204540 | JGI IMG/M metagenome (GOLD analysis project Ga0315281, IMG submission 204540) | Sediment microbial communities from Yellowstone Lake, YNP, Wyoming, USA - YL17G07_0 | ecosystem: Environmental > Aquatic > Freshwater > Lake > Sediment | place: USA: Wyoming | collected... | reverse complement strand
GGGCGGGCAGCGGCAGCGCGTGGCGATCGCCCGCGTGGTGCTGAAGGACGCGCCGATTTTGGTGCTCGACGAAGCGACTTCGGCGCTGGACAGCGAAGTGGAGCTGGCGATACAGGAGCAGCTGTTAGGGTTGATGGAAGGCAAGACCGTGATCGCGATCGCGCATCGGCTGTCGACGATTGCGCGCATGGACAGGCTGATCGTGCTGGACGAAGGGCGCATCGTGGAGCAGGGCTCGCACGACGAGCTGCTGCACCTCAAGGGGCACTACGAAAGGCTGTGGCGGCACCAGTCGGGCGGGTTCCTCGCGGCCGACATCGTGCCGACAGAAACCGAAACGGAGACCGAGCTCCCCGACGAACCCTCGCCCGACGAAATGCGCGCCGACGCCATGCCCAAATCCGGCAAGGAAGATGTGCCGGTGGTGACGCGGGCGTGATTGAATCTCATCCTGGTAATGCCAACGAATCACGAGGCTGAGCCAGGTCGAAACCATAGATAAAGTAGAACTTTATTTTTCGCAAATCCAATATCCACACGGCTGGACGGTATACTTGAGAACTAATACTGATACATTCTTGACGCTGTGATCGTCGCAATAGCGAGTACCAATGCCCGGCACTGATGCATCGGTCCCCTTGAGCGAAGACAGTGAAAGGGCGCAGAATGCGAATCACGCCCGGGCGGTACGTCGGCGCCGAGGCGCAGGAGGACGACGGGGAGCCGTTCGAGGAGAAGATGCAGCGACTCACCGCCACGCTGCGCGGGCAGCAGGCCGAGGCCGCAAAGCTAGACGCCGCGATAGAAGCCAATCTAAAGGGACTGGGGTATGGCGAGTAGTCCTATGTTCCAAATTGGTACGGAGGAATTTGCCAACTTGAAGTCACAAATTGTGACTTCAAGTTGGGGCGGCCTCTTGGTCGTTGACTTGAGGTGCCAAATCGGCACCTCAAGCAGCTAACCGTTCAAGGTCACAAGTTGTGACCTTGAACTCGCAAAGGGCAACGTCTTGGGCAAGCCTGCGTTGATTCCGATTGATGCGATCCAGAACCGCATCCTGCTCATCCGTGGGCAGCGCGTCATGATGGACTACGATCTTGCCGCGCTTTACGGGGTGACAACAGCAAGGCTCAACGAGCAGGTGCGCCGCAATATCGAACGCTTTCCAGAGGACTTCGTGTTCCAGCTCGGCAAACAGGAGTTCGCCGCTTTGATGTCGCAATTTGCGACATCAAACGTTGGCAGAGGCGGCCGGCGCAAACTTCCATTCGCGTTCACCGAACATGGCGCAATCATGGCGGCAAGCGTCCTCAGCTCGCCGCGCGCGGTCGAGGTAAGTGTTTATGTCGTGCGCGCTTTCGTCAGGCTGCGCGAGTTGCTCGCCTCGAACAAGGAACTTGCGAAGAAATTGGATGAACTGGAACGCAAACTCTCGTCACATGACAGAACCATAGTCCAGCTTGTTAACGCGATACGCGACCTGATGGCACCGCCCGAGCGGAAAAAGAACCGCCCTATCGGCTTTGGTTCGTGGGAAGAGAAGAAATGAAGTGGCTCGCCGCGACGCTGCGCGAGCATCAGGCTGAAGCCGCGAAGCCTGATGCTGACGTCGCCGCCAACCTGAAGGAGCTTGGGTATGGAGGGTAAGTGGCGCGAGCTACCCGCCGGACAAGCAGGAGAAGGCTACTCAGACCGTTCTTGAGCAAGCCGAAGTCTTGAGCGCCGACTGGGCCATGGCGTGAAGAGGGCGCCTGAGAACTGCATGGTTCTGATGTCGGTGCCCGCCGCCGCCGATCTATGAACAAGTGTCCTCTCCGGCTCCCCGCACTCGCGTTAGTCGCGCTGCTGTCATCGACCCTGCCGCCAGCCCACGCGTAATCCACCGACGCACCGGCCGGTGACCCGAACCTGTCCAATCCAAACGAAATCGTCACGGTCGCCGTACAGGACTACACGATTTCCGGACTGGTGACCCACCTTCGCGACGCCAAGGCATACAAGTACGGTATCGCCCTGATCCCCGGCCATCCGGGAATCATGCGGCTGCGCGAGGAGAACGGGCAGCCGCGATTCGAGCTTCGAGGCAATTTCCTGGTGCGCTCGCGCCGCCATTGGTTGGACGGGCTGGACGACGAGACGCTGGTGCTCGTCGTGGATGCGCCTTCGGACCAGTGGGTGACGTTTTACCAGCAGTTCCGCGAAACGCCTCGCTACGGTGCGGATGTGGCGGCGCTGCTGAACGAAACGGGGCGCCGCTACGGCGTGGCCGACTGGACCTTCGTCGGCACCAGCGAAGGCTCGATCAGCGCCTTTCATGCGGCGCGCATGAACCCCGCTCTCGCTATGTCCCGGTAGTCGGGACCGTCGGAGCGGCGGTCCCGGGGTACACGGCGTTCATGGTCATCGGCAAACGCCACATTGAGCAGTGTGTGGCGATTCGGCGTGCTATGGTCGCCGTAACAGGTGAGAGCGAAAGGTCTGACCCGGTGCTCAAGCGCACGCGCGCCGTTGATTTCTGACCGCTTTTGATTTCCCGCATCAGGTTCGCGACAGGATCGAGCGATGAGCAACGTAACCATGTTCCACGATGGCGGTTGCACCTGCCGCCAGTTGCGCTATCGTATGACCTCGAAGCCCTTGTTCGTCCACTGCTGCCACTGCCGCTGGTGCCAGCGCGAAACCGGCGCTGCGTTTGCGCTGAACGCGATGATCGAAGCCGACCGCGTGCAGTTGCTCCAGGGTGAAGTCGAGGTTGTCGATACACCGTCCAACAGCGGCAAAGGCCAGAAGATTGCCCGCTGCCCCAGGTGCCACGTCGCGGTTTGGAGCAACTACGCGGCAGCCGGCGATGCGATTCGCTTCGTGCGCGTCGGAACGCTGGACGAACCCGACCGCCTGCCGCCGGACATTCACATCTTCACTTCATCGAAGCAGCCGTGGGTCGTGCTTCCGCCGGACACCCCGGCCGTTGCCGAGTACTACAAGTCCAGCGAACTGTGGCCCAGGGAGAGTCTCGAGCGCCGCGCGGTGCTGCTGGCTGCGAAGGCGCGGCCGAAGTAGCGCTGGCCTGGCCACGATGCGCTCACCGGGCTGCCGCCTGCCGCAGCATCACGACATGGTCACTCCGGCTTGATCCCCGCCTTCTCCACTACGCTGCGCCAGCGGGCAACCTCGGACTTCAGGTAGGCGCTGGTCGCAGGGGAGTCGCGATACAGCACGAAAATTCCTTGTTTGGCCAGAAATTCCTTCACCTCGGCCAAGGCAAGGATGGACGGGAGTTCCTGGTTCCACTTCTGCACCACCTCGGCCGGCATCCTGGCCGGTCCGTAGAACGCGTACCAGAGCTCGATGTCGGCGTCGGGGTATCCGAGTTCCACCAGGCTGGGCGCGTCGGGCGCGAGGATCGATCGTGTCTTGCTGGCCACCGCAAGGACCCGCAGCTTGCCGCTCTGCGCAAACGGCAACGCAGTGTGCACCGGCAAGTACGCCAGATGCACCTGGCCACCGAGAAGATCGGCCACCATGCCTGCAGTGCCCTTGTAAGGCACATGGAGCAGGTCCAGACCGAGTTGCTGCCTCAGGAGTTCGGGGCCCAGATGCTGCGGCGTCCCCGTGCCGGTCGATCCGTAATTGAACTTGCCCGGATTGGCGCGCACCTCCGTGACGAACTGCTGGAAATTGTTGACCGGCAGCACCCGCGGATTCACCACCAGTGACATGCTTGCGGTCCCTACCTGGGCAATTGGAATCAGGTCGGTAACCGGATCGTAGGGCAGGTTTTTGTACAGCGCGGGGCCCATGGCGATCGCGGTCACGTTTATCAGGATCGTATAGCCGTTCGGCTCACTTTTCGCGACGGCGTCCGTGCCTGGGATCCCGCTCGTGCCAGGCCGGTTCTCGATGATGACGGGTTGGCCCCAGCGTTCCGCCAGCTTCGGGGCGATCGTGCGGGCCACCATGTCGGGACCGGGACCCGGCGAATACGGAACGATGATCCGGACCGTGCGCGATGGATAGGGCTGCGCAATCGCGGCCGATGCCAGCAGGGCAGCCACGGCTGCGGCGAAGCCAAGCCGGATTTTCAATCGAATCGCAACGCGGGGCATTCCGGCACTGACGTGCGGCGCACCGATCGCGACAGGTGTTGCTCCGCTGGATAGGGTCATCGGCAGATTCCTCCTCCGTTTTCGCAAATCGATGTGGCGTGCTTCAAATTTTGGATAATAAGTCATTATGGCGATATCATGATCGCCGATCGGCCGGCCGCAGAGAAGAATTTTGACCGGTTGGCAACAAGGAGCTCAAGGCCATATGGCTCGTATTCTCATAATTGCTGGAGACGGCAGCAGCTCCGGTCATCTGGGTTACGCGGTTAACCGCATGCTGGAAGAAGGGTTCGAGATCACTGTCGCTGCGCCGGTGAAGAAGCCTCTGATCACCGTCGTGCACGAGATGGAGGAGGGGATGAGTACCTATGTCGAGAGGCCGGGGTACATCATGCACGCCGATGCGTCCCTCGATGAGATCGACCCGTTCACCTTCGACGCTCTCCTGCTGCCGGGGGGCCGGGCTCCTGAGTATCTGCGGAATAATAAGCGCTGTATCGAAGTTGTCCGCCATTTCGTCGAACACGACAAGCCGATAGGAACCATCTGCCACGGCCCCCTCATTCTTGCGGCAGCGGTGAAGGGGAGGCGCATGACCGGCGTGGATTTCATCAAGCCCGACATTATTGCGAGTGGAAACACTTGGGTGGATGCAAGACATGAAGCCGTGGTGCATGGGAATATCGTGACCGCGTGGCTTACGCCTTATTACTATGTGTGGATCCGGGAGTTCCTGTCGCTGCTGAAACAACGCGGTATCAAGCCCTCCTAGTAAGGAGTTCGATCTCGATATGGCTCATATACTCATCGTCACCGGTGATTGCGCCAGCTCCGGCCAATTGCAGTACGCGCTCTACCGCATGCTCGAAGCGGGATACTACGTCACCGTTGCCGCCCCTTCGAGGAAGGGCCTGTTTACCGTGATCGACCAGCGCGAGGAAGGCGCGGATTACGATACCGAAAAGCGGGGCTACACGATATGGCCGGATTCAACGCTGAATGAGGTCGACCCGCCCAGGTTCGACGCTCTCCTGTTGCCGGGGTGGCGGGCCGCCGAGGCGCTGCGGAATCTTCCCCGCTGCATGCAAATCGTCCACCATTTCCTCGCAAGCGACAAGCCGATAGCGTCCATTTGCCAGGGACCGCGCATTCTCGTTGCGGCCGGGGTCAAGGGGAGGCGTATGACCGGCCTGGACATGATCAAGCCGGACATCATCGGGAGTGGAAACACCTGGGTAGACGCCGGGAGTGAAGCGGTCGTGGACGGGAATATCGTGACGGTGTCGAGGAGACCTTATTACCATGTGTGGATGCGGGCATTCCTGTCTCTGCTGAAGGAACGGGGGATCAAACCCGCATAAGCGCATCGCCATCAGGCAGTGAGTTCCTGGTGGTTTCCATCAGGTTTCCATGAGTCCGGCCGAATGAGCCGCGTCGATATCCTGGTCTGCAGCCTGCTCTGACCATGCGCGGCAGTTAACTTGGGGAGAGTACGCATAATGTTCGATCTTTCGGGGCGCATTGCGCTCGTAACCGGTGCCGGCCCCAATATCGGCGTCGCCATCGCGGCAACATTGGCCCGCGCGGGGGCGACGGTGCTGTGCAACGACCTCAAGGCGGACATCGCCGCGGCGGCGGCAAGAGCTGCAGCCGACGGCGGGCACAAGGCATTTCCCCTGGCCTTCGACATCACCGATCCGGGCGCGGTCGAGAAGGCGGTCGAGGCGGCTACGCGCGAGCACGGCACGATCGACATCCTGGTGAACAACGCCGGTGTCACCGTGCCCAAGAGCCTGCTCACCATCTCGATCGATGAATGGCGTCTGGTGACGCGCGTCGTTCAGGAAGGCACGTTCCTGTGCTCGCGCGCGGTCGCGAGCCGCCTTGTCGCCGCGAAGAAGCCCGGCGCAATCGTCAATATCGCCTCGACCTCCGGCCATCGCGGACGCAAGAACGCCATCGCCTATTGCACCGCCAAGGGCGGCATCCTCAACTTCACCCGCGCGCTTGCCATCGAGATGGCGCCCTACAAGATCCGCGTCAACTCGGTTTCGCCAACCAAGACGGGCGCCTCGGTCGGGGCGATCGAATCGGCTGCCGCGCGCAGCTTCGACGAAATCCCGCTCGGCCGTATCGGCCAGCCCCAGGACCACGCGAACGCCGTGCTGTTCCTGGTCTCCGACCATGCTTCCTTCCTGACCGGCATCGACATCCGCGTCGACGGCGGAACGCTTGCCACCTGGGGCACGCGCTCCCAGGTCGATCCGACGACCGCTGCGTCCCGGGCCTGAAGTCCGCCAAGGCCGAAAGGTGCAAGCGGTGCGCTATCTTGGAGTCGACACCGGGGGAACCTTCACCGACGTGGTGGAAATCGATGGCGCGGGAAGGCTGCGGTTCGACAAGGCGTTCTCGACGCCACAGGCACTGGAGCAGGGAATTCTCGACGCGCTCGCCAGGCTTGCCCAGACCGAGGGGACCGATATCCGGCGCGTACTGGGCGAGACCGTGCGCTTCGCGCATGGCACGACGGTTTCGACCAACGCGCTGATCCAGCGCCGCGGCGCCCGGGTCGGCCTGATCACGACCCGCGGCTTCGATGACACTTTGTTCATAGGCCGCGGTCCCGTCGGCCGCGTCGGCGGCCTTCCGCAGTCCAAGGCGATGGACTTTCTGCACACCGAACCGCGGCCTCCCCTGGTGCCGAAGGCGCGCGTGCGCAGCGTGAGCGAGCGCGTCGTAGCGAGCGGCGAGGTACTGGCTCCCCTGGACGAAGACGAAGCCCGCGCCGCGCTCGAGGCGCTGCTCGCCTCGGGCACCGAGAGCCTGGCCGTGTGCCTGCTCTGGTCGTTCCGGAACCCGGTCCACGAATTGCGCATCCGCGAGATCGCGCGCGCGATCGCGCCGGGGCTGCCCGTGAGCCTGTCCTGCGAAATTGCGCCGAGGATAGGCGAATACGAGCGTACCGTCACGACGGTCATCAACGCGTTCATCGGTCCGGTAACCGAGCGCTACATCGGCGGCTTGCAGCGCAAGCTTGGCGATCTCGGCCTGGCCCGCCCGGTGCAGGTCATGAAATCCTCCGGCAGCGTGATGCTTCCCGACGGAGTCGCGCATCAGGCGGTATCGATCGTCAATTCGGGCCCGATCGGCGGACTGGTGGCGGCGCGCCACGTCGGCAAGCTGCTGGGCCACGACAAGGTCCTTACCGCCGACATGGGAGGCACCAGTTTCGATGTCGGGCTGATCGTCGATGGCGTGTTCGAGGAAGAGACCACGCCGTTCCTCGATCAGGGGCTTCCGGTCCATGTTCCCGCCATCAAGGTCGTGACCATCGGCGCCGGCGGCGGCTCGATCGCATGGACGGACGGCTACCGCCTTCAGGTCGGACCGCAGAGCGCGGGCGCCGACCCGGGACCCGCGTGCTACGGCCGCGGCGGTACCGAGCCCACGGTGACCGACGCATTGGTATTGCTCGGCATTATCGACCCGCAGAATTTCTTCGGCGGCCGCTACGCGCTGGATCCGGCGCAGGCACGCGCCGCGGTCGAGGCGCGCGTGGCGGTGCCCCTGGGTCTGGATACGCTGGAAGCGGCCGCAGGGATCTACGAGGTCGTTACCGCGCGCATGGGCGATCTGATCCGCAAGGTCACCGTGGAAAGCGGCCACGATCCGCGCGAATTCTGCCTGCTCTCCTATGGTGGCGCCGGCGGGGCGCACTGCGCAGTGTTTGCCGCACAACTGGGTCTCAAACGGGTCATCGTGCCGTATGCGGCTTCGGTGTTCTCCGCGCTCGGTGTCGCCCTGTCCGATATCGCCTACCGCCACGTGCGCTCCGCGCCGGTGGCGCTGGAAGAAGGCGCAGCGACGGTCGGGACGGTAAACGCGATCTTCGCGGACCTCGAACAACGCGCCCTCGCCGACCTGCGTGCAAGCGGACTGGATCCCGCCGAGGCGGCGATGCACTACACCGTGGAGATGCGCTACGTGGGCCAGATGAACGAAGTGTCCCTGCCCTGGCCGCGGGGCTGCCTCGTCGCCTCCGATGTGGCGGGGCTGCGTGCCGCCTTCGAGGCGCTCTATCAGCAGAAGTACGGCGCCGGGACGATCCGCCGCGAAACGCCCCTGGAGATCATCAGCTTCCGCACCGAGGCCGTGAAAGCCACCGACAAGCCGGGCTTTGCGCGCATGTTCGAGGAAAAGCCGGGCGCGCGCATCGAGCCCCGCAGCAGGCGCCCTGTCTACGTCCGCGGAACGGGCTGGACCGAGGCTGCGATATACGCTTGGAGCGATCTGGTCGCCGGACCGCGACTCGCCGGCCCCGCCGTCGTCGAGCGCGAGAGCACGACGATATGGCTGCCGCCGGAGGCGAGCGCCACACTCGACGTCTACGGCAACCTCGCAGTCGACCCGGGAAGCTGACCATGAATGAACCTCTCGCCGCCAAACCGCTCTCCGGGGTCGATCCGATCACTTTCGAGGTCATCAAGCACCGACTGTGGCAGATCAATGACGAGCAGAGCATCGCGATCCGCACCATATCGTCGTCGCCCATCGTGGTCGAGGGCAACGACTTCAACGTCGGCCTGTTCACCGATGACGGGCAGCTCACCACGGCGGGCATCGGCTCGCTGGTGCACGTGGGCACCATGGGAGACGCGTTGCGCTCGATCATGAAGGGGGCCGGGCATATCCGGGACGGCGACATGTTCCTTACCAATGACCCTTTCCTCGGGGCCCTGCACCAGAACGACGTGGTGATCGCGAGCCCGCTGTTCTACGAGGGCAAGATCGTGCTCTGGGCCGGCAACGTGCTGCACCACCCCGACGTGGGCGGCATCGACGAGGGCAGCTTCTGCATCAACGCCCGCAACCTCTATCAGGATCCGCCGCGTTACTTCTTCAAGATCGTGGATCAGGGCGAACTGGTGCCCGAGCTCGAGCACACGTTCGTCACCAATTCGCGGCTGCCGGACATGGTGGCGCTGGATCTGCGCGCGCAGATCGGCGCGATTCACGTCGCGAAACGGCGCCTCGCGGCGCTGCTGGATGAGCGCGGAACGGCGACCGTGCGGGCGGTGATGCGCCAGTCGCTCGACCTGTCCGAACGCCAGCTTCGGGACCGCATACGGCTGCTGCCGGAGGGTTCCTGGACCGGCGAGGCCTGGATGGACGGCGACCGGGTCGGCTCGGAGCGGCTGCACCGCGTGGTCGTGCGACTCACCAAGGAAGCTGAAACGCTGCATTTCGATTTCACCGGCTCCTCGCCGCAGGTGGATGCGGCGGTGAACTGCACCTACCATGCGACCGTTGCGGGCGCGGCCGTGCCGATCTACACCTTCATCTGCCAGGGGGAAATCGACTGGAATGACGGCGTGAAGCGCTGCCTCAAGGTCACGGCGCCTGCGGGCACCGTGGTCAATGCCACCTTCCCGGCGCCGGTCAGCATCTGCACGATCGGCTTCCGGTGGCTGGTGACGGTGGCGGCGAGCCAGGCGGTCGCCAAGATGGTCGATGCCTCCGCCGGATTTCGCGATCGCGTGTGTTCTTCGTGGAGCGTTTCGGCAAACTGCAACAACCTGTTCGGCGTCACGGCCGGCGGCAAGCGGGTGGGCGCGCTGCTGTCGGACCATCGCGGCGGTGGCGCCGCCGGTCGTTCCTTCGCCGACGGATTCAGCCACTCCGGCCAGACCACCTCTTTCGCCAGCAGCATGGGCAACGTCGAAGGAACCGAGTGGAAACTTCCACTCCTTTACGTCTATCGCCGGCAGTTGCCGGATTCTGGCGGGCCGGGTCGCTGGCGCGGCGGGCTCACTGCCGCCGCTGCCGTGACACCGTTCGGTGTCAGCGAGCTGGTTCTGAATTCCACCAACACGGCCGGCACCGAGCCCTCCAATGCTCACGGCATCGACGGCGGCTATCCCGGCGCCGGATCGCAGGTGCGTGTGCTGCGTGGCACCGACGTCTGGGGACAATTCAGGGCCGGACATATTCCGCTCGAGGATGGTGAATTCGGCGGCACGGTCGAACACCTGCCGTCGAAAGCGAGCGGCAAGCTTTCGGCCAACGACGTGCTTGTCTTCTTTGGGCCGGGCGGAGGCGGCTTCGGCGACCCGCTCGACCGCGAGCCCGAGCGGGTCGCTGACGACGTCGCCTGCGGCCGCGTGAGCATCGCGCGGTCGAAACAGAGCTACGGCGTCGCGATCGCGGCCGATGGACGCGCGGATGCCGTCGAAACGCAGGCGCTGCGCGAGGCGATCCGTCGCGCGCGCAAAGAACGCACTATCCTGCCGTGGGTGAGGGATGACCGCTACGCGCAGCCGCCTGCGGCGGGCGACGAACCCTGGCGAGTGGGCGAAAACGTCGAACTTGCACCCGGCGGGGCGGGCGTGCTGCGCTGCCGCCGCTGCGGCGAAACCTTGAGCGGCGCCAAGGGCCGGGTCGCGGTCGCGTCGCGGCCGCTACGCGAGGCGGGACCGTGGATGGCGCTGCGCTACGGCGGCGGCGGCCCGAATTTTCTGCTGGAGGAAATCGCCTGCGCGGGCTGCGCCACGCTCATTTCCGTTCGCGAGGTGCGGCGGGAGGTCAAGGACGTTTAGGTGCTTACGAGTTTCCTGTTGACGATTCCGGCGAAGAATTTGGTTTTGTATACGTCTCGCGTTTTCGCGCGGTTGAGACGTTACAACCGCGCAAAACGCGAGATGGGAAAAGGCAAAACCAACCGATTCGGATTGGCCAGACCAGGAACGAAGTTATAACTGCACGAAAACACGAGATTGGGAAAGGCAAAACCAACCGTTTGGGATAGGCCAAATCAGAAAAACTGAAAATCAACTACGGAGCAATCATGGCAGCCAAGGCAATACGTCGCGTGGGGATGATCGGACTGGGTCAGATGGGCCGGCCAATGAGCAGGCATCTGCTCGCCAAGGGCTTCGAGGTTACGGGCTACGACGTGGCGCCCGCGGCCGCCCGCAAGGTGAAGGCTCTGGGCGCGCGCATCGCCAAGTCCCCGGCAGAGGTTGCCGCCGCAAGTGACCTGATCATCATTGTCGTCCGGTTCGACTCGGAGGTGGACGACGTTCTCTATGGGCCGAAAGGGGTACTGGAGAACGCCCGGCCGGGCACGGTGGTCGCGATTGCCGCGACGGTGGCACCGGCATACATGCGCGCGCTCGCACAGAAGACCAAGGGCACCAAGGTCATCTTTCTCGATGCACCGCTGTGCCGCGGCGAACCGGCGGCCGAAAAGGGCAAACTCGAGGTCCTGGTGGGCGGCGACAAGGCCACCTTCAAGGCCTGCCTGCCGGCGTTCGAGGCTTTCTCGGATTCGATTCATCACCTCGGCAAGCTCGGCGCCGGTCAGGTCGGCAAGATGGTCAACAACCTGATCCTGTGGGCGTGCATCGCGGCCAATGTCGAAGGGCTCAAGCTCGGGGCCGCGCTCGGTGTCGCCGAGGCGCCGCTGCGCCTGGCGCTGCTGGAATCGAGCGCGCGCAATTGGGCGCTCGAAACATGGTTGCAGCCGCGCCCCATGCCGTGGGCCGAGAAGGACATGAACATCGTGCTGCAGGAGGCCGATGAAGTGCGCCTCAGCCTGCCGCTGTGCGGTTCGCTGAAGGAAGTCATCAAGGGCATCAAGATCGAGCGCGGCCTACCCATGCCCAGGCAGGCGAAAAAATAGCAGTGGCCCATGCTGCCTTGTCCATGAAAAAGCTGGCCGCGGCGCTGACCGTGCTGGCCGTGCTTGCATCGGGTGCAGGCCACGCCGCCGTCCCCGCCGAATTGCATCCCCTGGTCGTCGAAGCGCCGTTCAGTTTCTTTGTGCGGGAATTCGACTTGACCAAGGCCTTCGAGAAGGCCAAGGCGCAGGACAAGCCGATGTTCATCTA
>Ga0315281_10011719_pt1 | contig 11996 bp, 13 predicted proteins | sample YL17G07_0_MG_FD_204540 | JGI IMG/M metagenome (GOLD analysis project Ga0315281, IMG submission 204540) | Sediment microbial communities from Yellowstone Lake, YNP, Wyoming, USA - YL17G07_0 | ecosystem: Environmental > Aquatic > Freshwater > Lake > Sediment | place: USA: Wyoming | collected... | reverse complement strand
AGCGATACGATAATCTGGTTCTCATGAACCGCTTGACAGCTCTCTGAAAGCACCGCCTTGACCACTCCCGGCGGCATGGCCAGAATGACCAGATCACCAAAGTCGGCGCCGATTTTATTGTCCGGACTGGTACGGATGCAAAACCGGTTGCTCAGCTCCTTCAGTCGCTTCTCTTTTGGATCGGTGGCGAGGATGTTCTCAGGCGTCGTGACCCGTGCATTCAGCATGCGCTCGATGAAGACTCCGGCGATGATTCCGGCGCCAAGAAAGGCAAAACGCTTTGCTTGAATTCGCTCGTCTGTCATGGCAACAACTCCTTTGTTTGGTTGTCGACTTCGAAGGGGCTTAGCGAACAGCTTGATAGCCCCCTGCAATCCCTTTCTTTGACAGAACAATCTGCCATAATTGATCGCGGCGCGCTCTGAACGAACCGGCGCTTGAGAGGAGAAAGAATTTCCACATTCGATAGAACCGGTCGTCGTATGTATCTTTGAGCTTTCCCCAGTTCGAGGTGACGTTCCGATACCACGCCATCAACGTCGTGTCGTAATACTGCCCGAAGCTGTGCCAGTCCTCCATCACAAAAAGTCCTTCCATCGCCTTTCCGAGCTGGGCGATCGAGGGGAGCATCCCGTTAGGGAAAATGTATTTGTGCGTCCAGGGGTTCACGGTCGCCGTCGAGCGAATTTCTCCGATCGTGTGGAGGAGAAACAAACCGTTATCGGTCAGGCACCTATTTGCAACCTCAAAGTACGTTCGGTAATTCTTGCATCCCACATGCTCGATCATTCCCACGCTCACGATCCGGTCGAAAACGCCGTCGATATCGCGATAGTCCATCAACCGAAACTCGACGGGAAGGCCCTCACACAGCTTCTTTCCAAGCTCGACCTGCTGTTTTGATACGGTCAGCCCTACCACGGTGGCACCATACCGTTCTGCAGCGTATTTGCCGAAGGCACCCCATCCGCAGCCGAGGTCGAGGACGCGGATACCGGGTTCAAGATGGATTTTTCGGCAAATCAGGTCGAGCTTTTTCTCCTGAGCCTCGTCCAGCGTCGCTGCACTCTCCCAGTACGCGCAACTGTAGTTCATACGTTTGTCGAGCATGTTGAGGAACAGATCATTCCCCAAGTCGTAATGCCGTTCTCCGATGATGAAGGCACGCCGTCGCGACTGAAGGTTGAACAAGCGGGCACTGGCAAGTTTGAGCAGAATGTGCCACGAACGGCGAATCCTTTCATCCAGCCGCGCTCTCAGAATTCTATAGATGAACTCATCGAGTTGGTCGACGTCCCACCAGCCGTCCATGTACGACTCGCCCAATCCCAGTTCCGCCTCCGTCAATGCTCGCCGGTAAAAACGTGGGTCGTGAACCTGAATATCCCACGGATTGGTTCCCTTGATGGCCAAGCCCGCGAGGGCCAGTATCTCTTCCATCAATTCTTGATGTTTTTTGCTCATCGCTGCCTCGGTGGATGGCAATGCCGCAAATTCCTTGAGTTCCCTTTACCGATTAACTCACACCAGGTCTTTTGTGCGACACGAATCGCACTCAAACTGCAAGGTCGTATGATTGATTTCATGCTTGTCGTGCAAGGATTTTTCAATTTCTCTTCGTATGTCGGCTGTGCGGCTCAGGAGGACATCATCGACGTCTATATGCGCTTCGAAGTGAATGTCAGTATCGTTCATCTTCCAAAGATGAACGTGGTGCATGTTCCTGACGCCAGGAATTGCTTCTACCGTTCGTTGCAGGTCGTCCATATCGATCCCAGCCGGCGACGACATCATGATGACATCAACGGATTCCTTGACGATCTCGTACGTTTCCTTGAGGATGTAGATGGAAATGAGGATCGTGAGCACTGGATCGATCCAGGTGATGTTGAAGACCATGATGAACACCGCGCCGATGATGACCGCAAGACTGGAGACAGCGTCGCTCAGCAGATGAACATAGGCAGCACGAATATTGATGTTCTGGTCGCACCCTCTCTTGAGCAGCACGGTTCCGACGATATTGGCGACGAGGCCGATGGCAGCGACAATCAACATCAGATTCCCGGTGATCGGGGTCGGGTTGGAAAACCTCGCAATCGCTTCCTCGATTAAGAAGAAACTGATGATGATGAGCGTGCTTGCATTGATGATCGCCGCCAGTAGTTCGGCACGCTTGAGGCCGAATGTATATTTCAGGGTTCGCGGTCTCTTGCTCAACCGGATCGCAATGTAGCTGACGATAATGGCGATGCCATCGCTGAAATTGTGAATCGCATCGGAGAGGAGGGAAAGACTCCCGGACACAATCCCGCCAGCGATCTCAACGACGGTGATGAGGAAGTTCAATAGCATGGTGATAAAGAGGTTGTTCTCTAACTGACCGCCCGAAGAAGTATGGGTACGATGATGTGCCATTGTTTACGTTTGTGGGGGCTCAGGCTATGCGACCCGCGCTGCTTGGTTCACTTGAAGCAGCACAAGGTGGCTCGTCTGAGGTGAGTTCGTGATTTCTTGCAGCAATTTGAGTGGCATACCTTCAATCAGTCCGTGTATGCCGCCCATAGCTACAAAGGATCTGAAGTTGTTGTAATGCTCCCTTCCCGCAACAAATTCTACCACGTCGTTCAGCGAAGACCAGAATCCAGTGGGCCTCGGAACGAGATAGTCGCCAATAATGATCCTGTCGGCGACTTGGGAAATATCCTGAAGGAGTTGTGCCCTGTCATTTTCTGCAACTTCATGAAGAACGTACGATACTATTGCATAATCAAAGCGTTCATTCCGATTCGAAAATATTGCATTTACGCTTGTGTGCTCAAATGCAATGCCGGGGTGCGGCCTTCTGGTGAGATTGACATTGGATCTCTCGATGTTTCGCTTTGAGAGGTCTATTCCCAAAACACTTTCACATTTGTCTGCAAGCGCGAACGCTAATCGCCCTGTTCCGCATCCAACATCAATCACCCTTGAGTTCCGTTCGATAAGCTCCTTGATCTGTCCGAAGAGACGGTCCTGGTTCGGCGCAATCCACATGTCGTAGAACCACCCATCGTACCAATGTTCATTGTTTATCGACATTGCGTGTCTCTGATTCTTCTGTGCGGCTGTTCAGCATGATGGTCTCATTGATAATGTTCGGTCCACGCAACTGACGACCACCCTCTGTGCCTCCCCACGAAAGAAAGAGAATAGCCACGGGGAGAGCCGGTGTGAAACCTCAAAGGTGCTTACTTCGCTGCACCGTCGATACAAACTGTCTTACCTCCCTCGATGCGTCCATATTGCATCACAGTCATTTCGCCGCATTCTTTGCACACAAAACCGTCAAAGCTGTGCGGACCTTCCTTTAATTCGTAATCGAAGACTTTGGGAACGGTCAGTAACTTGTCATCCGGAGCGTTCATTGCTGCAGCGTCAACGCGTAGGCCCACGGGCATTGCGGGACATTTGTGCCCGTGGAACTTCTGTCCGAATTCCAACCATTCTCCTGCCTGTACCATCATCGTATCCCTTCCATTTAAATGAAGTAGCACATTGTTTAGAAGAAAACCCTGACCCACAATTCCATCCTCTGCTGAACCATTTTTTGGCCGAACTCGCTGGCTTCTGCGCCAATGAGAATTGCAGGCCAGAAGATGAATTCGAAGTTCGTCACCGGCTTGTAGCTCAATGGGGTTGAAAGCAAAAAACCATTGTCGTTGAGATTGTAAATGGAGTACAACGACGGAGTGAAATAGAGCAAGTCAAATGGCTCAGGTATTGTGAGTTTCATATACAAATAATCTTCCATCAGTGTGCTGGTGCGAAAATACTGCTGGTTTAATCTCAGCGCCTGTTGCGCGGAGGTTGCGTTTCCACTGTTGGCAGCATTCGCCAGAAAATCAGCGTAGTTCTCATACTCACCACGATTCATGCCAAGACCGTTGTGATAATATTCTAAGATGACCGTTGTGTTCGACTCGTGCAGGTAGCGCAGACCAAGCAAGTACGAAAAGCGATTCTCTTGCGCCGAATGCAGATTGCCGTTGACAATCGTGTACCGTTGCGCGTTTTGATTGTAGCTCAGCTCTGCATGGGCCTCGAGGTTCTCCCTGAGATTGCGGGAAAAGTCGAAACCAAGCTGCGTCGGACTATTCTTTCGATAGTAACCCATGACATCAATGTCGGTATCCCAGAGCAGAACGTACGCCTTGAGCGCGACGCCGGTGCTCTCAGCCTCAGCATACCGGCCGTTGAGCTGGGGCGTCGGTGGAATCACGACCAAGACAAATGAGAAGGTTTGCAGCGCCAAAGATGAGAAGCTCTTGATGTACTCAATATTCGCCGACAGCAAACCGGCTTGCGCCAATTCGGGATTCTCGGGATCCTTGACGGGATTCACATAGCCAACCGTGTTGAATGCGTAACCCTTTCCCCAACTATACACACGCTTGCCCGCCTGCAGTGTGGAATTGAACGAGGGATTGAAACTACCGTACGCTTCAAATAGATCGAAACTAGATACATCATCGCTGAAATAAGTAGCATGAGTTTTCAGATGGAAGCCGAGGTCTTTGGTCTGATAGTCGGCATTGATATATGGCTCGATGCGGTATTGAGAGAGATACGCGGACACCATGCCGGAGTTAAGAAATTGCAGTTGATACATCGACGAACCCTGTGCCATGTGAAAAAGTGTATACTTCGCATCGAGATTGCCGCTCCATTCCAGTTTCTTATCGTCCGGCGGAGGACTGTCGGCGGATAATTCTTGCGCCTGCGCAACTGCAGATGCCAGTAAGAGCCAGGCCAGAAGCGATCTCATCGTAAGTCTCCCAACCGTGCGAGATAATTGAGCGTGAAGACTTCGTCCGGAAATCGGCGCGGTTTGATACGTTGATAAATCATCAAGGAGCGATAACCTTTGTACAACGGGCTTGTGGTTTCAATCGTCGCAGGACGCTCCAAGCCGTTCCCGAAATTCTTGTCGTCCTTGAACTCCAGCGTTTTGATCAGCATACCACTGGAAGTATACGCTTCGACTCTGCGCAGGATTGTGCCGTCTTTGGTGACCCACATTTTCAGCTTATCGTAGGCGACGGTTTTGTTCTTCGCCTTGAGGTCGAGAATGCGCTCGTTCTGGGTTTCTCCGGCAAACAGGGCATCGTACTCCACGTGATAATCCAGCTGCATGAGGTCGGCATTATTGAACACGCCGCCGACAATCGATTGCAGGCTGGTGATGCGAATCGGCTTATTGACGTTCGGAATGTACAGCCACATGTTCTCACCGAGCCGCAGCGTCGCGCGTCCTTTCTCGCTGGCCGGAGCAAGATACAACATTGCGATTTTGTCCTTGCCTTTCTTGACTGTGAAGAAAGTGAACTCCTTCTTGCTGCCGTCAGGCTCTTCGTTAATGAGCCGGCGAATAGCTTCGTACGATTCGGGCATGAGACTTTCATCCATCTTTTTGAGCAGGGCGTTGGCATCTTGGCTTAGAGCCATAAGCGGATGAAGAGAAAACATTAGCATGACAATGAAAATATGTTTCATATTGGGATTCCTTTTGGGGTTACATGACATATTATACGTGTCCTAAGGCGTCAACAGGCTCCATCTTTGACGCCTTATACGCCGGCTGCAAACTAGCAAAGATCGACACCAGCATGACGATGATCGTTATCAAAACGACTTCTCGCGCTGGAATACTCGGTGCGAGCGATACCCGCATCATCCCAAAAGTAAAATCGATGGGAGCGAGATTCATCAGCCATAACAAGCCAAGGCCGATGACGATGCCGACAGCGGTACTCAGGAGGCCCATGGCGAATCCTTCCATCAAGAACATCGATAGAATGCGACCAGGACGCGTTCCGATGGCGGCAATGGTGCCGATCTCGCTGATGCGCTCGTACACCGACATCGTCATGATATTCAGGATGCTCACCAAGACAATCGATATCAAGATGAATTTGACCACGAGAATGAGCAAATCAACGATGCGGGCGATGCTGGCAAACGGCGAAAGCTGTTCCCATGTGTGCACTTCAATGCCCGATTGGGGCGCAACCATGCCTTTTTTCAATTCATTGAAAGCGGTGTTGAGTTGATCGAATTTTTTCAAGTGCACCGCAATTTCGACTATTTCCGGCTCGTTCATCCGCAAAAGCGTTTTTGCATCGTCAATGTGAATGAAGCCATCTTTTCCCGCCGGTCCCAGAACACTCTCGATGACCGCGCCGATGTGCAAAGGGATCCCGTTGACAGAGCCGTCTTTGTTCGTTGCCACCAAAACAATTTCGTCGCCGATTTTCAATCCAAGTCCCTTCATCAAATTGTCCGGTACTATGACTTCACCGGGTCTAATAAACTGATCGGGATTGGGGATGTTCTTCTCAATGCGATTGACCAAGCCGGGGCAGGTTTTGTTTTCCATTTCCGGATATACTGCGCTCAATCGAATGTTTGAGGTCTGCGCGTAATTGCTGATCATCGCACCAAACTTGATGCGAGGGCTGTAGGCCGCAACATACGGGCTTTGCTTTAGCGTCTGTTCGACTTCGGCGAGCTTATTGCCGGACAAGGTGAGATTAAGCGGCAAGTTGTCAACCGACTCGACGTAGTCCTTTTTGTGAACCTGCAAATCGCCAAGCGCAGTGTTGGTGAGAATCCCGACCATTTGGGTTTTGAAGGAGATCGCCAGCCCACCGAACACGATAACGAGGATGACACCGAAAGCAATGAGCGAGGAGGTGAGGAGTGTCCGGCGTTTATAGCGGAAGAGATTTCGGACAGCAATTTTGATTAAGTTTCGCATAGTGTTCCTCAATTCCGATTTTTGGTTTCTTGATTTACCAGCACACCATCCTCAAGCGTATAGATGATTTCCGCCTCACCGACAATTTTTGGATCGTGTGTCGAAAAGATGAACGTGGTGCCGAATTCTTTTTGCATCTCGTGCATGATAGCAATGACTTTGAATGCTGTAGCGTGATCAAGATTTGCAGTCGGTTCGTCGGCAAGCACCACCTGTGGATTCGTCACCAAAGCACGGGCGACCGCTACACGTTGTTTCTGTCCACCGGAAATTTGATTGGGGTATTTGTTTTTTTGGTCGATCATGCCGACCTGCTCAAGCAATCTTAGTATCCGGTCACGGCGTTCTTGAGCAGTAGTATGTTTGACCAACAGCAGCGGATACTCAACATTTTCATAGACAGTCAGCACCGGAATGAGGTTGAAATTCTGAAATACAAATCCAAGAATATTGGCGCGAAACGTTGCAGCCTCCGCGCGATCAAGCAAGCTGATATTGATGCCATTGACCACGAGGTTACCTTCGGTTGGTTTATCCAACACGCCCATCAAATTCAGCAGGGTCGTCTTGCCACTACCCGATGGACCGATGAATGAAATAAAAGCTCGGTTGCCAATCTCCAGATTAATCCCTTTCAACGCTGTAACAGGCACTTCACCGGTGGTATAGACTTTCGTGACGTTTTCTAATTTAATCAGAGTCATGGATGAAAGGTCTCCTCAATTCGTTAATGAATGTACGTTTGCAGCTGTACAGTTGTCGCATACTGATTGTGTCCGCGGACGAACTGCGCCCGCGCGGTGCACTGAATCTTGAATCGGTTCCCTGCGAAGTAATGATTCCATCCCACACCGTACCAGGTGTGATTCGTCGTTGACGGATCGAGGTCAATGAATCGCTCAACGAGTCCCACCGCCTCATCGGTCACATCAAGCGACACGTTGCCAATAATGTAGTATCCCCAGGCCTTTTCTGCGCCGAGGTTGGCCTGCAGGTATTCTGCTTGAAGGCGCCACCGCGTCGAAGAGAGGGACCATTCTGCACCCCAACGGAAATCGTCGCCTGCAAACGGAACGTCGGTGCCGAAAATCTTCTTGAACGTCATACCCCGTTTGTTCCGATAGGCGAACGACAAGCCTCCGTGCACATGCACGCTGTCAAGCGGCATGGCATCAAATGTCGGTCGTGCCACGTAGAGGAAGCGCCGGTCGTTGTTTCCGGCCTGATTCCCTCCGTTGCCGTTGAACACGCCAAACGAGACCTCCCAATGCTCGGAGGGATGAACAGAAAGCAGCAGGCCAATGTCCCTCGCAAATGATTCGGCGGAGGGGATGAGGGCGTCGACCACGAGTGCGCGCTCAACCACAGGTATCGCCGCATCGGGCTGAAGGCGCTGGAGGCAGAACTCGGGTACGAACTGTCCGGCACGAACGGAGAGAGCGGGAAAACGGTATTCGGCGTACGCATCCTGCAGCGTGAACGTCCGTGCATTCTGCCAACGGAAGATCGCCTGCACACGGACGGAAAGGTTGCTGTCGAAAGGGGCGACGCCGTTTGTGTAGAGTTTCGCGCGACGAATCGAGAAGCCCGATGAACTCCGGTAGTCTGTGGCAAACCGGGTCTGCAGGTAGCCACCCCATGTTGCCTGAGCATTGGCACGTGAGGATGTCGCGAATGCGCTGAGAAGAGCAAGCACCAGCGAGAGTGCATACGGATTGCGATTCATACCAACCCTCGCACCATGTTCGCTGCGATGGCGAGCAACACGAGACCGATGATGACCTTGACCTGGCGCCCTTTCAGCTTGTCCACCATGAGCCACGAGCCGAGTGCCGCGCCTCCGGCCGAGCCCGCGACAGTCCAACCCAACAATCCATAATCCATCCCGGCGAGGGAGAGATGACCGAGAAACCCAGCGAATGAGGAAAAGATAACAACAAACGAAGTCGTGGCGGACGCCTTCTTCGGATCGAAGCCGAGTGCGACCAGCGCCGGAACCACGATATTCCCCCCACCCACGCCGAGCAATCCCCCGATGAATCCGGCAACGCTCCCCACTCCCATCCCGACGCCGACGAGCGCTCGGAAGCTTGCTGCCGTTTCCCTCGCTCGGGGCGTATAGAAGAGCATCATCCCTGCCGCAAAGACCAGAAAGCCGACGAATAACCAGAGCAGCAGTTGGCGATCGAGACTGTGGCTGACCCACGCGCCGAAGGGAGAGAGCAAGGACGCAACGATGAGGATCGGCACCGCGACCCTCCAGATCACGATGCCGCTTCGGACGAACTTGACGGAGGCGACGGACATCGCAACCGCGTTGAGCAGGAGTGCCGTCGCCATTGCCGTGTGCACCTCGACGCCGAGCGCGATGAACACAGGAATCAGGATGAAGGCGGCACCGACTCCCGCAATGGTGAGGAGCGTGGAAAAAATGAAGGTGATGATGCCTGCGATCATCGTCATAGGATCCACCTCCTCTTGACGTTTCGCAGGCTCAAGGCGAAGAGACCGATGCAAAAAGCTCCGAGGAGCGTGAAGTCAATGAGCAGCGGCATCCTGTTTCCTGCGTGGATTGATCCGTGGAGAATGTCCACCCCGTACGTCAAAGGCAACGCATATGAGAGTGGGCGAAGAAACAACGGCAGTCTGTCTAAAGGGAAGAACAGGCCGCACAGGAAGATCATCGGAAAACGGAAAAAGTTCGAAAACGTCTGTGCTTCGAACACCTCGCTGACCGAGACCGCGATGAACAGACCAAGGAACGTCGATACGACAGCAATCAACACGATGGCGGGTGCCACTGCAGCCCAGTTTATCTGTGACAAATCGGCTAGAAGCAATGCCAGAAGAATGGGGACGAACGCGTTGGCTACACCGAAAAGGATCGCACCGCTCGTTTTTGCCAGCATCAAGAGTTCCAGCGGGATCGGCGCAAGCAGCAATCGGTCGAATGAGCGGTTCCTCTTTTCAAACGTGACGGTCACAGAGAGCATTGAGGTAGTGCCGAACAGGATCGAAAGTGTAACAACGCCCGGGAGCAACGACATCACACTGTCCAGGCCGCTGCCGGACCTGATGAAAAACATTCCTGTCCAGGCGATGGGGAAGATCAACCCCCAGCTGATGTTCGGGGGCTTGAGGTAGTACGCCCGCATATCCTTGATTAGGATGTTCCAGAAGGCTATCCAGCGTCTCATACGCTGCCTCCCGCCTTCTCTTTCTCTCTCCGCATAGCATCTGCTTCGATGCCGGTTATCCGTACGAAGACATCTTCCAGTGAAGGCTGCATTCTACGGGCTTCCGTTACTTCAATCCCTCGCTCCTCGAAGAACCTCACCAGAGGGCCCACCCGGATCGGTACGTCCGATTCGACGCGGATTTGATTGTTGCCTGCGAGCGTGTCAAACCCTAGGGCGGGAAAGGTAGATGTGAGAACTCCGATCAAGTCCGTGGAGAAGAGGGAAACGGAAAATAGCATGACGTGCCGTTGGTGAATGGGTTGTAAGAGTTCGGCCACAGTGTCGATCCGGACTATCTGGCCTGACACGATGAAGGCGATGCGGTCGCACAACCGTTCTGCCTCCTCGATGTAATGCGTCGTCAGGAAAATTGTCGTGCCAGCACGGTGGAGATCACCAATAAGTTGCCTGATCTGACGGGCACTGGCGACGTCAATGCCGGTCGTGGGCTCATCAAGAAATAGAATCGGAGGTCGGTGAATGATTCCGGCGGCGATGGTGAGCTTCCGTTTCATGCCCCTCGAATAACCGGCGAACTTGCGGTCCGCAGCGTCAGTCAGCCTGAACGCGTCCAGAAGTTCAAGCGCCCGCGTCTGGCGATCATGCTTTTTCATGCCGTAGAGCGCTCCGGAGAAGCAAAGGTTCTCAAACCCGGTGAGCTCTGGATAGAGGTTGCTCTCGTCTGGGACGACGCCGATAAGATGTTGTGCCGCTTTGGGATTGTTCGTGCAATCGACGCCGCCAATCCGGATTGATCCTGAGTCTTGCCTAGCAAGCCCCGTCAGGATGTTGATGGTAGTGGTTTTTCCTGCGCCGTTGGGGCCGAGGAATCCAAAGAGCTCCCCTCGCTCCACTGAGAACGATACTCCGTCTAGAGCTTGCACACGATCGAACGATTTCTTGAGTTCCTTGGCCGTGATCATCGGTGAGCTGCCTCAGCGTTCATAGGGTTTCCCGCACGCCTCGCGGTTCACCCCACATAGCCCGAGCACGGAATGCAGACGAGTTTGCCATCCTTCCGGCGCAGATAGCGCTCGAAGACATACTCGCCGCACATTTCGCACTTTGCTTTGTTGAACGAGCCGGGAATCTTCTTGTGCTGGAATTCCGGGAGAAGTCTGACGGAGAAGATCTCGTTATCTGAAGATTCGAGAACTTTCTGGATGACTTCGAGCCGAACAGGTTCGGGTATCTGCGAAGGCTCAACACCCTTTTTCCGATAATCGAAGAACTCATACTTGCCCAGCATGTCGGTAAATTCGGGTGTCACGGCAACCCGCACAGAACCGTTTGACGGCGTCCAGAGGGTGGCTGCGAGCTTTCCGTAGTTCTGCCGCTCCATCATCAACTTCCCGTACGTGCAGCCGGTTGACGCCTGCAAGCCGTCCATCATGCAGGTCTGCGGATGGCCGACCCCAAGCTCCGCGTAGATGAAATAGTCGTGATCCTGTGCACGCGGCGCGTTGAGCGTCTTGAGCATCAGTGTCCCCATGCGGTAGCCGATGGGCAGGAACGGACAGCGATGTCCGTGAAATTCGAAAATCCAGTCTGGAAGTTGAAACATAGCGTTCTCCTTTCGAATGATTTGTCAAAGCACAGAAATCAAAACGTTGCCTGGTACAAGCGCGGAAACTCGTTCATGAATGTTGTGAATGCACCTTCAGCCTTCTTGCTGTCGCCAGCATTCACGGCTGTGGTCCACTGATCGTATGCATCCATCAACGGCTTTTGAAGCTCCGCAAGTCCTGTAGTGTTCAACTGGTGGATCCGTTGCTTGATGCTCTCGTGCAACCTCGCAAGCGTGCTCACGTGAACCTTCGCACCCTGAATGTTGCCCGCATTCACCATATCTTGTGCGTTTCTCACTTCCATCCGAAGACTGAACAGCATATCCGTCAGTGTAACACGGCCGTTCGTCCTGTGCATCTTCCCGAACGTCACACAAAACTGTCCGCAAT
>Ga0315281_10011718_pt1 | contig 11996 bp, 7 predicted proteins | sample YL17G07_0_MG_FD_204540 | JGI IMG/M metagenome (GOLD analysis project Ga0315281, IMG submission 204540) | Sediment microbial communities from Yellowstone Lake, YNP, Wyoming, USA - YL17G07_0 | ecosystem: Environmental > Aquatic > Freshwater > Lake > Sediment | place: USA: Wyoming | collected... | reverse complement strand
AATCGCCGAGGGGCGCTTCAAGGACGAAATCGTCCCGGTGCCGGTCCCGCAGCGCAAAGGCGATCCCGTTCGTGTCGACACCGACGAGTATCCGCGCGCGGGCACGACGGCCGAAAAGCTCGGCGCCCTGAAGCCGGCGTTCACGAAAGACGGCTCGGTCACGGCCGGGAACGCCTCGGGCATCAATGACGGCGCCGCGGCCCTGGTCGTGACGACGGGGACCAAGGCGCGGGCGATGGGGAAGCAGCCGCTGGCCCGCATCCTGGCGTACGCGACGACCGGCGTCGATCCCAAGGTCATGGGCATCGGCCCGGTGCCGGCCGTGCGCAAGGTGCTCGATCGCGCGGGCCTGACGATCAGCGACATCGATCTCTTCGAGCTGAACGAAGCGTTCGCCGCGCAGTCGCTCGCTGTCGCCAGGGAACTTGGGCTGGACGCGGCGAGCGTGAACGTGAATGGCGGCGCGATCGCGCTGGGTCATCCCATCGGTGCCAGCGGCGCACGCGTGCTGACGACGCTTGTCTATGCGCTACGGGCGCGGAGGCTCCGGTACGGCGTGGCGTCGCTCTGCATCGGCGGCGGCATGGGGATCGCGATGGCCGTCGAGGCGCTCTGAATTGCGGATTGTGGATTGCGGATTGCGGATTCGATTGCGGATTCGATTGCGGATTCGGTTGCGGATTCGATCGTGACTCTGGCGCGCGACGTGCGCGACGCCGTCGTTGCGCACGCGCGGGAGGCGGCGCCCGAGGAGTGCTGCGGGTTGTTGCTGGGGCGGGGCGGGGAGATCGTCGAGGCGGTGCGAGCGCGCAACGTCGCCGGCGATCCGGCGACGCGGTTCCTTGTCGACCCGAAAGATCACTTCGACGGAAGGCGCGCGGCCCGTGCGCGTGGGCTCGGGGTCGTCGGCTTCTATCACTCGCATCCGCGCTCGCCCGCGGAGCCTTCCGAGCGAGACGTCGCGGAGTTCAGCTACCCCGATCACTTCTACGCGATCGTCAGCCTTCGAGCCGAACCAGCCGAGGTTGGCCTGTTCCGGTTCGAGCACGGAACATTTCAGCGGCTCAAGGGGTGACGCGCGCCTCGTTTCATTGATACCTCAGGGCTTCAACCGGCGGAATGCGCGACGCGCGCCTCGCGGGGACATAGCTCGCCGCGATGGCCACGGCGCCGAGTACGCCGACGACCGCCGCGAACGTCAGGCGATCGGTGCCGGCCGTCTCGTACAACAGGCTCGTCAGTGTGCGGCTGAGTGCGAGCGCCAGCACCACGCCGATCGCCAGGCCGATCCCGGCGAGCCGGACCGCGTGCCCGACGATCATGCCGAGGATATCGCCGGCCTCGGCGCCGAGCGCGAGGCGGATGCCGATCTCCGATGTGCGCTGGCTCACCGAGTAAGACATCACGCCGTAGATGCCGATCGCGGAGAGGAGCAACGCGAGTGCCGCGAAGGCGGTGAGCAGCGTGGAGCTGAACCGCGCCTGCGACAGGTTCCGCGCCACCCATTGATCCATCGTCCGCACGTCGGCGACCGGCTGATCTTTGTCGAGCGCGCGGACCTCGCGTTCGATGAGCGGCGCGAACGCCGCCGGATCGGAGGCAGTCCGCACCGTCAGGGTCATGGCGCTGTACGCGAGCTGCGGATGCGGCCAGTACGTCGTCGGCCGCGCCTCGGCGGTCAGATCGGCGAACTTGGTGTCGCCGACCACGGCGATGATTTCCGTCGGCACATCCGGCTCGTTCATCCGGATGATCAGGCTCTTGCCGAGCGGGTTCTCGCCGGGGAAGTAGCGGCGCGCGAGGGCGTCGTTGATGATGACGACGTTCGTTTTCTCGCGCATCTCGCGGTCGGCGAACACGCGTCCGCGTAACAGTGGCACCTTCATCGCCTTGAAGTAGCCGTTGTCGCAGATGCTGACGTCGGTGCTCGGCCTTTGTCCCGGCAGCGGAGCCGGCAGCCCGACGATGCTGAAACCGGTCGCGGAGCCAGTGCCGGCCAGAGGAAGGTAGCTGACCGCGCCGGCGCTCTCGACGCCGGGAAGCTGCGAGATTCGTGAGACCAGGCTGGCGAAGAAGTCGACGCGCTTCGCCTCGCTTGGATAGCGCTGTCCGGGAACGGTGAGCCTCGCGGTGAGGACGTTGTGCGTATCGAAGCCCGGGTTGACGCGCCGAAGGCTGCCGAAGCTGCGGAGCATCAGACCCGCGCCCACGAGCAGCACGACCGCGAGCGCGATCTCGCCGACGACGAAGGCGTGACGGATGTGGCGGTGCCGGGGGCTTGCGCCGATCTGCCGCGCGCCGTCCTTCAGCGCTTCCTGCAGACCGCCGCGCGACCCTTCGAAGGCCGGCGCGAAGCCGCAGACGATCGCGGTCGCCACCGAGACGGCGGCCGTAAACGCGAGGACCGGATAGCTGAGTTGCACCGGACCGAGATCCGCGAGATCGACCGGGCTGATTGCGAGCAGCAGTGCGAGGCCCCACTGCGCGACGAGCAGACCCAGACCGCCGCCCAGGACGCACAGGACGAGGCTTTCCGTGAGGAGTTGCCGGGCGACGCGCATGCGCCCCGCGCCGAGCGCGCTGCGGATCGCGATCTCACGCTGCCGCGTCGCACCGCGCGCGAGGAGCAGGCTGGCGACGTTCGCGCAGGCGATCAGAAGGACGAAGCCGACCGCGCCGGTCAGGACGAGCAGCGCGGGACGCAGATCGCCGGAGAGTTCGCGATGCAGCGGGATCAGCAGCGCGCCCCATCCGGTGTCGAACTGCGGAAACTCTGTCGTGAGCCCGCTGGCGATCGTGTCCATCTGCGCCTGCGCCTCGGTCGGCGGCACACCGGGCTTCAGGCGGGCGATCGCGCTCATGTAGCGTCCGCGCGGCTGGCGGCTCGCTTCCGTGAACGCGAACGGCATCCACAAGTCGGCCGGCTTGCCGGTGAGCGACCATCGCTTGAGGAAGAGCCGCATGTCGGCCGGCATCACGCCGATGACGGTAACGCTGCGGCCGTTGATCTGGATCGAGCGGCCGATGACGCCGGCGTCGCCGGCAAAGCGCCGTTGCCACAGCCCGTAGCTGAGGACCGCCACCGCGTCGCGCCCGTCCGGTCCCTCATCGTCGGCAAACGATCGTCCGATGAGCGGAGAGACGCCGAGCGTCGGAAAGAAGTCCGGCGTGACGGCCATGTCGATGACTTCTTCAGGATCGCCGGAACCTGTGAGATTCACGCGACGATCGTAAAACGGCGCCATGCGCTCGAACGCCGTCGCGCGCTCGCGCCAGCGAATGAAGTTCGATGGCCCCAGCACGTTGGGCCGGCCGGGGCGGCGGGCGTTCGTTTCCCACATCACCACGAGGCGTCCGGGATCGCGGAACGGCAGCGGCTCCAGCAGCACCGCGTTGACGATCGTGAAGATCGCCGTGTTGGCGCCGATGCCGAGGGCGAGCGCGAGCACCGCCACCATCGTGAAGCCGGGCGTGCGCAGGCACAGACGGATCGCGTAGCGGATATCGTGCAGGACGTCGTCCATACAGGGATGAGAGCAGAGGATATGCCAGATCCAGACAGTCCGGCCGCCCTGAATTGCTCGACAAAATGGCCGTCAGGAGGCTGCCGGCCCTCGATGTGTTCGGAAGTGGGACGTGGACGTCCCGCCTTCGCGCAGGGCGTTCTCGGAAAAAACCGGGGAGATCGCAGAGATCGCCGAGTCTAGTTTTTCCAAACCGGTCTCAGCGTGCTCCGCGTTCTCGGCGGTTTTTTCTGGCTAGAGGCCGTCGCGGAGGCCGGGGCGCACCTGCAGACTCACGGTGGCGTTACCGACCGACTTGTCGTGGCGCTTCAGATGAAACATCACGCGGTACGCGCCCTGGCGGAACACGTGCTCCACGGTATAGCGGCGCTTGATTTCCGACTTGCCGGCTTCGTACGGGGCGCAGTCGCTCGACGATTCCGACTTGGTGCCGTCGCCCCATTCCCATTCGACCCCGGAGCAGTAGAACTCCTCGAAGTCGTTCGCGCCGCCGACCAGCTCAGCCGTCAGGACAATGCGCGCGGGCGCCATCGCGATGAGCGGTTGCGCCCGCAGCGAGAGCTTCGGTCGCCCCGTGTCTTGGGCGTCCTTCTGGTCCTTGTCCTTGCTGGTTTTCTGAGCCGAGACGCCGATCGCAAGCAACGCCGCCACGAACAGAGTAGCCGCGCCGGCCCACGCGTTTCGCCGCAGGTAAAACATGGTTCTTGGTCCTCGGCTGGCAGGAACTGTGCAAATTGTATCGTGCTTGAGCTGACGTCGGCAAGCTCCATCAGCCATAATAGCCGGATGTCCTCAGCTCTGCCCTGCGCGCCTATGGCCTGTGCCGGCGGCCCGCTATCCGCCGTCGATGCCGACCTGCTGATTGTTCCCTGGTTCAAGGACGAGCCGGCCGCGGCCGTGCCGGCCCTTGATGCGGCGACCGGGGGGGAACTCGGGCGCGCACTTGCGTCGAGAGAATTTCAAGTCAAACCGTACGAGTTGTTCTTCGCGCCGATTACAGACACGAGCTGGCGCGCGCGCCGGGTCGCCGTCATCGGGGGAGGCGCCGGAGAACGCGGGAGCGATCTGGTGCGGAGGCTCGCGACCGCCGCCGGCCTGGCCGCACGTCAACGCCACGTGCCGCGCGCCGCGTTCATCGTGCGCGGTCAGGGAGACGCCGCCGGTCTCGCGCAGGCCGTGGCTGAAGGGCTGACGCTCGCCGAGTTCTACGGCGGCAGCTACAAGACCGACGAGCCGCCGCCCGCCGCGCCGCCGGCGTGGACGGTCGTGGTGCTCGACTTCGCGGAGGGCGTGAAGGCGGCGGCCGCCGGCGCCGTCGCGCGCGGACGCATCCTCGGCGAGTGCAGCAACCTCGCGCGGGAGATGGCCAACGAGCCGGGGAACACGCTGACGCCGCGCGAGTTCGCGAAACGTGCCACGACGCTGGCCGGCGACGTCGGGGTGGCAGTCGAGATCCTCGACGAAACGCAGATCGCACAGCTTGGGATGGGGCTGCTGCTCGGCGTCGCGCGCGGGAGCGCCGAGCCGCCACGACTGATGGTGTTCCGGTACGACCCGCCGGGCGCACCGCCGACCCCGGTCCTGGGCCTCGTGGGCAAGGGCATCACATTCGACACCGGCGGCATTTCGATCAAGCCGGCCGAGAAGATGGAGCAGATGAAAGACGATATGGCCGGCGGCGCCGCCGTCGCCTGCGCCATGCGCGCGATCGCGCTGCTCAAAGCGCCCATGCGTGTGATCGGCGTGGTCCCGACAACGGAGAACATGCCGGGCGGGAAGGCCATCCGGCCGGGTGACGTGCTGACGAGCGCGTCCGGCAAGACGGTCGAGGTGATTAATACCGACGCGGAAGGCCGCCTGATTCTCGCCGACGGTCTCTGGTACGCGCGGCAGCTCGGCGCCACTCACCTTGTGGACGTCGCCACGCTGACGGGCGCCGTCGTCGTCGCCCTGGGCAAGATCACCAGCGGTATCTTCGGCACGCCGAACGCCTGGGTGGAGCACGTGCGCCACGTGGCCGATCGCGCCGGCGATCGTGTTTGGCCGCTGCCGCTATTCGACGAATACAAGGATCAAATCACGAGCGAGATCGCCGACCTGATGAACACGGGCGGGCGAGCGGCCGGCGCGATCACCGCGGCGATGTTCCTGAGGGAATTCGTGGGCGATGTGCCGTGGGCGCACATCGATATCGCGGGCACCGCGTGGGCCGACGAGGCGAAGCCGTACCTGCCCAAGGGCCCGAGCGGGGTGGCGGTGCGAACGCTCGCGGCGCTCGCGTTCGAGAGCTTCGATGAGAAAGGGTAACGGACATCGCGGAAGGGCTCTTGGTTCTGGGCTCAAGGCTCTCGTCGGGGCAGCAGTGGCTTTGGCCCTCAGCGCTCAGCCCTCAGCCCTTGCTCAGTCGCAGCCCGCGAAGCCGATCATCGTCACGCTCACAGAGCCGGCCGCCAAGAGCGAACTCTCCGGGCTCGCCGACGTCCTGCTGGGATCGCTGGGATTGACCGGCGTGATCGTGGTCGCGGCGGTCGTGCTCGGCGCGGCGATGGCGTGCGTGATGTTCTGGATCAGATCACGATCCTCGAGCTAATGGAGGAAACGGAGGACACGGAGACAACGGGATCACACAGAGGAACGGAGAAACGGAGACGCGAACGGAGAAGAACCAATTCGTCTCCGTTCACTGGTGCGCGACGGTCGACACGTTCTTCAGCGACGCCTGATACTTTCGGATCGCGTTGAGCAGCGACTCCGCGATCCGCTGGCGGTACGCGTTCCCCTTGAGCAGTCTTCCTTCCGGCGGGTTCGTCACGAACCCCATTTCCGCCAGCACGCTTGGCATGTTCGCGCCGATCAGGACCACGAATGGCGCCTGCTTGACGCCCAGATCTTTCAGCGCTCTGTTCGCCGTCTTCTGCCGTTCGACCATCGCGCGCTGCACCTGCAGCGCGAAGTCGCGCGACTCGTCGAGCTTGTTGTTCAGCGCGATCGCCTTCACGAAGTCGGGCAGTCCGCCCATGGCCTGGGTGGACGCCGCGTTCTCGCGCGCGGCGACCGCCGCCGCGCTCTGGTTGTTCGCGAAATTCAGGAAGTAGGTTTCGATCCCGTGCGCCTGCGTGTTCGCGCTCGCGTTGGCGTGGATCGAGAGAAACAGATCGGCGCCTTCGCGGTTGGCGATGGCCGTGCGCTCGGGCAACGGGATGAACTCATCGGTGCGGCGTGTGAGGATCACCTCGACGCCAGGAATCTTCTGGAGCAGTCTTTCAAGCCGCAGCGCGACGTCGAGAACGAGTTCGGCTTCGTTGACGCCCTTGCCCATCGCGCCGGGATCATGACCCCCGTGGCCGGCGTCGATCACGATCCGCGACACGCTCAGGCCCAGTTGCCTGGCGATCGACAGCCCGCCGGCCAGATTGTGGGCAGGCGGCGCGACAGAGGTTGCCGGCGCGCCGTCGGTGCTTGGGCGCGCCAGGGGCGTGGACGTGGGCGCGCTCTCAGTCTGGCGAGCGATCGTGGCGGGCGGTTCAGCGGCAGGCTGGGCCGCCATCACGCCGCCGGCGCGTTGGAGGGCCATGGCGGCGGCCGCCTTCGCGCCGTCGGCGCTATGGTGGGCCAGGGCGAGCCGGGTGGTGGCCCGCGGGCTCATCGTGGGTAGTGTGCGCAGCCACCTGCTCGTCAGCTTGCGCCCGGTCAACAGCGCGACGTCACGAGGCTCCGCCGTCGCGCCTTCGGTGCTGTGGCGGGCCACGGGCGTCGCGGCGGGGGGGACGCGGGCCAGCACCTTGTTGATCATCGTCGCGGCCGCCACCGCGGCTGGCACGCGCACGCAATCGATCACGAGCCGGTAGGGGCTGTACAGCGGATACACGCTGTAGCTGGTGACGCCGGCGACATCGAGCACGACGCGCGTCGTGTTGTTCGGATGCCGGCCCACGCGGATCTGCCGGACGATGTCGGCGTCGCTTTCAAAGCGGATCGTCTGATCGACGAGCGACGGCGCGGCGCGCGTACCGGGAAGATCGACAAAGACGCGCGCGGGATCGGCAATGCGCTCCTCGTGGAACGGCACCTCGGCGTCGAGCTCGATGGTGATGCGCACGGCATCCGGCAACACCACGCGGCGAATGTCCTTGATCGTGGCGATCCCGACCGTGGGTGTTTCTGACATCGTCGTCGTGGGTTGTGGGGGCGGACCTGTGTGTCCGCCCTGGGCCTCCACGAGCGTCAACTGCTCCGGTACCTGTTTCACGAGTTTGCTCGTCGGGTAGGTCGCCGCGAGCTTGCGAAGAAGCCGAACGCCCCCGTCTTTGTCCGCCGTCTGGCCGAAACGCGCGAAGGCATCCAGCAACAGCTGTCCGGCCTGCCACAGCGCGTTGTCGCTGTAGCCGCTCGCCGGGTACTGCCGGACGACCGCCTCGTAGGCCGCGACGACGATGCGGACGTCAGCCAGCACGGCAGGCGCCGCATCGGGCGCCGCCAGCGCCGCGCGCACGGTCTGCTCATGCGCCATGGCGTCGGTGTACATCGTCCGCACGGGCGGGGCCGCCCCAGCCACGACAGGGAAGAAACCGCAGAGAACGCTGAGCACGCAGAGAAAAAGAATCTCCTCTGCGTGCTTTGCGATCTCCGCGGTAAAACAACTGTGTCTTCGTGTCAGCATGGTGTGCCCCGTGCTCATCGCAGCTGCGCGTCGACTTCTTCGAAGTACGCCTTGTCGACGAGCACCTCGCGCGGTTTGCCTCCCGCGGCCGGCGACACGATGCCTTCCATCTCCATCATGTCGACGAGCCGCGCCGCCCGGCTGAAACCGACGCGCAGTTTCCGCTGCAAGTACGAAATGGACGCCTGCCCGCTCTGCACGACGATGCGCGCCGCCTCGTCGTAGAGATCGTCCTTGTCCATCTCGATGCCGTCGAGCGTCGACCTGTCTTCCGCCGTAATCGCCTCGTCGTAGACCGGCTTGCCCTGCTTGCGCAGGAAACTGGCGAGACGCGCGCTCTCCTGCTCGGAGATGTACGGCGCGTGCACGCGGATGAACCGCGACGAGGCCGGCGGCAGGAACAGCATGTCGCCCTTGCCGAGCAGCTGCTCGGCGCCGTTGCCGTCGAGAATCGTTCGCGAGTCGATCTTCGACGCCACGCGGAACGCGATGCGCGCGGGCAGGTTGGCCTTGATGAGGCCGGTGATCACGTCCACCGAGGGCCGCTGCGTCGCGAGGATCAGGTGAATGCCGACCGCGCGCGCCATCTGGGCGAGCCGCGCGATCGATTCTTCCACTTCGTTGCTCGCCACCATCATCAGGTCGGCGAGTTCGTCGATCACGACGACGATGAATGGGAGCGTCTTCATCTCCGCGCCGTCGTCCGGTGTCTGTCCCTCGGCGAGCGCCGCGCGGATGTTGCGATTGTACTGGTCGATGTTGCGCACGCCCACGGCGGCGAGCGTCTTGTAGCGCTCTTCCATCTCGCGGACGGCCCACCGCAGCGCGTTGGCGGCCTGCTTGGGATCGACGACGACCGGCGTCATCAGGTGCGGGATCTCTTCGTACATCCCGAGCTCGAGACGTTTCGGGTCGATTAGAATCATCCGTACGTCTTCGGGGGACGCGCGATAGAGGATGCTCGTCAGCATGCCGTTCATGCTCACGGATTTGCCGGCGCCGGTCGACCCCGCGATCAGGAGGTGCGGCATCGTCGCCAGATCGGCCAGGTACGGCTCGCCGTGAATCGTCTTGCCGAGGGCGATGGTCAGCTTGGACGTTGAGCGCCGGTACGCGTCGGATTCCAGCAACTCGCGCAGCGAGATCGGCTCGCGCGTGTGGTTGGGAATCTGAATGCCGACGGTCGACTTGCCGGCGATCCGATCGATGAGGACGGAGTCGGCCTTCATCGCGAGACACAGATCGTCGGCGAGGCCCGTGATCTTCGCGTACTTCACGCCGGCGTCCGGCTTGAACTCGAACGTGGTGACGACCGGACCCGGGTGGATCTGGACGACGCTGCCCTCGACCGAGAACTCGCGGCACTTCTCCTCGAGGAGCCGCGCGCCCTCCATGAGTTCGCGTTCGTCGATCTTGCGCTCCGTCTTGACGGCGTCCAGCAGCGACACCGGGGGCATCACGTATTCGCCCTTGCGGCGCTGGGCCGGCGCTTTCGACATCGGTTCCGGATCGGGCATGGGCAGCGACGGCGCGACGACTTTTGGCGGCTTGGGCGGCGCGAACGATTTCGGGCTGCTTGCTGCCGGCGGCGTGTCCGCCGCCGCGGCCTTGTCAGGCTTGCCGGCCAGCGTCTCAGCGAGCGTCGGCGCGGGCCTGGCCACCGTAGCCTCGGCGGAGGTGGCCGCGCCGTTCTTCGTGTGCTTCGCGATCACCTCGCGGCGCTGCTTCTCCCGCCGGCGTTCCTCCCGCCAGGCGTGGAAGGCGTCGAGGCCGCGCGTCGCGCCGCCGCAGGCGCACTCCGTCAACGCCGCGAAAAAGCGGCCGAAGGAAAACTGGGTCGACACGATGGTCGACAGGACAATCAGCGTGAGCACCACGATGACCGAGCCCGTGCGATTCAGATACTCGGACATCAGGTTCGCGAGAAACTCGCCGGCGTAGCCGCCAGCCCGGAACGACTTGCCGGCCACCTCGAGCGTGCCGACGATGAGGCCCAGGAACGTGCTGAGGCAGGCGAAGAGCATGCCGGCGCCAATCGCCTTGGTGCCCGCCGCGTCGAGCGACCGGCACCAGAAGTAATTCCAGCCGACGACGACCATCACGGCCGGGATCAGATACGAGGCGTACCCGAACAGCTGGAACGACAGTTCGGCGAGGAACGCGCCCACGCGTCCCGCGAAATTGACCGGCGCCGCGTGCGCGCCGGTGGTGAAGAACCACGCCGGGTCGGTGGGCTCGTAGCTGGCGAGCGCGATGATCCCGATCAGCGCGGCCGCGAAGAGCGCGACGCCGACGAACTCGCTGACCCGGCGCGAAGCAGTCGATCCACTCACGTGTCAGATCTCCATGATGACGGGGAGCACGAACGGCCGTCGTCCCGAGCGTTTACGAAAAAAGCGGCGCAGCTCCACGCGCAGCCGTTCCTTGATCAATCCCTGGTCGGTCCGCTCTTCGATGCTGGCCTGCTCGAAGACGTCGGCCAGCAGGCGCGCCGCGTCGGCGAGAAGCGCCTGGCTGTTCTCCATCACGAAGCCGCGCGTGACGATGTCGGGGACGCCCTCGAGCGCGCCCGTCTGCTTGTTGATGGCCACGACGGGCACCACGAGGCCGTCTTCCGCGAGATGACGCCGGTCGCGCAGCACTTCGTCGCCGACCTCGCCGGTCCGCGTGTCGTCGATCAGCACGCGCCCGACCGGCGCCTTGCCCGCGATCCGTCCGCCATCCGCGTCGAAGTGCAGGATGTCGCCGTTCTCGGCCAGGAGGATCTCCGGCCGCGGGTCGCGTCCCTCGAACACGCGCTCGGCGATCCGGCCGTGTTGCGAGAGCTGCCGGTATTCGCCGTGCACCGGGATGAAGAACCGCGGCTTCACCAGCGACAGCATCAGCTTCAGTTCCTCTTCGCTGCCGTGCCCGGACACGTGCACGTGCTTGATGCCCTCGTAGATCACGTCTGCGCCCCGGCGGGCCAGGTGGTTGACGACGCGGCCGATCGCCTTCTCGTTGCCCGGAATCGATCGCGCGGACAGCACCACCGTGTCGTCGGGGCCGACTCTCACGTGCCGGTGATCGTTGATCGCAATCCGCGACAGGGCCGACATCGGCTCGCCCTGCGTGCCGGTCGAGAGGCAGAGGACGTCCTGCCCCGGGTAGTTGCCGACCTCCGAGTCGCGGATCTGGAGGCCCGCGGGAATCCGCAGGTAGCCGAGGCGCTGCGCGATCTCCGAGTTCCGCATCATCCCGCGGCCGACGAACGCGACCTTGCGGTCGAACTGCGCCGCGAGGTCCACGAGAATCTGCATGCGGTAAATGCTGGACGCGAACGCCGCGACGATCAGTTTGCCCGGTGCGCTCGTGAAGATTTCCTCGAACGCGTCGACCACCTCGCGCTCGGATCCGGTGAAGCCGCGCCGATCGATGTTGGTGCTGTCGCCGAACAGCGCCAGCACGCCCTCGCTGCCGAGCTGCGCGAAGCGGTGCACGTCGAAGTGCTGGCCGTCGAGCGGCGTCTGGTCGATCTTGAAGTCGCCGGTGTGCACGATGATGCCGGCGGGTGTGTGGATGGCGAGCGCGACGCAGTCGGGGATGCTGTGCGTGACGCGGATGAACTCAATCTCGAATGGCCCGACGGTGACGCGATCGCGCGGGCGTACCGCGATGAGCTCCCGGCCCTCGATGCCGTGCTCCTCGAGCTTCGGCTCCACCATGGCCAGCGTCAGCGGCGTCCCGTAGATCGGTCCGTCGACCAGCGCCAGCACGTGCGGCACGCCGCCGATATGGTCCTCGTGGCCGTGCGTCAGCACGAGCGCGGCGAC
>Ga0315281_10011717_pt1 | contig 11996 bp, 5 predicted proteins | sample YL17G07_0_MG_FD_204540 | JGI IMG/M metagenome (GOLD analysis project Ga0315281, IMG submission 204540) | Sediment microbial communities from Yellowstone Lake, YNP, Wyoming, USA - YL17G07_0 | ecosystem: Environmental > Aquatic > Freshwater > Lake > Sediment | place: USA: Wyoming | collected... | reverse complement strand
CCCTTGATGACGACGATCTTCCGGATGGTCCGCCCGGCCAGAAGCTGCCGGATACGGGGGAGGGCCAGAGCCCCGGACTTGATGGCCTCTTCGCCGATTTCGGGCGCGGCCTCGAATTTGTCGCGGATCTTGCCGTTGATCTCGACGACGATGGTCGCCTTTTCCTCCTGGGCCAAGGCCGGATCGAACTCCGGCCAGGGTGCCCGGAGGATGAGCCCGCCGTGCCCAAGTCGGCTCCACATCTCCTCGCACAGGTGCGGCGTGAAGGGGGCCATGAGCAGGGTCAGGGTCTCGACCGCCTGGCGGAGGAGCGCCCGGCCTTCCGGGATGTTCTTGAGCGCGTCCCATTCCTTCTTCAGGACGTTGACGAACTCGTGGAAGGCGCTGACGGCCGTGTTGAGACGGAAGCGCTTCTCGATATCCTCGCCGACTTTCTTGATCGTCTGGTGCATTTTCTTCCGCAGGCGGGCGAAGGCCGCGGCGTCGAGCGGGCCGCCGGGCGTTTCAGCGGAGACGAGCTGCAGGGCCTGCTGGAAAACGCCCCAGACGCGGCCGACGAAACGGTGACAACCTTCCAGCCCGTCCTCGTTCCAGTCGAACTCGTTCTCCGGCGGGGCGGCGAAGAGGATGAACAGGCGCAGGGCGTCGGCGCCGTAATGCCGGAGCATCTCATCGGGATCGACGACATTGCCCTTGGACTTGGACATGACCGAGCCGTCCTTGTTGACCATGCCCTGGGCCAGGTAATGGGGGAACGGCTCGCCGACGGCGGTCAGGCCGAGGTCGCGCAGCAGCTTGGTGAAGAAACGCGCGTAGATGAGATGCAGGATGGCGTGTTCGACGCCGCCGATATAGAGATCGACGGGGAGCCAGTAATCGGCCGCCGCGCGGGTGAACGGCAGGTCGGCGTTCCGGGGCGACGTGTAGCGGAAGAAATACCAGGACGAGTCGACGAACGTGTCCATGGTGTCGGTTTCGCGACGGGCCGGTCCCCCGCATCGGGGGCATTTCACGTTGACGAAACCCGCAATCTTAGCCAGGGGCGAACCCGCTTCGCCGGTGAATTCCGCGTCGTACGGGATGCGCACGGGCAGGTCCTTATACGGGACCGGGACGATCCCGCATTTATCACAATGGATCATCGGAATGGGCGTGCCCCAGTAGCGCTGACGGGAGATGCCCCAATCGCGGAGGCGGTAGGTGACCGCTTTCTCGCCGAAGTTTTTCTCCCTGGCGTAGGCAGCCATCTTGTCCATGGCCTCTTCCGAGGTCAAGCCGGTGAACGGCCCGGAATTCGCCAGGACGCCCGGATCTTCGAACAATTCGCCTTCTTTCTTGACCGCGCCGTTCTTAGGCACGATGACCTCGGGGATGGGCAGGCCGTACTTCCGGGCGAACTCAAAATCGCGCCCGTCGTGGGCGGGCACGCCCATGATGGCCCCGGTCCCGTATTCCATCAAAACATAATTGGCCAGGAAGATCGGGATGGGCTTGCCGGTGAAAGGATTGATCGCCGTCCGGCCGGTGTCGACGCCTTCCTTCTCCGCCTCGCCGATCTCCCGCTTCAGACGGGCAGCGGCGATGGTCTTGGTGATCCAGGCTTGGAGCTCGGCCTCGCGCGGGCCCCGGACCAGCTCATGGCTCAGCGGGTGTTCGGGCGAAAGGACGAGAAATGTCGCCCCGTAGATCGTGTCGATGCGCGTGGTGAACACGCGAATGGACTCGTTCAGGGAGGGAACGGAGAAATCGAGGTAGGCACCCTCGCTGCGGCCGATCCAGTTCCTCTGCATGGTCAGGACATGCTCGGGCCACTTGGACAATTGGGCGTGGCCGGTCAGCAGTTCCTCGGCGTAATCCGTGATCTTGAGAAACCACTGCTCCATCTTCTTTTGTTCGACGTTGTCCGAGCAGCGCCAGCACGTGCCGCCGGCCGACTGCTCGTTGGCCAGGACGGTGCGGCAGGTCGGGCACCAGTTGACCCAGCTCTCGCGCCGATAGGCCAGCCCGCGTTCGTACATTTTCAGGAACATCCACTGGTTCCATTTATAGTATTCCGGCAGACAGGTATTGACCTCGCGCGACCAATCGTAGGCGAAGCCCAAACTCTTTAGCTGGGACTTCATGTGGGCGATGTTGTCCAGGGTCCCTTTCCGCGGATGGATCCCGTATTTGATGGCGGCGTTCTCGGCCGGCAGGCCCAGAGCGTCCCAGCCGATGGGATGGAGGACGTTGAAGCCGCGCATCATTTTGAAGCGGGCGATGACGTCGCCGATGCTGTAATTGCGGACGTGGCCCATGTGGATGCGGCCCGAGGGGTAAGGATACATCTCCAGGCAGTAGAATTTGGGCTTGCCCGTCTCCTCGCGGACCTCGAAAGCCCGGCTTTCCTCCCAAACCTTCTGCCAATGGGCTTCCACGGCCTGGAAATCATACTCTTCGTAGCGTTCGTATCTATCGCTCATAGCACACGAGTCCTTGGTCCCGGTGACGGCCTGGAAAAAATAGACCGATAGGGCGGAAATCAGCCAAAGTGTAGGGGTTGGGGGCGGAAAAGTCAACCGGCGCGCCGTTTTCCGGACAATCATTCTCCCTAGGGGTGAATGGTCATTGACATTTCGGCACTTCGGAGATATCATATTATTGTTCACCCTAGGGGTGAATCATTGAGAAGCAACGGAACCCGTATTGCGAGTCGAATTTCGCTCCAAGAAGCTCGAAAAATGTTTCCTCGATTCATCCAAGGCCGTTCGCGAGTGGGGAGTAACTATCGCCCGGAGATATATCCAGAGAATCAACATGTTGCAGGCCGCAAAAACTCTATACGACTTGAATTCACTGCCTGGGTTGGAATGCCATCCCCTCAAAGGAAATCGGGCCGGCCAATATGCGGTGAAGCTGGATGGAGCTTGGCGTTTGATATTCTCGATCGAAGGGGATGTCCTCAAGATCATCTGCATCTTGGAAGTGAGCCGCCATTATGACGACTGAAAAGATCTATTCTGATTTACCCATCCCGCCCGGAGAATACCTAGCCGAGGTTCTGGAGGAGAAGGGTTTCAGCCAGAAAGAGCTGGCCGATCGGATGGGCCGGCCGGCCCAGGCGATTTGCGAAATCGTCAAGGGCGAGAAGGCCATCACGCCCGAGACGGCCCTCCAGCTGGAACGCACGCTCGGCGTTCCTTCCTATATCTGGACCAGCCTGGAAGACGATTACCGGATCATCAAAGCCCGTCAAGCCGAGAACGCCGCCCTGGAGGAAGAGATTCCATTATTGAAGGAAGTCCCCTATTCCGATCTGGCCGCAAGAGGATATATCAAGAAAACCCCGGATAAACGACATCAGGTCCGGGAATGCCAGGCCTTTTATGGTGTCGCTTCCCTGGCGAACCTCGATCGCGTCAACGCCTATGGAGCCGCATTCCGCCATTCAAAAGCCCGCCAGGCCTCTTCCTTGGCCCTCGCCGCTTGGATCCGCTGCGCGGAAGTGGAGGCCGCCAAGCGCGAAACGCCGCCTTTCCAAAAAGCCATGCTGAAAGCCCGCCTGGAGGAAATCCGCCGCCTCACGTCGGTCCCGCCGGAAGATTCCATCGAGCGGCTCCGGGCCGCGCTCTTCGAATCGGGCGTCAACTTCATCCTTCTTCCTCATTTTGCCAAGACCTACGCGCACGGGGCCGTTCTTTGGCCCGATCCTAAGCATCCCGTGCTCGTCCTGAGCATCCGGGGCAAGTGGGCCGATCTCTTTTGGTTCAGCCTTTTCCATGAATTGGGGCACATTCTTCTTCACAGAAACAAGGAAATCATCGACGCCGAAAGCGGAGAAGCCGACGAGAAAGAACTCGAGGCGGACCGCTTTGCCTCGGATCGGCTCATCCCCGCCGTCCCCTATGAGCGCTTCCTGGCACGGGCGAAGTTCGACGAGGCCGCGATCTCGTCCTTCGCCGCCGAAATGAGTATTCATCCGGGGATCTTGATCGGACGACTCCAGCATGACAAGAAACTCCCGTTTAAGACTCTCTTGAACGAAATAAGGCCCCGCCTGGATTGGGAGAAACTGCTCCCTCGCAAGCGCTAAATTTCCAGTTTCGAAACTTTTTCTTCGATATCACCCCGCATTTCCGGCCTTTTTTGAGTGTATAATGACTAAGTGTATGGATCGAAAACGGGGGTTAAGCGGTGAGCAAACCTTTCTAGTCGAAAGGGCTTGATGTCATGGCACTTAAAAAATCCGACCTTTACTCCTCGATCTGGGCCTCGTGCGATGAGCTCCGGGGCGGCATGGATGCCAGCCAGTACAAGGACTACGTCCTGTTCATGCTGTTCATCAAGTACATCACCGACAAGTACGGCAACAGCACCGACTTCGCCCCGCCTGTCACGATTCCCAAGGGCGCGAGCTTCAAGGACATGATCGCCCTCAAGGGCAAGAGCGACATCGGCGACAAGATCAATACCCAGATCATCCAGCCCCTGATCGACGCCAACGTGCGGCTCGCCCGCAGCGACTTCCCCGATTTCAACGATCCGAACAAGCTCGGCGAGGGCCAGGCCATGGTCGATCGCCTGACCAACCTGATCGGCATCTTCCAGAAGCCGGAGCTCGACTTCTCGCAGAACCGCGCCGACCACGACGACATCCTCGGCGACGCTTATGAGTACCTGATGCGGCACTTCGCCACCGAGAGCGGCAAGAGTAAGGGGCAGTTCTACACCCCCGCCGAGGTCAGCCGCGTCATCGCCAAGGTGATCGGCATCTCGCCGCAGAACACGAAGGCGTCCACCACCGCCTACGACCCGACCTGCGGCTCTGGCTCGCTGCTCCTGAAGGTGGCCGCCCAGGCCGGCAAGCCCATCACGCTCGAAGGACAGGAGAAGGACGTTACCACCGCGGGCTTGGCCCGCATGAACATGATCCTGCACGACTTCCCGACGGCCAACATTCTCTCGGGCGACACCCTGGCCGCTCCGAAGTTCAGGGACGGCGAGCAGCTCCGCACCTACGACTACGTCGTCGCCAATCCACCGTTCTCCGACAAAACCTGGACCACCGGCCTCACTCCGTCGAAGGATCCTTTCCAGCGCTTCGCTTGGGGCGAGCCGCCAGCCAAACAAGGCGATTACGCCTACTTGCTGCACATCATCCGCTCGATGAAGGGCACGGGCAAAGCCGCCTGCATCCTGCCCCATGGCGTGCTCTTCCGCGGCAACGCCGAGGCCGTGATCCGCCGGCAATTCGTTCTCTCCGGCTATCTCAAGGGCATCATCGGCCTGCCCGCCAATCTCTTCTACGGCACCGGCATCCCCGCCTGCATCGTGGTTCTCGACAAGGAGAACGCCGCCGGTCGCAAGGGCGTATTTATGATCGACGCCTCCAAGGGATTCATCAAGGACGGCGCAAAGAACCGCCTGCGCGAGCAGGACATTCACCGCATCGTCGATGCCTTCACCAAACAGGCCGACACCCCTCGCTATGCCCGTATAGTGCCGCTGGACGAGATTGCCAATCCGAAGAACGACTTCAACCTCAATCTGCCGCGCTACATCGACAGCACCGAGCCCGAAGACCTTCAGGACATCGATGGTCACCTGCGCGGCGGCATCCCTGAGCGCGATCTGGACGCGCTCGGCGCATACTGGCAGGTGCTCCCCAGCGTGCGCGGCGTACTGCTCGAGTCCGCGGGCCGCCCCGGCTATGCGCGCCTGAAGCTGCCGATCACCGAGGTCAAACCCGTCATTCTCGGCCACGCCGAGTTCGCCGCCTTCCAGAAGAAAGCGACGAAGAGCTTCGCCGACTGGCGTAAGGCCACGACGCCGCGCCTCACAGGGTTCGGAAAGGACGGCCACCCCAAGTTGCTGATCGAGACCATCGCCGAGGAACTGCTCGCCGCGTTCCGCCAAGCGCCGCTGCTCGATGCCTACGATGTCTACCAGCACCTCATGGACTACTGGGCCGAGACGATGCAGGACGATTGCTACCTCATCGCCGCCGACGGCTGGGTGAGCGGCGCACAGCCGCGTGAGATCGTTCAGGTCAAGAACAAGGACAACAAGCTCACCTGGCCCGAGCCACACGACTACCTGAAGGGCAAGCGGCGCTTCAAGTCGGACCTAGTTCCCGCGCCGATCCTGGTCGCCCGTTACTTCGTTGCCGAACGTGATGCCATTGAAGCGCTCGACAACCAGATCGCCGCGCTCGAGCAACAGCTCGACGAGATGCGCGAGGAGAACAGCGGCGAGGAGGGACTGCTTGCCGAGGTGATCGAAAGCGAGGGCGACAAGCAGAAGATCTCCGCGAAGACCGTGAAAGCACGGCTGAAGGAGATCGGCAAAGACCCGCTCTACGCCGACGAGCGGGCGGCGCTTGAGGCGTACGCATACTTGCTGGAGCAGCAGACCGACGCAAAGGCCAAGCGCAAAGCTGCCCAAGAGGATCTGGATAAAAAGATCGACGCCAAATACCCCAAGCTCAACGAGGCCGAGATCAAAATGCTCGTAATCGACGACAAGTGGATGGCGCAGCTGTCGGCCGCCGTGCAGGGCGAGCTGGACCGCGTCTCGCAGACCCTCACCGGACGTATCCGCGAGCTGGCCGAGCGCTACGCGACGCCGCTACCGAAGCTCACCGAGGAAGTGGAGACGCTCGCCGCTCGGGTCGAGAATCACCTGAAGCGGATGGGGGCGTCATGGAAGTGAGGCCCGGATACAAGCAGACGGAGGTAGGGGTAATTCCCGACGAGTGGGATGCTGCAAATCTAGATGTGGTCTGCTCGATGAAGAGTGGCGAAGGAATTACCGCGGCCAAGATCGACCAATTCTCTGAATACCCATGCTACGGAGGAAATGGTCTTCGGGGTTACACCTCCCGCTACACGCACGATGGCTCGTTCGCGTTAATCGGCCGGCAGGGAGCCCTTTGCGGAAATGTAGTCGGAGCCGAAGGAAAGTTCTTCGCATCCGAGCATGCGGTTGTTGTGACAGCACGATCAGGCATTGACATCCGATTCTTGATGTACGTTTTGGGTGCGATGCGCCTCAATCGCTTTTCCGAATCATCAGCTCAGCCCGGGTTGTCAGTCTCAAAAGTTCTGAAGCTGCAGTTGGCGATACCGCGCGCTGAACGCGAACAACGCGCCATCGCGACGGCACTGAGCGATGTGGATGCGCTTCTGGGCGGATTGGATCGGCGCATCGCCAAGAAGCGCGACCTCAAACAGGCCGCCATGCAACAGCTCCTAACCGGCCAGACCCGTCTCCCCGGCTTCCATGGCGAGTGGGAGGTGAAGCGGTTGGGGGATGTTTGCCGAATCACGACAGGCAAGAAAGACGTCAACGAAGGAAATCCGAGCGGTCAGTTTCCGTTTTTCACCTGTTCGAGATTTTCCACCTTCAGCGATTCCTATTCGTTCGACACTGAGGCGATTCTGATCGCTGGAAACGGGGAAGTGGGAAACCTCCATTACTTCAACGGCAAATTCGAGGCCTACCAGAGAACGTATGTTCTATCAGAGTTTTCAGCACACGTTCAATACCTGTGGCAGCAACTAAGCGCATACCTCGCCGATTCGCTGGGTCTTGGAAAGATAGGGTCGTCAATTCCTTACATTAAAAAAGAGAACTTAGTTGGCTTTGAGTTCAATGGTCCACGCGACCCCACCGAACAAGCCGCCATAGCTTCCGTGCTCTCCGACATGGACGCCGAGCTGTCGGCGCTGGAGGCCCGCCGCGACAAGACCCATGCACTCAAGCAGGCGATGATGCAGGAGCTGCTCACCGGCAAGACGCGGCTCGTTCCCGCCGGAGGCGCCCATGCCTGAACAACCCCGCTCGGAGCGCAAGACACAAAACCGCGTCATCGCCATGTTCACCGACCCGGCGCGTCCCGACGGCCTCGGCTACTGCTACCTCGGAGAATGGAACAAGAGGGAGAACAACCGCGCCATCGAGACGGTCCTCCTTCGCGACAACCTGACCGCACGCGGCTACTCGCTCGCACACATCTCGGCTGCGCTCCAGAAGCTGGAGACCGCCGCCGACTCGACGGGAATCACGCTCTACCAGGCCAACCTGCGCACCTACCAACTCCTGCGCTACGGCGTGCCGGTACAGGTCGCCGCGGCAAAGGCTCACGAGACGGTGCACCTTATCGATTGGGAGCACCCGGAGAAGAACGACTTCGCGCTGGCCGAGGAGGTGACGCTGAAGGGCGGCTACCAGCGCCGGCCCGATATCGTCCTCTATCTCAACGGCCTGGCCGTCGCGGTGATCGAGCTCAAGCGCAGTTCGGTGGAGCTGGCCGACGGCGTACGGCAGCTCATTACCAACCAAGAGGAGATCTTCAACAAGGGCTTTTTCAGCACGGTGCAGCTCGTGCTGGCGGGCAGCGATTCGCAGGGCCTACGCTACGGCACGACCGGCACGCCGGAGCAGTTCTTCGTGCGGTGGAAAGACGAGGCGGCTTCCGGCGCGCCTCCTGCCGCCGGAGCGCACCTTGACCGCCCGCTCGCCCAGCTGTGCAACAAGACCAGGCTGCTCGACTTGATCCGCAACTTCATGATCTTCGACGCCGGCCAGAAGAAGGTTCCACGGCCTCACCAATATTTCGGCGTCAAGGCCGCGCAGGAACGCATCGCCAAACGGGAAGGCGGCGTCATCTGGCACACCCAGGGCAGCGGCAAAAGCATCCTGATGGTGCTGCTCGCCAAGTGGCTGCTGGAGCATGACCCCGAGGCGCGCATCCTCATCGTCACCGACCGCGATGAGCTGGACAAGCAAATCGAGGGGGTGATGAAGAACGCGGGTGTGATCGGCGCCGAGTCCCCGTCCCCGCGCATCACCTCTCGGGCGGAATTCGTGCAGAAGCTGGGAGCGCCCATGCAGCGCTTACTGTGCGCGCTGGTCCACAAGTTCGACCCGGCCGATCTGAACGGCCCACCGCCTCCCGTGACAGGGCGTTTCTACGTGTTCGTGGACGAGTGCCACCGCACCCAGGGCGGCGACATGAACAAGCAGATGAAGCGCTGGCTGGAAGGGGCGATCTTCATCGGCTTCACCGGCACGCCGCTCCTGCGCAAAGACAAGCTGATGACGCGGGACGTGTTCGGCACCTACATCCACACTTACAAGTTCCACGAGGGCGTTGCCGACGGGGTCATCCTCGACCTGAAGTACGAGGCTCGCGACGTGCCGCAGCGGCTCACTTCGCAGGCGGCGATCGATAGGTGGTTCGAGCAGAAGACCAAGGGCCTCAACAATTTTCAGAAGGCGATTCTTCGCAAGCGCTGGGCGACGATGGAGGAGTTGATGAGCGCCAGGGAGCGTAAGCAGCGCATCATCGCTGACATCATCGAGGACTTCAGCCTTAAGCCGCGCCTGAACAATAACCGCGGCACGGCGCTCCTCGTCGTCGCCTCGATCTACGACGCCTGCCATTACTATCGGCTTTTCCGGAACACCCATTTCGGCCAGTATTGCGGAATCATCACGTCCTACCAGCCGCAACCCGGAGCTATCGCGCTGGAATCGCCGAACAGCGACGAGCGCTACAAATTCGACACCTACACCCAGCACGTTCTCAAATATGGCCAAACGACGAAACAGTATGAGGACGAGGCCAAGCGGCGCTTCATCGAGGAGCCGGCCAACCTGAAGCTTCTCATCGTGGTCAGCAAGCTCTTGACCGGCTTCGACGCGCCGAGCTGTACCTACATCTACCTCGACAACGAGCTGCGCGATCACAACCTGTTCCAGGCCATCTGCCGCACCAACCGGCTCGACGGCGACGACAAGGACTACGGCTACATCGTCGACTTCAAGGAGCTGTTCGGCGAGGTGCAGGAAGCGATCGCCGTATACAACTCGGACGAGCTGGACACCGACCCGGGCAACGGGGGCGAAAACAACGTCCATCTCAAGGACTGGCTGGCGGAGGGCAAAAAGAAAATCGATGAGGCACGCGAGGCCCTGCGCTATCTGTGTGAGCCGGTCCCGCCGCCGCGCGAGGTGGAGCAGTTCCTGCACTATTTCTGCGGCGACGCCGCGAACCCGAACGCGCTGAACGAGACCGAGGCCCTGCGGATCTCATTCTATAAGGCGGTCGCCCTGTTTGTCCGCGCCTATGCCGACCTTGCCCAAAACCTGACCGAAGCGGGATATTCCGACCCCGAGGCAGCCGCGCTGCAGAAGGAGGTCGTCTTCTATGCCGAGATCCGTTCGGCCATCAAGAAGCACTCGGGCGAGGAACTCGACATCAAGCCTTACGAGGCGGACATGCGCCATCTCCTCAACACCTACGTCCAGGCTGACCCGGCGGCTGAGCTGGGCGAGCTGGGCGAGATGTCGCTGACCGAACTCATCATCAAGACCGGAATCCACGACGCCATCGCCCGCAAGCTCAACGAGAAGGGCACTCTCTCGAAGAACGCTATCGCCGAAGGGATCATCAACAACGTCCGGAAAACGATCATTCGGGATCAGCTCACGGACCCCCGGTTCTATGAGCAGATGTCGAAGCTGCTCGAAGACTTGATCAGGCAGAGCCGGGCAGATACGGCGGCCTACGAGGAGTTTCTCCGCAAGGCTGAAGCTCTGGTGAAGCGGCTGGCCGCAAAGCAACCCGAGGAAGGCATACCCGCGGCGCTGCACGGCAAAAGGGAAGCGACGGTCATCTACAACAACCTGCCGCAGATTCTCTCGGTGGGGAGCGCCGCGGATGCGGCGGTCGCTGAACCTCACGCCGAATATGGCGATGAACGTCTCAGGTTGGCGCTCGAGATCGACCGCGTAATGCGCGAGCGGGCACCCGCGGGATGGAGAGGGGACCAGGCGCGGGAAGCCCAGGTTCTCAACGCGCTCTTCCCTCAGCTCAACCGTAATCGTGAAGCGACCCTCGCGTTGTTCGAGCTCATCAAGAACCAGCCGGGGTACTGATGATGGAAACGATCCGGCTCGGCGAGATCGCCATCGCCTTGACGCGCAAGAACATCAAGCATGTCCATCTGTCGGTGCATCCGCCGAATGGACGCGTCACGCTCGTCGCACCGCTGGGAACGCGCCCCGAGGTGGCCCGCGCCTATGCGGCATCCAAGCTAGGTTGGATACGGGATCGACAGGCAAAATTGCGGGGGCAAGAGCGAGAGACGCCCCGTCAATTCGTCGAGCGTGAGAGCCATTATCTCTGGGGCCGGCGCTACTTGCTCTCAGTCAGGGAAGCCAATGCGAAGCCCACCGTGCGGCTGGGTCACCGGAAAATCGTGCTCACGATACGTCCCGGGAGCAGCAGAGAGAAGCGGGAAGCGGTCATGCATGGATGGCACAAAGCCCTCCTCCATGACGCGGTTCCCGAACTGATCCGGACGTGGGAGCCGAAATTGGGCGTTGAAGTGGCCGGTTGCTTTCTCCAGCGCATGAAGACTAAATGGGGCGGCTGCAATCACCGGGCGCGAAACATTCGCTTGAATACGGAGCTGGTGAAGAAGCCGAAAGACTTCCTTGAGTACGTCGTCCTCCACGAAATGCTCCATTTGATCGAGCCCATTCACAGCGAACGATTTGTGACGCTGATCAGCAAACACTACCCTGCATGGCGCGAAGCCAGGGCGGAACTGAACGAGCTACCGCTAGGTGCGACGATATGGAAGAAATAAATCGAGCGAGCTGTGAGTCGCGGGCGGGCCGGAGGCGGACGCGCCCGCGAACTCAAATCCATACTCCTGTCCGGATAAGGGGCGGCGGCGCGAGGGGGCGATGAGAGGGCTCCCCGGCCCGATCCTTCCCGGGAAACGCCGGTCGGCGATTGATTTTTGAGCCGGTTTCCACTATAATAATTTCTTGTTCCTGGGGAACTTATCGCTCCGCGTCTGAGACTTCCCTCTCCCAAGACCCCGCGAAAACCCGAGAGAACCCACTTTCATAGACCGATTCGAAGGAAGTTTCCGTCATGACGACCGCCATCGAAAGCATGCGCAACATCGGCATCAGCGCCCATATCGATTCCGGCAAGA
>Ga0315281_10011716_pt1 | contig 11997 bp, 11 predicted proteins | sample YL17G07_0_MG_FD_204540 | JGI IMG/M metagenome (GOLD analysis project Ga0315281, IMG submission 204540) | Sediment microbial communities from Yellowstone Lake, YNP, Wyoming, USA - YL17G07_0 | ecosystem: Environmental > Aquatic > Freshwater > Lake > Sediment | place: USA: Wyoming | collected... | reverse complement strand
TGGGAGAGGGTTAGGGAGAGGGTGAACCAACAAATGGCAGATAGGTTAACTCCTTTAGCTAAAAACCTCAGAATACGAGCAACTGATACAGAGCGGCTCTTATGGAAACATTTAAGAACTAAGTTTCGAAGGACTCAAATTCAGAAGACAGCAACCTATAGGGAAGTATATTGTTGATTTTGTTTGTTTTGAAAAGAAGATAATCATTGAATTGGATGGTGGGCAGCATGCAATGCTATCAGAAAAGCAGAAAGACATTGAGAAGGACAAATGGTTTAAAACTCAAGGTTATAGAGTCTTACGGTTTTGGGACAATGAAGTGTTAATGAATACACGAGGGGTTCTTGAGGTAATAAGGACATATTGTTTTAACCACCCTCCCCTCAATCCCCTCCCATCAATGGAGGGGAAATAAAATGGTCCCACAGGAAACTCTGAAGAACCAAATTCATTTGGTTAGAGGAATTTATTCTTTAGAATTATGATTAAGGTACCTATCACTCATTACTTCTCACGACTTACTCTTTTAAGGGAGTCTTTTAAGAGAAAAGGAATTGACGGCTTTCTTGTTACTGAAATTCATAACATTCGATACCTTACAGGTTTTACAGGTTCTTCAGCCCTTCTTCTTATCACAAAGAAGGAAAATATCTTTGTAACAGACTTCAGGTATCAGGAGCAGGCAGAAAAGGAGATACAAGGTTGGAATATCCATATAGCAAGAGGAGGGATGATAAAAGCTGCAAAGAACCTATATCGTAAGATGGGGATAAAGAGACCTGGTTTTGAGTCATCTGTCTCCTATGAATTTTTTAAAAGATTGTCAGAAAATCTAAATCTAAATCTAAAAGCCTGCAAGGGTCTCATAGAAAAGTTGAGGGAAATAAAAGATGCTGATGAGATCAATTTAATAAAGGAGGCTGTCAGGAGAGCAGAGACTGCCTTTCAAGAAGTAAGACCATACATTAGACAGAGAATAAAAGAAAAAGCCATCGCCTGCAGACTCGAAGAAGGACTAAAGAAAAGGGGCTGCAGACACATCCCTTTTGAAGTAATTGTTGCATCAGGTACGAACTCTGCTATGCCCCATGCCAGACCAACTGAAAAGAAATTGAACAAAGGTGACCTTGTAATCATAGACTGGGGAGGAGAGGCTGATGGCTATTTTTCTGATATGACAAGAACCTTGCTCATTGAGGGCAAAAATATCAATAAAAAGAAAGAAATCTATCAACTTGTATTAGAGGCAAACAATAGGGCTATTGCTCACGTTTCTCCAGGAATAGAATCCAGTAAGGTTGATGGTTCTGCCAGGTATGTCATCAATAAAGCAGGTTATGGCAAATTCTTTGGACACGGAACCGGCCATGGAATTGGCCTTCAGGTACATGAACTGCCACGGATAACACGAAATATAAAAGAAGTTATTAAAGAAAATATGGTCTTCACAATCGAGCCAGGTATTTATCTGCCGGAAATTGGTGGAGTAAGAATAGAGGATATGGTATTGGTAAAGTCTGATGGCTCTGAAGTCCTGACAAGCCTACCGAAAAAGCTTGAGATAATAAGATAAAGATAATAAAAGGCAGGATACAGTATTTTCGCTCATTCTCGCCCCGATAAGATCGGGACTCCGAGGCTTTTGCCTCTTTATATTAGTATTTTCTCAATGGACTATCGGCAAAAAAATCCGCTCAAATACTATATCCCGCCGCCACGGAATTAAAAATGCTTAATAGAGGATAAAATAGAATTTTATCTCAGGACTGTGATAAAGTATTAAAATTTTTATAGAAATTAAAGAATTTTTTGAAATAAGTAAATTACCATGAAGCAATATATAATCTAAAAATGGTAAAATTGTCCAAATTTAATCAGAGGTATATTTTTGGTTTCAACAAGTGATTTCAGGAAAGGTCTTAAAGTTGAATTTAAGGGTGAACCCTGCGAGATAATAGACTTTCAGCACGTTAAGATGGGAAGAGGCGGGGCAATTGTCAGGACAAAGCTGAAGAGTATCAGGACCGGTAGTATTCTCGAAGAGACCTTCAGGTCAGGTGAAAAATTAGAAACCCCCCAGCTTGAGGAAAAGAGGATGCAATACCTATACAAACAGGATGGTATGTATTACTTTATGGATGAGGAGACATATGAACAGGTTCCTCTTACTATTGAACAGCTCGGTGAGGCAAAGAAATTCCTGAAGGAAAACATGGTTGTAGGAATCCTCTACTGGAGAGATTCTCCACTAAGTGTAGAAATCCCAACCTTTGTTGAACTCATGGTTGTTAAGACAGACCCTGCTGGATTCAAGGGTGATACAGCATCATCAGGGAATAAACCAGCAACTTTAGAAACAGGGACTATGGTTAAAGTCCCCTTTCATATAAATGAGGGAGACACCATCAGGGTGGACACAAGGACATCGGAGTATATAGAAAGGGTGAAATAATGGAACTTGAGGATTTAAAAGAACTAATCGAATATCTCAAGGAGACAGATATTACAGAGATAAAAGTGAAAATCAAAAGGGAGAAGATGTTATCTCCTATGGAGATATCCGTGCAGAAATTAGGAAGTCTCCAGGAGAAAGTAACAAGGGAAACAGAAGAAGAGACGAGGGTTATCACAGTGACCTCACCTATTGTAGGCACATTCTTCAGGGCACCCTCTCCTGAGGCTGATCCATTTGTGGAAACTGGGTCAAAAGTAAAGAAGGGACAGGTTCTCTGTATCGTCGAGGCGATGAAACTTATGAATGAAATAGAGAGCGAGGTTGACGGCGTTGTTATCAAGATACTGGTTGACAATGGTCAGCCTGTCGAATATGGCGAGCCCCTTTTTCTTATAGAACCAATATAAGCAAAGTGCTAATGGCTAAGAGCATAGAGCAGAAAAATTTAAGCAGAAAACTCTGTAATAAACTCTATAAACTCTTCGCTCTACGCTCTTTGCTCTTTGCTGATTAACATGAAACTATTCAAAAAGATTCTCATAGCAAGCCGTGGTGAAATTGCTGTCAGGATCATACGTTCCTGCAGAGAGCTTGGAATAAATACCGTCGCAGTATATTCTGATATTGAGAAAGATTCCCTTCATGTAAAGCTTGCAGACGAGTCTGTCTGTATAGGACCTGCAAACCCTAACCAGAGTTATTTAAATATCCCTGCCATACTCAGCACCGCAGAGATAACAGATTCAGATGCCATTCATCCGGGTTACGGTTTCTTATCAGAGAACTACCATTTTGCTGAGGCCTGTGTTACTTCGGGATTAACATTTATAGGCCCGACTCCTGAAAATATACGACTTGGCGGTGACAAGGCAAAGGCAAGACAGATAATGAAGAGAAAAGGTGTTCCTGTTGTTCCTGGAAGTGATGGACCCGTTGCTACAGAGGAAATAGCGATGAAGGCTGCAAAGAAGATAGGGTTCCCTATAGTAATCAAGGCGTCCGCCGGTGGAGGTGGCCATGGTATGAGAATAGTGAGAGAGGAGAAAGACCTTGAGCAGTCATTCTATGTGGCACAAAGAGAAGCTCTCACTTCATTTGGAAATAGCGAGCTTTATATAGAGAAATTTATACCGGAGGCGAGACATATAGAAGTCCAGATCATGGCGGACAACAAAGGGAATATAATCCATCTTAATGAAAGAGACTGCTCAATACAGAGGAGGTATCAGAAGCTCATTGAGGAGTCTCCTTCGCCTATTTCAGCATCTGAAAAATTCAGGAAGAAGATTGGAGAGTTGGGAGTAAAGGCTGCACGCGTTATAAGATACAGAAACGTAGGCACGGTAGAGTTTATCGTAAACCATGATGGTAATATCTATTTCATGGAAATGAATACCAGGATTCAGGTTGAGCATCCTGTGACTGAAGAAGTTACAGGCGTTGATATCATAAATGAACAGATTAAACTTGCTGCTGGATTCCCCCTTGAGTTCAAGCAGGCCAAGGTAAGATCATCAGGCCATGCCATAGAATGCAGGATTAATGCTGAAGATCCTGAAAGGTTTATACCCTCTCCTGGAAGGATTACATTCCTCTCTCTTCCAGGAGGCCTTGGTGTCAGGGTTGATACAGCAATATACACTGGATATGTAATACCACCCCACTATGATTCCCTTATAGCTAAGCTCATCGTCCATGGAAAAGACAGGGAAGAGGCTATTGCCCGGATGAGGCGTTCCCTTGATGAGTTTATTATAGAGGGTGTTAAGACAACTATTCCTTTCCATAAGAAAGTCATGACCAATCCTGATTTCATAAAAGGAGAGTTTAATACAACGTTTGTGGAGAAGATGAACAGCTTAAGTCAGGAAGGGCTTTCTCTGTCTGTCGCAAAAGGTTAAGAAACAGGTTTTTACCCCGTTAGAAAGTTATTTTCTAACGAGGTTTACCACTTATGTATCTCAGCGGATTTTGTTTTATTACTGATCCTAAGGCGTCTAATCTTTCCTTTGAGGATATGACAATCAGGGTTCTCAAGGGAGATGTAAAATGGGTTCAACATCGTGATAAGGTTAGATCAAGACGTGAGATTTACGAAGATGCAGTAAGATTAAGAAGTCTAACAAAAGACTTTAAAGCTTTATTTATAGTAAATGATTATGTAGACATTGCTTTTTGCGTCAATGCTGACGGGGTTCATCTTGGTCAGGATGACCTGCCTTTGAAAGAGGCCCGAAGGATACTGGGCAAAAAAAAGATAATTGGCATCTCGACCCATAATCTGGAGCAGGCAATTAAGGCGGAAAGTGATGGTGCTGACTACATTGGCTTTGGTCCTGTATTCCGAACTATAACGAAGGATGCTGGAGAACCGAAAGGAACAGATATGCTTCGAGAGGTTAAAACAAAGGTGAAAATACCAGTTGTTGCAATAGGAGGGATAAATCTCAAAAATATCAGGGTAGTACTCGATACTGGTATTGATGCTGTTGCTGTTGCATCAGCAATACTCGCTGGAGACATTGAAGAGAATGTCAGGCGGTTTGTAGATATTATTCGGGCCCATAAAAATAATAATTAGCAATGGATATTTTGAAGGCAGTCAGGGAACGAAGGAGCATACGCGACTTTCATAAAAGAGAGATACCAAAAGATATAGTTGACAAACTAATCGATGCCCTGATATGGGCGCCGAGTGCAGGGAATCTTCAGGCAAGAAAGTTCTTTTTTATAAAGGATGAAAATATCAAGAAAAACATTGCTGCAGCTGCCCTGAAACAGCATTTTATTGCTGAGGCACCTCTTGTTGTAATAGGCTGCACAGACAGCCGTATAGCATACAAATATGGAGACAGGGGTGTTAACTTGTATTCAATTCAGGATGTTGCCTGCAGTCTTATGGGGATGATGCTTGTTGCCCATGAAAACGGGCTGGGCAGTGCATGGGTTGGGGCCTTTCATGAAGATATTGTATCTAATATTCTGAAACTTCCAAGATATTTGAGGCCTGTTGCAATTGTATCTATTGGTTATCCGTCAAAAATCCCATCTCCCCCTCCGAGGGTATCAAAAGAGGAGGCAGTGGAGTTTAGATGAGGCACAGATGATCGCAGAAAGAAAGCAGATTGGCACAGAATCTGTGAATGAGTTTTTTGAGGGAGGTGCTTGAAAATGAAGATAGCTGTTAACACCGGTGGTGGAGATGCCCCTGGTCTTAATGCAGTCATCCGCGGTGTAGTGCTTGCTGCCTACCAAAAGGGGTGGGAAGTCTACGGTATCAAGTACGGCTACAAGGGCCTTATTGATACAAACCAGATTATCCATCTTACACCTGAATATGTCTGGGACATTACTGATATCGGTGGAACTATTCTCGGGTCAGCAGTGAAAGGTAACCCCTTCAAATATCCTGTAGAAGGACCCGAGGGAAAGGTGGGGGAGACGGATATTTCAGACAAAGTAGTTTGTAACTTTAATACTCTGGGATTTGATGCCCTTGTCGCCATTGGAGGTGACGGCAGCCTTGGCATCGCAAGTAAGTTTATGAAAAAGGGTATTCCCATAATCGGAATTCCTAAGACCATTGATAATGACATCAGTGCAACAGACGTTACCTTTGGATTTGATACGGCAGTCAATACAGCCACAGAAGCTATCGATAAACTTCACACTACTGCCAAATCTCATGACAGGGTCATGGTTGTTGAAGTGATGGGCAGATATGCGGGATGGATAGCGTTATATTCAGGGATATCAGGTTCAGCCGATGTTATCCTGATACCGGAGATCCCTTTTGATTTCGAGAAGGTATGCCAGAAGATAAAAAGACTTGAGCTTATTGGGCAGAATTACGCAATTGTTGTTGTAGCAGAAGGAGCCATCCCTGTTGGTGGAGAGATAACGGCTATTGAAAAAAAGATAGGAGGAGAGGTCAGGCTTGGCGGGATAGGGCAAAAGGTGGCTGATGAGATTGCAATAAAGATGGGGAAAGAGACGAGAGCAATTGTCCTCGGACATCTCCAAAGAGGAGGAGCTCCCACCACCTTTGATAGACTCCTCTGCCTGAGATTTGGCACAGCTGCGATAAGATTCATAGAGGCTGGTAAATTCGGGACTATGGTAGCTCTACGCTCTACAGAGATACTCGCTGTCCCTATTGATGAAGCAATTGGTCAGATGAAGAAGGTACCATCTGATAGTGATATCGTGCAGACTGCCAGATCGCTTGGCATTAGTTTTGGTGATTAGAGATAATTATCGTATCAAAAATATCTCTCTATCTTCAAACTGGTCTCAAGTAATAATTCATACTTATATTCCTGGGGTTTTCTCCCAAAACATGTCCCTAAACTTTCAAACAGTGCTACTTCATCCACGTCTACTTCTCTGCGTTTTATGGTCTCTGCCGTTGGCTGATAATAGATCTTATTCCCGGTAACATTGACCACAGTATTCCCGGTCTTGCCCTCCACGAGGAGTATAACAGCTGCTGCCCCTGCCTTTTCTCCAAAATTGACGTCGAAAGCAGAAGACTCTCCAGATCTGACAATATGTCCAGGGGTTACTTCTCTCACCTCTGGAGTCTCATAGACCCCTGGAGCATACATCCCTGTTTTCTTCATGAATTCTTTTACCTCAGGGTCATTTTTTAGTCTCTTTTCTAATTGTTGTCTGACATATCTACCAGCACCTGCAAGCTTTTTATGCCCAAAGGCATCAACTCCTGCAGACTCATCATATAAGAGTTCACCACTGGCTGTTTTGATGCCCTCTGATACAACAATGATATAGGTACCTGCCTTTACATCGCTCCTTTCAATCCGGTCAAAAAATCTCCTTTTCATGTCCGCATATACAATATCGAAGTCAACAGGTATTTCTGGTATCAGGATACAATCAGCCTCCGCACCAATACCTCCTCTGAGGGCAGTATGCCCTACGTATCTTCCGAAGACTTCAATGGCAAGAATACGGTTATGACTCATTCCCGTTGTCTTCAAGTCCCTTGTTAAGACAGCAATCCTGTTTACCGCTGAATCACCACCTACACTGTAGGACTGGAGATCGAGATCCATTGTCTTCGGAACGTGAACACAGGGGATGCCCTGTGCCAGAAGATCGACAACAACACTGCCTGTATCATCTCCACCACTGATTATTAAACCATCTATCTTGAACTTCCCGAGCCCATTTTTTATCCTTTCATATTTTCCCGGGTCTTGTATCTTCCCGATTTTAACACGTGAGTGGCCTGCCTCTGAGCCTGCGATAGATGCCTGTATTCTGCTGATTCTTTCTGGAGTCAGACTTACTAAGCTGTCCATCTCAACAAGATTATAAAGGCCTGCGTAACCATTCGGTATGACATTCGCTTCAATTCCTAAAGAGTATGCCTTCCGTGCGATGCCCTTTATTACTGCATTGAGACCTCCACAGTCTCCACCACTGGTAATGATGCCGATTTTCTTGATATTGAGCATGGTTTCTTCCTCCCTAAAACATTATTCCCGACAAATCAGGGATTTCCTTTTTTACAACAACTGGTTTAACAGTCTTTTTTACTATATCAACAGTATTTCCAACCTTGAGTTTCTCAAACAACAATCCAAATTTAGATTCCAGTTCTTTCATTATAGGTTCCTTCACTTGCTGAGGTAAATCCCACCACTTCTTCTTCCATGAGCCGAATCCCTTTTTCCTTGTGCTGTAAATGAACTGTTCTTCTGTCTGCCCCTCTTTCTTTTCCTTTGCATACTCTGTCTTGATAAAGGCATAAACCTCATCTCTGAACTTTGCTGGTAGGTTGTTGCTGTCATAGATAATATTTTGAAATCCTGTAGCAAGGTGGACTTCTGATGTGCCTGTTTCAGGAAACATATGAAATGCCTCTTCAGGAAGAGTTGATGCACCATGCTGAACACAGCCTGAAAGCCCATATTCCTTTCTTGCGAGGTCTGATAAAACCCTTAGAGTATCAAAATCTATTTTGACCTTTGCAAGACTGCCGTCAGGAAGGACAACCCCTCCATGGGTAGTTCCAGTCTGGACACTGAGTTTGCTCAATCCTTTTGCACCCTTGAATGTTTCTTTAAATCCATTTAGATATACCCTCAATTCCTCAGGGTTGCTGTTCTTTCCGCCTATCTCTCCAATCTCACCACCAATGGAAATATCTATCACTGATGGCTGTATCTTTCTTATATACTCAGCCAGTTCAGCAGTCTTTCCAAAATTAGGTCTCTGCTGTTCCTTTACAGTTGGTTTTTCAAGGTCAACAAGGGTGGATGAATCAATATCAATATTATAGAATTCAGCCTCTATTGCCTCTTCAATAAGACCTTTTATATATTTTGTTTCCGCATCAGGGTCACTCAGAAAATTTTTTCTCACGAACTGGAAATGGTCACCCTGTATAAAGACAGGGCCTTCAAAACCCTCTCTTACTGCAGCAGCGAGAATAACAGTCGCATACTCAAGAGGCTTCTGTTTTGTATATCCAATCTCTGACCTTGCAATCTCAAATATAAATGCACCGACATTCATCTCCAGTGCCTTTCTGAACACTGCCTTTGCAGCATCATAGGCAAGCCCTCTGATATTCATGGCAGGTACAGTGAAACCATGATAATTCCTTCCTATCTCCTCATAGAGTCCCTGAATAGAAGACGGCATTGCGCCACAAGCTTTTGCAATTTCTTTGATGAGCATGAAGAGTGCTTTTCTTTTTTCTTCATCAGCCTCGAAAACAGCATTATAAATAAGGCTGTCCATCATATTTCTGAGACCAGCCCTGTCTTTTACAGAAACAGAACCATCTTTCAGTTCAATAAGGTCTTTTATTTTTATTGCCATAAATACCTCCTTTGAAATTTATGCATAGAAAGTATTATACAAAATATACAAGTTCCTTAAATTGAGCTAATTATTCAACATCCCCCTCCCCTTAATCCCCTCCCACCAGGAGAGGGGAAACAGTTGAGGGTATTTCTCCAGACTTTATGTATCATAGGGAAAATGCTTTTTTCGGGGTGTAATAATTTGACTTAGTTTAAAATTACTAATTATAATCCTTAACCTATACTGAATAAACTGCGGCAAAACCGCATGGTTTCCCCTCCCTTGATGGGAGGGGAGTAAGGGGAGGGTGCAAATAGAGTTACAATCACCCCCACCCTTGCCCTCCCCCATCAATGGGGAGGGAACAATAGGACGCCTTGCAGCAAAACTATTTATGGTATAACAAGTTTAACTTTAATGTAAGCGAATGAGCGAGATTAATGAACTTATAGAACAGAGAATAAAGAAGCTTGAGGAATTACGCCAGTCAGGGATTGAGCCCTTTGCCGGTTCCTTTTATGCAGAAGATCATACATCAGACCTCCTGATTAAATTTGATTCTGCAACAAAGGAAGCCCTTGAAGCCAGTCCTGCTTCTTGTTCTCTTGCAGGCAGGATCATCTCCATGAGAGACTTCGGCAAAGCTGCCTTTGCCCATATCCAGGATATTACAGGGAAGATACAGATCTATTTCAAAAAAGACGTGCTTGGTGGGAAACAGAATCTAATTAAGAAGCTCGATATTGGCGACATCATCGGATTAAAGGGAAGGTTATTCAGAACAAGGACAAACGAGCTTACTGTCGAGGTAAAGGACTTTGTCTTCCTCACAAAATCCCTGAGACCACTTCCTGAGAAGTGGCATGGTTTGAAGGACATTGAGACAAGATACAGGCAGAGATATGTTGATTTGATTGTAAACCCCGATGTGAGGCAGACATTCGCTAAAAGAAGTGTAATTATCAAAGCCATCAGGGATTTCCTCGAGGCAAATGGTTTTGTTGAGGTCGAAACACCCATGATGCAGCAGATACCGGGAGGAGCAACTGCAAAGCCTTTCAGGACACATCACATAGCCCTCGGTATTGATCTCTATCTCAGGATTGCTCCTGAACTCTTTCTGAAAAGGCTCCTTGTTGGTGGTTATGAACGTATCTATGAACTGAACAGAAATTTCAGGAATGAGGGCATTTCTACTAAACACAACCCTGAATTCACCATGCTCGAATTTTATGTTGCTTATAAAGATTACATTTTCCTCATGTCCTTTACAGAGGAATTGATTACCAATGTTGCGAATAAGACACTCGGAACTCTGAAAATTCCCTATGGTGACATCACCATAGATCTTACCCCTCCATGGCCGAGGATTCCGATGTTGGACGCCCTTGCGCAGAGCAATGTTCCCTCAGAAATACTCAATGACAGGGAAAAGGCAAAAACATGGGCAGAGGGACATGCCGTAGAAATAAAAGGAGATGTCTCTCTCGGGAAAATCCTTGACGAGATCTTTAAAGAAATAGTAGAGCCGAGGCTTGTCCAACCAACCTTCATCATAGACTATCCTATCGAGCTTTCACCTCTTGCAAAAAGAAAAGCTGAAAATCCAGAACTTGTAGAAAGATTCGAGCTCTTCATTGCATCACAAGAGATCGTGAATGCCTTTTCAGAGCTGACTGACCCTATGGACCAGCGTGAGCGTTTCTCAACGCAGGTTGAGGCAAAAATAAAGGGTGATGAAGAGGCACACTGGATGGATGAGGATTTCATCAGGGCACTCGAGTACGGGATGCCTCCTGCAGCAGGTGAAGGTATTGGGATTGATAGACTAGTGATGGTATTAACCAATTCACAGTCTATCCGTGACGTCATCCTGTTTCCACAATTAAAACCAGAACAATAAAAGTGAATCTTCCTTACCATTTATTTATAGCCCTCAGATACCTTAAGTCAAAAAAAAGGCATAAAGGTATCTCGTTCAATGCCCTGATATCCACTGGGGGTGTTGCCTTAGGTGTAATGGCACTCCTTGTCGTACTTTCTGTAATGAGTGGCTTTCAGGAGGACCTTCAGAAAAAAATACTCGGTGTTAATGCCCATGTCATTGTTCTTGATTACAGAGGAACAATTGGTGAATACAATGACGTAATCAAAAAGCTTGAAGATGAGAAAGAAATTTCTTCTTTTGCCCCATTTGTTCTTGGTCAGGTGATGGTATCATCCGGCAAAAAGGCTCATGGAGTTTTTCTGAAGGGGATAAAACCCGAAATGGAATCAAAGACAACAGACGTGTTCAAATACATCAAGGAAGGCAATCCTGAAGATCTTTCTCCAAAAAACGGGACCCCTGGTATTATCATTGGCAAGGAACTATCAAGAAGCCTCGGTGTGTTCACAGGAGACACAATTAACATTGTTTCACCTTTTGGTGAGATAGGCCCCCTTGGAGTGCTTCCAAAAGTAAAGCCTTTCAGGGTTGCAGCAATATTCGAGGTCGGAATGTTTGAATACGATTCGAATCTTGTGTTTACAGATATCAAACCTGCACAGGAATTTTTTGGTATAGATAAAGGTATAACAGGTATAGAACTCAGGGTAAAAGACATATACAAGGCATCCACAATCAGAGAAAGGCTACAAGAAAAATTGAAATTCCCATATTATGCAAAGGACTGGATGCAGATGAACAGAAATCTTTTTTCAGC
>Ga0315281_10011714_pt1 | contig 11999 bp, 8 predicted proteins | sample YL17G07_0_MG_FD_204540 | JGI IMG/M metagenome (GOLD analysis project Ga0315281, IMG submission 204540) | Sediment microbial communities from Yellowstone Lake, YNP, Wyoming, USA - YL17G07_0 | ecosystem: Environmental > Aquatic > Freshwater > Lake > Sediment | place: USA: Wyoming | collected... | reverse complement strand
GCCGGTCTGGTCAAGGGCGCCTCGAAGGGCGAGGGGCTGGGCACCCAGTTCCTGGCGCACATCCGCGAGACGGACGCGATCGCGCACGTGGTCCGGTGCTTCTCCGACTCCAACGTGATCCACGTTCCGGGCGACACGAACCCCCTCCGCGACGTCGGCATCGTGGAGACCGAGCTCATGCTGGCGGATCTTCAGACCGTGGAGAAAGGCTACGCCACGCTCGAGAAGACGGCGCGGTCGGGGGTCAAGGAGGCGGCGGCAAGATTCGCGGCCGCCTCGAAGGTCCGGGCGGTTCTGGAGGCAGGGAAGCCCGCCAGGGCCGCGACGCTGAACGAGGAGGAGGCGGAGGCGATCAGGGAGTACCACCTGCTTACCCGCAAGCCGGTTCTCTACCTGGCCAATGTGGACGATTCCGACGCCGCGAACCCGGATGCCAATGCACACGTGGCCGCACTCAAGGCGCACGCGGCGAAGGAAGGCGCCCGGGTGGCCGCGATATGCGGCAAGCTGGAGGCCGAACTCGGCGAGCTCGCCGGGGAGGAGCGGGAGGCCTTCCTCAAGGACCTGGGGATGACCGAGCCCGGGCTCAACCGCGTCATCCGGGCTGGCTACGCCCTCCTGGGGCTCATCACGTTCTTCACCACCGATTCCGGCATCCTGCGCGCGTGGCCGGTCCGCAATGGCTGGAAGGCGCCGCGGGCGGCCGGGGTCATTCACACGGACTTCGAGCGCGGGTTCATCCGCGCCGAGGTCTGCCACTTCGACGATCTCCTCAAACATCAATCCGAGCACGCGATGCGCGAGGCCGGGGCTCTGCGGCAGGAGGGCAAGGAGTACGTCGTGCGCGACGGGGACATCATCCACTTCAAGTTCGCAATCTGACGGGAGGGTCACATGAAGGGACGCAAGGTCGTGGCGCTCGAGAACGGGGTCCTGCGCGCGGAGGTTCTGCCGGGCGGTGGGCACCTGGGATCGGTTTCGCTCGTCTCCGGCCCCGGCGCCGGAATCAACCCGCTGTGGGAGGTCCCGTGGCGATCGGTGGAACCCGGGGACTTCCGGTCCAAGGATCTTTCCGAGTACGGCGGCCCGCCCGAGGGGCGGCTGCTCGCGTCGATCATGGGCCACAACCTCTGCATGGGCTGGTTCGGTGCTCCTTCGGCCGCGGAGGCGGCCCGGGGGCTTGTCGTCCACGGCGAGGCGCCGGTCGCGACCTGGGCCGTGGCGACGGAGGCCGGCCGTCTCGTCATGAACGTCGTCCTCCCGTACGCGGAACTCGACGTGTCGCGCGTCTGCTCGCTGGCGCCGGACGCCCAGGTCCTCAGGGTGGACACGACCGTCCGGAACACGGCGTCGAAGAACCGCCCCGTCGGCTGGCAGGAACACGCCACCTTCGGCCCCCCGTTCATCGAGGGTGGGGTGACCATCTTCGACGCCAGCGCGACCCGGGGGATGACGGACCCCAACATCACCAAGGGCAACCGGCTGAAGCCGGGAGCCGAGTTCGCCTGGCCGGTCGTGCCGGGGGCCGACGGGAAGCCCGTCGACCTGCGCGTCTTCCCGGCGGGGGAACCGTCCGGCGACTTCACCGCCCAGCTCGTGGATCCCGCGCGCGACTGGGCCTACGTGACGGCCGTGAACCCGCGGCTCAGGCTCCTGTGCGGATACGCCTGGCGGCGGGCGGACTTCCCGTGGCTCGGAAACTGGGAGGAGAACCTGTGCCGGGTCGCCCACCCGTGGGACAGGCGGACGGTGACGCGGGGGATGGAGTTCGGCCTCTCCCCTTTCGCGCACGGCATGGAGGCGATGCGGAAGCTCGGGTCCCTGTTCGGAACCCCGGCGCTGGGGTCGCTGCCGGCCGGGAAGAGCAAGTCCGGGACGTTCCTCGTCTTCCTGTCGGCCGTGCCCGGCGAGTGCACGGGAGTCCGCGACGTCGAGGTCTCGGCGAAGTCGGTCACGGTCCGGCTACAGCGTCCGGAGGTGTCCCTGAACCTGCCGGTATAGGAGGACAAGGCGGTCCGGGGACAGTCTTTGGATCATTGGATTCCGGCTGGAATCCTTCGGGCGTGAATCCCGGAAGGGGGTAAAGGACAGATGCGGCGCCGGCTGGTGGGGGAATCCAATGATCCCAAGACTGTCCCCATCGCGCTGCTCGGGATCGCGTTCGCGAGCCTCATGGCGTGGGACATCCGGGTGCTCGCGATGCCCGTGGCCGAGAGGGTCCAGTTCGTTCCCGACGACGGCTTCTACTACCTCAGCCTCGGCAGGTCGTTCGCGACGCTGGGGCGGTGGACCGCGGATGCGGGGCGGACGGTGACCTCGGGGTTCCATCCCGCGTGGGGCTGGCTCCTCGCGGGGCTCCAGGCGGTGACCGGGGCCGGGCGTGACGGCTTTCTCGCGGTCGCGTTCGCCGCGTGCTGCGTGCTGTCCTGGGCGGCGCTGGCGATCCCGCTGGCGTGGCCGCTCCGGGGCCCGCGGTGGCCGCTCCATGCGGCGCTCGCCGTCGTGGTCGCATCCCCCGTGGTGGCCACGAATTCCGTGAGCCTGACCGAGTGGCCGGTGTGCGTCTTGTGCTCCGGGCTCTACGTGTGGGCGCTCCTTCGCGATGGGAGACGAAGGATGGATTGGGTTCTCTTCGCGGCCGGATGCGCGGGGTCGCTGGCGCGGTCCGAGTTCGGCGTGCTGCCGTTCGCGTTGCTGGCGGCGCGCGTCCTGCTCGGGAGCCGGGCGTCACGCGGTCCCCGGATCCCGCGGCTGGCGGCGGGTCTTGCCGGGGCCGTGGCGGGAATCGCGGCGGGCCTTCTGCACAACCTTGCGTTCACGGGAGAACCCTTCCAGTCGAGCGCGCGGATGAAGCTGCACTGGGGACTCGTCGAAGGCGCCCACGATCCGCTCATGCCGCTCGGTCTCCTGATCCGGCTGGCGACCGGCGTCGAGATCAACGGGATGGAGCGCTTCATCGTCGTGGGCACGGTCGCGGGAGTGCTCCTTCTGGTGCCCGCGGTCCGGGCCGCACGCCGGATCGCGACCCGGGAGCTCGGGGACACGGAGGCCGTCCTCCTCACGGGCGGACTGCTCACGCTCGCGGCGGTGGTGGGGCTCTACTCGCGCGGGCTGGTGCCCCAGCTCTGGTACGCGTCCATGATGACCGTCCCGCTCGTCCTCGTCCTGCGGGGCCTGCTGGGAACGCTGGCCGGGGCGCGGGCGCGGACGGCGGCCCTGGCCGTGGCTGCAACCATCGTGGCGGCGGATGCCGGGACGGTGCACGTGCTCCGTGTCGCGCCCTGGCCGTGGCAGGCGCGCCTCCTCGAGGCGGGCCGGTACGCGGAGGCCCGCGCGTGGAACGGGGCCGTTGGTTCCTGGAACTCCGGCGTGATCGGGTACTACTCGGGGGGCCGGGTGATCAACCTCGACGGGCTCGTGAACAACGAGGTCGTTCCCTGGATCATGGCGGGCCGCCTCGAAGGCTATCTGGCGGAGAAGGGAATCAGGTACCTCCTGGACTTCGAGGGCATGGTGACGCCCCGGTACGAGCGGCGGGGAGGGTTCGACGCCGGGAGACTCCGGCGAAGCGTCGTCCGGAGCGTCGTCGTGAGCCGCGAAACCCGGCCCGAGGCCCAGGTCTTCGGTCCCGCCGTGCGACTGTGGGAGATCGTGCCGCGCGGACCGGCGAGATAGCGTGGCGTGAGGGCGGAGGCCCGGGCTGGTATCATCTAGAGCCATGCAGGTAATCGTCAGACCCACCCGGGAGGAAGCCACGCGCATCGTGGCCAGGCTGGTGGCGAAAGCCGTCCGGTCAAACCCCGACCTCGTGTTCGGCCTGGCGACGGGCCTCACCATGGAGCGGCTCTACGCCCGGCTGGTGAGGATTCACCGGGAGGAGAAGCTCGACTTCTCCCTCGTCCGGACCTTCAACCTCGACGAGTACGTGGGGCTGGCGGCCGACGACGAGCGTTCATACCACATGTACATGACCAAGCACCTCTTCTCCCACGTCAACATCGATCGCCGGAACACGCACCTGCTCGACGGGATGGCCAAGGACCTGGACGCTGAATGCCAGCGGTACGAGGACCTGATCAAGCACTGCGGCGGCATCGACCTGCAACTGCTCGGGATCGGGCGGGACGGGCACATCGGGTTCAACGAGCCGCTCTCGGCGCTCTACTCGCGGACGCGGGACAAGAGCCTGACTCCCACGACCCTCGCGCAGAACGAGAAGTACTTCGGGGGACGCGACAAGATGCCGCACCGGGCGCTCACGATGGGCGTCGGCACGATCCTGGACTGCAAGAAGCTGATCATGTTCGTGACCGGGGACAGCAAGGCCGCGGTGCTCGCGAAGGCGGTCGAGGGGCCGATCACGTCCATGATGACCGCCTCCGCGATCCAGCTCCATCCCCACTGCATCGTGGTCGCGGACGAGGAAGCCGCGTCCAAGCTCGAGGCCCGGGACTACTACCGCTGGATCTTCGAGAACGAGCCGGAGTGGAAGGAGTTCCGCTGAGAGAAGCATGAGACGCTGGGTTGAGATTCGGACGCACAACGGGATGAGGAAGCTGTGGGTGGACGGCGCCCCGTTCCTCGCGATCGGGATCCAGTACTGGTTCGACCGGTGCAACCGCATCCGGGACTTCGATTACCTGTTCGCGCACACGGTGAAGATGGGGCTCAACACGGTCTTCTTCCCCATCCGCTGGGCGGCCATGGAGGCGCGCGAGGGGAGGTACGACTTCGGCCCGCTCGACCACGCCCTGCGCCGTTGCCGCCAGCACGGTCTCCGGATGTCCCTGCTCTGGTTCGGGAGCAACCAGGGCTCTTTCCCCCGGCCCGCCCCCGAGTGGGTCCGGGACGACAAGGGGCGCTTTCCCCGGGTCGTCGACGCGGCGGGCCGCGAGCGCGAGACCTTCTGTCCGTCCAATCCCAGCCTGCTCGCGGCCGAGAAGCGCGCGTTCGTGGCGCTGCTCCGGCACCTGGCGGCCGTGGACGGGAAGCGGCACACGATCATCATGATGCAGATCGAGAACGAGCCGTGCCTGGCCATGCGCGAGACGCGGAAGGGCGCCTTCGAGGAGATGGACGAGTGGATCATGCGCTGCCACTGCCCGGCCTGCGACGCAATCCACGCCCGGGCGGGGACGACCGACTGGGAGTCCGGCGTGCGCGCTCTCGGGGGATACATCAACTCCCTGCTGGCGGCCCAGAAGAGGATCTTTCCCGTCCTCACCTACACGAACTTCGCCCTGAGCCTGCCGTTCGCGCCGCGCCCCGGCAACGATGCCGCGCTCTACCGCAAGGCGGCCCCGCGCCTGGACTTCGTGGCGCCCGACTTCTACGGCATGACGCCCGGGGACCTGGCGTGGACGATGCGGACCTTCCGCCTGGCCGGGCACCTGCCGTTCATGGCCGAGGCGCCGACCGAGGTCGTGGGAGAGACGGACAAGGTCCTCTACCTGTGCGTGTTCGACCACGGGGCGCAGGGGTACGACCCCTGGGCGATCGACCACTCGTTCGGCTGGCGCGCGTGCCGCGACCAGGCCTTCGAGAAGCCTCCGGTGGACCGCCGCGGTCACTGGTCCGACGTGGCCGTCATGTACGGCCGCGCGGCGCGGTCGCTGACGTCCGCGATGCGCCAGATCGCGCGGGCGACGGGGTCCGGGGACCTCCGGTACTACATCTCCCACGGCCAGCCCCAGCGGCTCGAGGACCGGCTCTGGGGGCTCTTCTGGCGATGGGAGAACGGTCGTGACGGCAAGTGGGTGATCGTGCGCACGGGGCCGGACGACGTCACGATCACGGGGATGGACGCCGTCGTGGCCGTCTACCCCGTCGATGGGCGGCGGTCCGTGACGGTGGAGGCAGGCCGGTGGCGCGAGGACCGCTGGATACGGGCGGGGACGGTGCCCGTCCGGGTCCTGGACCCGCGCCGCAAGCCCGACGCCCGGCCCGTCCACGGATTCGACCTCGCCGACGGCCGCGCGTTCCGGCTTCGCCTGGGCCGGCCGTAGCGACGGTGCTCGGCAGGCTCCTGGCGGCGTTCGTGACCGGGGCGGGATTCGCCGGAGCGGTGGACCCGGGTCCGGGGCCCCTGGAGGTCGTCGTCGACACTTCCCGCGTCCGGGCGAAGGTGAACCCGCGCGCGCTCGGGGTCAACCTTGACTACCTCGTGGACGACGACCGGAACCGTCCGGCGGGGTCCCGGCCGCTGGTCGCGGCGCTCAAGGAGCTCGGCGTCCGCGTCCTCCGGTATCCCGGGGGCGACAAGTCGGACTCCTACCTGTGGTCGCGCCCGCCGTACGACCGGGCGGATCCCGCGCCCGCGGTCTCGGGCGATTGGGACTGGCCTGCGATGGACAAGTCGCTCATGATGCCGGATCGCAGGACGTGGAAGACGCATCCGCTGGACTTCGACGCGTTCATGATGATGGCGCGCTCCGCGGGGGCGGAGGCGTCGATCGTGGTCGCCGTGGATTCCGGTTTCCAGATCGCGGACGCCCATCACGAGGCGGTCCCCATGGACCGGCTGATCCGCACGGCCGCGGAGTGGGTCCGGTACGCGAAGGCGAAGGGCTTTCCCGTTCGCTGCTGGGAGATTGGGAACGAGAGCAACACCCAGGTCGGGGCCCGCCGGTACGCGGAGACCGCCCTCGCCTTCGCGAAGGCGATGAAGGCCGCGGACCCGGAGGCCCGGCTTGGGGCGGTCGGCGAATGGGGGGAGAATGTCGGGGGCAAGGACCGGGAGGCGGGCCTCAAGGAGCCCTGGAATCGCGTCGTCCTCGAGACGGCGGGGCCGTACCTCGACTACCTCATCGTCCACGACTACCCGAACTGGGGCTGGAAGTCCTACGCCGGCTATCTCGACCGGGACCCCGACTTCACGGGCGCGATCCGGGGAACCGGAGCCGCAGTCCGCCGGTGGGCTCCGGAGAAGGACCGGGGCCGGATCCGGGTAGCGCTGACCGAGTACGGCGCGATCGACTACATGAAGGGGAGCTGGGCGAACGTATCCGACCTCGGCCACGCGCTCCTGCTGGCGAACATGATCGGCCAGTACCTGGGGGAGCCCTCCCTGGACTTCGCCACGATGTGGAACACGCGCTGGGCTAAGCCGCAGGAGCCCACAGCCGTCCACGACGTGCTCGACCCCGTCAACGGCCTCACCCCGACGGGGATGGCGCTCGCGATCTGGGCCAGGTGCCTGGGCGAGGAGATGCTCGAGGTCGCGGACGGCCGCCTGCTGAAGGTCTTTGCCACGCACACTCCGGGAACCGGGGCCCTGCGGGTGGTCCTGATCAACAAGGGGATGTCATCCCACCGGCTCGGCCTCGAAGTGAAGGGCGGCGGCTCGAGGAAGGGCGAGCGGTGGCTCTTGTCCGGATCGGGGCCGGATGACCTGGCCCCGACCTGGACCCGGACCGGGGCGGCGGTCCTCGACGGCGGGAGGCTTCCCCTCGTCCTGCCGCCGGTCTCGCTGACGGCGGTTCTTCTGTAGGGGACGCAGTTGAGAAGTTGACAAACTCTCCGTTACGGCCTGTTCCCGTGCGAGTTTGTCAACTTCTCAACTACGTCTCTTGCGGCTGTCGGCCGCGATCTCCGAAGCCTTGGCCTCGCGGAACCAGATGAGCTGGACCACCGCGCACGCGGCCGTGATGACCGTCGGGACCATGAAGACGCCCCGCCAGTTCACCACGCCGTTCAACGTGTAGAAGTCCTGAACCCAGCCGCAGAAGAGCGACCCCACGAACATGCCCAAGCCGTATGTGGCGAACGTGATCAGCCCCTGGGCCGAGCCCCGGATGTCCTTGGCCACCACCCGGTCGATGTACATGAACGCGACCACGAAGTAGAAGGCGAACCCGAGCCCGTGGAGTCCGAGCGACGCGATGATCAGCCAAAGCGGCTTCTGGAGCACGAAGATGAAGTACCGGAGCGGCCACGCGACCAGCCCGATCAGGAGGCACCAGCGGATCCCCAGGAGCGGGAGCAGGAGGGGAACGCCGACGGCCAGCGCCAGGATCTCGCACCATTGGGAAACGGTCTTCGTGATCGGGATGTAGGCTTCGGTCACGCCGACGGACTTCAGGAACGGGGCCGAGAGCATGTAGAAGAACTGGAATTCGCTCGTCGCGATCATGCACAGGCAGAGGAAGAACGCCATCCTCGGGTTCCGGAAGAGCTTGAGCGCCTCGAGGAAGGCCCACGGGTTCTCGGCCCTTTCCGCCGGCGGCGTGTGGGGGAGCAGGAAGCAGAAGAGCCCGAGGACGAACGAGCAGGTGGCCGCGAGCGCCAGCGAGTCGATGTACCCGAACATGGGGCAGGCGCCGGGATGGAGGCGCCACATGGTCAGCGCCGAGCCCGCGGCGATCCAGCCGATCGTCCCCATCGTCCGGATGATCGGGAAATCCCGTTCCGAGTTCTTGAGGTGGATGAAGCAGATCGAGTTGACGAGGGCCAGGGTCGGCGCGAAGAGCAGGGACCACAGGAGCATGTACGCGAGCATGGGGTGGTAGCTCGTCTCGCCCGCCATCATCCAGAGGAAGACCGCGCCGAGGAGGTGCGCGATCCCGAGAAAGTTCTGCGTCGGCATGTACCGGTCCACGAACTGGCCGCCGATCAGGGGGGCGACCATGCAGCCGAGCGGCAGGGCCGCGTAGAGCCAGCCGACCTGGGCGCCCGTGAACCCGAAGTGGCTCACGTCCTGCGTCAGGATGGGAGCCCAAGCCCCCCAGATCGCGAATTCGAAGAACATCATGATCCCCAGCTGGACTCTCAAGAGCATCGGTGCACCTCCGCCGTGATGTCGGTTCCCCAGCAGTCTAGCGTATCCGGCGGGGGAAAGGCTCGGCGACCGCCGCTTCGGCGGGCGCGGCCGCGGACGCGCTACGATAGGCGGCGATGGAGAAGCCAGCCAAGGAATTCGGGGGATACGGTTTTGGCACGCGTGCGGTCCACGCGGGGCGGAACCCCGACCTGTCCTCGGTGCCGATCACGATGGCGGTCACGGGCGAGTATGGTTACTGCCGGGACGGCAACCCCACGATCGACGCGATGGAGGCCGCCGTCGCGAGCCTCGAGGAGGCGGGCCAGGCGGTCGCGTTCGCGTGCGGCATGTCCGCGATCACGCAGACGTTCTATTCCCTCCTCCGGAGCGGCGACCGCGTCGTCTGCGACGCGTCGGTGTACGGTCTTACCCGCGACTTCCTCTCCCCGTCCGGGATCGGCAAGTTCGGGGTCGTTTGCGACTTCGCGGACTTCCGGGACCCGGACGCGCTGGTGGCCGCGCTGACGGGGGGATCGCGGCCGCCGCCGGTGCTCGTCTACTGCGAGCCCCTTACGAATCCCGGCCTCAATGTCGTGGACATCCGGCGCACGGCCGACGTCGTGCACGGGACATCGGCGCGTCTGATCGTGGACTCGACCTTCCTCTCGCCCGCGCTCATCCGGCCGCTCGCCCTGGGCGCGGACTACGTGATCCACACCGCGCCCAAGTACCTGGGCGGCCACGGCGACGCGCTCGGCGGCATCGTGCTCGCGGACTCGTTCCAGCTCGTCGAGCCCCTCCTGGAGGCGCGGCACCTGACCGGCGGCCCGATCAGTCCGTTCAACGCGTGGCTCATCCTGCGCGGGCTCGTGACCATGCCGCTCCGCATGCGCCGCCACTGCGAGAACGCGATGCAAGTGGCGGAGTTTCTGGGCAGGCACCCGGCCGTCACGGACGTCCGGTACCCGGGGCTGGCGTCCGACCCGGGGCACGCGGTGGCGGCGTCGCAGTGGGCCGGGTTCGGGGGGCTGGCCGGGTTCACGCTCAAGGGGGGGAAGCGGGCGCAGGACGTCTTCCGGGCCTCGTTGAAGCTCTGCAAGCCCTGGTTCAGCCTCGGAGACTCCGAGACCCTGATCCTGTGCCAGGATGCCGATCCGGCCCGGGACGTCCCGGAGGGCCGCGTCCGGATCTCGGCGGGACTCGAGGACCCCGAGGACATCGTCGCGGACCTTCGCCGGGCCTTGGATCGCTGTTGACGCTGGCTGATTGTCAGCGTGGGCTCACTGCGGGGCATAGCGCAACCCATCCGCGGAGTATGATGGAAGCCCAGGAGGGCTGAAGATGGCGGCTGACGGAATGGAACAGCTGGCGCGGTTGGGACAAAGCGTCTGGCTGGACAACATCAACCGGTCCCTCCTCGACTCCGGCCGGCTCCGGGCCCTCATCCGGCAGGGACTGCGCGGACTCACCTCGAACCCCACGATCTTCGAACACGCGGTCGAGTCGGGCAAGGACTACGACGCCCTGATCGCGTCGCTCAAGGCGAAGCCCGTCTTCGGGATCTACGACGCCCTCACGATCCGGGACGTCAAGGACGCCGCCGACGCCTTCTCGTCCGTGCACCGGGACTCGAACGGGCTCGACGGGTACGTGAGCCTCGAGATCGATCCCCGGATGGCGCGGAACACGGGGGGCACGATCACCGAGGGCACTCGGCTCGCGGCCGCCGTGGGTCGCCCGAACCTCATGGTCAAGGTCCCGGCGACGGACGAGGGGTTCCCCGCGATAGAGCGGCTGATCGCGAACGGGGTCAACGTCAACGTGACGCTCATCTTCTCGCTCGACCAGTACGAGCGCGCGGCCCGGGCGTACCTCGAGGGCGTCAGGAAGTGCTCGCGCGACCCCCGCAGCGTCCGGTCGGTCGCGAGCGTCTTCGTGAGCCGGATCGATACGGCCGTCGACCCGCTCCTGGCCGCGCAGCCGGAGCTCAAGGGGAAGGCCGCGGTGGCGAACTCGGCCGCGATCTATGCGCGCTACCGCGAGCTTTTCTTCACGCTCTCCCGGGACGTCGCCCGGGGCACGAACCCCCAGCGCGTGCTCTGGGGGTCGACGGGGACCAAGGACCCCGCGTACCCGGACACGAAGTACGTGGGGGAGCTCGTCGGCCGGGACACTGTCAACACCATTCCCGAGAAGACGCTCCAGGCGTTTCTCGACCACGGGGTCGCGAAGGAAGTGCTCTCATCCGACGCGACGGCGGCGAGGGCGGTGCTCGCGAAGATCTCGGCCGCAGGCGTGGACCTTCCGGCCGTGGAGGCCAAGCTCCTCGAGGACGGGCTCGCCGCGTTCGTGGCCTCGTTCGAATCCATGCTCAGGACGATCGAGGCGAAGACGAAGGGCTCCGGCAAGGCGGCCTGACGCCGGTCAGGTCGCGGGAACGCCCGGTTCGTATAGAATGGGCGCGCATGTTGACGAGAGGGACGAAGGGAATCTTCCGGGTCCTGGCCGTGGTCGCGGTCCTGGCGGCGGTGGTGGCGACGGCGAGGGCCGCTGTCCGGCTGGGGCGTACGGGCCTCTTCAAGGACCGTGGCGAGAAGGTGACCCGGGACGTCCGCGCCATTCCGGTCCCGCCCGTCCCGCCCACGTCCGGCGCCCTGCGTCTTTCCATCGCCGTGCCCTCGGGGACGATCTGGCTGGGGCAGTGCGTCACGGTGACGCTGATCGCGGCCAACGGCGGCGGGTCGCGGCTCACGGGAGTGAAGGGGCGTCTCGCGGCCGACGACAGCGGGGCCGTCGTCTCGGCGATGAGCGGACCGGTTCCTCCCGGGCCCGTCGCGATCGAGCCGGGCGCGGCGTGTTCGTTCGTCTGGACCTGCACGATGTCCGGCGCCGGGATCGTGTGCTTCACGGGAACGGTCACCGGGCTCGACAGCCTGACCGAGGCGCCGTTCTCCCTCTCCGCGTCCGCGACCACGGTCACGAAGCGGCCGGCGACGCTGCAGGCGTGGTTGCAGGCTTCCGCCGCCCCGCCGGCGTTCGGGAGCCTGATCGACCTGACGGTTTCGGTGTCGAACACCGGGGGGTGTGACGCGACGGGCGTGACGGGGACGATCAGCTTCACCGACGGCGGCGGGCTCATGGTGCCGATGTCCGGCCCGGCTCCGGCGGGGCCGGTCACGGTGGGCCCCGGGGCCCTCCAGACGTTCGTGTGGTCGTATTCGGTGGCGGGCATCGGCTATGT
>Ga0315281_10011713_pt1 | contig 12000 bp, 15 predicted proteins | sample YL17G07_0_MG_FD_204540 | JGI IMG/M metagenome (GOLD analysis project Ga0315281, IMG submission 204540) | Sediment microbial communities from Yellowstone Lake, YNP, Wyoming, USA - YL17G07_0 | ecosystem: Environmental > Aquatic > Freshwater > Lake > Sediment | place: USA: Wyoming | collected... | reverse complement strand
TTTCCACTCATTCCGCCACAACCGCCAAAAGTGGACAGTTTCGCGTGGAACCGGTGGTAACTTTGCCGTGGAACGGGTGGAAAGTTTCCCGTGGAATCACTGGTAAGTTTGCCGTGGAATACCCACGCGCCATTTCCTCGGGCCATTATCCATCTGAATTAGATAAGGAGAGAATTTGGGACTCAAAAAAAAGGATTTTAGAATCTTTTCCGGAAATGACCGATAGGGTGAGGATTATGGCAGATGTTCCAACAAGAAAATGAGTTGGTCGTATTTGGCATCTAATGACCGTTGGTGTTGGGGTTGTGTGCGGGGTAAGGCACGACTTGTCAACTTATTTTAATTTAAGACCGGCGACAACATTGCGACCAAATTATTTTGTGTGGATGGCGAGGCGGAGATTGAAGGCATCGAGGAGCTTGGAAAGGCTGTCTATAGTTGGGTTCCCACGGCGCGAAAGGGTGCGGTAAAGGGTCACGCGATTCAGCTTGGCCGCGCGCGCGACTTTCGCCATTCCCCCCTTGGCCTCGGCAAGGTTGCGCAACGCCAGTAAAAGTAATTGCGGGTCGCTGTCTTCCAAGGCCGCATCTAGATAGGCCGCCGCTTCTTTTGAATCCTTCAACGATTCAACAAGGTATTTTTGATAGGCGATACTTTTTTTCTTACGCATTGTAATCTCTCCAATACTCCTTGGCTTTTTCCATATCCCTGGCTTGCGTTCTCTTCGTCCCAGCTATAAGCAGGAGGACGAGCGTTTCGCCGTTTCTGCCGTAATACACGCGGTAGCCTGAGCCATAATCAATCCGCAATTCGTTTATGCCACCACCAATGGCCTTGTGGTCTCCAAAATTACCAAGACGAACTCTATCCAAGCGCTTCTTTACGATTGCCCGCGCTTTTACGTCTTTTAATTCTTCAAGCCAATCAAGAAAAGGGGCTTTCCCCTCCTCGTCTTGGTAAACCTCAATAGTCCAATAACTCATCGTCGGCCTCAAGTGTAGCCCACAGGCTACATGCTTGTCAATTGACGGTTGGATTGGCGGGGATATCTGTGATAGTTTGTTTCCTCGGGTAAGAAACTAAACTCTAACTCTTTTTCGGAGTATTTTCATGACAAATGCATCAACGGAAACAGCGTGCCCCAAAGCCGGGGGGGTGCCGTCGAGTCTGCGGGAAATCATTCGCCAGTTCACGCCGAACTGGTTCACGGCCACCATGGGCACGGGCATCCTTGCGCTGGCGTTGAATCAGGTTCCGCTTGCCATTCCGGGCCTGCATGTTGTCGCGGAGGGGCTTTGGATTCTGAACATTTTTCTCTTTCTGCTGTTCAGCGCGCTTTATGCGGCCAGATGGATCCTCTTCTTTAATCAAGCCCGCCGAATTTTCGGTCATTCGGTCATGTCGATGTTCTTTGGCGCCATACCCATGGGGCTTGCCACCATCATCAACGGGATTCTCGTGTTTGGCGTCCCGCGCTGGGGGGCAACGGCCGTCGCCGTCGCTCAGGCGCTTTGGTGGCTGGACATGGCGATGGCCGTGGCCTGCGGCGTTCTGATTCCGTTCCTGATGTTCACCCGGCAGGATCACAGCATTGAAAAGATGACCGCGGTATGGTTGTTGCCGGTGGTTGCCGCCGAGGTCGCCGCCGCAAGCGCCGGGATGCTGGTTCCTTATCTTGTCGATCCGCATTCCGCGTTGCGGATGCTTGTGCTCGGTTACGCATTGTGGGCGTTCTCGGTGCCTATTGCGATGAGCATCCTGGTTATTCTGGTGATGCGGATGGTGTTGCACAATCTGCCGCCCAAGGATATGGCGGCCTCCAGCATGCTTTCGTTGGGGCCGATTGGAACCGGCGCGCTGGGACTGTTGTTGTTGGGAACCGACGCGCCAAAAGTTTTCACCGCCGCCGGAATGCCCGGCCTAGGCGAGGTCGCCTCCGGTGTTGGCGTTGTTGGAGGAACCGTCATGTGGGGTTACGGCGCGTGGTGGCTGTTGCTTACGTCGCTGACAACGGCTCGATATTTGCGCGAAGGCATGCCGTTCAATCTTGGTTGGTGGGGGTTTACCTTTCCGCTCGGGGTCTATTCGGTCGCCACGCTGGCCCTTGCGCGGCAGACGCATCTCGAATTCCTTATGAATATCGGCGCGGGTCTGGTCGTTTGTCTGGCGATTTTTTGGATTGTGATTTTCGCCCGCACCCTGCACGGCGTTTGGCATCGGTATTTGTTTGTGTCGCCCTGCCTGGCAAAGGGCGGGATACCGGGTGATGTTGAGGCGGACATAGTGTGACGGGGTCACTCGTACCGGCGTAGTTCCTCTTCCGAAAGGCCGAAGTAGTGTCCTATCTCGTGGATGAGCGTTTTGCGTATCTCCTCCGTAAGCTCCTCTTTCGACGAACAGTACCTCTCTAGATTCCTTTGGTAGAGGAACACTTTGTCCGGTAAGGAGACGGCGTTAAAAAAGCCGTCCTTTTCCCTGTATCCCGAGCCGACGAAAAGGCCCAGCAGATCTCGCCGCGTCGCGCCAACGCTCAGCACATCCTTGCGCGACGGGTAATCCTCCACGATGATGGAGATATTCTTAAGGCGTTTCCTGAACGTTCGCGGGATGCGCGCCAGCGCGGCCTCCGCGATAGCGGTAAAATCCTCCCTCGTAAGTCGGTATGGCATGCCTTACAAGGTACTATGATTCGCGTTCTTGCGCCAAATCCTGAAAAATGGAGCGGGAGACGGGATTCGGCCACTCTCGCTGATACATCACGTATCAGCTCCATCGGCCCCGACGCGCTTCCTAAACCGGCTTCCTGCCGGTTTGCGCTCCTGCTCGTCGCGCCGGAAGCTTGCCTTCGAATCCCGTTTGCGTAATTCAATGACAAGTCTGGCGTTAATGTCTTCTGTGGCTTGGTGGTTTAATTTGGAGCGGGAGACGGGATTCGAACCCGCAACCTTCAGCTTGGGAAGCTGACACTCTACCATTGAGTTACTCCCGCAATCTCCAAGGAGTGCGATTATATCAACAATTACGATTTATGAACGCGAAGATTTACGGCCCGCCCCGTTGAGCGCATAAGGCGGGCCGCGTTCAATCTATTTCGGGAAACTTTTCGGGGCGGAGATTTTTCTCCATCCCTCGCCGTCGAGCGCCTTCAAGAAGGAAACGAGTTCTTTCTTTTCGGATTTCGTCAGCCCCAGTTTTTCAACCAACGGGGAAAGGTTGGAATTCGGGTTTCCCCCCTTGTCGTAGAAATTGACAACGTCCTCCAGCGTTTTCTCGCTACCGTCGTGCATGTACGGCGCGGTGGAGGATATATCGCGCAAGGTGGGCGTCCGAAACGCGCCGTAGTCGGCATTGTCTTTTGAAATGGCGGATCTGCCCGCGTCCGGTTTCTGGGCGGTCATCCCGACCCCTATGTTGTGGAAACCCTCGTCGCTGAAATTAAAACCGTTGTGGCAACTGGCGCACTTCGCCTTCCCCTCGAAAAGCTCCAGACCCCGTCTTTCGCTTTCCATAAGGGCTTTTTTGTCCCCCGCCATGTAGCGGTCGTACTTGGAGTTGCCGGACACGACGGTGCGCTCGAATGCGGCCACGGCGCGGGAATAGTCCTCGATGTTGACGTCCCTTCCGAAAACCTTTTTGAACTTGTCGGCGTACCCCTTGATGGCGGCCAGCTTTTTAACGACCGCGTCGTTGTTCGACTGTTTCATCTCAACGGGATTGGTAAGCGGGCCGGTGGCTTGGTCCTCTAGCGACGCCTTTCTGCCGTCCCACATTTGGGTGGTGGTGAACGCTCGATTGATGACCGTCGGTGCGCTCCGGCCCCCGAGCGTGCCGCCTACGCCGGAAGAAACCGGCTTGTTGTCCGTAAACCCGTGTTGCGGGCTGTGGCAGTCGGAACAGGCAAGAGTATCGTCGATGGAAAGCCGTTTGTCGAAGTATAGCAGGCGACCGAGCTCTATTTTTTCCTTGGACATCGGGTTGTCCGAAGGAACCAGATATTTATCCGCGGGAAGCCCCGGCGGAAGCGTCATTTCCCAGTCGCCGGATTTTACCTTTTCCCCTTTAAGCTTGTGGGCGTGCGCGGGGACGCCAAACGCCAGAAGAGCGAGAACGGATACGGAAAGAATTTTTACTTTAAACAATTTATCCAAGCCTCCAAAATCGGGGGTGTTAAAAAAACCTTTTTATAAGTCCCTTGAGAATCTCCGCGTGACGCGACTCGTCCGCCGCCGCAATCGTGAAAAAGCCGGCGAGCTCGTGGTGCCCCTCGGCCCTTGCGAGCGAGGCGGCCTGGTTTTTACCCTTGTGCGCCCCAAGCTCCCCGGTGAGCATCATCTCCATGTCTTTTTTGAGGTCGTCGTTAAGCTGGCTGGCCGTGTCAATCTTTGATTTTATCGCCGCATTTTTGCTGGCGCGGTGGATGAAGTTTGTGCCGTGGTACGCCTCCTCCGAGGCTATTCTATAAAGCGCCTCCGCCACCTCGCCCAAGCCGAGTGTTTGCGCCTTTAGCGCCATCGCCATGTAATGCGTGACTTCCCAGGTCTCCCCCTTTATGTTGGCGTCGACATACGCCGAAAGGGTCATTCCCTCGTTGCCGCTGGTCGCCGCAAATTTTTCCTTTGGGGAGTAACAGACCGGGCATGCGTCCGGCGGTGTTTCTCCCGTGTGAATGTATCCGCAAACCTGACATTTCCACTGTTTCATGAATCCTCCTTTGTTTTGTTGATTTTTTTACCGCGACATCCCTCGCAAAGGATGTTCACGGTGACACCCACGCTTAAAATAAAATATTTCTTTTCGATGAATCCGGGCAAAAGAGCCTTCACGTCCATGTTCTCATGGACGTCGATGATTTTTCCGCATTTTATGCAAACCAAATGGTGGTGCGGCGAGGCGACGGTGTCGAATTTTTTTGGCGAGTCGCGAAGCGGCACGGAAAGTATGAAGCCGTTCTCCTCAAGCCATGACAGCACGCTGTAAATGGTGTTGAGGGAGATGGTGGGCATTTTTTTTGAGGTTCTTTTGTAAACCTCGTCTACGCCGGGATGTCCCGTCATCTCCATAAGCGTTTCATAGACGCACAGCCTTTGTGGGGTTAGGGTAAGCCCAAGCTCACCGCATTGCTTCCTGAGCTTTTCGACCGAATTATGCATTTGGTATAGGATGGCACAAGGCGGGACTTAAGGCAATAAAATTTATTGACCGATAAAAATTCTCATCAGGGTTGGGGGGCGTTCCGAGCCTTTTCGTGTATAATTTGTCATATGTTCAAAAGTAAAGCGTTTTTATGTATTGCCGTCACTTTTCTGCTTGCCCTTTCTTCTGGCGCCGAGGCGGAGTCGAGGCGGTTTTATCGCTACTTTGATTCGACGGGCAAGGCGATATTCGTAAAAAACCTCAAGGATGTTCCGGCGGAATTTCGTTCCTCGGCCTCAAGCGTGCTTGTCCGCCCCGAAAATGCGGTGGAAGAGACGAGCCCGCCTGTCGAGGCCAATGGCGAAGGGGTTCGTTTAGTTGCCCCGCTGAAATTCGCAAAAGCGGCCCCCGGTAAAACAAGTTATGCGGGGGATGTCAAGAATTTTCTTGTCTCCAGCGCCTCCGATGTGAAGTTGACGATTAGTGTCGTGATGAGAACCGGTGAAGAGAAGGCCCCGGTAGTGCTTTCGATTGGCGGAAAAAATAGCGAGTCAGCGCTCGAGGCCGGCGAGACAGCAAAGGTTTCCGGAGTTTTGGACGTGGATTATGCCGCCGTTAAGAAATTCGGAGCCAATCTTTCTTGGCAGACGCTCATGGAGGAAAAGAGGGGCGCGAAGCCAAACGAAAAGACCCCGTCCCCCGCAAACGGGAAGTAATATGGAAAAACTTGCTATTTCCGCGAATATATTGTATAGTATGGAACTTGCTCGTAGAGAAAGGCCGATTTGACATAGTCAATAAGGCTTTTTGGAATGCTTGGTGAACGGGTTGGAGCTATCGTCTTTGGCGAGACGAAATCCGTTCGATGCGAAATTGTAACATGCCGGCGGAGTTGATTTTGATGTATAGCCGGTTTTTTGGAGGTAGCGTAAGCTAAAATCCGCCAGGGTTTGATTCTCAGCAAAAGTATGAGTGCATTTTTTTTCACAAAATCCACGGTGGTCGGAGAGATGATGTCCGAATCCACAGGCGATTTGAACAACCCGAATACCGCTCTAACATCGTTTGGTGATGCTGGTCGCAAAAGTTGCGTTTATTCGGCGGATTTTGCTACAATGTTGAAATTAAAGTCAATATCCGGGAAAGGGTGATAAACCATCATCTGGTGGTTTTTAATTAAGAATACAAGCCGTTTATTTTAGTTAACGACGTATAGGTATGCGGCGTAACGGCAGGTAGTTAGAATATTTTTTTTGGAGGATTAAATTATGAAGAAAATTTTGACATTGGCATTTATGGCGGCTATTGCCTTTACACTCGCGGCGGCCCCGATGGTTCGCGCGGAAGAGGCGAAGGCTGACGCTAAGGCGGAAGAGAAAGCGCCTAAGGCCGAAAAGAAAGCCCACAAGAAGCACGCCAAGAAAGCCAAGAAAGAAGAAGTTAAAGAAGAGAAAAAAGAAGAAGGAAAGAAATAACTTTTCGACTTTCAACAAGCCGGGGTCGCGCCTAAACGCAACCCCGGCTTTTTTTTGTCCTAAATCCAAGCTGACTCGTGACTTTCAATTAGTTCCTCCCGCTAAAACGGGGCGTCTACGGTGTCAGACCGTGTTTTAGGGGATATCGAATCAGATTTCAAGGTCGAAAATAATGGGGTTAAACCACCCCGCCTTTTTATTTGAAAAAAGCGGGGTTTGCGATTGTCTTAATTTAGGAAGTGAAGGCCTTGTCCAGAAGCTTGCTGGCCTGGAGCTTCTCTATGCCCTTGGCCTCGGCAATCTCAACAACCATAAGTTGCCTTACGTTGTCGTACATTCTCTGTTCGCCGAACGAAAGCTCCTTCTTGGCCTGGATTATCGTAAGATCCCTCAATATCTCTGCCAGTTCGAAAACCGAGCCGGACTTAATCCTATCGATGTAACTTTTCTGCCTCTTGTGCCAGTTCATCCCGCTGGCCACTTTGTTTTTCGTCTTGAGAAGCCTCAGGACTTTTCTGACATCCCTGTCCTTTATGACTGAGCGGATGCCTATTTGAGCGGCGCGCGACGCCGGCACGCGGATCGTCATGCTGGACTCGTCAATCCTAATCGTGTAAAAGGGGGTGAGTGTGGTTTTTTCGCCGGTTTTGATTTTTTCGACTTTTTCGATTATTCCCACGCCGTGCGCCGGATATACAACCCTAGCGCCGCGCTTTAAATTAGATTTGCTCTTTTCTTCCAAAATGACACCTCATTAATTTAATTTTTTGCCTCAAAGCCATTTTAGCATATTTATAGTGGAAAAGGGCATTTTTTGGCGCTATCTTGAAATTTAATGCAAACGATATATCGCATTGATTAATGGTTGGTTATTCTGTTTTGCATGCCGAAGGCCTAATACGACCCTAACTTTGTAACAAAAAGAGAGATAAGGGGTATTGTTTGGTAGACGCGCATTTCATCGCAGTCTTCTTTTTATTACGTCGTTGGTCTGGAGGAACAAGGTTTTGCGCGCTATACCCATAAAAAGTATTGATTTATAATCATGTTTTTAGTTAAACTTCACCTTAGCTTGAGTGATTAGATGAATAAAAAACCTTATTTTGACGTTGCCGCCATTTTTGGGGTGGGTCTTATCGGCGGCTCGATTGCGCGAGTTTTAAAAAACCGCAAACTAGCCGGGAAGGTTGTCGGCGTTGGACGCGGCGGCCTAAATTTAAAAACCGCGCTTGAGCTTGGGATATTGGACGAGATAGCCCAACCCGAGAAAGCCGCCGCCGAGGCGGATCTTATAATAATCTGCACGCCGGTTTTGTCGATTGTGCCGACTTTGGAAAAAATCGCTCCGCACGTTAAGAACGGTGCGTTAGTGACCGACGCCGGCTCGACAAAAAAAGAGATTGTGGAAAACGGCGAGCGCATAGCCGGGGAAAAATTCTTTTTTGTCGGTTCGCACCCGATAGCTGGAACGGAGAAATCCGGCGCGCAATCTTCCTTCGAGACTTTGTTTGAAAATAGAAAGTGCGTGATAACCCCGACCGCCGCCACCTCTCCCGAAAAGCTGGGGCTGGTGGAGAACCTTTGGCGTTCTGCCGGAATGGAGGTCGTCACGATGGATCCCGGGGAGCACGACGGAATATTTGCCGCGATTAGCCACCTGCCGCACATGGTGGCCTACGCGCTGGTAAACGTCATGTGTGATCTTCCAAACGGGGAAAAACTTCTTGGATTCGCCGGCGGAGGGTTCCGCGACACAACCAGGATAGCCTCCAGCCCCCCGGAAATGTGGGCCGACGTCGCGCTTGCCAATTCAGAGGCGATAACGCTGATGATAGAAAAAATGACCGGCCGGTTGGGCGAAATAGAGTCCGCCATTAAAGCGGGGGACAGGGAAAAGCTCCTGGCGTTTTTTGAAAAGGCCAATAGGTTTAGGGAAAAGTTGAGGTGATCGTCACGCTGGACGGTCCCGCAGGCTCCGGCAAAAGCGCGACCGCGCGCGCGTTGGCGAAAAGGCTGGGCGCGTTGTACCTGGACACGGGGGCGATGTATCGGTGCGTGGCGCTTTGTGCGATTGAAAACGGCGTCGAACCGAACGACTCCGAGGGGTTGGAAAAATTGGCGTCGGAAGCGGAGATTGATTTTCGGGAGGGGGACGGGGAGCAGAGGGTTTTCCTAAACAGAGCCGACCGCACGCTGGACATTCGCCGCAACGGAGTTGAAAAAACGGTGTCGGCGGTTTCGTCCCACAATGGGGTGCGCGAAAAGATGGTCGCACTTCAAAGGAAGATAGCCGAAGGCCACCAAAGCGTGGTGGCGGAGGGGCGGGACGCGGGTAGCGTGGTGTTCCCCCGCGCCGACCACAAATTTTTTATAACGGCGTCGCCGGTCGTTCGCGCGCAAAGACGGGCATTGCAAAACGAGGGGCGCGGAATAAAAAACGGCGACGTGATGGCCGACATTCTCGGTCGCGATATGGCGGACTCGGGCCGGGAAATTTCTCCGCTTGTTGTTCCAGTCGGGGCGGTTGAAATAGACAACTCCAATTTAAGCCTTGACGAGACCATTGAAAAAATAATATATTGCATGGCTAAATGCGGTTAACCGCAAATTTAAGAAGTCGGAGGAATTAATAGATATGGTGTCTCAGCAAAACTCGCGCTCCATCGGTGTTGTGGAATACGAAGAAAAGGAATACACCCCTGAAGAGTTGGCGGCAATTTATGACGAAAGCATCAGGAGCTTCAAAGAGGGTGAGGTAATAAAGGGCGTTGTCGTCGACATCACGCACGACTCGGTCGTCGTGGACGTCGGTTTTAAGTCCGAGGGAATAATCCCGCTCGACGAGTTTCCCCACGGCACCGGCCAGGTGAAAATCGGAGTCGAGGTCGAAGTTTTCATAGAGGAAACAGAGAACGACGACGGTGTCATGGTTTTCTCGATGGAAAAGGCGAGCAGGATGCGCCTTTGGGAAGAGCTTTTGAAAAAGTACGAGGCGAATCAAACGATACGCGGCGTCATTTTTGGGAAGATAAAAGGCGGCCTCGCCGTCGACATCGGCCTCAAGGCGTTTCTCCCCGGTTCCCAGATAGACGTGCGCCCGCCGAAAAACTTGGACTCCCTCATGGGCAGGGAATACGAGTTCCGCATAATAAAGATGAACCACAAGCGCGGCAACATAGTGCTTTCCCGCAGGGTGCTTGTGGAAGAGGAGCGCAAGGTGACGAAGGATTCCACCCTTTCCACCCTCGAAGAGGGAAAATGCATCGAGGGAATCGTGAAGAACATCACCGATTACGGCGCGTTTATAGACTTGGGCGGAGTGGACGGCCTTTTGCACATCACCGACATGTCGTGGGGCAGGATTAATCACCCGTCCGAACTTCTTAAGGTGGGCGACACCATCAACCTCGTTGTGCTCAAATTCGACAAGGAGACCGAGCGCGTATCCCTGGGCCTCAAACAGCAGTATCCCGATCCGTGGGCGAACGTTCAGGAGAAATACCCCATCGGCAAGCGGGTCAAGGGCAAGGTGGTTTCGATAACGGACTACGGCGCGTTTTTGGAGCTGGAAAACGGGGTCGAGGGGCTTGTCCATATTTCAGAGATGACCTGGAGCAAGCACGTCCGCCATCCAAGCAGAATCGTCAATATCGACGACATGGTCGAGGCGGAAGTGTTGAACATAGACACGGATAAAAAGCGGATATCCTTGGGAATAAAACAAATCACCCAAAACCCGTGGGACAAGATAGAGGAGCGCTATTCCATAGGCACCTTGGTTGACGGCACCGTTCGCAACCTCACCGATTTCGGCGCGTTCGTCGAGATAGAGGACGGCGTGGACGGCCTCATCCATATCTCCGACATGTCTTGGACTCAGAAAATAAAGCACCCGTCCGAAGTTCTTAAGAAGAAGGACGTGGTCAAATGCAAGGTGCTCAAAATCGACAAGGAAAACGAGCGCATTTCGCTCGGCCTTAAACAGCTTGAGCCAGATCCGTGGGAGACCGTCGCGGTTAAGTATAAAGTCGGCATGGACGTGAAGGCCACGATAGTGAAGGTGACGAACTTCGGCGCCTTCGCGGAGATAGAGCCGGGCATCGAGGGGCTCATCCACGTGTCTCAAATTTCCGAAAAACAGCGCGTGGCCAACGCCCGCAAAGAGATCAAGGTCGGTCAGTCGGTCGACGTGAAGATCATCAAGGTGGACATGGACGCCAAGAAAATCGGCCTGAGCATGAAGGCCTTCCTGAACGGAATGACCGGCGACGAAAACTACGAAATAGAGGATTTCCCCTCCGAAGAATAACCACATGGATAACCCGGCCACTGGCGCCCAAACACACAAAAAAGGACTCTTGGCCGGGTTCGTTCTTCTTCTCGCCCTGTCTGTCGGATTTGTCGCGATAACCTCCCTGTTCCCTTCCGGTGGAAAGCTCGGCGAAGAGATGTCGTTTGGTCGCGGCAAAATCGGCATCGTGGAAATATTCGGGCCGATAATGCAGTCCGACGACGTGGTGGCCCAGATTCAAAAATTCGCCGACGACTCCTCCATAAAAGCGATTATTCTAAGAATCGACTCACCCGGCGGCGCAGTGGCCCCTTCCCAAGAGATATACAACGCGGTTGTCAAGGCTCGGCGCTCCAAAAAAGTGGTCGCCTCCATGGCAACGCTTGCGGCCTCGGGCGGCTACTATATCGCGGTGGGGGCGGAGAAAATTTTCGCAAACCCCGGCACGATAACCGGCTCGATAGGCGTGATAATGGGATTTGTGGACTTGCGGGATCTTATGAAAAAAGTCGGGGTGGAGGCGAACGTCATAAAGTCAGGCCAGTTCAAGGACATTGGGACAAACGCCAGGCCTTTCACGGAGGCCGACCGCAAAGTCCTTCAGGCGGTGATTGACGACGTGTATCTTCAGTTCGTATCCGCCGTCGCGAATGGGCGCGGCATGACCGAAGAAAAGGTTAAATCCCTGGCCGATGGCAGGATTTATTCCGGCCACCAGGCCAAGGAGCTTGGAATGGTCGACGAGCTGGGCGGATTTGACGAGGCCGTAGAGTTCACGGGGAAGCAGGCCGGGATAAAGGGCAAGCCCATTCTAGTGAAGGAGAGGCCGAAATTTGGGTTCATCAAGGAGATTCTTGGCGAAAAACTTTCCAATAAGTTCGACTGGCTTATGAACGAGGCGACCGTCCACAAGCCCGGCATATACTACCTCTGGCGGATTAACTAACCCAACAGGTAACCCACCCTATCCTTTCCTAAAAGTGTTAAAATGCAAGGAGAGGAGTTGGGCGTTGCCCACCTCAAAAACCTTGACCTTCTTTTACGAGAATCGTGATTGTAGGCCTGTTTTCGTGGGTGGTTTGTCATGATTAAAAAGATTTC
>Ga0315281_10011712_pt1 | contig 12001 bp, 15 predicted proteins | sample YL17G07_0_MG_FD_204540 | JGI IMG/M metagenome (GOLD analysis project Ga0315281, IMG submission 204540) | Sediment microbial communities from Yellowstone Lake, YNP, Wyoming, USA - YL17G07_0 | ecosystem: Environmental > Aquatic > Freshwater > Lake > Sediment | place: USA: Wyoming | collected... | reverse complement strand
CGCGCCCGGCCCCCCGGCGGGGGGGGCGCCGCCCCCCCCGGGGGGCGCGCCCGGCCCCCCCCGCCCCCACGCCGCCGCCGTCAGCCGGCAGTGGTTCGACTGCGCGCGGCCGGCGGTGACGATGTCCGTGGCGCCCTCGTCGAGCGCGCGGCCGATGGCGAATTCGAGATTGCGGATCTTGTTGCCACCGAAGCCGAGCGAAAGCAGGTCATCGCGCTTCACGTAGATGCGCGGCACGCTGGCGGCGCCCTCAGCCCGCAGCGCGTCTTCGAACCGGCGCGCGCGCTCCAGCGGCGACGGCAGCGTCGCCAGGCGGAACCGCGGGTACCCGGGCACGAGGGTTTGGTACGCTTCGGTCATCACGGGAATCCTACTTCACCACGAGGTTGCTGACGATGGTAAAGCGTATCGAGCGGGCATCGCTCAAGGGCCACGCGGGCCAGAACGCCGATATGGAACGCATCATCGCCATCTCGCACGATACGGTGGGCAGCGAGAAGCTGTACTCCAGCATCGTCAACACACGCCCCGGCGGTCGCACCGAGATCCACCACCACGGCGAGTGCGAGACGAGCATCTACATCCTCAAGGGGCGGGCGCGGTTCTACTCCGGCGAGACGTTGCGCGACATCACCGACGCGGAAGAGGGTGACTTCATCTACGTGCCGGCGTACGAGGTGCACGTCGAAGAGAACGCCAGCGAGACGGAGCCGCTCGTCGTGCTGCTCTCGCGCAACTGCGCCGGCTCCGTCGTGCACTACGTTGATGGCACGCTGCCGCCGCGGCCCTAGCCCAGCTCTGTGAACGAACCATCTCCGGATCTCGCGTCGCTGCTCGCCGAGCACAACCTGACCGGCGCAGCCGAGGCGGAACTGGAACACACCGGCTTCTCTGGCGCCCGGATCACGTCGCTCCGGCGGGCTGATGGCGCGCGCTTCGTGCTGAAGCGCCTGAGCATTGAGCGCGACTGGATCATGCGCGCGACGGACGATCTGGCGTGCCGAGAGGCCCGGTTCGCGACGTACCAGCCGGCGCTCGGCGAGGGCATCGCCACGCCGGCGCTCGGCGTCGCGTGTGATGGCGACGGCTTCGCGCTGCTGATGGACGACATCACGGAGCACCTGCTGCCGCAGGGGCCGATCGCGGAACCGCAGTTCGACATGATCATCGCCGGCATGGCGGCGCTCCACGCGCTACCGCTCCCGGAGGCGTCGCTCGTCCCGTGGTGTGATGTCCGGCAGCGGCTGCTGCTCCTGACGCCGGACCACGCGCGCATCGCCGCCGAGTACGGTGCGCCTGTCGCGCGCGACCTCATGCGCGGTTGGGAACTCTTCGACCACCTGGCGCCGCCGTCCGTCGTCGAACTGATTCGGGGCCTCGCCGAGGACCCGTCGCGGCTGATCGATCTGCTCGCGCCGCTACCGGCCTCACTGCTGCACGGCGATCTCAAGCTCGACAACATCGGTCTGGACGCATCCGGGCGGCTCTGGCTGATCGACTGGGCGATGCCGATGCTCGCGCCGCCGGCGATCGATCTGGGCTGGTTCCTGGCGATCAACTCCCGCCGCCTGCCCTTCACGCTCGACGAGACGATACACCGCTACGCCGCGGCGGCCGGCATCGCACGCGAGCAGCGCGCCCTGCACGATGCGGCGGCCGTGCTCTGCGGGCTGCTGCTGCGCGGCTGGCGCAAGGCGATCGATGCGTCTGAGGGTGAGCCGGATGAGCTGCGCTGGTGGTGCGAGCAAGCGACCGAGGCGCGCCGAGTTCTTTAGGCTACCCGAAGAACCCGATCAGCCCCCGCGAGATGAACTGCAGGAGCAGGATCGCCACCAGCGGTGAGAAGTCCATCATGCCGAGGCGCGGCATGATGCGGCGGATCGGATCGAGGATGGGCTCGGTCACCGCGTTCAGCGCCTGGATCAGCGGGCTGCGCGGGTCCATGTTGAACCAGCTCAGCAACGACCGCGCGATGATTGCGATCACGAGCAATGTGGACAATCCGTAGATGATCTGGGAGATCGGCGAGGTACCGCCGCCGGAGCCGCCAAATATCAACTACGCCCCCAACTCTCGCGAGCGCTCGTACGCCGCCTCGATCGCTTCGATGATCGCACCTCGCACGCCGGCATTCTCCAGCACGAGCAGCCCCGCCGCCGTCGTCCCGGCCGGCGAGGTCACTTCGTTGCGCAGCTCCGCGGGATGTTTGCCCGTCTCCGCCGCGTACTTCGCCGAGCCGATGAACGTCTGCAGCGCCAGCATCTCGGCCACGTTGCGCTTGAATCCCAGGTGCACGCCGGCGTCGATGAAGGCCTCGAGCAGCATGTACACGAAGCCCGGGCCGCTGCCCGACAGCGCCGTCGCCATGTCCAGGTACTTCTCGTCGTCGACGTGTACCTCGCGGCCCATGGCGCCGAGGATCGCGCCCACCTGCTCGCGCGCCGCGCCCTCGACTTCGGGCGTGGCGGTCCAGACGCTCATCCCCTCGCCAACGGCGGCCGGCGTGTTTGGCATCACGCGCACGATGCCGGCATGGCTGAGCGTGCGCGCGATCGCATCGATCGTCACGCCCGCCATGATCGAGACGACGGTCTGGTCGCGGCGGAACCGGCCCCGCAGGTGGTGCGCGGTGTTCTCGAACTCCTGCGGCTTCACCGCGAAGACGACGATCTCGGATGCGTCGATGACCGCGCCGGCATCGCTCGTCGCCCGTACGCCGTAGCGGCCGCTCACCGCGGAGCAGCGCTCGTCGTTGATCTCGGCGACTGCGACGTCGGCGGGCTGCACGACGCCCCTGGCAATGGTGGCGCTGAGCATCGCCTCGCCCATGAACCCGCAGCCGATCAGTCCCAGCTTCATGTGTCCCCTGCGGCGCCCGCGGCACCTTCGCCGCGCGCCCCGAATATGGCGCGGCCGACGCGCACAAGCGTCGACCCTTCCTCGATCGCGACCTCGAAGTCGTCGGTCATCCCCATCGACAGCTCCGGCAGCCCCACGGTGTCGCCCAGCTCGCGCAGCCGCCGGAAGACCGGGCGGACGTCCTCAGGATTGGCGACCTGCGGCGCCACGGTCATCAGGCCCAGCAACTCGATACGCGGGAGCCTGCCGATGCGTTCCGCCAGTGCCGGCAACTCCGCGGGCGCCACACCGAACTTCGCTGGTTCGCCAGCCACGTTCACTTCGAGCAACACTGGCACGCGGCGGTCCGCGTGGGCATCAATCGCCTCGGCTACACGCTCCGAGTCAACGCTGTGGAGTATATCAAAGAGGCTGATCGCCGCCGCGGCCTTGTTGCGCTGCAGGTGGCCGATCAGGTGCCAGCGAGGCGCGATGCCCAGCGCGCGCAGTTCCTCGATCTTCTGCGCCGCCTCCTGCACGCGGTTCTCGCCGAAGTCGCGCAGCCCCGCGTCGAACGCCGCCCTGATGGCCGACGCCGGCTGCTGCTTCGACACGCCGACAAGAGTTATGTCGCGCGGCGATCGGCCCGCTCGCGCGCATGCCGCGTCGATGCGGGCGCGCACCCCCGCGAGGCGCCCGGCGATCTCCGGTGGGGACGAGCGAGCGCTCTCTCCTCCGTCCATGGGCTACGACCCCGGGAGCGGCAGGCGCATCGTAGCCGTGGTTCCGCGGCCGGGCTCGCTCTCGATCGTCAGCGTCCCTCCGTGGGCGTCCATGATCTCCCGCGCGATGGAAAGCCCCAGTCCGGCGCTGCCGGCGGCGCGAGAGCGCGCTTTGTCGACGCGATAGAAGCGATCGAACACGCGGGGAAGGTCGCCGGCCGTTATGCCGATGCCGGTGTCGCTGACGGAGATCACGGCATCGCCCTGCTCAGCACGCGCCTCGAGAGCGATCGACCCGCCTGCCAGCGTGTACTTCACGGCATTGTCAAGCAGCGCCAGGATGACCTCGCGGCAGCGTTCAGCATCGGCGTCGACACCCAGGGGGCCCTCGATTTGCGACGCGAAGCACAGCCCGGCAGCCTCGGCCAGCGACGCAACGCCGCGCGCGGCGCTTCGAGCGATCTCCGCGAGGTCCACCCGCACGATCTGGAGGTCCATCGCCTCCTGATCGCTCGCGGCGAGGACCAACAGGTCATCGAGCAGGCGCGTCATGTAGCGTGCTTCGTCGACGATATCGCTCATCGCCTCCTGCGAGCTGAGCGAACGCGCGGTCGACTCGGCGTTCACGCGAATGACGGCGAGCGGCGTCCGCAACTCGTGCGACGCGTCGGCGACGAATTCACGCTGGCGCTCGAAACTGCGACGCACCGGCCGGATGGCGCGGCCCGCGACAAACAACCCGCCCACGGTGGACAGGAGCAGGCCGGTGAAGCCGCCGCCCGTGATGACAAGGATCATGGTCCGCAGCGACGAATCGCGTTCTTCCACCGACTTGCCGGCCTGCACGAAACCCAGCAGCCGGCCGCTGTCGTCATGAATGGCCAGCGTCTGGATCTCGAGATCCCGGCTGTGAATGTTGTACGCGCTCGTGTCGTCGCCGTGTATCCGCGCTTGTTCCACGGAGTGCTCATCCGGCAGTCCAACCAGCGGCACATCGCTCGGGTTCGCGGCAACGCTGCCGTCGGGATTGAGCAGCACGACGAAGACATCCGCTGATCCGCTCAGCGACGTGTTCGCCAGCAGCAGTCGCACGTCGGCGTCGGTCGCCGCGAGGTCACCGCGCTCAACCACCTCCAGGCGCGCTGCCTCACTCACATCATGGATGGCATCGTGCACGGCGCCGGAGAAGCGCTGGTCCGCCCAGAGAAACACAATCACGCCCACGGCGATGAAGACGACGGAGAAGACCAGCACGTACCACGCGGTCAGTCGCCAGCGGAGCGCTTCAAACATCAGCTACGGCTTCAGCGTGTAACCGACACCCCGGATGGTGTGGATCATCTGCGTCTTGAATCCCTTGTCGATCTTGTTGCGCAGGTAGTGGATGTAGATGTCGACCACGTTGCTGGCGAAGTCGCGGTCGTACTGCCACACGTGGTCCAGGATCTGGGTGCGGCTGAGCACCTGCCCCTGGTGCCGCAGCAGCAGCTCCAGCAGCTGGAACTCCTTCACGGTCAGCTCGATCTCCTTGCTGCCGCGCACGGCGCTGTGGCGCGAGACGTCGAGCATCAGGTCACCCGCCTTGAGTTGGTCACGGCCGTTGCCGGCCCGGCCGCTGCGGCGACCCAGCGCTCTCACCCGGGCAAGCAACTCGGTGACGGCGAACGGCTTGACCATGTAGTCGTCCGCCCCGGCGTCGAGTCCCTTGACGCGGTCACCCACTTGAGTGCGTGCAGTGAGCATCAGCACCGGCGTCTGGACGCCCGCGGCACGCATGCGCCTGCAGACGGCGAAGCCATCCAGCGTCGGCAGCATGACATCGAGCACCATCACGTCGAACTCACCGGCCGACGCCCGGTCGAGGGCGGCCTGTCCGTCGCTTACGCCCTCGACATCGTAGGTCTCTTCCTCGAACACCCGCTTCACCGCGCGCGCGAGCCGTACGTCGTCTTCCGCAAAGAGAATTCTCATTTAGTACACCTCACATGGAAATCCTATGTGTGTCACCTGTGTAACACATTGGATCCTCATGAGTGTTTCCCCATCATTGTACCACGGCGGCGGCCCCCGACCGTGGCCGCTCCCCGCTTTCTCGTTCTATCACCGGCGCCCGCCCCTCATCCCACTCGCGGAAACGCGCTTCGCCGAGGGCAGCCAGTTCACCGCGTGCCCGGGCCATGCCGGCGAGGATAGCCGTCACGTCCACGCCCAGGTGCTGCGGCTCGAAGGGGCGCAGCTTGTCGGCCGCGGCATCGAGCAGCTTGACGATGCCCGGGTACTCACCCCGCGCGAAGTGCACGAACGCCGCCGCAAGCTGGATGACCCCCTGGAAGAACTGCCGTTCCGGCAGGGGTGTCACCATCCAAAGGTCTTCCAGCGTCTCGTGCGACTCGAAGTAGTAACGGTCGTTGAACTGCCGCACCGCCTCGTAGAACTCGCCGAGGCGCGCCTCCAGTTCGACCGGGCTGAGCATCGGCTCGTTACGGAACGGTGTCGGCGGCATGCCCCCTCCTGCGGCGGCATTGTAGCCGCCGGAACACCGGTTCGCGAAGAGCAGCGGCAGCAGCTCGGGAATGAACCGCCCCTTGGCGACCTGCGTGAAGTCAGAGGGCCGCCCCGGTAACCTCCGACACACCACCGCCCGCCGCAGAGTGAAGTTTCCTTCACCTACCGTTCACGTGCACGTCAACGTATGATGCGTCACGGACTGGATCCACGCCCCCGCACTGATCCGGACGCGCGTATGTCGAGGTAACGATGGCCGATTACGCAAAGCCGCTCCCCTGGCCTAGTCCTGAATCACAGCCCTTCTGGGACGCCTGCAAGCGCCATGAGCTGATGCTCCCGTACTGCGCGGCGTGCTCGGAATTCTTCTTCTATCCGCGGCAGTTCTGTCCGCGCTGCTTCAGCTGGGACATCGAGTGGCGGCGGTGCAGCGGCAAGGGCACGCTCTACACGTTCGCCATCCAGTACCGCCCGCAGATGCCCGGCTTCACGCCGCCGTACGTCACGGCGATCGTCCAGCTGGAAGAGGGCCCGCGGCTGATGACGAACCTCATCGGCATCCACCCCGCGCCCGAGAACATCCGCTGCGACATGGCGGTGGAAGTGACCTGGGAAGACGCGACCGACGAGATCACGCTGCCGCTCTTCAAGCCGGCGTAGCCCCGAAGACGAGGACACTCGATGAGCATCAAGAACAAGGTCGCGATCGTCGGCGCCGATGAGACGGACCACATCGGCATCGTCCCGAACATGACGCCGATCATGATGCACGCGCAGGCCGCGCGAAATGCGCTGCGTGATGCCGGCATCAGCAAGTCCGAGGTCGACGCCGTCTTCACATGCGGCGTCGGCGGCATGGCAACCGTGCAGCTCTGTGAGTACCTGGGCATCGTCCCGAAATACCTCGACAGCACGATGACGGGCGGGTCGTCGTTCGAGGTCTACGTGCGGCACGCCGCGGCGGCGATCGCCCAGGGGCTGTGCAGCGTCGCACTGATCACGCACGGCGAGACCGGCTTCTCGGCGCGGAACCGACGCGGCCCCCGCGGCGGCGGCTTCATGTTCGACACGTCGCTGCCGTCGGCGCAGTTCGAGGCGCCGTTTGGCGTCGGCGGCCCGCCGAGCAACTACGCGATGGCGGCGATGCGTCACATGCACCAGTACGGCACCACCAGTGAGCAGCTCGCCGAGATCGCCGTTGCGACGCGCAAGTGGGCGCAGCTCAACCCGCGCGCGATGATGCGCGATCCGCTCACTATCGATGACGTGCTCTCGTCGCGCTGGATCGCCTACCCGTTTCACATCTACGACTGCTGCCTCGTCACCGATGCGGGCGGCGCGGTGGTCGTCGTCGGCGCAGACCGGGCCCGCGACTTCGCGAAGAAGCCGATCTGGGTGCTGGGCGCTGGCGAGTCAAGCACACACCAGTCGCTGCTCGGCATGGACGACGTGACGCGCACGCCGGCCCGCTACTCCGGCAAGGCCGCCTTCGAGATGGCCGGCGTGACGCATGACGACATCGACGTGGTCGAGGTCTACGACTCGTTTACGTACACGGCGCTCGTTACGCTGGAAGAGCTGGGCTTCTGCGAGAAGGGCGAGGGCGGCCCGTTCGTGTCGAACCAGCGCACCGCGCCCGGCGGCGACTTCCCGATGAACACCAACGGCGGCGGGCTCTCGTACACCCACCCCGGCATGTACGGCATGTTCATCCTCATCGAGGCCGTGCGGCAGCTGCGCGGCGACTGCGGCGCCCGCCAGGTGCCCGATGCCAGGCTGGCGCTGGTCAACGGCACCGGCGGACTGCTGAGCGCCACCGGCACGCTGATCCTCGGCCGCGACTAACCGCCTGTGGTATCGACTTCGCGATCCGTGGCGTCGACCAGCCGCCGGTTATCGCCTCATCTGTGAAATCGGTGAAATCTGTGGTTCCCCGGCGCCCGCCGCGGGTACGCTGCTACCGCATCCGCTCGCGGTCCGCGGCGGCCACCAGCGCGTCGGCGCGATGCTGCATCGCGTGGCACAGCGCGACGGCCAGCGCGTCGCTGGCGTTGAGATCATCGGGCGCCGCCGCCATGCCGAGCTGCAGACGCAGCATCTCGCGCACCTGTGTCTTCTCGCCCTGGCCGTACCCCGCCACCATCTGCTTGATCCGCGCCGGCGCGTAGTGATGCACCGGGATGCCCGCCAGCGTCGCCGCCAGCATCGCCACCGTGCGCGCCTCGCCGATCGCCATGGCGGAGCGGGCGTTGGTGCCGACAAACGGCTCCTCGACCGCCATCGCGGTCGGCGCAAAGCGCGCGATGACATCGCCCAGCTCCGTGAAGATGTGCGCCAGCCGCGCTTCGAGCGGCCAGCGCGCGACCGGCGTGATCACGTCGCAGGCCACGGCGCGCGGCTCCGGGCCGTGCATCGAGACGACTCCCCAGCCGGTCACGCGGGTACCCGGGTCGATGCCGAGGATGATCGCCGGCGGCGCCTCGCCGGGCACGCCGCTAGCTCGTGTACGACGCGAGCACGTCGTCGCTGAACTCGGCGTTGAAATAGACCTTCTGCACGTCGTCGAGCGACTCCAGCTTCTCGACGAGGCGCAGCATCTGCGTGGCGTTCTTCTCGTCGAGCTGCACCGTCGTCCGCGGCACGCGCGCGGTCTCGGCCGACTCGACCTTCACCGCGTTGTCTTCCAGCGCCTTCTTGACCTTCTCGAGATCGGCAGGCGCGGTGTAGACGTCTATCGTGTCGCCGCCGACCTGCACGTCCTCGGCACCCGCGTCGATCGCGTACAGCGCGACCTCATCCGGGTCCTTGCCGTTCGGCGAGATCGTCATGACGCCGCGGTTGTCAAAGTTCCACGAGACCGAGCCGGTCTCGCCCAGGCTGCCACCGGCGCGGGTGAGGACGTTGCGGATCTCCGCGACCATGCGGTTGCGGTTGTCCGTCGTCACTTCGATGAGGACGGCGGTGCCGGCGGGGCCGTAGCCCTCGTACATGATCTCCACCAGCTCGACGCCATCACCGCCGCCCGTCGCGCGCTTGATCGCTCGGTCGATGTTGTCGGCGGGCATGTTGCTCTCTTTGGCCTTCTGGATCGCCAGGCGCAGCCGGAAGTTGCCGGCCGGGTCGGGCCCGCCCGCCTTCGCGGCCATGATGATCTCCTTCGAGAGCTTCGTGAAGACCTGGCCGCGCTGGGCGTCGTTTACGCCCTTCTGACGCTTGATCGAGGACCATTTGCTGTGGCCGGACATGCTGGGTCTGGTTCTCCCTTGTCGAGTTTCGAGCCGCACGCACGGGTGCGGCGGCCGGGGGTATTGTATCAGGCCGGGGCGGGCGGCCCTATGCGCTTTCCTGCGCGGTCGAGGGAACCGGCCCGGCTTCGCATCTACGCCGACCAGCCGTTGCCTGGCCACTCACAATCAACCCAGCGTCGCATTATCGATGAGCCGCGTCGGGCCGAAGCGCACGGCCAGCGAGACCAGCGCCGGCACATCGATGTGCTCCACCTCCTCGAGGGTGGCCGCGTCGGCGATGCTCACGTAGTCGATCGCCGCCAACGGCTCACCCGCGATCAGCGCGCGCATGCGGTCGCGGATCACGGCGGCGTCGCGCTCGCCCGACGCGTACGCCTCCTCGGTCAGCCGCAGCGCGCGCGACAGCACGAGCGCCGCGGCGCGCTGCCCTGGCGTGAGGTTCACGTTGCGGCTGCTCATCGCGAGGCCGTTAGCCTCGCGCACGATCGGCATGCCGATGATCTCCAGCGGCAGGTCCAGGTCGCGCGTCATGCGGCGGATCACCGCGAGCTGCTGCGCGTCCTTGCGGCCGAAGTACGCGCGGTCGGGTTGCACGATGTTGAAGAGCTTGAGCACGACCGTCGTCACGCCGCGGAAATGCGTCGGCCGGCTGGCGCCCTCGAGCCTCGCCGTCAGCCCCTCGACCGTGACGTACGCCGAGAAGCCCTCGGGATAGATCTCGCCGGCCTCCGGCGCGAAGACCGCGTCGGCGCCCTCGGCCTCCAGCAGCTGCAGGTCGCGCGCCTCGTCGCGCGGATAGCGCGAGAGGTCTTCGTTCGGTCCGAACTGCGTCGGGTTGACGAAGATGCTGACGGCCACGTTAGCGTTGTCGGCGCGGGCGGCGCGCACCAGCGAGAGGTGGCCCTCGTGCAGGTAGCCCATCGTCGGCACGAGCCCCACGCTGCCGTCGATGCCGCCACGCCAGGCGCGGAACGCTGCGATGGTGCGGAAGATCTGCAACGCGGCGGTCAGGCGTCCAGACCCAGGGCGTGGCGGCGGCGCATCGCCTCGCTCGCCCCGGGACGCAGCTCGGCGAGCGCGGCCGGATCCATCTTGAAGCTCTCCTTCGCCGTCGGGAAGGCGCCGGAGCGCACGTCGGCGGCGTAGCGTGCGACGGCGTCGCGGATCAGCGCGCCCGCCTCGGCGTAGCGCTTCGCGTGCTTCGGTGTGAAGGCGTCGAACAGGCCGAGCAGGTCGTGGTAGACCTGCACCTGGCCGTCGCAGCCCGCGCCGGCGCCGATGCCGACAGTCGGCACGCTCAGCCGCTGCGTCAGCAGCTCCGCCAGCGGCGCCGGGATCGTTTCCAGCACGATGGCGAACGCGCCCGCCTGCTCCAGCGCCTGCGCATCGTGCATGAGCTGGACGGCGGCCGCCGGCGTCTTGCCCTGCACCTTGAAGCCGCCGATCTGGTTCACCGACTGCGGCGTCAGGCCGATGTGCCCCATCACCGGGATGCCCGCCTCGGTCAGCTTCTGCACGATCTCCGCCGAACGCACGCCGCCCTCGAGCTTCACGGCCTGGCAGCCGGCTTCTTTCATGAAGCGCGCGGCGTTCACCATCGCGTCCTGCCAGCCGGTCTGGTAGCTCATGAAGGGCATGTCGCCCACAACCATCGCGTGCTGCGAGCCGCGCACCGCCGCCTTCGTGTGGTGGATCATGTCTTCCATCGTCACCGGCAGCGTCGAGTCGTAGCCGAGCACGACCATGCCGAGTGTGTCGCCGACGAGGATCATGTCGCAGCCGGCTTCATCGACCAGGCGCGCCGATGGGTAGTCGTACGCCGTCATCATGACGATCTTCTCGCCTCGGCCCTTCATCTCGCGGATATCGGTGGTTGTGATGCGCGTCATGGCGTACTCCGTGTGGCGTGCTCAGATTGCCGGCGCGGGATCGATGTGATTACCGATGCGTGCGATGTGGTTGAACTCGTCGACATAGATCAGCGCCGGCTCGAGCGCGCGCGCCTCGTCGTCCGTCGCCGTCTTGTAGGTGAGGATGATCACGGTGTCGCCGGGGCTGACCAGCCGTGCCGCCGCGCCGTTGATGCAGATCTGGCCGCTGCCGCGCGCGCCCTCGATCGCGTACGTCGTCAGCCGCGAGCCGTTGTCCACATCCAGCACGTGCACCTGCTCGAACGGCAGTACGTCGGCCGCGTCCATCAAGTCCGCGTCGATCGTGATGCTGCCCTCGTACTGCAGATCAGCCTGCGTCACGCGGGCGCGATGGATCTTGCTCTTCAGTACCGTCCGCATCCGCGTCCCTCCGGACAACAAATACGCCCCTCCGGTCACGCCGAAGAGGCACATTGAGACGCTAATGTCTCGCCGTATGCGCCGTCTCGGTCCGTACCGGATCCAAGCAGCCTGGTGTCGATTTCCCGGCTTACCACGCGCTGACCGTCGCTTCCGCGTTCGATCGCGCGCCCCACATATAGATCCCGGCAACACAGCCTGTCAATGCCCGCGTCAACTGACACGGGTGGCATCCCTCCGCGGGCAGACCGACTGCCCCGGAAAACAACGCCGATCAACCGGGCTGAGCCCCTTGTATGTTCGCGGTCGGGTAGTGTGCGGGCATGCTGGACTGGCTCCATGGGTGCGATAGACCGATGACCCCTTGGTCCTTGAGACCGCTGGAGAGCGAGGGTCG
>Ga0315281_10011711_pt1 | contig 12001 bp, 9 predicted proteins | sample YL17G07_0_MG_FD_204540 | JGI IMG/M metagenome (GOLD analysis project Ga0315281, IMG submission 204540) | Sediment microbial communities from Yellowstone Lake, YNP, Wyoming, USA - YL17G07_0 | ecosystem: Environmental > Aquatic > Freshwater > Lake > Sediment | place: USA: Wyoming | collected... | reverse complement strand
AAGTACTTGGGAGCGAATGCCGAGTCGTTCTGATGATGCTCCTTGAACGCCACGGTCCAACCGAACGCATTGGGATCGACAGTGAATTCGATGTTGTTGAAGGCGTTCCCTGTGTTATTGACCAGGACGGAGAAGGTGTGTGACTCTCCAGGAGCCATCGTCGCGTTGGTCGAACCTATGTTGTTCATCTCGAACGAATAGGTCGGGTTCAACGCGACCAGCGGGATGGGCACGAAAGCGATGATCAGCACAACGAAAGTAGCCACGCCCACCGCCTTCCTCTTAAGATCCAGCTTGGTCATGTCATTGAGTGGCGGAGGATGCCGCACTCCGAGGAACAGAATGATCACCGCGATGGTTGCCCAGCTGAGGTACTTCGCATTGGAACCCAGGAGCGCGCGCGCGACATGCCCTCCGTCGAGTTGCCCGACCGGGAGGAGGTTGAGCGCCGTCACCAGGAAGCCGACCCAAGCAGCAAAAGCCGTTGGATGTATCAGGAAATCCCCCTTGAGCGGGACCAGGTATTCCAGCCAACTGTACATGAGCGGAAACACGACCCCCAGACCTCCACCTGGCGGGATGTTTGCCGGCGCGAGCTTGGCCGCGTCATTGGTCAGGATCAAGCCGAGTATCCCGATCGGGATTGTGAGTAGGAAACCGGCGAGCGGACCCGCGACCCCTATCTCCAAGAGGGTCTTCTTGTTCGGGATCGGGTCTCTCAAAGAGATGAATGCCCCGAATGTGCCCAGCGGAGGTATGGACGGGATGAAGAACGGGAGCGAAGCTGCCACCTTCCTCCGTCTTGCCGCGAAGTAGTGGGACAGCTCGTGCACGCCTAGTATGGCCATGAGCGGAAGGGCGAATGTCAGCGTGCCCATGAGGATGGTCGTTGGGGCGAAGAGATCATTGTCAGATAGATTCTCGAACCCGCCCCACTCGAGGGTGCCTGCGAAGATGGTCGTGAACACGGTGATAGCCAGCATCACCAGGTTCACGTTCGTGCTCCTGTACTTGGTCGTCGGCTTCTTCGCGACCGTGATGATGTGCTCGCCCTTGTCGTAGACGATCATCGGGATGTAGTTGTGTTGGCCCATCTCCTCGCGGAGTTCGTCGAAGTTTTGCTCTAGGGTAGCGCTGTCCGTTCGGACGAAGAACTCGACCACATCGTACGTGACCCGGACGTCGTATACCGGGAAGCGCTTTGCGACGAGGCCCTTGATGAATTCTATCTCCTTCGAGGCCTCTGGGGGTATAGGCGGTACCATCTGTCTCACCAATAAGGCCCCGCTAAATAGCCTTTTGGGCTAGATGCCCTAGCCAGCATGCCCTGCGAAACCTATTATACGGGGCTTGAGTCTGACGCTACCGATGCGAGATTCGGCCGGCACAGGGCGCCCGCAAGGGTACCTGAAGCTTTTCAGGCTCGGCAATTGCGTTATGGCGGCGCTCGGAGCACTTCTTGCGTCTGTCATCTGCGCCGGCGTCGATGAAGTGTCACACTTCGTCATGGAGATCGCACTTTCCATGACTGTAGTCGTGTCATTCACCGCGGCAGGCAATTCACTCAACGATTACTACGACAGGGAGGTAGACCGGGTCGCGCATCCTGAGCGACCGATACCTTCTGGAAAAGTTGCACCCCAGACGGCAAGGGTGCTTGCCTTCGGGCTGTTCGCAATGGCACTCGTCCTGAGCGTGTTCCTCAACGCGCAGTCCGTGACGATAGTGATCGTTTCGATCGTGATCATGGTCGGCTACGAGCGCTCGCTAAAGGCGGAAGGGTTCGCAGGGAACCTGGCCATCAGCTGGCTGACGGGCGCATTGTTCCTGTTCGGCGGTGCCGCCGTTGGCAAGCTCGAGCTCGCCTGGATACTCGCCGCGCTGGCGATGCTGGCTACGCTCGGACGCGAGATCGTCAAGGACATCCAAGACGTCGAAGGGGACAAGGGATCGAGACGAACCCTCCCGATGAGGGTCGGCGCCAAGAACGCCGGGATCGCAGGTTCCGCCGCCTTCTTTGGGGCGGTCGCGTTGAGCCCACTCCCATACCTCCTGAATCTCCTGTCCATCTGGTACGCTCCAGTCGTTGCCGTCGCGGATGGAATCTTTATATATTGCGCTCTGATACACTTTCAGAATCCTGAGAAGGGACAGAAAGTCACCAAACTGGGGATGCTGGTCGCGCTGTTGGCATTCTTCCTCGGAGGGGTGCTGTGAAGGTCCGGGATTACATACTCAAGACCATCAAGAAGCACAAGTTGCACATGACGCTCATAGATCCAGCGAAACAGCCCCCCAAGGTGTCGGGTGAGATCGCTGCGAAGGCCTGCCTGGCTGGAACCGATGCTATCATGGTCGGTGGGTCGACAGGGATCACTCAGAAGAATATCGACGCCACCGTCGACGAAATCAAGAAGAACTGCAAGGTCCCAGTGATTTACTTCCCCTCGGGCGCGAACGCCATCGCGAGGAGGGCGGACGCCATCTACTTCATGAGCATGCTGAACTCCAAGAACGTCAGGAACATCACTGGGGAGCATTCCAGAGGTGCACCGATAATCAAGAAGCTCGGCATAGAACCGATCTCGATGGGCTATGTCATCGTCGAGCCGGGAATGAAGGTCGGCGAGGTCGGTGAAGCGAACCTGGTGAAGAGGGGGGACATCCCTACGATCGTCGGATACGCTCTCACGACCGAGTTCTTCGGGATGGACATGCTTTACCTTGAAGCGGGTTCCGGCGCTCCAGAACCGGTCCCGACGAGCATGATTAGGGCCGTTAGGGAGAGCGTGGACATCCCGATAGTCGTCGGGGGAGGGATTGTCACGCCCGGACAGGCGGGCAAGGTCGCCGCGGCGGGAGCAGACATAGTCGTCACGGGCACACTGGTGGAGAACGGAAGCTTCGAGACCAAGCTCAGGAAGATCATCGAGGTCGTCCACGGCAGCTGAGCGATTCCTCCGGCAGCGACTTCAGAAGGTTTTATATCAACCGCGATAATTGCCCACTAAGGTAATCGCCATGAGCATTTTGGACTACTTCAAGAAGAAGGGAAAGGACAGGATGTGCCCTGAGTGCGAGAAGGCACAGAAGCACGTTAGACTAGTGGAGTCCGGGGGACAGGTCGAATGCCCCGAGTGCCGTTACATCGAGAGAGCCCGTCACTAGACCGGGACCCACGAGCTCGATTCTGTTGTCCGAGTTCATGCAGCAGCATAGGCTCCATTCATTCTTGATAAGGAAAAAGTAAAGATGTTTCGAAGAAGCCCAGGCGGTGGGCTTCTTCTTTTTCAGGTTTCAGACGGGATCCATCAGGTCGAAAGTCCGTTGACTTGCAGCCACCTGTTCAGGTTTCCCTCGAGGTGGTCCAAAGAGTTCTGTAATCCGCCGTTCCTATCGGCCTTCTCCTTGTGGATCTCGATCGCGTGCAACAATCCCGGTGGTCCTTGCGGATGCGGATTTGGCGGCGGCGGCAGCGGAGTCGACGAGATCGTTACCTTGACTGACGCTTTGTCACTCAGGCCAAAGCTGTCGGTCACGGTCAGGATGATGCGGTACGTGCCATTCATCGCGTACGTGTGCGTCACGTTGGCTCCGGTTCCGGTCGTTCCGTCACCGAAGCTCCATGCGTATGAAGCGATCGTCGCGCCCGGCGCCGACATTGAGTCGAAGCCGCTCAGCTCGACGGTCAAGTTCACCACGCTCACGAAGCTGATCACCGCAACCGGCGGCTCGTTCTCCGCCGGCGGCGCCATCGAGACCTTCACCTGGACGGAGGCGCTGTTCATCGCGCCTGCGCTGTCAGTAACGGTCAAGGTGATCATGTACGTGCCATTCGCAGCATACGTGTGCGACACGCTCACCCCTGTTGCCACTTTGTCGTCCCCGAATGTCCACGCATAGTCCGTGATCGTCTTGTCCTGTAGGGCCTTGGAATTCGCGCCACTCAGCGAGACGGTCAGGTCGTCTGTGCTGACTATCTCGATCACGGCGACCGGCTGCTTGTTCGTCGCAGGGGTCACCATGCGCGTGACGATCACGTCCATCGAGGTCGAGTTCTTTGCTCCGCCATTGTCCGTCACGGTCAACTTGGTCTTGTACGTCCCGTTTGCCGAGTACACGTGCGTGACGTCCTTGCCATAGAATCCGGTTTCATCTCCGAAGGTCCAAGAGTAGTTGGCGATCGAGCCGTCAGGGTCGTTCGACGCCGAAGCGTTGAACACAACGGTCAGGTTGTTCGCAGCATAGCTGAATTCCGCAACCGGTCGTTCGTTCACGGACGCCGGTTTGGTCTTCGGGGCCAACGATGCGAGACCCACCACCGCGACGATTATGGCGATAGCCGCCGCGATGGCTACTAGTGCTAGTTTTGTTCTTGGGTTGATTCTCTCCCCTCCCTTGGCTGGCATCAGTCCCACAGTCGATATCATACAAATGCTTTTGCCCCACGTGAATAAGGAAACCTGTCCTTCCAGTGGAACCATTAGAGAATTCCTAACGGTTTGGCGAGAAACGAAGCGGGAGGCATTCGTGAGGTTGCCGAGCTTCTGTCGGAATGCAGATCCCAATGGATCCACTTCCTCCGTTGCGCAAGTAATAACAATCCTTGAGTCAATCTCCGCTGGCGCTTATGTTGCTTTCCGAGATCGACAGAGTCGTTCAAGAATCGGCCAGTAAGCTGCTACAGGTGTCCGTCCCGCCAGTCAAGTACTGGTTGATGGTGGACACGCTTGGAATGGATGAACGCGATCCGCTTGTCCAAAGGACCATCGCCGAGTGCAAAGCGTACCCGCCGAGGTTGAAACTCATCAAGACGCTAAGGGAGGATGGGACCTGGCCGATATCCGAATCGAGAAAGGCAGCTGAAGATGCAGGTCCCGGTCCCCCGGTTGGATGGACATACATTACGATGCTCAGGAACCTTCAGTTGCTGGAGGACATGTACACGGACAAGGGGGAAGGCTTCATCTCCTCGGCTCTAGAGACGATTCTGAGCTGGCAGAAGAAGGAGGGCTACATACTAGGTCCCTATCATGACCTCTTTCCGCTCCCCCACTACAACGGGTACGCCATAAGGAACCTCATCATCTATGGGATGCAGGACGATCCCAGGGTCAAGAGGTTGGCTGATTGGCTTCTGAGCATTCAGAGACATGACGGTGGTTGGGTGATTCCATACCAGGAAGACGTCAAGTACTTGCCCGAGTACAAACACATGAAGATGCATGACTTCATGGAGCTCGTACGGAAGGGCGATACCCCAAAGTCAGACCCGAAAGGATTCAGGGATGTTCCAAGCTGCATCTGGACGACGATGATGGTCATTCGCGGACTTGCCCGGGACAAAGAGTATCGGCGTAGACGAGAGATTCTGAAGGGCGCAGATTTCTTCCTCGATAGGTTCTTCAAGAAGAATCCTCACGGTGCCTACTATCATTCAGAGAAGAACTGGACGCAGTTCAAATACCCACCCTACTTCGGCAGCGGACTTGGCGCACTCTATCTGCTCACAATCCTTGGATACGGCCCGGGCGATGAACGGATGGAGAAGCCCATCCGCTGGTTGCTGGATGCCAGACATTCGGATGGTTTCTGGTGGCAATCTGACAGACCCCATATGCAGAAGGACCAATGGATCACGGGATTCGCGATCGATGTATTGCACAGGTATTCGAAGAACCGATAGACGGCCGAATCAATCATGGGTTTTCAGAACGAGGCTTGCCTCGAGGCTTCTCTTATGGATCAGCTCCTCCTCGTCCGAGCTCAGGAATCGCAGTCGCGCAACTGCCACTTCTGTTTCCTCCTTTGTTCCCTCGCCGATCTACCAATCGATTCCCATTGCTGGGTGCCGCCCAGGAGATGGGCATCTCGTCGTGCGTGCCAATGCGGTCAGGCTTTGGTAGCTTCTTTCACGATCTGGTCGAGCCGCTTCGAGATTCCATTGTCCAGCTTCACGGGGGTGTGGTTCTTGAGGATCCAATCGGCCTTCTCCTTCGCCATTGTGAGGTCATCCTTACTCCCCTTCCTTTCCCACTCTTCGAAGGGCTCGGAGTTGAAGATCAACGACTGATAGAACTCGCGTGCTTCTATCATCGTGGCCCTCTCCCCCAGGTAGCTTCCCTTCTTTGGGCCCAATCCGAGAATGCCGACTTCCTTGATCATGTCCAGATGCAGAGTTTCCCCCGTGACGGGAATCTCGCGGGCGGCAGTCATTGCCCTACCGATGATGTCATCGTCGATGATCATCTGCTCGTAGGAGAGCACGGTCGAGCAATCGAGCATCCCGATCCCGTTGTTGATCTCCTGGCCATACATCACGCTGGAGAGAGCTAGCATGCCATTCTCCAAAGCGCTCTGCATCCCCGGTGTTTTTGCATTGCATCCGGTCCCGCCGTATGACGGCATCTTGACGTATCGGGCCATCTCGCCCGCCGCCGCGCACAGGATGAGCGACTCAGGCGAGGCCAGCTGGATCGCCCCCGTCCGCGGGTCCATGTTGGAAAGGACGGAACCATAGATGACCGGGGACCCTGGCGTATGCGCCTGCATCGCCGCCGCCAAGGCGAGGGTTTCAGCATGGTTGACTACCAGATTCCCCGGGATCGTCGCCGGAGAGCTGATCCCCATCATTGCCATCCCCGTGATATGCACGGGGACCTTTGCCCTCGACCAGACCATTGCTGCGTCAGTCGCATGCCCGTCGAGAGTGAGGGGGGACATCGTGCAGACCATTGCCGACATGACGTGCCTCTTCCTCAGTTCATCCAACCCACCAACGATCTCTGATGCCATCTCGATCTGGAGCTTTGCTTCTTCGGCGGTCGATGTGGATTCGCTGAGAATGTGCTTCCTCGTGATGTTGAAAGCTTCCTTGATTCCGACGACGACATGGATCTTCTGAGGGATATCCGAGGGGACCACCATCGGTTCATAGATGCTGAGGTGCGGCAGCCAGTCGCTGATTATCGCCGAGTTCGTTATGTCCTGAAGGACCGACAGCCTCCTGGTACGAGTCTTCTGATCCCAGACGCTGATCCCGCATCCATCGGTCGTGTAGTAACAGTGCCGGCCATCAAGGAGAAGGTCAAATTCACTTTCGCGACCAGCCAGGACGATTCCTTGTGGTACCTTCGAAATCAACGACTTAGTCAGATCTGTCGGAAATTTGACGACGCTGATTCTATCGTCGACGATGGCTCCTGCTTTCTTGAGTGAGTCTCGGGCCACCTTGCTGTGTATCCTGACGCCGATGTTCTCCATGACGCTGAGGCCAGCTTCGTGAATCTGCTTCTTGTCCTCTACTTTCAGTATCTCCACTGGTTTCCTTATCTTGAATGTCTCTGCAAATGCTGGCATGGCGCAACCTCCCCCTTGCTTTAGGGCATCTCAACGATGTAGATAAGTCTTTTCAAATCCCGATGAATAGTCGTCCTTCCACCAATGTAACTGAGGTCAGGACTCTTGAAGTGTGAACTAGACAGTTTTCCTCAAGAAATACCGGGTCCAGGGAGCCGTGTGACCAGTATGTCTTGGCCTCGGCAGGAATGTTTATTACACTTGCAGTAAAATGGGGCGTGGAAGTGGAGTCCTTTGTCCAGTGATGCCTCGGAGGGATTCAGAATCGTTCTCGTCCAAATGAAGTGTTCGCCGAAGCCCGAGGAAAACATCGCCTCTGCTAAGCGCGCAATAGGTGCCTCCTCTGCAGACGATGTGGACCTCTGGATACTGCCTGAGCTGTTCACGAACCGGTACGTGGGCCAGTTCGAAGACCGAGAAGCTCAGACAGCGCATCTGCCGGATCACAGAAGACTCCTGGCCGAATTCAAAGAGGTTTCAAAAGAGGCAGGTGCCGCACTAGTCCTTCCGTTTGCGGAGGTAGTGGACGCGGGGACATGTTACAACTCTGTCGCGCTAATAGACAAGAGGGGGAAGTTGAGAGCCTCATATCGCAAGGTCCACATTCCAGACTCTGAGGGGTACAGAGAGGACCTCTACTTCAAGTCGGGGAACCTGGGATACGTTGTCGCCCGTCTAGGCGATGTCAAGATCGGCCTTGGTATATGTTGGGACCAATGGTTCCCGGAGGTATCCAGGACCTTGGCCCTCAAGGGCGCCGAGCTCCTAATCTACCCCAGCGCGATAGGCTCCGAGCTGGTGAGGCCAGATTTCGATTCCCGCCCCGAGTGGGAGCTAGTGATGAGGGCGCAGGCGATAATGAATCGGGTCTTCGTTGCCGCCGTGAATCGTGTGGGTCGAGAAGAGATGATCAGGTTTTATGGAGGCAGCTTCGTCGCGGACCCATGGGGAAAGGTCCTAAGGCGCGCATCTACGAGCCGCTCAGAGACGGTATTGGTGGACCTGGACCTTTCGCAGGTTCGGGATGCCCGCTCATTCTTTGGGTTTTTCGAAACGCGCCAACCACACACTTACGGAGACCTGAAAAAGGCGAGGAGGCCGAGGCATGGCCAAGAGAAGTGCTAGCGAGGAATCGCCGCGGACGCCAGCAGAAGCCGGATTCTCCATGCCAGCAGAATGGGGCCCGCACGCCGGATGCTTCATCTCATGGCCATGCAGGGAGCTCACCTTTCGAGGACACTTTGAGGACGCGAAGAAATCCTACACCGCTGTCATCAAGGCGATTGACCGCTTCGATCCCGTGACGGTCATCGTTGATCCGGTGACTTCTAAGGAGGCGAGAAGAAGGCTCGGCCCAGGAGCGAGGATCATCGAGGCGGCGCTTGATGATTCGTGGGCAAGGGACAACGGGCCGATCTTCCTTCGGAGGGATGACAACACGGTTGCGCTCGCCAACTTCAGGTTCAATGGTTGGGGTCGCAAGCAACCGTACGACAAGGACGATAGACTGCCAGCCCTCCTGTCAGAGCGGTTGAGGATAAGGCGTTACGATGCGCCCATTGTCCTTGAGGGAGGTGCGATAAGCGTTGATGGTGATGGGACACTCTTAACGACTGAACAGTGCCTGCTCAACATCAACCGCAACCCCGGCATGTCCCGGGAGGAGATCGAGCAGGTCCTCGCCAGCTACCTGGGCATACGGAAGGTAATCTGGCTTCCCAGGGGAGTCGAGGACGACATGACCGATGGACACGTTGACGGTGTCGCCGGGTTCGTGATGCCCCGTGTCGTGCTAGCTGCGCACACAAGGGATGACTCCAATCCCAATTATCACACGTTGGGGGAGAACAAGGCTCGGCTTGAATCCGCCACCGATGCCAAAGGACGGTCCCTGGAGGTGGTGAGAATGGTTCAGCCAAGGCCGATCAATGTTGGAGGGGTTCCTGTTACGCCTAGCTATGTCAATCTGTACTTCTCCAATGGAGCTGTGATCTTCCCGATCTATGGAATTCGAGAAGACGATCTCGCCCGTGAGACCCTCGCATCTCTGTTCCCCGAGCGCGAGATTGTTGGCGTTAGGTGCGAGCACATCAGCATTGGAGGAGGGGATATCCACTGCATCACCCAGCAGCTGCCTGCGGGCGAGCCTCTGTACCCATGATGTGAACTGGCAGCGGAAGCATGCTTGGAGCGGGATATGAACCCGATGGTCTTGCTCCAGTTCGATCGGGCAAATGAAACCCCGTTTTTCAGGAGCTATTGGTGGAAGAACCGAATCTACTGAAGACGTAACGTATCCATCTGACTCGACCTGATAGTGCGGGAGAGGGGATTTGAACCCTCTCCGAGCCAGACTTCCTTTTTCTGATTTCAATCAGCGGGGAGTGAGGACGGACCTAGACGATCCCGAATGAGGTGCCAATCACAAGGCCAATGCCGACACCAGCTCCTTGCGCCCGGTCCATCCTATCTCACTCTCTAATCAAACAGCTGATATGTCGTCATGACAGCAACGAACGCCAGGGGCGGCAAAGTGAGTACAGTCAATACGAACCCCACCTCAAGATACGCTGCGGCCGCAATAGCTGCAGCCCAAAGAACCAGATTGGCGAAGGTCACTTCATAGCGCTTCTTTTGGAAGATCGCGAATCTGTCATACTCCGTCGATCGAAGCAGGAGACTGTAAGCGTCCTTTCCCATTGGTGTCAGGCGGTACCCGCCATGCTTCTGCTCAACAAAGGGGGCGAGGCTCCTGAGATGATATGAGAGCGTGGGACTGTCGGGAATCTTTCCCGCGTTCATAATCTCAGTGAACGTTGCTCCTTCTTCCTCTCCGATGCTTCTCAGTATGTCTCTTCTCTTCTGGTGATCGAGCGCCTTGAAGACATCTTCTTCGAGGCTCACGAGCTCCTTTTCTTCCTTCTCGGACATCTGCATTACCCCGGTCCCTATATGGAAGAACGGAGGGATAAACCCAAAAGTGGAAATGACTTTAGTAAAACTATGTCCACTTGAGCAGTTTAGTCAAAAGTGGTCATGGGACACGGGAGCACAAAGACCACAGAGCGCTACTATTGCAGAAAGCGGGAAGATGTCGCACGAAAGGAGATTACGGACATCTGGCAGTCCGAAAATCGACAAGGTGCGAAAACTTATTTGATTGAAAACGACAAATATATGTCTAGCTACGCATGATTGTGCGGGAGAGGGGATTTGAACCCCCGGACCCCTTCGAGACAGAATATCCTATCCCGCGAATGCGAGGACCTTAAGTCCTGCGCTTTTGGCCAAGCTTAGCTACTCCCGCGAATCCCTGATTCCCGGAGGCGCACTTAACCGTTTTCGACCCTCAGAACTTCTTGAGGACCTCTTCGAGCGACGGCTGCCCCAGTACCTGTAGCTCGTACCTCGCCCTTATGATCGGCTTGTTCGCCTTCAGGACCCTGTTCAGGTCGATCGGCGTTCCTGAGACCACAACATCGCACTTGGCGGCGTTTATGGTCTGCTGGAGGTCCTTGATCTGGAGATCTCCGTACCCCATGGCCGGCAGCACGTTCTCGAGATGATTGTACTTCTCGAAGGTCTCCTTGATCGAGTTGACCGCGTAAGGCCTTGGATCAATGATCTTCTTCGCACCTGCGTTCTTGGCGGCGATCAGCCCCGCGCCGAACTTCATGCCACCGTGCGTGACAGTCGGGCCGTCCTCGATCACGAGGACAGTCTTGCCCTTGATCGCCTTCGGGTCGTCCACCGTGACGGGCGACGCGGCAGTGATGATATTCGCCTTCGGGTTCAGCTCTTTGACTATCTCCTTCACGAGCTCGACGTTCTTGGGATCCGCAGTATCGACCTTGTTGATGATCACTACATCGGCCATCCTCACGTTCGTCTCGCCCGGGTAGTACAGCTTGGCATGGTCCGCCCTGTGGGGGTCCGCTACGACCACGTGGAGATCGGGGAAGTAGAACGGGGTGTCATTGTTGCCTCCGTCCCAGAGGATGACATCCGCTTCCTTCTCCGCCTGGCGGAGTATCCTCTCGTAATCCACGCCCGCGTACACGATTATGCCCTTGTCTATGTGAGGCTCGTACTCCTCCCGCTCCTCTATCGTGCATTTGTTCTTGTCGAGGTCTGCGTAGGTAGCGTATCTCTGCACTGCCTGCTTCTCGAGGTCCCCGTAAGGCATCGGGTGCCTGATCGCGACCACTCGCCTGCCCTTCGCCCTGAGTATGCCTGCGATCGCCCTCGTGGTCTGACTCTTCCCGGAGCCAGTCCTGACAGCGCACACCGCGATCACTGGCACCTTCGACTTAATAGCTGATTGGTTCATGCCCATCAGCCTGAAGTCGGCTCCGGCGGCATTCGCGATGGCGCACTTGTGCATCACATCGACGTCGTTCAGGTCGGAATAGGCGAGCACGACCTGCTCTGCCTTGTGCTTCCTAATCAGGTCAGTGAGGTCCTTCTCCGGGTAGATGTCTATGCCCATCGGATAGAGCTTCCCCGCAAGGCTCGCTGGGTACTTCCTTCCTTCAATGTTCGGTATCTGCGTGGCGGTGAACGCAACTACCTCGTAGTTGGCGTTGTCCCGGAAGTAGACGTTGAAATTATGGAAGTCTCTTCCTGCCGCCCCCATTATGAT
>Ga0315281_10011710_pt1 | contig 12003 bp, 13 predicted proteins | sample YL17G07_0_MG_FD_204540 | JGI IMG/M metagenome (GOLD analysis project Ga0315281, IMG submission 204540) | Sediment microbial communities from Yellowstone Lake, YNP, Wyoming, USA - YL17G07_0 | ecosystem: Environmental > Aquatic > Freshwater > Lake > Sediment | place: USA: Wyoming | collected... | reverse complement strand
CCTTAATTCTCAATTTCACAGAATATTGAGAGAGTTCTATTTTAATCGTTGAGGGATACCAGACATCACCCATTTTTGTAATGTCTTCATATGAGATATAAAGCTCTATCCCATTTTCAAGGGCAACTCTCTGCTTTATCGGCAGTATTGTCTTCTTATCAAGCCAGACTTCCCTCGAGAAATTTTTAAGAAGGTACACGCCGTCGTCTTTCTCGTCAACATCGTAATCCTGTATGTCCCACCAGAAGAGACAGTCCCGCAAGCCCTGGGTAAGTATTCTACATTTGTTTCTGTCTATGCGAGGATTGCTTCGAATCACTCCTTCTTTTGATTCTACTTCAAGTGCAAGAAATCCAAAGGAATATACCCGAAGATTGAGATCACCGTTTCTGGATATATTGAGAACACCTTCACCTCTCATCTCAGTATCGCCTTTTTCGAAGATTATGGTAAAAGTAGCATCTATCGCCGAAATAGTGTTCCTTGCGGAGAGAACTTCTTTTACATCAATACCTTCATACGTAGGAATCTCAACCCGCTTTGGTGCGCAGGAGAATAAAAAAATCAGTGCGATACTAAGTAAGACAGGCCTCAAGAGCGTTCTCAATATTTTTAACTCCTACAATCTCCAATCCAAAATTATTTTTCATTTTGTCAGCATTTCCCAGAGGCATCACGGCTCTCTTGAAACCAATCTTAGACGCCTCTTTTATTCGTATCTCTGCCTGTGCAATTGCCCGTATCTCACCCGAGAGACCGACCTCACCAAAGACAAAGGTCTTCGGATCGACAGGGATATCCCTGAGAGATGAAGCAATAGTTGAAATTATGCCAAGGTCAACGGCCGGCTCGATGATCCTGAGTCCTCCGACAACATTGACAAATATATCCATTCCGCCAAGATGAAGTCCTGCCCTTTTTTCGAGCACTGCCACAAGGAGGTTCACCCTGTTGAAGTCAACTCCTATCGTCGTCCTCCGGGGCATCCCGAAGTTTGTCTGAGAGACAAGGGATTGGATCTCGACCATCAGGGGTCTTGTGCCTTCGAGGGCTGCAACAACCGTCGAGCCTGACACGTTCTGTGGTCTTTCCAAAAGAAAAAGTTCTGACGGATTTTCTATCTCCCTGAGTCCCGAGTCAGACATTTCGAAAACACCAATTTCATTCGTTGATCCGAAACGGTTTTTGACTGTTCGCAGGATTCGGTATGAATGTCCCCTGTCACCTTCAAAATAGAGGACAGTATCTACAATGTGCTCAAGCACGCGGGGACCGGCAATTGCACCCTCCTTGGTTACATGGCCGACGAGAAAGATGGGGATATCTGATTTTTTTGCAAAAAACATAAGTTTTGCAGCGCATTCCCTCACCTGGCTTACAGAGCCGGGAGCAGAAAGAATCTCCTCTGTATAGACAGTCTGGATAGAGTCTATGACTATTGCTTTTGGTACGAGTTTTAATGACGTATCAAGGATGCTTCTGAGGGAAGTTTCCGAAAACAAAATTATATCATCAGAGATTATCGACAACCTTTCGGCTCTGATCTTTATCTGTTCAGGGGACTCTTCGCCTGAGACATAGAGTACCTGTCCATATTTCGAAAGTCCTGCAAGAGCCTGCAGGAGCATTGTAGATTTCCCAATGCCAGGGTCACCACCAACAAGCACTACCGAGCCTGTAACAACACCCCCTCCGAGAACCCTGTCGAGTTCTCGTATCCCAGTTGAAGTCCTCTGTCCATATCCGGCCTTGATTGAACTCAGGAGCTGCGGTTCAGACTTGCGGAACTGCGCTGGGAGAGAAAGTCGAGAAGGAACCGTTTCTTTCCTTTCTTCAACAAGGGTGTTCCACTCTCCACAATCAGGACACTTGCCAAGCCACTTAGGGCTCGTATACCCACATGACTGACATTGATAAAAGGTCTTTACTTTCGGCATGGTTTTAATCTCTTTAATTCAAAAGGGTCGAGGATTCGAGGATCAAGGGTCGAAGAGTTTTTGTATTTCACTGGAACCCTTGACCACTTGAATCCTGTTTATCTTGATTTAATTATAGCAGAAGCTTAGTAAAGTTTAAGGATGCGAAGAAGCTTTGACAACTGAATTTTCTTTTTGTTATCATGTAGTCAAAAATGTAATCATAGGGGGGGGTAAGAAATATGGTGCGTACTCAGGTTCAGCTAACGGAGCAACAGGCGAAGGCACTAAAGAAATTAGCCTCATCACGGCATCTTTCTATAGCAGAGATCATAAGACAGGCAGTGGATACCATGATCAGATCAAATATAGTTGTTGATGCTGAAGAAAGGCGCAAAAGGGCACTTGATGCAGCCGGGCGATTTCGTTCTGGCTTGCGTGATCTTTCTACTGAACACGACAAATACCTTGAAGAAGCATTTAGTGAGTAAATGGTAATCTTTATTGATACATCGGCATTTCTCGCCATTCTGAATGAAGATGATAAAAACCATTTAGTGGCAAGAAAACTGTGGAATAAGTTGCTTGACTCAGAAAATGTGCTTATCAGCAATAACTATGTTCTTGTAGAAAGCTTTGCCCTTATACAACGGCGACTTGGCATGGAAGCAGTCAGGGTATTCCAGGAAGATGTATTACCGTTAATAAATATAGAATGGATTGACAGCGGGATACATAAATCTGGAATAAGTGCACTTCTTGCTGCGTCGCGGCGGAAACTCAGTCTTGTTGATTGCGTCAGTTTTGAGATTATGCGGACTCTGGGAATCAAGAACGTTTTTGCCTTCGACCCTCATTTCGCAGAGATGGGCTTTAAATCTATTTCATAAGATATTTTCGTTTTCTTTTATCAACAATCTGAATACTGCCTTAAGAATCCCCCTTTTCTAAAGGTCGGTACGACTCGCAACCGAGGGGATGGAGGGGGATTACTGATGGCTTTAATAGAAAACACAATATGGCTCGGAATAAAGAGAAAGCGAGTTACGTAAAGGTAATCTGGCATAATCGCTCTCCTCTCTGTCATTATCCGGCTCGACCGGATAATCCAAGTCTTCCGGGGAAATAGTTCTCTATCCACATGCTTATAAGCAAGCGGCTGTCTCGGTGTCATTCTGAGTGCAGCGAAGAATCTTGTCTTTAGATTGCTTTGTCATCCGCCTAAGGCGGATTCCTCGCAATGACAGCGGAGAGAATTATTGGGGATAGTACATTGGCTTCAATGACGTTTCGACCTGACTGTAATCCTTAAGTGACAGGCGGAGCGGATAACGCCCAGTTCCCCCTCTTAACTTACTAAGAAGTTCATAAGTAAGGACACATTCTAACACCCTCCCCTCAGTCCCCTCCCATCAATGGAGGGGAAGGAAGAACATTCCTCTCCCCTGGTGGGAGAGGTAGGGGAGAGGGGGCTTATTCCTCCCCTTTCCGCACTCAGGCGGATTCGCTCTCCTCGGCGAGGCGACCGAGGCGAAAAGATAAGGGGCCTATGGCTCGCCTATTGGCTCGGAGCCAACGGCTCAAAGAGAGGCAAGGTTGGGTTATGTCATACCAGCGCCACTTAATGTTTACACCCGACTCAGAAAATTCCTTGACAACATAAGGGCTTTAATCAATAATTTAACCATTGAAACCCTTATCTAAGTTATATCTGCTCCCTCGATGGTCAATGACTCGTGGAGGAAGGGCAATCCGCCAGCGGCGGATAAAGGGAGGGTAAATAGTCTTGGGGTAGCAATAATCGGGATGCTCTTTGGTTCGATAATGGTTTCATATCATTATAGTCCTCAGCCTGTCAGCATGTGGGGATTTCTGGCATATCAGCCAGAATCGCAACATAAAGCAGGTACTGATATCATCCCAAATCTGGACAAAAAGCGAAATAGCGGTGCATTTTGTGAACGAGTTATGCGCTCATTGGTCACCAAAGTAAATATTAAGAGAACTGTGTGAAAATAGAGGGAATAAGGGATAAAATAAGCATAGGCGAGTACAGGTTCTCCGATCATGCTGTGAAGAGAATGATTAAACGGTCTATTGATCGAATGGAGATTGTAGAGACAGTGTTATCTGGAGAAATTATCGAAGAATATCCTGACGACAAATATTCTCCGAGTTGTCTTATTTATGGAAAGACTAAAGCCGGCAGGAATCTTCATGTACAAATCTCACTCCCTCCATCAGTTGTTATTATTACGGCATATGAACCGGATGAAACCGAATGGATAGATTATAAAGTTAGGAGGTAAAAGGAATGAAATGTGTTTTTTGTGGTGGTGAAACAAAGAAAATGTTCGTAACCTTCAGTTATGAAGATGAAAACAGGTATTTTCTTGTAGAACACGTCCCTGCTGAGGTTTGTGAACGCTGTGGAGAGAAAACTTATTCTCCTGATGTTACTGATGAGTTATTGAAGTTCGCGAAAGACAAGTTTAAGCCTGTTAAAAAACTTGAAGTTCCCGTTTATGATTTTGCTGAAAGTTATTAATGTTGGTGTACAACGGCGAATAACAACAGCATTTGCGTCGCTGAGGTTATCTGATTGACAAAGGTATACACTCCATGCCGCCGTTTTATTTTTGTGATTAAGATTGCTAAGATGGACAGCACGATGTAAATGCCAAACGTTAAATGAAATTTTGGGCATCATAGGAGAGGAAGGCAATAAAAATAGAACCGTCCCTTTAACTTTCTGTATGTGGTCTGGACTGATTACACAATCGGAAACTCGGAGATATTTTTGAAGAAATCAACAGATGGAGGAAATACTTGGACAGAAAGAAGGTGCACTTGGAATAAAGATGCTTCCATTAATCCATCTATAGCATTGGATGGGTTAAATGTCTATGTGGTTTGGCAGGATTATACTCCGGGAAACTATGAGATATTTTTGAGGAAATCAACAGACGGAGGAAAAACTTGGATAACAAAGCGACTTACATGGAATGAAGTTTGGTCTTCTGTTCCGCAAATCGCCGTGTATGGGCCAAACATCTATGTAGTATGGGTGGATAATATACCAGGAAACTATGAGCTATCTCTAAAGAAATCTACGGATAGTGGAGACACTTGGATAACAAGGCGACTTACTTGGAATAAAGGTTACTCTGTATATCCATCTATAGCAGCAGATGGCGTGAATATTTACATAGTGTGGGAGGATGCTACACCAGGATACCCTGAAATATTTCTAAAGAAGTCGGCCAACGGGGGAGATACCTGGGAAACTAAAAGGCTCACAAACAATGCAGGTTACTCTACACACCCAGCAATAGCCGTGGATGGCTCAAACATCTATGTGGTCTGGCAGGATGATACACCGGGGAACGATGAGATATATTTCAAGAAAGGTGTTTTGTATTAGAGGTAATAAGAAAAAATCCCAGACAATTTTTAATTAGGTCTTATTGAATACTCAACTTTTTTTGTGCCCAAAATATGCCATGTCTGCAAGAGGGATACCACGAAGATGAAAAGGGGATGACTCGGAAAAGCTAAGGATTACTGTGCTAATTTTGTGCTAATGAATATCAGAAGATACAGTAAAATGGTGTAAAGTATATGTACAGAAATCAGGACGTTTCTATTAAACAGCCTGCAACGGCAGTTAACATAGTGCTTGAGATTAACACACAAAGGCTGACAAATGAGAATTTCCCTCTTTTTGCCTTGGACGTTGTGATTAAACTTCCAAAAACTTCATTTTCCTATAACCGCCAGTTCAACAATGAAGTGCAACACTTGGGAGAGCAGAAAAGGCACACTCTATGAACTTGTTATCTTTTGGATCGGGTGTGATATTCAAGTGCTCTTTGATTTCATAGATATCAGAATGTGCAAGGACAAATTCTAAAATGTCAGATTGAAGTTTTTGTGGGAAATTAATTTTTGGATAGGCGAGAGCGCTACAAAGTTCAATGAGGATCTCTTCAGAAATGCAGTTTCTTATTTCTCCTTTTTCTAATAATTCAATTACTCTTAAGGGCTTACCTCCCCAACCAAAAGCAGAGATAAAAACGTTTGCATCAATTACTACTTTTTTGCCCTCGACCACTTAACTGCCTCTTCCGCAACCTCCTGGGGAAGTTTTTTCCTTCTTACAATCTCTGAGGCTTCTTTATATATCCTCTTTGCAGTTGGCGGTCGAAAGAGCTTTTTTTGAATAAGAGAATCCATTATATCTTTGATTTCTTTAAAAGAGAGGGTTGAAAGTCCTTCGATCAGTTTATCTTTAGATAATTTTATTGCAACTTCTGCCATTTCAGCTCCCTGTTTTTATTTATTATACTCTTTCAACACCTGATTAACAATTCTTCTGGCAATCTCAAAGGCAGCAGCAATCTTGATGATCTTCCTATCACCGAGTCCTTTGAATTGAAGAAATTTTTCTAATGGCTGGTTTGCCATTCCTTTAAAAGAGCTGAATTTATCAAGGATTTCTTGTGCAAGTTTCTCCGCAGGTTTTCCTGTTGTACCTGTTGAGATGAGGATAGCTAAGAGTTCTGCATCAGTTAAAGATTCGGCACCAAGTTCTCTTAATTTACCGCCTGGATGTATCCACTTCTGCATTCAGTTATCCTCCTTTTGCCTAATCAGATAGCCTAATTTTATATCCCTAAACCCTAACTACGCAAGGGTATAGAATTTTGAACGCAGGCTAAAGCCTGCGGCTACAAAGTTACATAATGGCTTTACATAATTGAGGATAAACCATTCGTCAATAAAAAGGCATGTATGACTGACTCCTGCATAATAAATGCCCTCGGTAGCTTGTTTCTTTCTCTGTCACTCCCGCTTGTCGGTCCCGAATGCTTTCGGGATTCCGGAAGAAAGATTCCGGACGATCCAAAAAAAGAAAAAGGGACAGGTACATTATCTGGGTGGCATAAACTCCCCTGAAATATGCTTTGATTTTTCATTAAAAAGTGATAGACTACAATTAAGACTTAATTCTGACTATAAAGGAGGGGAAAATGAAACTGAGTACAGCCATTAAACCCATAAGCCATATTAAATCTCACGCATCGGAAATAATCAGCGAAATATCTGAAACCGGCAACCCGGTTGTTGTAACAGTAAACGGAGAAGCACGGGTAATAATTCAGGACATAAAAGAATACGAAAAAGACCGCGAAAGCATGGCTATGCTGAAGATAGTGGCAATGGGAAGAAAGGATACGCTTGAAGGCAGGCATAAGCCAATTCAGCAGGCATTCGTTGAACTAAAAAAGAAAATACGCTTTTCAGAGAAATCGTGAAATACGAAGTTCGTATTACCGAAGTTGCACTGAACGATCTTTACGCAATCTGCAATTATGTTGCAATGAATGATTCACCGGGAAAGGCTGAGCATCTGCTCGACAATATACACAAGGCAATGACTTCCCTTGAGACAATGCCTGCGCGCGGCAATCACCCCCCTGAGATGAAACGGTTGGGAATAACTGATTTCAGGGAAATATTCTTTAAGCCTTACCGCATCGTATATGAAACTAAAGGCAAGACCATTTTTATCCATGCCGTTCTTGACGGGCGGCGAAGCTGCGAAGACCTTTTACAGCAACGGCTTCTGGGAACCCAATGAACACGACTTTGTCGTTTTATTCCGCCCTGCCTTGGTCTATTAAATAACCCTGCAAAATTGCACCTATATTCTGAATCTGTTATATTCTTAAGTTATAGTAAATGCACTAAATGTTTTTACATTGTCATTGCGAGCGATAGCGAAGCAATCTCATAAAAACCGGATTGCTTCGTCGCTCCGCTCCTCGCAATGACACTCTATATTATTACGTTTGTATTAGTTCTCTTGGTACGGAGGTTATTTTGTCTGAGAAAGTTAGAGTAAGGTTTGCTCCAAGTCCGACAGGCCATCTGCATTTGGGTGGGGCAAGGACAGCCCTGTTCAACTGGCTTTATGCACGACATTACAAGGGCACCTTTATTCTCAGGATTGAGGATACAGACAGGACGCGTTCTACAGAAGAATTTATAGAAGCCATCATTGACGGCATGAAATGGCTCGACCTTAACTGGGATGAGGGACCATACAGGCAGGTGGATAGGTTTGATATCTACAGGAACTATGCCCGTCAGCTCTTGAAAGAAGGTAAGGCATATTATTGTTATTGTTCATCTGAAGAGCTCGAGAAGAGAAGACAAGAAGCGTTGGCACAGGGAAAATCGCCAAAATACGATGGACGATGCAGGCATGTAAAAGAGCCTGTGATGGACAGGATACCTGCAATTCGCTTTATGATGCCGCAGGAAGGAGAGACAGTTGTCGATGATCTAATGAGAGGCAAAGTCGTCTTCGATAATGCCCAGCTTGATGACCTTATCATTGTGCGTTCTGACGGAACACCGACATATAATTTCTGCGTCGTCGTTGACGATATGGACATGGAAATCACTCATGTCATACGGGGTGATGACCACTTAAATAATACTCCGAAACAGATCCATATATATAAAGCTCTCGGCTATACAATCCCTGCTTTTGCGCATTTGCCGATGATCCTGGGTTCTGATAAAACAAGACTGAGCAAGAGACATGGTGCAACCTCCGTGACAGCATACAAAGAGATGGGCTATCTCCCTGATGCCTTGATCAATTATCTTGCCCGGCTCGGATGGGCGCACGGTGACCAGGAGGTTTTTACAAGGGAAGAGTTAGTAGGATATTTTTCTTTGGAAGATGTTGGGAAATCGGCTGCTGTGTTTAACCCGGAAAAACTTCTCTGGCTCAACACCCAATATATCAAGAACTCTCCATCTGAAAAGCTAATCGAGTTAGTTATACCGTTTCTCATAAGAGAAAAAATTATCAGTAAAGACCAGACATTAGATAAGGATTGGTTATCAAAGGCTATTGACACGCTGAGAGAGCGAGCAAAAACATTACTTGAACTTGCACATTCCCTGAGGTTTTATATAGCAGAGGATATAGAATATGATGAAAAGGCAAAGACAAAATTTCTGAATGAAAAGAGTCTTCCTTATCTGGTAGGTGTGAGAGAGGAATTATCAAAACTCGATAATTTTGTCGCACCGGAGATAGAAAAGGTCTTTTTGACTCTCGTTGAAAAACATAATATCAAGCTCGGCAATCTTGCTCAGCCTGTCCGGGTTGCCGTTACCGGCAAGGCAGAGAGTCCGGGAATCTTTGAGGTGCTTGAGATTGTTGGCAAAGAGAAAACCGCGAAAAGGTTAGAAAAGGCTATAGAGACAATTAGCTGAGTTACTCTGGATCTGATCCAGTATTGTTTTGGGAGTCATGATCGTAACTAAATTTTAGTTTATCTTCTTTACCTTGATTTGCCAGCTCCCTTTCTCGTAATCCTGCCAGCCAGCATGGGCATCACCATGATAGATTGCCAGATCCGGTTCGGCTGAATCTTTGCCATCTAACTGAGAAGCCGGCAATATATCCTGCCAGGCGCCGGACATATTTTTTCTCGCATAAATTTCGGCACCATCGCTGTTAAAATGCTGTTCCCATATGACAACAAAATCTTCTGTTGCAAGATCTGTAAAAGAAACTTTTGGATTCCATGCTTCATACACATTAGAATCATAGAATTCAGATTCTTCTGCAAAAGTATCTCCCGAATCAGAGCTCGAATTAAGTAATGTCTGCCATCTTCCTGCAATTATTTCATCATTGATATCAGTTGTATCCTCTCGGTCAGTGATTAAGAGTTTCATAAATCCGAAGCTGTTGGCAGTAATAGCATTGTTCATATAAAATTTCATATTATTGGTTGTGTTTAAGGTTATTGCTCTGTCAGTTCCCCAGGATTGTGAGCTGTCAGCAACCAACCTATCAAGAAATACATTCCAATATTTGTAAGTTTGATTAGCCCTTGCACTTGTCCAGACCGCATAAAATGTATCCTGATCGCTGGTAACGGCAGAATAAACCAGGTTCTGCCTGGCAAGATTGTCCATATCTGTAACATACCTGATAGTGAAAGTTGCTCCCCGATCAATGCTATAAAGTGACCTTAATTTAGTAATCAGTCTATTCCTTGAAGAATAAGTAATGAGGATGCTATTTCCCCTTGAAGTAATACTCGGATGGGCAATTAAGACAGTATCACCATCCAGTTTTTGAATGTTTCCCCAGGTATTTCCTCCGTCAAGACTCCTCCTGCCAAATACCCTCCAGGTATAGGTATTTTCCCTCTGGTTTATTAGCGTATAGCCTATCACGGTTACATAAACTAAATCATCATCCTGTGCAGTAATTTTAGCTTCATAAAAATAGTTATTATTCTGGCCGTTTTCAAATAGCTTAACCGGTTCTGTCCATGTATTTCCTCCGTCCTGACTTTTCTTATAGTAAATGTCCCATTCCTCTCCGTTCTTCCGCGACCAGACAGCGTGTAAGCCACTGCCACTAGCCGTCAAACTAAGCCTGCGCTGGCCTCCGGTAACGACATCTGAACCCAAGCCTATATTATTGAATAGTTCAGACATTACTTCTCCGTCAGCATAAGGGGCTTGAACTCCTAAAATAGCTCCTATGGTTGGCACGATATCAATCTGGTCTCTTCTTATATTAACGACCTGATTTTGTTTAAAATCCGGGCCGATGGCTAAGAAAAACAAATGACGACACCCATGATTGCTGCGTCCATGGTCAACAAAACCTTTCCAGTAACCATCAGAATCCCTTCCATGATCAGTGGTTATAATCAAATCTGTCTTATCTTTATAATGAGGATAATGAGGATCGTTTTGAATTTTCTGCCACAAATCATAGGCAATTTGATCTGCACTTTTTATTGCATCCGTGTAGACAGTATAATCGGCTTTGTGACCATAATAATCCACATCCCTTAAATTAATGACCATTAATGAAGGGTGATTATCCATTTTTTGCTGAACAGATGCCCAGGTATCAGCATCTGGCCTGCAAATACTTTCACTAAATGCTCCTAAGTTAACATAATCCGGGTGTAAAGAATAATTTACACTTCCTGTAATATCACCCTTGCCTGCAACAAACCATACCTTATCCTTTGGTATATTTTTTTGTTTGCGATAGTATTCAAAGATATTTGGATATTTGGAGTGGATTTTGGATCTTTCTGATTGCTCGTTAACTGACATTAGTCTTACCCCGGTAACTATTTGGTTATGACCCGCGGTAGTTGATGTCAGGCCTGTATTCCAGAAATTCGTATTGATCGTCCCGTTGGGTCTTAGATCATTCCAAATATGAGGGATATATTGGTGAGTTGGGTCATCAAAGGCTTCGTCATTCCTTAAACCATCAATTATCAGAACAAAAACATTTTCAGCCGCGGCATATACTGGAGAACTGCTTATGAAAACCAATAAACTGACTGCGAAAATAAAACCGGCAGCTAAGAACCCTGTATTCCTATTCCCATTCTCTCTTTTCACTTAAAAGTCCTTTAAGGCATACAACCCATAATGCCTGTAATCTGTGGGAAAAGGACAATCAAACATTTTAAGTTTTTTATCAGAGAAGGCGAAAAAAGTAAAGAAAAATATCTCCTGACTTCAAAGTAAGTCATAAGGCCAGAATACTACTATCTGACAAATGATTATAATGTGTTAGAATATTTTCTGTGATAATTTTGGCAGAAACTTATTGCCCATTGTCACATTGACAAGGAGAAAAACCTGGAAAAGACGCCAAAAGATGAAAAAAAATACGTAGATATGACTCCGTCTGATTCTTCGCGGTCATCCAACTTTATCAGAGATATCATTGCGGAAGACATGAAAACAGGCAAGTACGGCGGCCGTGTTCACACCCGATTTCCGCCTGAGCCTAACGGTTATCTCCATATTGGACATGCAAAATCGATCTGTCTCAATTTCGGTATTGCCGCTGAATTCAAAGGGCTCTGCAATCTCCGCTTCGATGATACCAACCCGACGAAGGAAGAAGTTGAATATGTGGAATCGATTAAAGAGGATGTACGGTGGCTTGGATTCGATTGGGATGACAGGTTGTATTATGCATCAGATTACTTTGAACAGCTTTATC
>Ga0315281_10011709_pt1 | contig 12004 bp, 9 predicted proteins | sample YL17G07_0_MG_FD_204540 | JGI IMG/M metagenome (GOLD analysis project Ga0315281, IMG submission 204540) | Sediment microbial communities from Yellowstone Lake, YNP, Wyoming, USA - YL17G07_0 | ecosystem: Environmental > Aquatic > Freshwater > Lake > Sediment | place: USA: Wyoming | collected... | reverse complement strand
GCCACACCAGCGGGGCGGTCAGCTACTGGGTGGGGGACGCGGTGTTCACCGGGGATACGATGTTCGGCGGGGGCTGCGGGCGGCTGTTCGAGGGCACTCCGGCCATGATGCACGCCTCCCTGTGCGACGTGATCGGCGGCCTGCCCTCCAACACCCGCGTGTTCTTCGGCCACGAGTACACGGAGAACAACTTGCGCTTCGCCCTGCAAGTGGAGCCGGACAATGCGGCCCTGCGGGAGCGCTACCGGCAAACGCAGGCCCTGCGGCAAGCCGGCCAACCCACCACGCCCTCCACACTTCAGGAGGAGTGGGCCACCAACCCCTTCATGCGCTCCACCAGCGCCACCATCCAGGCGCGGGTCAGGCAGGAGGAGCCGGGCAACGACCTCTCCCCGGCCGCGATCCTGGCGGTGGTGCGGCGGCTGAAGGACAAGTTCTGACATGACCGATCCGTTTGACAACCCACCGGATAGCACATAGGTAGGCGGCAGAAGGGCGGTGTATCCGCAGCGGCCTGAACGTCGGGCCGGTTCAATGCAGCGGCGGACGCCGGGGGCGCCGCGGCCTGATTCATCTACTGGAGAACGCAGCGTGGCCAAGATCAAGGTGAAGAACCCCGTCGTGGAACTGGACGGGGACGAAATGACTCGCATCATCTGGGCGGACATCAAGCAGAAGTTGATCCTGCCTTACCTGGACGTGGACCTGAAATACTACGACCTGTCGGTGGAATACCGCGACAAGACCAGCGATCAAGTGACCGTGGACGCCGCCAACGCCATCAAGCAGTACAGCGTGGGCGTGAAGTGCGCGACCATCACCCCGGACGAAGACCGCGTCAAGGAGTTCGGCCTGAAGAAGATGTGGAAGAGTCCCAACGGCACGCTGCGCAACATCCTGGGCGGCACGATCTTCCGCGCGCCCATCATCTGCAAGAACATCCCCAAGCTTGTACCGGCTTGGAAGAAGCCCATCGTGGTGGCGCGTCATGCCCACGCGGACCAGTACAAGGCGACGGACATCCTGGTGCCCGGCAAAGGCAAGCTCAAGCTGCGCTTCGAGCCCGCCGGCGGCGGCGCGCCGCAGGAGTGGGAGATCAACAGCTTCGACGGTCCGGGCATCGGCATGGGCATGTTCAATACCGATCAATCCATCTCGGACTTCGCCCATGCCTGCTTCCACTACGCCCTGGACGCCAAGTACCCGCTCTACTTGAGCACCAAGAACACGATCCTCAAGGTGTACGATGGCCGCTTTCGCGACATCTTTGCCCAGGTCTATGAGCAGGAGTACAAGGAGCGGTTCAAGGCGGCCGGCCTCACCTATGAGCACCGCCTGATCGACGACATGGTCGCGCAGATGCTCAAGTGGGAAGGCGGACTCGTCTGGGCCTGCAAGAACTACGACGGCGACGTGCAGTCCGACACGGTGGCCCAGGGCTTCGGCTCCCTGGGGCTGATGACCTCCGTACTGCTGTGCGCGGACGGCAAGACGCTGGAGGCGGAGGCGGCACACGGCACCGTGACCCGCCACTATCGCGAGCACCAGAAGGGCCGCCCCACCAGCACCAATCCCATCGCCAGTATTTTCGCCTGGACGCGCGGGCTGTCCCATCGCGGCAAGCTGGACGGCACCCCGGAGCTGGTCAAGTTCGCCGCCACCCTGGAGAAGGTGTGCGTGGACACGGTGGAAGGCGGCACGTTGACCAAGGACCTGGCGGCCAGCATCCATAACACGACCAACCCGCCGCAGGGTACCTACCTCACCACCGGGGCGTTCATGGATGCCCTCGCGGGCAACCTGAAGAAGGCAATGGGAGCGTAGGCGCCATTGGAAGGCTCGCCCCGGGGGTGCAAGCGAGTCCCCCCGGGGGAGCACCCGGCCTGCGGCGGAACTCGCGGAGGCATCGCTCCGGCTCGGCGTGACGGGGACAACTCCCCCTCCCGCGGCGGAGGACGCGCGGTTGCTTTGCACGCGACCCCGTCCGGAGGGTGCTAGGCCGGGGCGGCCACGCCCTGGCCCGCGGCCCGCCGGAACCCGAAGCGAGGAGTCCCTTGACCTATCCCCCCAAGCTGCGCTTTGGCATCTTCCTGGCGCCGTTCCATCCCGTGAGCGAACACCCGGGTCAGGCCCTGGAGCGGGACTTCCAGTTGCTGGAGCACCTGGACCGGCTGGGCTACGATGAGGCGTGGATCGGCGAGCACCATTCCGCCGGGTTGGAGATCATCCCCTCCCCGGAGCTGTTCATCGCGGCGGCGGCGGAGCGCACGCGCCAGATCCGGCTGGGCACCGGTGTCGTTTCCCTGCCGTACCATCACCCCTTGATGGTCGCGGACCGGGTGACGCAACTGGACTGGCAGACGCGCGGGCGCTTTCTGTTCGGCGTTGGGCCGGGCGCGCTGCCTTCCGACGCCCTGATGATGGGCGTGGATCCGCTCCGGCAGCGCGACATGATGGACGAGGCGCTGGGCGTGATCGTCCCGCTGCTGCGGGGCGAGGTGGTGAGCCACGCGGGCGGCTGGTTCACCCTGACGGATGCGCGCATCCAACTGCCGCCGTATTCCCGCCCCCAGGTGGAGATGGCCGTGGCGGCGATGTCGTCCCCGGCGGGGCCGCGCGCCGCCGGCAAGTACGGCCTGGGGTTGCTCTCCATCGGCGCCACGACCGTGCAGGGCTACATGGCGCTGGGCACGGCGTGGCAGATCTGCGAGGAGATGGCCCGGGAGCATGGCCAGAGCGTGTCCCGCGACCGCTGGCGGCTCGTGGCGCCGGTGCATGTGGCCGAGACCCGCGCGCAGGCCCTGACCAACGTGCGCCACGGCCTGGCGGACTGGGTGCGTTACTATACCGAGGTGATTGCGCTGCCCTTCGAGCTTTCGGGCGACCTGGACCAGCGCGTGCGCCAGTTGATCGCGTCCGGGTACGCGGTCATCGGAACGCCGGACGACGCCGTTGCCCAGATCGAGCGGCTCCAGCAGCAGTCCGGCGGATTCGGCTGCCTGTTGCAGATGGCCCACAATTGGGCCGACTGGCCCCAGACCCTGCGCAGCTATGAACTGATTGCCCGCTACGTGATGCCCCGGGTGCAGGGTCTGAACGCGGGCCGGCAGGCGAGCATGGACTGGGCGGGCGCCAACCGCGGCGCCTTCATGGGCGCCGTGCGGCAGGCCAAGGGTCAGGCGATGGAGCGGCACCTGGCCGAGCGGGGCCAAGCCGGAAAGCCCGCCCCCAAGCGCAAGGGCCGCTGATCCCCCCCCCGCGGCGGCGGCCGGGCGCGGCCCGCACCGCCCCGCTCCGGCGCCTCCTACTTCGCGTCCTCCTTCACGTCAATCAACTCGATCTCGAACGTCAGCATGGCGTTGGGGCCGATTTCGGCTCCGGCGCCACGCTCCCCGTAGCCCAGGTTGGACGGAATCCATACCTGCCACTTGGACCCCACCTTCATCATTTGCAGCGCCTCGGTCCAGCCGGGGATGACGCCCGAGACGGGGAAGTTGGCCGGTTGGCCGCGCTTGTAGGAGCTGTCGAACTCCTTGCCGTCGAGCAACGTGCCGCGGTAGTGCGCGGTGACCGTGCTGCTCAATCCGGGCATCTTGCCCGTGCCCTCCTTGAGGACCTTGTACTGCAGACCACTGGCGGTCGTCTTGACGCCTTCCTGCGATTTGTTCTTGGCCAGGAAAGCCTCCCCCGCGGCCTTATTCTCGTCGCCCTGCTTCTTGGCGCGTTCTGCGTGCTCGCCGCGCATCTTGGACTGGAACGCGACCATGACCGCCCGCACTTCCTCGTCCGTCAGCAGGGGCTTGGCGCCGGACTGCGCGTCCTTCATGCCCCGGGCCAGGTGCGCCGCGTCAATCTCGATGCCCTGCGCCTTCAGGTTGCGGCCGATGTCCAGTCCGATGCTGTAGCTGACCTTGTCCTTTTCCGACTTCAGCGGAGACTTGGACGCGGTGGCGGACTTGGCTTCCCGCTTGGCGTGGGCCGGGGGGGCCGGTTTGGATTCCTGCTGCGCCGCGGCCAGGGTGGCGGACACAAGCAGCGCGAACAGGAGGGTGAGCTGGCGATTCATGCACGTTCCTTTCAGGGAAAGCCGGAGACGGGACGATTGCAGCGGCCCCGCGGGTATCGCGGCACGGCCGGAATGTCCGGGGTTCCGCGGCGGACGGCGCCGCGGGTTCCTCACGGGGAAAAGACGGACTGCGGACCCAAGGGGCGCATGCGTGCCGCGGTCATGACAGCCAGCGCTTGCGGCGCCGATAGTGCTTGACGTCGCGGTAGCTCTTGCGGCCGCTGCTGTCCAGGCCCAGGTAGAACTCCTTCACGTCCTCGTTGTTGCCCAGGGCCTGGGCGTCGCCTTCCATCACGACGCGGCCATTCTCAAGGATGTAGCCGTAATCGGCAAAGCGCAAGGCCACGTTGGTGTTCTGCTCCGCCAGCAGGAAGCTCACGCCTTGGTCCACGTTGAGTTGGCGGACGATGCCGAAGATCTCCTCCACCAGTTGCGGGGCCAGCCCCATGGACGGCTCGTCGAGCAGGATCATCTTGGGGCGGGCCATCAGGGCCCGGCCCAGCGCCGTCATCTGCTGCTCGCCGCCGGAGATGTAGCCCGCTTGCGCGTGGCGGCGGTCCTTCAGGCGGGGAAAGTAGCGGTAGACCAGCTCCAGGTGGTTCTGGATGGCCGCCCGGCCGTCGCGGCGCGTGTAGGCGCCCGTGAGCAGGTTCTCCTCGACCGTGAGGTGCTGGAAGCAGTGGCGGCCCTCCATCACCTGGATGACGCCCAGGCGCACCAATTCGTTCGGGGTCAGGCGGTCCACCCGCCGCCCCTGGTACTCCACGTAGCCCTTGGTGATGTCCCCCCGCTCGGCGCGCAGCAGGTTGGAGATCGCCTTGAGCGTGGTGGACTTGCCCGCCCCGTTGGCCCCGAGCAGGGCAATGACGCCCCCCTCGGGTACATTCAGGGACACCCCCTTCAACACCAGGATCACGTGATCGTAGATCACCTCGATGTTGTTGATGACGAGCAGCGGCCGGGCCTGCGCCGCCGCCGGGGCGGTTGTGCTCACGTTGCGTCCCCCCTTACTGGCAGGAGCGCGGCGTGATCTTGTTCTCCGCGGCATACTTGGCCGCGGCCGCCTCAACCATCGGGCGGATCACTTCCCGCATCGGCTCGATCCAGTCGCTGACGGGCTTCCACTGCTTGCCGTCCCATTGCTGGATGCGCACCGGGCCATTGCCTTCGTGGTCCGCGCAGCTGATCTTGATGGGCAGAACCATGCCCTCGAAGCCGATTTCCTTCAGGTAGCCGGCGGTGAGGTTCAGGTTCTCGAATCCCCAGCGGACTTCCTCCCCCTTGAGGGGCTTCTTGCCATACTTGCCCATGGCCGTGCGGATGGCCTCGGTGTCGTACATGGCGTTCACCACCTGCCGGTTGTACAGCACCTCGCCCCAGTTGTTCTCCTTGGCCTTCGCGGCGTCACCCTTGTACACGTGTTTCAGGACTTCCTGGGATACCTTGGTGTCGTTCCCCGCCGCATGGAAGGTTCCCGATTTGTAGCCCTTGGCGCCGTCGCCGGCGGGAATCACGTCCGCCTCCGAGCCGGACCACCACACGCCAATCATGTGGTCCATCTTGAAGTTGATGGAGGCGGCTTCCTTGATGGAGACCTGGTTCATCACGCCCCAGCCCCAGAGGAGGATCCAGTCGGGGTTGATGCGGCGCACTTGCAACCAGGTGGCCCCCTGCTCCTGGCCGGGATGGTCCACGGCCAGCAGGGTCAGCTCATACCCGAACTTGTCCCGCAGGACTTCCAGGGTGGGGATGGGTTCCTTGCCGTAGGCGCTGTTGTGATAGACCAGCACGATCTTCTTGCCCTTCAACTTGTCCATCCCGCCTTCCTGCGCGCCGATGTACTTGACAAATACCGAGGCCTGGCTCCAGTACGTGGTGGGAAAGTTGAAGATGTACTCGAACACGCGCCCGTCCGCGGCCGCGGTCATGCCGTAGCCCATGGAGTGGATCGGAATGCGGTCCACCGCGGCCTTGGGGATCACCTGATAGGTGATGCCCGTGGAATAGGGATTGACGACCGCGGCACCCGTCGGGCCCATGCCCTTCACCTTCTCGTAACACTCCACGCCCAGTTTGGTGTCGTAGGAGGTTTCACATTCTTGATAGTCCATCTTGATGCCGTTGACGCCCTTGTCGCGGATGTTGAGCAGGGCGATATAGTCCCGGTATCCGTTGCCGCCGGGAATCCCACTGGGCGCATACGGCCCGGTGCGGTAGACCAGGCCGGGGATGAACATTTCCTGTTGCGCCAGGGCCTGGGTGCTCCAGAAGGCGGCGACAGCGGCAAACGCTGCCGTGACTGCTGCAAGTTGTCGGAATCTCATAGGGTGCTCCTTTCCGGTTGCATGGGTTCCCTTACGGGGAGGTTCGGAGGTCCACGCTAACATGCCGCGCGCACCCTCCACAAGCCGCGGTCCCGCGCCGGACGGGCAGCCGGCCAGCGGTCCAGTCCATCAGTGCGGAAACGGCCACAGGCGCAGCTTTTCCTTGAAGATGGCCCATATTCGGGCCAGCCCGTGCGGCTCCAGCACCAGGAAGGCGATGATCAGGGCGCCGAAGATGATGTTCTCCAGGTGCTTGGAAAGGTCCACCAGCATCGTGAACCCGAAGATGCGGGGCAGGTTGGTGAGGAGAATGGGCACCAGGGTAATGAACGCGGCGCCCAGGATGCTGCCCAAGATGCTGCCCAGCCCGCCGATAATGACCATGAACAGCACCTGGAAGGAGACGCCGATGTTGAACGCGAGCGTCTCCGCGCTGCCCAGCCAGAGGAACACCATCGCCGCCCCCGCCACGCCGCAGTAGAAGGAACTGATGGCGAAGGCGAGCAGCTTGGTTTGCAGCGGGCGGATGCCGATCACCTCGGCGGCCACGTCCATGTCTCGGATCGCCATCCAGGCCCGGCCCACACGGCCCCGCACCAGGTTCTTGGCCGCCACGGCCAGGACGAACAGCAGCGCGAGCGCCACCAGATAGCGCACCTCCGGCGCGGCCTCGGGCCCGGTCACCATCACGCCGAACATTTCGCGCGGGGGCGCGGTGATCGTCCCGGACGAATTGTAACTGAAGAACCAGCCCACCTTGTTGAACAGCCAGGTGACGAAGAATTGGGCCGCCAGCGTGGCGACCGCCAGGTAGAAGCCCTTGATGCGCAGGGAGGGCAGCCCAAACACCACCCCCACCCCGGCCGCCACCAAGCCGGAGAGCAGGAAGGCCACGATGACGTTCAGGTCCGGAAAGGCCGTGACGAACTTGTAGGTGATGTACCCGCCCACCGCCATGAAGGCGCCGGTGCCCAGGCTGAGCTGCCCGGCGTAGCCGGTGAGCAGATTCAGCCCGATCGCGGCGATGGCGAACACCACCAGGGGGATCAACACGGCTTGCAGCCAGTATTCGTTGGCCAGCCAGGGCACCCCGATGAACGCGAACGCGATGCCCAGCGCCACCACCCAGCGGTCCTGGAGGATGGGGAACACGGACTGATCCGCCGCGTAGCTGCTCTTGAACTCTCCGGTCTCGCGGTAGATCACGGCGTCACACCCTCTCGATGATCCGTTCCCCGAACAGCCCCTGGGGCCGGAAAAGCAGAAACGCGAGGGCCAGCATGTAGGCGAACCAGTTCTCGATTGCGCCCCCGACCAGCGGCCCCCAGAACACCTCGCCCAGCTTCTCCCCCACGCCGATGATCAGTCCACCCACGATAGCGCCGGGCACGGAGGTCAGCCCGCCCAGGATCAGCACGGGCAGCGCCTTGAGGGCGATCAGCGAGAGCGAGAATTGCACCCCGCTCTTGGCGCCCCACATGATGCCGGCCACCAGCGCCACCGCCCCGGCCACGGACCACACGATCACCCAGATCGTCTTGAGCGGTATGCCCACGGACAGCGCCGCTTGGTGGTCGTCCGCCACGGCCCGCAGGGCGCGGCCCACCCGCGTGCGCTGGAAGAACACCGCCAGCACGGCCACCAGCACCGCCGCGATTCCCGCCGCGAACAGATCGAACTGGTTGACCAGCATCCCGGCCAACTTGAACGACTTGTCGGGAATGCCCACGTCCAGCCGCTTCACATTGCTGCCCCAGAGCCACTCCCCCGTGCCCTCCAGCAGGAAGCTCAGTCCGATGGTGGCCATGAACAGGCTGATGTCGGGCTGGTTGACCAGCGGCCGAAGCATGAAGCGCTCGATCAGCCAGGCCAGCGCGACCATCACCACCAGCGTGGCGGCCAGCGCGGCCCAGATCGGCACCCCGCGCTCCAACAGCCCCACCAGCGTCAGCGCGGCAAAGAGCACCATCGAGCCCTGGGCGAAGTTGAACACGCCGGAGGCCTTGAAGATCAACACGAACCCCAGCGCCACCAGGGAATACATCACGCCGGTGAGCAGCCCGCCCAGCACCACTTCCGCGGTGAACAGCGGGGAGCCGGCCATGTCCAGGAACGGCGAAACCAGCAGGGCTTTCAGGAATTCCATCGCACCTCCACAGGCCCGCGGGGCCGGGCGGGCGCGGCCGGGTCACACGCCATGGCTCACCCCCAGATACGCGTCAATCACCTGCGGATTGCTCCGCACCTCGTCCGGGGTGCCGTCGGCGATCTTGCGGCCGTAGTCCAGCACCACCACGTGCCGCGCGATGTCCATCACCACGCCCATGTCATGCTCGATCAGGGCGATCGTGGTGCCGAACTCCGCGTTGACGTCGAGGATGAAGCGGCACATGTCTTCCTTCTCCTCGACGTTCATCCCGGCCATCGGCTCGTCCAGCAACAGCAGGGTCGGCTCGGCGGCCAGGGCGCGGCCCAACTCCACCCGCTTCTGGAGCCCGTAGGGCAGCCGGCCCACCGGGGTCTTGCGGATCGCCTGGATCTCCAGGAAGTCAATGATGCGCTCCACCGCCTCCCGGTGGCGGATTTCTTCCCGCCGCGCCGGCCCCACGTGCAGCGCCTGCCAGAGAAAATTGACCCGCATCATCGTGTTGCGCCCGGTCATGATGTTGTCCAGGGTCGTCATGCCCTTGAACAGGGCGATGTTCTGGAAGGTGCGGGCGATGCCCTCCCGCGCGGCCTGGTCGGATCGCATGTGGCCGCGCGTCACGCCCCGGTAGGTGATGGTGCCCTGTTGCGGCCGGTAGAACCCATTGATGACGTTGAGCAGCGAGGTCTTCCCCGCGCCGTTGGGGCCGATCACCGCCATGATCTCGCCGGGCTGCACGGCGAAGCCGACCTCCGCCAGGGCCTGCACGCCCCCGAAGCTCAGGCTGAGGCGCTCCGCCTGGAGAATCGGCGCGGCGCGGCCGGGCGGAGGGGTGTGGGTCTCGGTCATGGCGCTCAATCCGCCGCGTCGGCGTTGGAGCGCGGCGCCGGGCCGGGGGTGTCGGACGCGGGCACGGAGCGGATCGCCAACTCGGCATGCACGGTGGCGGTGCGGCCGTCCTCGAAGGTCACCTTGGCCTCCATGGCGATGCGCTCCCGATCCGAGAACAGCGCCTCGATCAGGTCCTTGTATTTCTCCCCGATAAAGCCGCGGCGCAGCTTGCGGGTGCGGGTGATCTCCTCGTCGTCCGCGTCCAGTTCCTTCTGCAAGAGGATGAACTTGCGCACCTGCGCGCCCCGCAGTTCCGCGTCTTCCGCCAAGCGCCGGTTCATTCTGCGGACATCGCCCTCCACCAGGTCGTACACCTCGGGCTTGCGGGCCAGATCGGCGTAGCTGGTAAAGGTCAGGTTGTGCCGCTCGGCCCAACTCCCGACGGCCAGCGGGTCAATGTTCACCATCGCGGCCACGTAGGGTCGTTGCATACCCACGGCCACCGCCTCCTTGATGTACGGCGAAAACTTGAGCTGGTTCTCGATGTACTTGGGGGAGAAGATCGTTCCGTCCGCCAGGCGCGACACGTCCTTGAAGCGGTCAATGATCTTCAGGTGGCCGTCCCGGTCAATCAGGCCAGCGTCCCCGGTGCGCACCCACTCCCCATCGAAGGCCGCCGCGGTTGCTTCCTCGCTCTTGAAGTAGCCCTTGAACACGCCGGGGCCCTTGAACTCCACCTCCCCCGCCGGGGAGATGCGCACCTGCACCCACGGCAGCGGCGGGCCGCAGGTATCCGGCTTCACCTGCCCGTCTTTCTGCAGCGCGACGAAAACGCTGGCTTCCGTCTGGCCATAGAGCTGCTTGAGGTTCACCCCGATGGCGCGGAAGAAGTCGAACGTCTCCGGGCCGATCGCCTCCCCGGCGGTGTAGGCGATGCGGATGCGGCTCATGCCCAGCCGGTCCCGCAGGGGCGCATAGACCAGGGCATTGCCCACCGCCTGCACCAGGCGCGCCCAGACGCCCAGGGGCCGGCCCAGGTTGCGCAGCTTCTGCGCCCGCATGGCGCGGTCCATGAAAAATCGGAAGGGCTTGCGCTTGATCCACGCCGCGTCGTCCATGCGCACCATCACATTGGTGAGCAGGTTCTCCCACACGCGCGGCGGCCCGAAGAACAGCGTCGGGCCGATCTCCCGGACATCCTGGACCACCGTCGCGGCGCTCTCCGGGCAATTCATCGTGAAGCCGCCGCAGACCGCCATGCCGAAGAAGATGGAGTCCCCCACCCAGGCCATGGGCAGGTACGCCATCGCGCTCTCGTCGTGGAAGCGCTCGAAGGCGATGATGTGGCGGGAGGTCTCCAGGAAGTTGCCGTGGGAGAGCATCACCCCCTTGGGCCGCCCGGTCGTGCCGGAGGTGTAGCAGATCAGCGCCAGGTCGTCCTCCCGGCCCTGGGCGATCTCCCGCTCCAGGAAATCCGGGTGCGCGGCGCCGAAGGCCCGGCCTTGCTCCTGCACCCCGGCCATGTCGCGCAGGAACTCGTGCCGGTAGGTGCGCAGGCCGCGCGCATCCTTGTAGATTACGCATTGCAAGGCGGGACACTGGGGCTTGATGGCGGCGAACTTGTCCACCTGCTCCTGGTCTTCCACCAGCGCGAAGCGCGCCTCGGCGTGCTCCACGATGAACTGCATCTCGCGCTCGATGGAATCCTGGTACAGCGGCACCGGCACGCCCCCCAGGGCCTGCGCGGCCAACATGCCCCAATACAACTGCGGCCGGTTGTCCCCCACGATGCAGATGCGGTCGCCCCGCTTGAACCCCAGCGCCGCCAACCCGTGCGCGAGGTCCCGCACCTGCTCCCAGGAATCCTCCCAGGTGTAGGACTGCCAGATGCCGTAGTCCTTCTCCCGCATTGCGACCGCGCCCCGGCCCAGCCGCTCGCGGTTCGCCAGGAACGCGGCCGGCAGCGTGCGGGGAGCTTCCCTCGATGCGTGCGGTGTATCCATGACTTCGCTTTCCCCTAGCGTTCCCTCCCCGGCCAGCCGCTACCCTGATACGGCTCCGGGCGGCTTAAGTCAAGGCGATTGTGCCTCCGGCGTGGACGGGGGACAGGGCCATTTTACGACAGTGAACGGGCATGACGCAAGGAGGCCGCACGGCCCGCTTCCCCTGCCGGGCCAATACGCCAACCCTGCCCGGCAGGCGCAGGGCCGGAGCCCGGGGCGCACGGGTTCAGAACTTCGCGGCCACCCGCAGCGCGGAGGCGGTGTACTCCGACTTGTAGGACGATACACCCCCAAAATTTGTTCCGCTGGGATCCGCCAAGTTCATCGTAAGATTCCCGTTGAGCGAGAAGCTTCTGACCTCGTAGCCCACCGCCAGCCAGTCCATGAGGAGCAGGTCCACACCGATGATGCTCTGGCTTCCGTCTGCCGGGTGCAGGGTCGTCTTTACGGTTGACCCGGCGGGAGTCCCTGCCAGGAGCATGGACTGAAACTGGGGCGAGAGGGTGACCGTGCCGAACTCCTGGCTCGCCATTCCGTATCCGAGCCGAAGGTCCAGCTTCCAGATGCGGGGCACCACCAGCAAGGCGATGCCGCTCTGGGAGACCGGCGCGGACATCAAGTTCTTGGCCCCCGT
>Ga0315281_10011708_pt1 | contig 12006 bp, 14 predicted proteins | sample YL17G07_0_MG_FD_204540 | JGI IMG/M metagenome (GOLD analysis project Ga0315281, IMG submission 204540) | Sediment microbial communities from Yellowstone Lake, YNP, Wyoming, USA - YL17G07_0 | ecosystem: Environmental > Aquatic > Freshwater > Lake > Sediment | place: USA: Wyoming | collected... | reverse complement strand
CGGCGGTCATGGACTCCCAGATCGAGGTCCTGGAGGGAAAGCGGAACATCCTGCTGCGCTACCGGGACGCCCTGGAGCGGATCCGCGACGCCGTCGCGGCGGCCGGTATCCCCGCCGGCGAGGCAGCGGGGTCCGGTGGGGCATCCGAGGGCGACGCCGCGACGGCCGCCGGACACTTGGCGCCCGACGAGCCACCCCTCGGCCCGCAGGCGCTCGCCCGCCTCGTCCTGACCGCCCAGGAGGACCTCCGCCGCGACATCGCCCGGGCGATGCACGACGGCCCGGCCCAGAGCCTCACCAACATCGTCCTCCAGGCCCAGATCGTCGAGCACCTCATGGAGCGCGACCCGGCGACCGCGCGGGCCGAGCTGCACGAGCTCGTGGCCGTGGTCCAGCGGACACTCGAGGCGACGAAGACGTTCATCTTCGACGTCCGGCCCATGGTCCTCGACGACCTCGGCCTCGTCCCGACGCTGCGCCGGGTCGCCCGGGACCGCGGCCGGCGCGGCGCCGTGCCCGTCGAGTTCGACTCCCTGGGCCCGGACCGGCGCCTGCCGATGGAGGTCGAGACAGCCGTCTTCCGGATCGTGGACGAGACGGTCGCCGCGCTCGTCGCGACGAAGCCGGAGAAGGTCGTCGTCGGCCTCGACTGGGCGGACGACGAGCTGGCGGCGCGTGTCGCCGCCGTCGTCGCGATTACGGCGCCGGCGGCCGAGCCGGAAGCGACCCCTCCGCCGGACCTCCCGCCCGCGCTCACCGCCTTCCTGGCGGATCGGCCGGCCCTCCGGCCGGTCGCCGAGCCCACGGCACCGCCGGCCGGGCTCCCAGCGGAGATCCGGCGCGAGATCGCCCAGCGCGCGGCGTCGATCGGCGCCCGAGTCACCGTGTCGCCGGACGGCCGGGAGGTCCGGGTGGTCGTGCCGGCGCCGGAGGTCGCCCCGGAGGCCGCGTCGTGAGCACCCGAGCGCGGGACGAGAGCGTCGGAGCCGCCGGGTCGCGGGGCCAGGGCGTAGTGGAGTACGGCCTGATCCTCGCCCTCGCCGTCGTCGTGGCGGTCGTCGCCCTGACCTTCTTCAGCACGGAGATCGCCTTCGTGCTGAGCGTCATCGGCGCGGAGATCGACCGGGCGGCCTGAGTTCGCGGCGCAGTGGCGCACCACGGCTGCGGCGGCTGCTGCCGTCCGGTCGGGAGGCGTGGGGTTCGGTGCGGACGGCACGTACGAAGGGGCTATTGGTTTCGCGGGTGCGTGGGCGGTACTATCCGGCTGCCCCGCTTGGGGTGGAAATCATCGGGAGGCCATACATGGCGCTCATCGACTACGTCCTCGCCGCGCTTCGTCGTGACCAGGAGGGGCAGGGCCTCGCGGAGTACGCGCTGATCCTCGCCCTCATCGCGATCGTTGCGATCGTCGCCCTCATCTTCCTGGGCAGCCAGGTCAGCACGATCCTCAGCGACGTCGGGAACTCGGTCTAGCGAGTCGCCCCAGCAGCGACCCGAGCCGGGTTCCCGGGAAGGGGCCCGGCTCGCCTCGTCTTGACGGCCAGCACGGGCCGACTGCGCGCCACCCTTGACACCCCGAGGTGCGGCTGACGACGGTTCGTTCCGCCGCCGGGGATTCTTCGGGCAGCGGCGCATCCATCGGCCCGGCAGGTCGGGCCTGGCTCCCGCCCCAAGTTGCGGGGGACCTCGCGGGAAAGGAGGTGATTCCACGCCATGCCCTTCCTCATCAGACGCATCGCCTCGCTCATCCAGGACGAAGAGGAAGGTCAGGGTCTCGCCGAGTACGCGCTCATCCTCGCCCTCATCGCGATCATTTCGATCATCGCCCTGCTCTTCCTCGGAGGGCAGATCAGCACCATCCTGAGCACGCTCGGCCAGTCGATCTGAATGACCCACGGCCTGACCGCAATGCCGTCGAGCCGGGCGCCCGCGGGGCCCGGCTCGACCGATTCCGGGCGGTGCGCCGGAGCGCCGTGAGCTCCTCCCCTTCGCTTGACATACCACCCGGCCCGGTCTACGGTGCGATGACCTCCGGCGCCGCGACCCCACGAGAGGGGAGCGCGATCAGCCGGGCCGGCCGTGGACGACCGGCCCGGACTCTCGACGGAAAGGAGGTGAACACCACATGATGCTTCTCAACGCAATCATCGATCTCTTCCGCCGTGACGAGGAGGGCCAGGGCCTCGCCGAGTACGCGCTGATCCTCGCCCTCATCGCGATCGTCGCGATCGTCGCCCTCATCTTCCTGGGCCACCAGGTCAGCACGATCCTCAGCGACGTCGGGAACTCGGTCTAGCGAGTCCCTCCATCAGCAGCTCCGAGAGGGGCCGCCCGGCAACCGGGCGGCCCCTCTCGCATTCCCGGGGAACGCACCAGGCCGGACACGGCAACGGGACCGGGACCGGCCCGCGGGACGCTCCGTTCCGGCGATCCGGTGGCCGCCCTGGGAGACGCGGTCGGGCCGGCTGGTGGGACGGATCGGGCGTGGCAGTGCACGCGTGCGCAAGATCCCGCCAAATCCTCCCAGCGGTCCTAGCCCATTGGTATAGTCGCGGCGCCTCCGGGCGATGCTACAGTGGTGCCGCCTGTCACACGGCATTCGGGGAGAGAGAATTGAAGCGCAGCAACCGGCTGATCCTCCTGATCGGCTTCTTCCTCGCCATCGTCGCCTTCATCGGAATCGTCCTTCTGATGGGTCAGAAGAAGGAGCCCGAGGTGCCGACCACGACGACCGTGGTCACGGCCGCCGCGGACATCCCCCTCGGCACGGTGATCACCGCGGACATGGTGACCACCGAGACCGTGGACCTTCCTCAGCCGGCCGGCACGTTCACGAAGCCCGGGGAGGTCATCGGGCAGATCGTCCGCGTCGACGTGAAGAAGGACCAGTACATCAGCTCGCAGGTCTTCAGCGCGAGCGCCTCGCTGGGAGACATCAGCCAGCTCCTCGATCCCGGCCTGGGCGGGATCGCCGTCGAGGTGGACCAGAGGTCCGGGGTCGGGGGCTTGATCAAGGCCGGCGACCGGGTGGACGTCGTCCTGGCCCTCACCGAAGCCGACAACAAGAACCCGATCGTGGTCGAGAAGGCACCCACCAAGGAAGGTCAGCCGCCGGCCACCGTCCGCAACTTCGCGACGGTCGATCCCATCCTGAACAACACGACCGTCAAGGTCCTCGTCGAGAACGTCAAGGTCATCGGCATCATTACTCCGCCCCCGACCGCGACCCAGGCGAACGCCCAGGGTGGGGCCGAGGGCACGACGACCGGTCAGAGCCAGACGCCGTCGCTCAACGACCAGTCCTTCATCGCGATCCTCGCCGTCACCCCGCAGCAGGCGGAGCTCGTCCGGTTCACCCAGATCGACGGCAACATCTCGCTCGTCCTGCGCTCGCCCAGGGATGCCGAGGCCCCGGAGGTCAAGACGACGGGCATCACCCTCCGCCAGCTCGTGGACAAGTACGGCGTCCTCCCGCCGAAGATCATCCTGACCGAGCAGCCGTAGGGTCCGCCCAGCGTCGAGGCGCCGGAGCACTGCCGCCGCGGGGCCCGGCCCGGCGGGCGGGCATCCCACGTCAGCCAGCCATCACCGCTCGGAGGCGAAGGCCCCAGGGCCCATGACCGAACCGATCCGCGTCCTCATCGTCGACGACATCCCGGAGACCCGCGACCACCTCTCGAAGCTCCTCGGCTTCGAGAAGGACATCGTGGTGGCCGGCGCGGCCGCGTCGGGGGCAGAGGCCCTGGAGATGGCCGCCCAGCTGCTGCCGGACGTCGTCCTGATGGACATCAACATGCCCGGCATGGACGGGATCGCGGCCACCGAGCTCCTCACGACCCGGGTGCCCACCGCGGCGACCGTCATGATGTCGGTCCAGGGTGAGGCGGACTATCTCCGCCGGTCCATGCTCGCCGGGGCGCGGGAGTTCCTGGTCAAGCCGTTCAGCAGCGACGAGCTGACCGCGTCCATCCGCCAGGTGTACGCCCGCGAGCGGGAGAAGATCGGCCGCCTGGGGGCTCCGGCCCAGGCCGGCGCGTCGGCGCCCGCCCGCGAGCCGGGCCGGGTCGTCGCCGTCTTCAGCCCGAAGGGCGGGGTCGGGCGGACGACGATCGCGGTCAACCTCGCGGTGGCCGCGGTGGAGAGCGGGCGCCAGATCGTTCTGGTGGACGGGTCGTTCCAGTTCGGCGACGTGGGCGTCCTGCTCAACCTCAACCCCCGGACGAAGTCGATCGCCGACCTCGTCCAGGAGCTGGAGGCCGGCGAGCCGGAGTCGCTCGACACCTTCGTCACGACGCACGCCTCCGGCCTGCGGGTCCTGCTCGCCCCGCCGACCCCGGAGATGGCAGAGTTCGTCACCCCGGCCGCCGTCAAGCAGGTCCTGGAGGCGCTCGCCGCGCGGTTCGACCTCGTCGTGGTGGACTGCGCGTCGTCCTTCAACGATCCGACGCTCGCGATCCTCGACTATGCCGACACCATCCTCACCGTCCTGACGCTCGAGATCACGGCCATCAAGAACATCCGCCTCTTCCTGGAGGTCGCCGAGCAGCTCGGCTATCCTAGGGACAAGGTGCGGCTGGTCCTCAACCGGGCGGATTCGGCGCTCGGGATCCGCGTCGCCGACGTCGAGCACTCGCTGGGCCGGAAGGTCGACCACACGATCGTCAGCGACGGCCGGAGCGTCGTCTACGCCCTGAACCGAGGCGTGCCGTTCTTCACCAGCAGTCGCGAGGCGCAGGTTTCGCAGGACCTGCTCATGATTGCCGGGTCGCTCCTCGGCGGGACGGCGCGATCGGGCGAGGGGCAGCGCAAGCCGGTCGCCCGCCGGTCACTCTTCGCATGGCGCTGATCGGACCGATCGAGAACGCTCCCTCGGGGGCCTGAAGGGGTGGGTGGAAGATGTCACTGCTGAAGCGAATCGAGAGCGCTCGACCCGGCGGAACGGGACCGGCGACGCCCGTGCCCGCCGGTCAGCCGGCGCCGGCCCCGGCCGGCCCGCCCGGCGGTCGCCCGGCGGCACCCGTCCTCACCCCGAGCCAGCGCCTCCTGACGAGCGCCCCGGTCCGAGAGTCGTTTCGCGACGTCAAGTTCCGGATCCAGAGCCGGGTCATCCAGGACCTGGACCCGAAGCTGGACCTCTCCAACCAGGTCGAGGTCCGGCGCCAGATCGAGGAGATCTTCGGCAAGGTCATCGACGAGGAAGGCCTCGCCCTGACCCGGGCCGAGCGGGTCCGGATGCTCGAGCAGATCACGGACGAGATCATCGGCCTGGGCCCGCTCGAGCCGCTCCTGCGCGACGAGAGCATCACCGAGGTGATGGTCAACGGCCCGCGCCAGGTCTACATCGAGCGCAATGGCAAGCTGGAGCTGACCAACGTCGTCTTCCAGAACGACGACCACGTCATGCGCATCATCGACCGGATCATCGCCCCGATCGGCCGCCGGGTCGATGAGTCGAGCCCGATGGTCGACGCCCGCCTGACCGACGGCTCGCGCGTCAACGCGATCATCCCGCCCCTCTCGCTCGTCGGTCCCGTCATCACGGTCCGGAAGTTCGCCGCTTCCCCCTTCACGGTGGACGACCTGGTCCGGTTCGGGACCGCGACCCCCGAGATGTTCGACTTCCTCAAGGCCTGCGTGGAGGCCCGCCTCAACATCTTCGTCTCCGGCGGGACCGGCTCGGGCAAGACGACGACGCTCAACGTGCTCTCGTCGTTCATCCCCAACGACGAGCGGATCATCACGATCGAGGACGCGGCCGAGCTCCAGCTTCGCCAGGAGCACGTCGTGACCCTGGAGTCGCGGCCGCCGAACATCGAGGGCAAGGGCCAGGTCCCCATCCGGGAGCTCGTCCGGAACTCCCTCCGGATGCGCCCCGACCGGATCATCGTCGGGGAGTGCCGCTCGGGCGAGGCGCTCGACATGCTCCAGGCCATGAACACCGGCCACGACGGCTCGATGTCCACCGGCCACGCGAACTCGCCGCGGGACATGCTCGCGCGCCTGGAGACCATGGTCCTCATGGCCGGCGTCGAGCTGCCGCTCCGGGCGATCCGCGAGCAGATCGCCTCGGCGGTCGACCTCATCGTCCACCAGGCCCGGCTCAAGGACGGCACGCGCAAGATCACGAACATCACCGAGGTCCAGGGGATGGAAGGTGACGTGATCGTCATGCAGGACGTCTTCGTGTTCGAGCAGACCGGCGTCGTCGAGGGCAGGATCCAGGGCCGGCTCAAGCCGACCGGGATCCGCCCCAAGTTCGTCGAGAAGTTCGAGGTCATGGGGATCCACCTGCCGCCCGGCCTCTTCGGCTTCGTGTTCTAGGGACGACGGAGAACCCGCCGTGGACACCCAGACGCTCGCCGTCGCCGGCCTCGCCGGCTTCGCCATCGTCGTCATCTTCATCGGGTTCGCCATGTCGGGCGGCGGCGGCGGGATCAGCGCGCGCCTGGAGCGCTACGCGTCCGGCCGCGGGACCAAGGCGAAGGCGGAATCCGGCGGGCAGGGACCGATCAGCGACCTGATCGCCCAGAGCGCGGCGATCGCCCAGCTCAACAAGGCCGTCGAGCAGCGCGACTTCGGGGCGAACCTCGCGCGCGACATCGCGCGCGCCGACCTCCATCTCAAGGTGAGCGAGTACATCTTCATCTGGGCTGGTGCGATCGTGGGCGTCCCGGTGCTGTTCTTCATCCTCGGCTTCGGTCTGCGGACGCTCCAGCACCCGCTCGTGCTGCTCATCGGGGCCGTGGTCGGCTTCTTCCTCCCGCGCTTCTACGTCAGGCGGCGCCAGGCGAAGCGGCTCAACGCCTTCAACAGGCAGCTGCCCGACACGATCACGCTCATCGCGAACGCGCTGCGGGCCGGCTCGTCCTTCCTCCAGGCGATCGAGCTCGTCGTGCGCGAGTCGCGGCCGCCGATCTCGCTCGAGTTCCAGCGAGTGATCCGCGAGGTCAACCTCGGCCTGGCCTTCGAAGCCGCCCTGGAGAACCTCGTCCGGCGCGTCCGGTCGGACGACCTGGAGCTCATGGCGACCGCGATCTCCATCCAGTACCAGGTCGGCGGCAACCTCGCCGAGATCCTCGACTCGATCGCGTACACCATCCGCGAGCGGGTCCGGATCAAGGGTGAGATCCGGACGCTGACCGCCCAGCAGCGGCTGTCCGGCTACGTCGTGGCATTCCTGCCGATCGGCATCGCCTTGTTCCTCGTCGTCGTGGCGCCGTCCTTCCTCCAGCCGATGCTCGATCCGGCGGTGAACATCGCGGGGATCCCGACCGGCGTCATCATCATCGCGCTCGGCGGGATCAGCATGTTCATCGGCTTCATGTTCATCCGTCGCATCGTCGACATCGAGGTCTAGGGCGATGGACGCGATCCTCCCCTTCGCAATCGCCGGCGCCGCAGCCCTCGCGATCTTCCTGATCTTCGTCGCGATCACCGGCGGCTCCGCCGTCGACCCCGTCCAGGCTCGCCTGACCCAGCTCGGCTCGATGCAGGCGAAGAACCTCGAGGAGCTCGAGCTCCAGCAGCCGTTCATCGACCGGACGCTCCGCCCGCTCGCCGCCCGCATCTCGGGGTCCGTCGGCCGGTTCGCCTCGGGCTCGTTCCGCGAGCGGACGGAGAAGCGGCTCGCCCTGGCCGGGAATCCCGGCGACCTCCGGGCAGTGGACCTCATGGCGATCAAGGTTGTCTCGGCCGTCGTCTTCGCGATCGCCTTCTTCCTGCTCTTCTTCCTCCTCCTCAAGGCGAGCCCGGTCATGTCCCTCCTCCTGGCTGCCGCCGGGCTGGGCATCGGGTACATCGCCCCGGAGTTCTGGCTGGGCCGCCGGGTCCGGGCCCGCCAGAAGGCGATCCTCCTCCAGCTCCCGGATGCCCTCGACCTGCTCACGATCAGCGTCCGGGCCGGGCTTGGCTTCGACGCCGCCCTCGCCAAGGTCGTGGAGAAGCTGCAGGGGCCGCTGACCGAGGAGTTCCGGCGGGCACTGGCAGAGGTCCGGGTCGGCAAGGCCCGCCGGGACGCCCTGCGCGACATCGTGCCGCGGACGGAGGTCGTGCCGCTCACGAACTTCATCGGCGCGGTCATCCAGGCCGAGCAGCTCGGCGTGGCCATCAGCAAGGTGCTCCAGGTCCAGTCGGAGCAGCTCCGCATCGAGCGTCGCCAGCGGGCCGAGGAGATGGCCGCGAAGGCCCCCATCAAGATGCTCTTCCCGCTCGTCGGCTGTATCTTCCCGTCGCTTTTCATCGTCATCCTCGGACCGGCCTTCATCCTGATCATCAAGAACCTCACCAACCGCTGACCGGAACGCCCGTTGGAGCCCGTGCGTGGCGGTTCCCGTGCGACGCTCGCCCGCAACCTGACCCGCGGGGCGGTCCTCGCCGCGCGCCTGGAGGTGGCGGCGACTTTCTGGGCGCGCTTCCGCGGCCTGATGGGGCGCCCGGGGCTGCCACCCGGGGAGGGCCTCTGGCTGACCGGCAACGGCATCCACATGCTCTTCATGCGCTTCCCGATCGATGCCGTCTTCCTCGGTCGCCCGGGGCCCGGCGGCACCCGGCCGGTCGTCGGCCTGCGGCGCGGCCTGCGGCCATGGACGGGGGTGGCCTGGTACGTCCGCGGCGCGCAGGGCGTCGTCGAGCTCCCGGTCGGCACGATCGACGCGACGGGGACGGCGATGGGCGACTCCGTCGCCCTCGATGAGGTCGGCTGATCGTCGAGCCGTCTGGCCGCGGCGCCCGGTGCGATCGGCGCCCGGTGCGATCGGCGCCCGGTGCGGCCTGCGCAGATAGTCTGCTCACCCGGCATCGAACCGAGCGCGGCTGGTCCCACGAACCCCCGGTTCGCCGTTCGATCCACGCTCTCGCGGGGCCGAGTTGAGCAGATAACCTGCTCATCCGGGTCGAGCGCGCGATGAGCCCGGGGTGAGCGCGCGATGAGTGCCGCCCGTCACACTCGTCCGCGTGATCGGCACCTCGCCCGCGTCTTCTGCCGGGCTCTTCCGCTCGCTCGCCGGGCGGCTCCTCAACGCGGCCCTACCGGCAACCTGCCCGGGCTGCGGAGCCGAGGGTCCGCCGCTCTGCGCCTCGTGCGCTGCCCTCCTCCACGCCCGGCTCGGCGAGCCGCCCGGGATCCCGCTCGGGATGCCCTCGGACGTGCCCCTCCCGCTTCTCCAGCTCGAGTGGTCCGCCCCCTACTCCGGCCCCGTCCGGGCAGCGCTCCGGGCACTCAAGTACGGCGGCGAGCGACGCCTGGCGGAGCCGCTCGGCGCCGCCGTCGCCGAGCGCTGGCGGGAGGCCGGCCGGGGCGGGGAGGTCCTTGTCCCGGTCCCGGTCCATGCCGAGCGGCGACGGGCGCGCGGGTACGACCAGGCGGTCCTACTCGCCACCGTGGCCGCCGGGGCACTCCGGCTCCCCGTCGCAGAGGCGCTCGAACGCGAGCGCTCGACCGTCCCCCAGTTCGAGCTCGGCAGGGAGCGGCGCGCGGACAACGTGCGCGGCGCGTTCGGGGTTCGGGCGCAGGCAGCGCCGGTCGTCCGCGGACGGTGGATCCTGCTGGTGGACGACGTCGCCACGACCGGCGCGACGCTCGTCGCCTGCGCGGACGCGCTCCTCGCCGCGGGCGTGGTCGGGGTCTCCGCCGTCACCGTGGCACGGGAGGCGTAGGTGCCGAAGCCCACCGGCTCGGCTGCCTGCGGGTCCGCCGGGCGGTTCGGCCTGCCCGGCCCCGCGCCCCCGGGCCGACCTATACTCGGCGCACAGCGTGCCCTCCGGGCGCCGGCCGCTGCGTTCCCGCGGTCCGGCCGGAGGGACTCGCCGGGGAGGTCAACCGTGAGGACGATCGTCAAGGGCAAGAACATCGACGTCCCGGACGCGGTGCGCTCCTACGCCGAACGGAAGATGCGGCGGCTGGAACGCTTCCTGGACGACCGGACCGACGCGATCATCGAGCTCTCGGTCGAGCGCCACCGGAGCGCGGACGACTCCAGGATCGCCGAGGTGACCCTCGTCATCGACGGCCGGACGTTGCGCGGCCGCGCCGACGCGGTCACCTTCGAGGCGGCCATCGACGAGGTCGTCGACAAGGTCGAGCGGCGGGCGGTTGACCACCGCGAGAAGCCCCGGGTACGCGCCCGCGGTCCCGAGGAGAAGGGCATCCTCGCGAAGATCGCCGACGGGACGGCCGACGCCGCCCGCGAGCGCCGCGTCGTGAAGACGAAGCGCTTCGGGATCGAGCCGATGTTCGAGGAGGACGCGATCGCGGAGATGGAGGCCCTGGGGCACGCCTTCTTCGTCTTCGTGAATGCCGAGAACGAGCGCCTGAACGTCCTCTACCGACGGCGCGACGGCGACTACGGGGTGATCGAGCCAGTCGTCGCCGGCGAGTACACGCCCGGCCGGATCTCCCGCAAGCCGGGCTGAACCGCGACACGCTCGGGCCACCGACCCCGACCGCCCGACCCGATTCGCCTCAGACCCGCCGGTAGACCCCCTCCGCCCGGACCATGAGGCCCGCGGCCGATCATGGATCGCCGGAGCGACGCCGTGTCCGGGTGGTACCGGCCGAGCAGGGCGTTGACCTCGCGCTCGGGGTAGTCGCGGTCCTCTGCGAAGCAGCGGTCGCGCAGGTACCGGAGGACCACTCCGCGCTTCTTCTCCTGGGCCGGGATCGACACGAGCCGCTCCCCATCGAAAGACGCCCGGAGCACCCTCGCGTCGAAGGCGGGCAGCTGCTCGCCGCCGGGCGCCGGCGCGGTGGCCGCCGTCGCGCAGCCGCTTCAGGTGGCGGGCGATCGTCGGCGGGCTGAGCTCCGGGGCGTCGGCCAGCTCCTCCACCGCCATCGGCCGGCCGGGCGGTCCGCTACGATGGCGGCCATGCCAGCCCGCCGATCCGCCGGGGCAGGCGCCGCTGCGCCGCCCCCTCGTCCGGCCCTGCCCGACGGCCGGCCGCTCGGGGCCCACCTGCCGCTTGGTGGCGGGATGGTGCGCGCCGTCGAGCGGGCGCACGAGATCGGGGCCGACGCGATCCAGGTCTTCGCCGACAACCCGACGGCCTGGCGGCGCCGCGCCGGGCCGCCCGCGGAGCTGCCCGCCTTTCGGTGCCGGCTGGAGGAGCTCGGGATCGGGCCGGTCGCGATCCACGCCCCGTACCTCGTCAACCTGGGCAGCCCGGACGACGACCTCTTCGGGCGCTCGCTCGCCGTCCTGGCTCACGAGCTTGCCGTGGCGCCGGGCTACGGCGCGCGCTTCGTGAACGTCCATATCGGGTCGCACCGGGGGACGGGCGTCGCGGCGGGGATCGCCCGGGTCGCGGACGGGATCGCCCGCCTCCTCGAGATGGCGCCCACCGGGCCCGGGGCCCCGATCCTGGTCCTGGAGAACACCGCGGGGAGCGGCGCCGGTCTCGGGGCGTCCGTGGAGGAGCTGGCCCGGATCCTCGAGGCGTCCACGGCGCGCGGCGTGGACCCGGCCGGCCTGGGCATCTGCCTCGACACGGCGCACCTGTGGGGTGCCGGCGTGGACATCGGCGAGCCGGAGGGCGTCGACGCGCTCGTCGACGAGGTCGAGGCCCGGCTCGGCCTGGCGCGGCTGGTCATGGTCCACCTGAACGACTCGAAGGCGGCCCTCGGCTCGCACGCGGACCGCCACCAGCACCTGGGCGCGGGCACGATCGGCGTGCGCGGCCTCGCGCGGCTGCTGACCCACCCGCGCCTCCGCCACGTCGCCTACTACCTGGAGACGCCCGGCATGGACGAGGGCTACGACGCGCTGAACATCGCGCGTGCCCGGGACATCGCCGCCGGACGGCCCCTCGCGCCGCTCCCGCCCGAGGCGCTCGAGCCGGGCCGCAGCCGCGGCCGGACGGCTCCCGCGGGCTCGCGGGCGTGACCGGGACGCCGCGACCCGGCGCGGGCGTCCCCGGGGCGCGGGTTCGGCACCCGGTCGCGCTCCGTCCCGGCCGGCGCGCCACCGAGCTCCTCGGGCTCCTCGGGGTGGTCCTCGTCGCGCTCGTGCTCC
>Ga0315281_10011707_pt1 | contig 12006 bp, 9 predicted proteins | sample YL17G07_0_MG_FD_204540 | JGI IMG/M metagenome (GOLD analysis project Ga0315281, IMG submission 204540) | Sediment microbial communities from Yellowstone Lake, YNP, Wyoming, USA - YL17G07_0 | ecosystem: Environmental > Aquatic > Freshwater > Lake > Sediment | place: USA: Wyoming | collected... | reverse complement strand
ATCCAGCCGCGTCGGCGCGCGCGACGATCGAGCGCCTCGCCCGCACCGAGCCCAGCCTCGCGCGCCATAGCCGAGACGATACCGACGAAGCCCGCGGCGAGCAGCAGCATGAGGACGAACAGCGTCCCGCGCAGACCGCGGCTCATGGCGAGCGTCGACTGCGGGAGCGTCGGCACGGGCACCGACAGCGTGCCGTCGCCGCGATCGCCGGCGACCGTGACGCGCACTTGCCAGGCGCCCGCGCTCATCAACCAGAGGTGGCCGGTGAACAGCCGCGGGTCTTCGGTCGATCGCACGGCGCGGTCCGCCACCGGCGCGAACTGCGCGCCCGGACCGGTGAGCGGCAGCGGCACGATCCGCACCTCGCGGATGTCGTCGCTGGTCGCCAGGACGTCGACGTCGGCCACGCCGGGAATCGCGTGCGGCGGGCGGACGGTGACGAGCAGGCGATACGGACCGGCCTGCCTCTCGACGAAGACGTCCGGGCTGCCGATGTGCGCGAGCGCTCCCGTTTGCAGCGCGACGACGGCGAGCAGCGCCAGCGCGAACTTGATCACGATCCGGAAAAAACCGCGGAGATCGCGAAGAGCGCAGAGAGATGTGTTGCTCAGCGATCTCTGCGTGCTCTGCGGTTTCTTCTTCTGGTATCTCACCGTCGGATCTTCCGCATCGCGCGTCCGGCGTGCAGCCCCATCCACATCATCAAGCACGAGGTGAAGGCGGCGAGGAGCATGCCGCGCCAGAACTGCGCCGCGTTCGCCTCGCGGTAGAAGAACGTGTAGCGCGCCAGCGCCGACCGGGCCGGCGTGCTGAAGTCGAGATACCCGGCGCCGAAGAACCAGTTGCGCGCCGACGCAGTCAGCAGGAAGTTGGCGAACGGCCACTGCACCGCGATGAAAACGCCGAGGAATGCGAGCCCTGCCACGATGGCGCGGGCGATCGGCCGCCACCCCGTGGTGCGCTGAAGGGTCAGATCCGTGACGAACGCCGGCACGATCACGAGCAGTGGAAATTCCCACGGGATGAAGTGGGTCACCTGACGGTACACCGGTCCGAGCTTCGGCTCGGCGGGGAACAGGGGCAGGATCCACAGGAACCCGAGCGCGAACGCCGTGTAGACGCCCGCCATGACCGTGCACGCCCACCGCCGCTCCGACGCGATTGCGAGCGCGGCGAGGATCGCCGGCGTTCCCAGCGCGACGACCGTGTAGAAGAGCGCGTTGTGCTGATCCGACCGGCTGATGTATTCGAGCTTGATCAGCAGGGACTCGCAGAGCACCGTGCCGCCGACGTACAGGAACAGGCGCTCGAGCGACGGACGCAGGTGTTCCTCGGCGCGGTTCATGAACGCCAGCAGCAGCATCACCGTGCCGAGCTCGATGCCGAAGAACCCGGCCGCGAGCACCATGTGCGGCGGGCTGATGATCCGCACGTCGAGGCCGTACGCGTTGTGCCACCAGTCGTCGAACGGCGCCGACGCCAGCATCGCGACGCCGCCCCACGCCGAGATGAACGCGCCGAGCGGGCCCGACAGGCCCCAGATGCGGACGCTGACGTCCTTCAGCAGAGCGCCCCGGCCGAACGTCGTCGTGAAAATCAGGTAGGCCGAGGAGATGCCGGCGAGAATGCCGCACGCGTAGATCGCCATGTGCGGTGCCGACCAGAACGTGTCGCGGCCGATCGAGCGGTGCCAGGAAATGTCCCAGTAGCCCCCGACGTACGCCGACGTGACCGCGAGCGCCGAGCACCACAAATACCAGGGAACCCTTGATCGGTTCATGGGCACAGCCTACCATCTGGCGATGCGAACACTCTTTTCAACCGCCTTTGCGCTGTTGCTCACGGTCACTGCCGGTCAGAAACCGCCGATGCCGCCGGCCTCGCGGCCGGCGGCGCCCGTGGCGTCCGCCTTTTCAGCCGAGCGCCTGGCGCGCATCGACACGGTCCTGCAGCAGTACGTCGACGAGAACCGCATCGGCGGCGCGGTCGGTCTCGTGCTCCAGGACGGCAAGCCGGTCTACGAGCGCGCGGTCGGCTGGACCGACAAAGAGGCTGGCACGCGGATGGCGACGAATACGATCTTCCGCATCGCGTCGCAGACGAAAGCGCTCACGAGCGTCGCGATCCTCTCGCTGATGGAGGAAGGGAAGATCAGCCTGACCGACCCGGTGAGCCGCTACATTCCCTCGTTCGCATCTTCGAAGGTCGCGGTGCGCAACGGCGCCGGCGTGGACATCGTGCCGGCGAAGCGGGCGATCACGGTTCGCGATCTGCTCACGCACACCGCGGGCATCTCGTACGGGACGGAGCCGATCATTGCATCGCAGTACGAGGCCAAGGGACTCGGCCCCGCGGCCGGCTACGGCTGGTTCACGGCCGACAAGGACGAACCGATTTGCGTGACGATGGAACGGCTCGGCACGCTGCCGTTCGTCGCGCAGCCGGGCGAGGCGTGGGTGTACGGCTACAACACCGACATTCTCGGGTGCGTGGCCGAGAAGGTGAGCGGTACGCCGCTCGACGAGCTCATCCGGACGCGGATCACCGGTCCCCTCGGGATGAAGGACACGCAGTTCTTCCTGTCGCCCGCCCAGCGTGCCCGGCTCGCGGCGGTGTATTCCGGCGGCAGCGACGGGAAGATCGTGCGCGCGCCAGACGGTCCGAGGGGACAGGGCGCGTACGTCGACGGTCCGCGCAAGAGCTTCGCGGGCGGCGCCGGGCTGCTGTCGACCGCGCAGGACTACGCGCGCTTCCTGGAAATGATTCGCCGAGACGGCGCGCTGGACGGCGTCCGCATCCTGTCACCGCGCACGGTGGCGCTCATGACCAGCAACCAGGTGGGCACACTGCACTCGCAGACCGGGCTCGGATTCGGCCTCGGGTTCGAGACCACCGATCGCTACGGCGCGAATGGTCTCGACTCGGCCGGCTCGTACGGGTGGGCTGGCGCGTACAGCTCCACCTATCGTGTCGACCCTGAGGCGCACCTCGTGATCGTGTTCATGGTGCAGATACTGCCCAACACCACCGACATCGGCCGCAAGTTCCCGACGCTGGTGTATCAGGCGATGGTGGAACCGTAGGTGCGGCGCACACGTGTTGGATTGTCAACGCCACGGAGACACGGAGGCACGGAGCTGTCAACGCATCGCAACCACCGCCTTCAGCGGGTCCGCTCGAGAAGAGCGGCGTGAACGCAAGCGTCTGAGAACGTTGCGTCTTGTGTTCACACCGCTCTTCTCGAGCGGACGGGTCGGCCGGTAAGCCGGCCGACCTGCGATGCGTTGATCGTCTGCAGCGTGCGCTCCGGATCTCTCTGTGTCTCGGTGTCTCTGTGGCTGTCATCCGGGGACACGATCGCAGCGTGGCGGTTCGTGGACGTCGGGCGGGTGCATCATCTCGAACGACGGATTCAGCCAGGAGACAAGAAATGCGGCCACTTCGAGTCGTGCTCGTCGTGCTCCCGGCCCTGGGCTTTTCGCTTCTGGCGCAAAGTGCCGGTGTCCCACCCGCCTCCTACATGAGCGCGGCGGACATCAGCAAGGGTCTCTCGACCGCCATGGCCGCCGATCCCGCCGCCGGTGCGGCCGTCACGGTCTCGCCCGGCATTGCCGTGCGGCGTCGGACTGGAGGAGGCGAACCGCAGTACGCGATCATCCATCCGTTCAGCACGGAGATTTACTACATCATCGAGGGAACGGGTTCGCTCGTCACCGGCGGAGTGCTCGATCCGCCGGCGCCCGCGCCGGCCGACCCCGACGTTGTGAGAAGCAAGACGATCAAGAACGGTCTCACCCGCACCGTGGCCAAGGGCGATGTGATCGTCGTCCCCCCTGGCACGCCGCACTGGTTCAACGCGATCGACGGCACGATTACGTATCTCGAGAGCCGCGTGCGGGTGAAGTGATCCTGCCGGGACCACGAGGGCACGAAAGTGAGGTTCTGGCTCTGGACAAACTGGAAACGTAGCCGGAGAATGCGATGACAACATGCAAGCCGTCTTCGTCTGCGGCGGCAAAGGCACCCGTCTAGCGCCCAGACAGGCCGGCCCTAAGTCGCTGGTGCCCATCGGCACTTCCACGCTGCTTGCCGGCCTCGTTTCGCAAATCGGCCGCTTTCACTCTTCTCCGAAACCGCCCGTCGTTATCGTCGACGCGCAGGATGAGGAGACGCCCCGGGCGCTGCTCCATCTTTTCCCCGGCGTACAAGTCGTTCATCAGCCGCAGCCCGACGGCGTTGCCAACGCCCTGCTGCTGGCGCAGCCTCTTCTCGACGAGAGAGCGATCGTGACGCTCGGCGACCTGTTTCTTGACGGCACCTTCGCGTCGTTCCCGCAGGAGGCCGGCCTGGTGTTCTGGCGCGACGCACCGGCGGGGGAGACCGCCAGAAACTTCGGCATTGAGACACACTCGGACGGATTCGCTTCGGCGGTCATCGAGAAGCCAGCAGATTCCTGCCACCTGAAATGCGGCATGGGCGTGTACGTGCTCACTCGGCAGGTGATCGCCACGTTTTCAAACGCGCCGGTTGACACGCGCACAGGAGAGCGTGGCATCACGGACGGCATCCAGGCCGCGATTACCGCGGGCGTCAGATTTCGACCGGTTCCGTTCTCGGGGTATTACCACAACGTCAACTCGGGCGCGGACCTCCTGGCGGTCGAGCGCTACCTGGCACGACCCGTCCGATGAGCGCGATACCTCGTCACCCGGCCGTCAGCGTCGCGATATGCCTGCTCAACTCCTCCCGTTTCATCGATGAGACGCTCGAGAGCGTGTTCGCGCAAACCATCGACGACTACGAAGTCATCCTCGTCGATGATGGATCGACGGACGGATGCGCAGATGACATCGAACGACGCTACCCGGACCCCAGGCTCAGAATCATTCGACAGCCGCGCCAGGGCTTGTCGATGGCGCGTCGCGTCTCGATCGCCAGCGCGACCGGGGACTACGTGGCCTTCCTCGACCATGATGACCTGTGGCTCCCGGACAAGCTCGAACGGCAGGTGGCGGCCGCGAACGCTGACCCATCGGTCGCGTTGCTGTTCTCCGATTGCGAGTACATCGACGAACTCGGGAATCCTCTCGGTCGGCTTTCTGATCAATATGAGCTCGCCAATCTCGATCTGACGCGGGCGTACGAGGAATTGCTGCGGCGCGGCTGCTTCGTCTGGCAATCGACCGTGCTCGCGAAGACCGCCGTCCTCCGGCGGTTGGACAGCTTCAATCCTGTGTATCCCTACATCGCGGACTACGATACGTGGCTTCGCATGGCGCGGCGGCACCGCCTGCACTACACGTCGGACGTGCTCGCAAAATGGAGGGTGCACCCCACTCAGTTCACAAACCGCTGTCCCGACGTCACGCTGGCGGATCATCGCAGGCTGCTCGGACCGCTCTCCCGAACGGCTTCGATCCCCGCGCCCATCCGGATCGCGATGGGCGATCGCCTGCTGGGACAGCACCGGGTCTCCTGCCGCGCCTTGTTGAAGCAGAGACGCCTCAGGCTGGCGATGGGCGCCGCGGCCGGCATGTTCAGCTATCCCGATCGTCTGCTGGCTTTCTGTCTGGGAGCGATCGCCGAGACGCCTGTTGTCGGACCAGCGCTCCTCGGCGTCTACAAGGCTCTCCGTCGTCTTGTTCGGACGCCGCGGCGCCCTCCCCTGGCGCACACGCCGCCAGCGCCCGAGGGACCGACCCACGTCTGGGTCGACGGCAGCGCGCTTGGCATCTCGCAGACGGGCCACTTCAGCCTGGTGAGCGAGCTCGTCCGAACGCTGCTCGCTCAGGCGTGCATCGTTCATGTCACGTCGACGGCGTCTGGCCGGATGGCGCTCCAGCACCGCCTCGGTGCAGAGGCGTCGCCGGTGCGCTTTCACAAGTCGGGATGGCGCACTCTGCGGTGGGACCAGAGCGACCGGGTCGTGAAGTCGTGGCCACGCAGTGTCCGCGCGCTGTGCCGGCTCCTGGCTCAGCCCCGTGGTACACCCCCGCACCCGGATACCATCGAGGTCATCGTGTGGCGCGGGCGCTTCCGGTGGCGGCGCTCGCGGCGAGTCGCGATCGTGCAGGATCTCACGACACGGATTCATCCCGAGTTGCACACACCTGGCACTGTCGCGGAATTCGACGAATTCCTGGCCTACGTACACCGGCACGCGGACGTCGTCGCGACCGTTTCCGAGCACAGCCGACGGGACATCCTCGATCGGCTCGCGGTATTTCCAGACAGCGTGTCGGTCATGCCGATGCCCGTACATCCCTGCCACGTCCGGGCGCAGTTCGAGCGCGCCTTCGTCGGCGTGCACGGCATCGACCAGCCGTACATCCTCTGCGTGGGCTGCATCGAGCCACGAAAGAATCTCCGCCGGCTCGTGCGGGCGTTCGAGCTGCTGAAGGAAGAGGACACGGCGAGGAACCACCTGCTGGTCATCATCGGACCTCAAGGCTGGGACGAAGGTTTCTCCCAGGCTCTCGCAGACAGCGACGCATATCCGAGAATCCGCATGCTTGGGTTCGTGCCGACCGAGCACCTTCCCTCGTTCTACCACTTCGCGTCGGCCGTCGTGTACCCGAGCCTCTACGAGGGATTCGGCCTTCCCGTCCTCGAAGCGATGTGTGCATCGAGCATCGTGTTGGCGGCCCGGGTGAGCTCGTTGCCGGAAGTCCTCGGTGAGGACGGCATCTTGTTCGATCCGTACAGCACGGACGCGATTGCGGCTGCGATGCTCCGTGCGCTGACGATGACGAAGGCGGAATCGGCGGCGTACCGCCGGCGCTGCCGCGCCCGCGCAGAAACGCGCCTCGAGCGCGCGGCGCACGGGCCGGCGCTGCCGGGCCTGGCCGTCCGCGCACCTGTGGTCGTCGCGTGAGAATCACCCTCGTCTTGCCGTTTGTGAACCTGACCGGTGGAATCCGCGTGCTTCTCGACTTTGCCAACTGGCTGCACGACGCAGGACATCGCGTGACCGTCGTGTATCCGTTGTGGCCGTATCGGTTTCATTTCACGCGGAGCGATCAGCTCCGTGAGTTGTCGAAACAGCTGCGGACTGCACCGCGGGTTGAATGGTTCGACCTTCGGTGCCGTCTGCGTCGCGTGCCGTGTGTCACGAACGTGTTCCTGCCTCGTGGCGATCTCGTGCTCACCACGTCATGGCCAACCGTGTATGACGTCACGCGCCTCGATGCGTCACGGGGCAGGAAAGTCCATCTCGTCTTTCATCATGAATCGGGCACTGGCCCCGAGGATCGAGTGTCGGCCACCTACGCTCTGCCGTTCCATCGCATCGCGTTCTCGAGGGTCGTCAGGGACTCAATCGAGGCCCGGTTCGGTTGCGAGATTCACCAGGTCATTCCGGCGGCTGTCGATACTGCGTTATTTTTTCCTGACGGCCGGCCGACCCGGAAGACGGTGCTGATGCTGTACCACAACGACCCGCGCAAAGGTGCGGACGATGGGATCGAGGCCCTGGCCCTCCTTCGAACGCGACTTCCCGATGTTGAAATTCGGATGTGCGGAACCGTCAGGCCCGAGCGCTTGCCCTCTTCGATCCCATTCGATTTCCGACCCACCGACGCCGAACTGCGACGTCTGTATTCGTCATCAACGGTGTTTCTGTACCCAAGCCGCTACGAGGGCTTCGGTCTGCCGCCGCTCGAATCGATGGCGTGCGGCTGTCCGGTGGTGACGACCGAGGTCGGCGCAGTCTCGGAGTTCGCGGCGGACCGGCGCAACGCTCTTGTTGTGCAACCAGGTGATGTACGCGGCCTGGCAGATCGGCTTGAAGAGCTGCTGCTCAATCCACAGCTCAGGAGCGAGCTGTCCCAACGCGGGCTCGAAACGGCAACGCGGTACGCATTGACCCGCGTTGCACCGCTATTTGGCGAGGCACTGCGGCACGTGCTCGAACGCGACCAGCCGCCCCAGGCTCCTACTTCTCCGCAATAGGCTCGATTCCCAGCCGCTGCGCAAGCTGGTTGAAGCGCGGCAGATACGTCGTCAGCACGCGGTTCAGGCGATCGGTCTCCGCCTTCAGCTCCGTCTGCAGCTCGGTGAAGATCGGATCGATGTTTCCGAGCGGCTTGCCGTCGCCCGCCTGCACGACGCGCAGCAGCGACGCGAGACGATTGTTCGTCTTGATGGGGAAGTTGAGCGGATCCTGATTGCTCTGGTTCTTCGTCTGGTAGACGTCCACCTCGACCGCGGTCATCTCTTTCGCGAACTGCTCGGCGATCGCCTTCACGTCCGCGCTGTTGGACTTGTCCATGCGATCTTTCAGCTGAGTCTTGATGCGGCGGATCTGGATGATCGCGTTGTTCGCCTCGTTCACCTTGTCGCGGATGCGGCTGGCGAGCTCGAACTGTTCGCGCAGATCCGCGTCGCTGACGCTGAAGAACGGATGTCTCTTCACGGTGACCGGCTGCGTCAGCGCGCGGCCGTCCACGGTCAAGCGCACCTGATACGTCCCGGGCAGCGCCGTCGGGCCGTTGGTCGTCGCGCCCCAGAGGACCATCCCCTGGAACGGCGTCACCGGCGCGTACTGGAGATCCCAGTTGAAGCGGTTCACACCGGCCGTGATCGAAGCGGTCGGCGGAGCGCCACGCCCGCGCCCGCCGCCCTCTATTTCATCCGCGGACGGCTGATCGGCGTCAGCCGCCGCCGCAGTGGCCTCAGACCCACCAGACCTACCTGCCCCACCCGACCCACCTGACCCACCTGACCCACCTGACCTACCTGACCTGCCTGACCCTGCGGCCCCTCCCGCCCTTCCGCGCCCCTCGTTTGGTGCGGCCCCATTGAACGTCCGCACGACCTGACCGGTGCTGTCGAGGATCTCGAGCGTCAGTTTTTGCGCCGGTTTCTTCAGCCAGAACGTCATCTTCGCCGGGCCCGCCCCGCGAATGGCGTCGCCCGGCTTGAAGAGATACGCATCGGCGGCCGTCGTCACCGCCGACCCGTACTGCCGGAGCGGGCCGATGTCGTCGAGCACGTAAAAGCCACGGCCGTGCGTCGCGATCGCGATGTCGTTGGTGTCGACCCAGATGTCGGACACCTGCGTGTCGGGTAGGCCGGTCTTCAGTGCCTGCCAGCGATCGCCGTCGTCGTACGAGATGTAGAAGCCGTGCTGGGTGCCTGCATAGAGGAGGCCCTTGCGGGTCGAATCCTCGCGGACGACGTGCGTGTAGTCGTTGGCCGGAATTCCGGCGACCACTTTCGTCCACGTGCGGCCGAAGTCGTGTGTGCGAAAGATATACGGCGCGAAGTCTTCGAGCAGCGGTTTCTTCACCGCGATGTACGCCGTGCCGGCGTCGAAGGGCGACGCGTCGATCTGGCTGACACGGCCGAGGTCCGGCATGTCCTTGGGCGTCACGGTCGCCCAGGTCTTGCCGCCGTCACGTGTCACGCTGACGACGCCGTCGTCGGACCCGGCCCAGATGACGTTGACGTCGGTCTTGCCGGGCGCGAGCGAGAAGACCGTCGCGTAGATCTCGGGGCTGTTCATGTCGTGCGTGATCGGTCCGCCCGAGTCCTGCATCGTCTTCGGATCGTGGCGGGTGAGATCGCCGCTGATCTTGTCCCAGGTCTGTCCGGCGTTGGTCGTCTTCCACACGTGCTGCGACGAGGTGTAGAGGACGTTCGGATCCACCGGCGAGAAGATGATCGGGTAGGTCCACTGCCAGCGCTCGACGACCTGGGCCGAGTTCTCGCCGGAGAAGAAGCGCGGGTAGGGACCGACCTCGCGCTGCTCGCCGGTGCGGCGGTTGATCCGGGTGAGGAACGATCCGTTGTTGGCGCCGGCGAAGAAGACGTCGACGTCCTTCGGATCCGGCGCGATGTAACCCGGCTCGCCGCCGCCGACCTGGTAGAACGGTTCGGTCTGGCGTCCGCCGCCACCGCCGCCGCGTCCCGGCAGGCCGTTGTTGCTCGGCACGCACAGCGTGCTGTTGTCCTGCTGCGCGCCGCACACGTGAAACGGCACGTGCTTGGTCGTGATCACGTGATAGAACTGCTCGGTCGGGAAACCCTGATCCGACCAGGAGCGCTGCGCGCCCGCCGCGACATTGAACGTCACCGCGCCGCCGCCGTCGTTGCCGAGCACGACGTGCTGCGAGTCGTCCGGATCGATCCAGAGATCGTGGTGATCGCCGTGCGTGCCGTTGCCGATGTTCTGGAACGTCTTGCCGCCGTCGGTGGAGCGGAAGGCACTGGTGTTCAGCGCGAACACGATGTCCTTGTTGTTCGGGTCGGCGAACACGTGCGTGTAGTAGAACGCGCGCTGCCGGATGTTGCGCCCGGCGTTCACCAGCTTCCAGGTGGCGCCGGCATCGTCCGAGCTGTAGAGGCCGCCGTTCTCGTTTTCGACGAGCGCGTAGACGCGGCTCGAGTCGGCGCCAGAGATCGCGATGCTGACCTTGCCGATCAGACCGGCGGGCAGGCCGGGGCTGCGCGTGATCTCGCTCCAGGTCTCGCCTTCGTCTGTGGACTTGAACACACCGCTGCCGGGGCCGCCGCTCGACATCTGGTACTCGACGCGGTACGCCTCCCACATCGCGGCGTACATCACGTTCGGGTTGCGGCGATCGATCTCGATGTCGACCGCGCCGGTCTTCGTGTCGCGGAACAGTTTGCGCTGCCACGTCTTGCCGCCGTCGGTGCTCTTGTAGAGGCCGCGCTCGTCGCTCGCCGTGCCGTAGCGTCCGAAGTCGGCGACGAAGACGATGTCGGGGTTGGTCGGGTGGACGCGGATCTTCGAGATCGCGTCGGAGTTCGTGAAGCCGATGTGCGTCCAGGTCTTGCCGGCGTCGGCCGACTTGTAGACGCCGTCGCCCGGCATGATGTTCCCGCGGATGCACGATTCGCCCATCCCGATGTAGACGACGTCGGGCTTCGATTCCGAGACCGCGACGGCGCCGACCGACGAGCTCGTGAGCTGGCCGTCGGTGACCGGCGCCCACTTCGCGCCGCCGTCCGTTGTCTTCCAGAGTCCGCCGCCGACCGCGCCGAAGTACGCCTCTTTCGGCCGTCCTTTCACGCCGGAGACCGCGATCGAGCGGCCGCCGCGGTCCGGGCCGATGCTGCGCCACTTGAACGCATTCACCACGGCCGGATCGAGTGTGCCGTCAGCGGCCGCCGATTGCGCAGCCAACTCCGGGCGCGCGCCGAGGTTCCATCCGGCGGACAGCGCCAGCAGGGCGGTGCAGGCCAACAACGTGCGAAGTCTGGATAAGCCGGTCATGGCGGGAAGCCTCCTCGGGGAAAGAATTGAGTCTAGCACCGAGGAGTTGGTGTCGGCGACCGCATCCGGTGACGTACACTCGCCCGGCGTGGCCACCGCCAGGAAACTGATCGTCGCCGCGGCGCGAGCCTGATCGGAGGTCTTCATGTTCTGCCCGCAGTGCGAAGAAGAATATTCGTGGGACGTCATGGTCTGCCCTGTCTGTGACGTCGATACGGTCGACCGGCTCCCCGGCCCCGAGCCGACGCCGGAAGCCGAGCTCGTCCGCGTATTCGTGACGGGCGACGCCGGGCTGATCGCGATCGCGCATTCGCTGCTCGAGGGAGAACACATCGACTACTTCGTACGCGGCGAGGGTCTTCAGGATTTGTTCGGTCTGGGGCGAGCCACCAGCTACAACTTCGCGATGGGTCCGGCCGAGTTCTGGGTGCGAGCCGAGGATGCCGAGAACGCCCGGGTGCTGCTGGAGAGGCTGACCGCACCCGGCGCGGAGCCTGACCCGGAGCCATGAGCTGCGACTACGAAGCCGTGCGTCGATTGGGGCTCGCACTTCCGGATGTGGAAGAGGGGACGTCGTACGGCACGCCCGCACTCAAGGTGAAGGGCGCGCTCATGACGCGGCTGTGGGAGGATGGCCAGACGCTGGTGCGTCTGCCCAAAGTACATCCGGACGCCATGCGCGATCTGCTGCAGACCGCCCATCGTCTGGCGCTGGCGCCGAAGAAACGCCCGCGCGCGAGGGGCCGGCGGCGGTCACAATGAAGGCA
>Ga0315281_10011705_pt1 | contig 12006 bp, 12 predicted proteins | sample YL17G07_0_MG_FD_204540 | JGI IMG/M metagenome (GOLD analysis project Ga0315281, IMG submission 204540) | Sediment microbial communities from Yellowstone Lake, YNP, Wyoming, USA - YL17G07_0 | ecosystem: Environmental > Aquatic > Freshwater > Lake > Sediment | place: USA: Wyoming | collected... | reverse complement strand
TCGCCCGAAGGACATATGACTATATGACACGCTCTGGCTGCACAGAGGAACACCTGGCCATGGTCAGGGTCAAGCAAGACCAGTGCGCACAGAGGAACAAATACGCGCAGCTCAAGCTGGGGCTCACCGTGGAGAAGGTCATGAACGACTTCCTCCTGGCCTGGCCCATCAGGCGTCTCCATATGTGCCCCACCACAGCCGGCTCGGCTGCTATTATCGTATGCCCTGAGAAGAGGGCCAAGAAAGTCACCAAGAAGCCGGTATGGGTCGAGGACTGGTTCACCTGCCACCAGGGCGGCGCGCTCACTATGGCTGAGGACCCTCAGGCATCTACCCTCGGCTATGCCTGTAAAAAGATATACAAGAGACGCGGCATAACCAATCCCAAGAAAGAGATACAGGCCTGGGAGGTGTACGAGCCGGCGTCAACAGCCGAGCTGAGGTGGATGGAGGAAGTGGGAGTAGCGGAGGACTACAAAGCATGGAAGCTGTTCGAGCAGGGTAAAGTCGGGATTGAGAAAGAGATACCGTTCAATCCCTCGGGCGGTGTCACTGCTACCAACCCCATCGGAGCGACTCCGGTAGTCAGAGTAGTAGAGGCCTCGCTGCAGGTTCGCGGAGATGCCGAGGAACACCAGATTCCGGGCACCATTAACAGGGCGTTAGCAACAGGCTACGGTGGACAGGGCGAGAATGTAGTTTTCCTGCTCAGGAAGACGCTGTAGATATTACAATTGAGATAATTACAGGAGGTCACTATGGTCTTGAAGAAAGAAGAGCCGCAGGATCCGTCGGTAGCGTTTCGTTATCCACGCGTTATCACATATAAGCACTCGCTGGGCTATCAAAGCAAGTTCGCCCATGCGTTGAAGATGGGCAGAATCATTGCCACCAAGTGCCCGGTGGATGGTCGCTGCACCGTCCCGCCCCGCATAGTCTGCCCCATGCACCATATCAGACAGACCGAGTGGGTGGACCAGGGACAGCGTGGCAAGCTGCTCTCAGCGTTCAAGATTAACTTCCCGATGTTTGACTCCAGGACAGGAGAGTTGAAGAGTTGGGATACGCCCATAGTCTCCATTGAGCTCGAAGGCGGCGCCAGGATGGATGGATGGTGCTCCGAGACCGACACATCGAAGCTCAAGACAGGCATGGTCCTTGAGGCAGTCTGGAGACCACCTGAGGAAAGAACGGGCAGAGTCGACGATATCCTCTATTGGAAGCCGGTGTAGTAATTGAGAGAGGTGAGCAAATGACCCCACAAATCAAGAAAAGCGTTGCCGATATACCCGAGGACCCGATTGTTGTTGAGGTGCAAGGGCACTCGAACTTCCTGGTAACCGTAGGGAACACAGGCCATGAGTTCTTATCTCAGATTCGGGACAACAAGACTATCATGGGAATCAAGTGCCCGACCTGTAAGAAGGTCTATGTGCCGCCCAGGCTGCACTGCCCCACCTGCTTTGCCAGGATGAGCGAATGGGTTAAACTCAGCGGCAAGGGCACCCTGGAGACCTTCACTATTGTGCGATATAAAGAACAGTATATGCCCAAAGAGCCTCCCTACGCTTACGGCGTCATCAAACTGGATGGCGCTAGTACCGGCATCGTCCATCTCATAGGCGGCGTCGACCTCAACAAGATAAAGGTCGGCATGAAAATGGAGCCGGTGTTCAAAGAGCAGCGCGAGGGCAGCATCCTGGACATCGAGTATTTCAAGCCAGTCGGCTAGTCAAGAGCTTGCCTCTATTCTAGAGGCATTTGGCTTCAAACTGGAATTGTAGGGGCGGTTCGCGAACCGCCCCTATTTGCCACTAAAAAGTAACCTCTCAACGCTGGATGCTAAAATGAAAGTCGAGCCCTTCAATCCCTCTCCCTTGACGGGAGAAGCAAGAGCCTGTCCTGAACTTGTTGAAGGATGAGGGTGAAACGAATGAGCAAAGTTGGCCTCGTCTATGACCCCATTTACCTGAAGCACGACACCGGCGCTCATGTGGAGAATAGCAGCCGCCTGGTAGAGACCGTTGGCCTATTGCAGAATTCGAAACTCATAGACAAACTGGTTGCGATCCCTCCCAGAGCTGCTTCAGTGGAAGAGGTCTCGCTGGCTCATCCCCGCAGCCACATATCTCGCGTCCAGAGCTACTCCTCCAGAGGTGGCGGCTGGCTCGACGGCGACACCTATGCCTCCCCAGCCTCATACGAGGTTGCCCTTTACGCAGTTGGCGGGGTACTCGAGGGCGTCGATGCGGTAATGACAGGTAAGATAAATCACGCCTTTGCCCTGGTGAGGCCTCCGGGACATCATGCCACCACAGATGAGGCAATGGGGTTCTGCCTGTTCAACAACATCGCCATAGCAGCCGAATATGCCAAGAGGAAATATAAGCTGGACCGTATCCTGATAGCCGATTTCGATGTTCATCACGGCAATGGCACTCAGGAAATTTTCTACAGCGACCCCAGGGTGCTTTATTTCTCCACCCATCAATATCCCTGGTATCCCGGCACGGGTTCCATTTATGAGGATGGTGTCGGCGAGGGTAAAGGATTTACAGTCAACGTGCCCCTGCCTGCCTACTGCGGCGATAAAGAGCACCTGCGCGTCTACAAAGAGGTACTTGAACCCATAGCAAAACGCTTCCAGCCTCAGCTCATGCTTGTCTCCGCCGGCTATGATCCCCACTGGGCCGACCAGCTCTCCCTGATGCAGGTAAGCGTTGCCGGCTTCAGCGGTATCGTCAGCATAATCAAAGAGCTGGCAGATGAGCTATGCCAGGGCAAGCTGCTGCTATCCCTGGAGGGCGGCTACCACCTCCAGGCCCTGTCTCACTCAATAAAAGCAACTTTTGAGGTGCTATTGGGCAAATCCCCCAGCCCCGACCCCGTGGGCAAACCCCGGGAAATGATGACGTCACCGGATGTAGACCCGATTCTGGCAGAGGTAAAAGCAAGGCACAAGCTGGGGTAGCAAGGTTGCCCTCAACTTTCCACTTTCCTTTTTACTCCTTCGACACTTATAATCAGTAACAGCATTGTAGTTGTTTACTAATTGGGGAGTGCAGAGGGACAACGCCACTTTGCCAGGGGTTTGGGGGTGTCCCCCAATTCTTAAAAATTCCCCAATCTTGGGGGATTTAGGGGGCTGAAAAGAGTCCCGAGTTCTCGTAACTATCATGGGGGTAGCAACATAGCTGGCAGCTATGATATACTTTACAGAAACAACCATCATTAGAGAGGAAGTAGAATGTGGTGCAGGGGCATTCGCGGAGCGACTACCGCAGACAGCAACACTAAAGAGGACATCCTAAATGCCACCAAAGAGCTGCTTCGTAAGATGACTGAAGCTAATGACATCAGGTCGGAAAATGTAGCTTGTGCTATATTCACCACCACTCAGGACCTCGACGCAGAGTTCCCTGCAGCAGCAGCCCGTCAGTTGGGCTGGGCGCACACTGCCCTGCTATGCGCGCAGGAGATGAATGTACCCAACAGCTTGCGGCACTGCATCCGGATTTTGATACTCTACAATACGGAAAAGAGCGCCGACGAAATCGTCCATACCTACATTAAAGGCGCTACCACTTTAAAGGGAGCGGCTTCTCAGAAAAAATAAATGTCCTCCGGAGACGATAAAAAATGCTTGTAGTTATGAAAAAGGGCTCCACCAAGGAAGACTTATCTGGAGTGCTACATAAAATCACCCAATCGGGACTCACCGGCCATGTCTCACAGGGCGTGGAACGCACTGTCATCGGAGTGGTAGGCCAGACTTACCCTGAATTGCGAGATATACTTGAGTTCCTCCCCGGAGTCGAGGAAGTCATTCCCATCTCAAAGCCTTACAAGCTCTCGAGCCGGGAGTTTCAACACGAAGACACCAAGATCAAAGTGGGTGACATCGTCATTGGGGGAGAGGAGTTGGTTATAATCGCTGGCCCTTGCGCTGTGGAGACAGAGAAACAGGTACTGGACACAGCAAGGGCAGTCAAAGCAGCAGGCGCTAATATCCTGCGCGGCGGCGCCTTTAAGCCGAGTACCTCACCCTACCAATTCCGCGGTTTGGGCAAGGAAGGGCTGGAGCTACTGGCTTTGGCTCGCGCCGAAACGGGCTTGCCCCTCATCACCGAGGTCCTCACCCCCCATGACGTTGACCTAGTGGCAAAATACGCCGACATCCTCCAGATCGGGGCGCGCAACATGCAGAACTTCACCCTCCTCGATGAGGTTGGGAAGACAAAGAAGCCGGTGATGCTCAAACGAGGAATGTCAGCTACCATACAGGAATGGCTGCTCTCCGCCGAATACATCCTGTCCCAGGGCAACCGTCAGGTGATGCTCTGCGAGCGGGGCATCCGCACTTTCGAGACCTACACCCGTAACACCCTTGACGTAAGCGCCATACCCGTGGTCAAGAAGCTGAGCCACCTCCCCATCATCGCCGACCCCAGTCACGGCACAGGCAAATGGTATCTCGTGGCCCCGCTGGCCCTGGCTTCAGTTGCGGCAGGGGCCGATGGTCTTATGATCGAGGTTCATCCCAATCCCGACCAGGCGCTCAAGGATGGAGCACAGTCGCTAACCTTTGAAAGCTTCGAACAGCTAATGGCGCAATTGGCACCTTTGGCTTCCTCCGTGCAACGTAAGTTACCCGCAAAACCTGGAGACAAGGTTGACAAGTAAAGAAGGGTTGCTTTTCGGCACTGCCGGCATCCCCCGCTCCTCCAAGGCATTAACGACGCAGTCCGGAATCGAGCGCATCTCCGTAAGGAGTGGCTGGCATGGCAAAAAAATATCCGATGACTATGAAGATTATTTGAAATTCAAACCACCATCAAAAGCAATCCATAAGGCCTGCATAGATTTCGGGGGCAGCGCTGACGACGTCAAGGAGAAGATAGACCAGTTAAAGGAAAAGGAATTTGAAAAAGTAAAGGTAGCGTGGCAAGGCACACGCATGCATTTTCTCACAGAAAGTATCTATCCCGATATCGCCTCACCGGAAAGACCTCGCGTTATGCTGCTTTTCAGTAATCCTCACCCGGACTCTGTCGAAAAGGGACTCTTTATGTCGGAGAAAAGCTCAATAGGATTCTGGAAAATACTACGTGACATTAGTTGCCTTGATATAAAACATAACTTCTGTTGGGACAGCAATGACAGCATACAGAAAACAGTTTCTTTGCTTTTAAATGGCAGATATGGCAATTGTAAAAGTCCTCTGCTGTTCTTTGATTGCCTCTATCAAATTCCAAGCAGATTACCTGATTACCTAAAAAAACTGTTTATAAAGAGCGGAGACTTCGATAGCTATATTCACCGACCAAGCCTCGAGCGTATCGGCAAAATCATAAATAAATTTGAAATCAAGACCGTCCTGGTATTTGAGCGTGAGACTTTTGACTCTATTGTAGCTGAACCAGGAGCCTCAAAATGTTCCCGCGAAATCCTTCGCTTCTCAGTCAAGAATGCTAATGGTAATGAGGAAGCTTTCTGGAAGTGTATAGACAAAAGCAAACTGAGACGCATAGCTGCACTGCAGGGCTTGAACCATAGCTGTACGGCCATAAAGGTCATAGATACCAGAGGAAAAGATTGGTGGAAAGATGAGGGGCAAGGACATTCTGTTTTCTCTCGCGTTCTGGAGTATTCTTTGAAATATGCAGCGGAAACCACCTAAACTATTCCAAGGACGGTAGTTATGACAATTCAGGGAAAACTGCTCTTCGGCACAGCAGGGATTCCGAATTCCAGCAAGAGGCCTCCCACAACACAGGACGGGATCGAGCGAGTCTACGAGCTTGGACTAGGCTGTATGGAGGTGGAATTTGTGCAAGGGGTGAGAATGAGCCCGCAAACCGCACGTGATGTGGGCAATGTGGCAGCGAAAAGAAGCATAAAGCTGAGCGCCCATGCTCCCTACTTTATAAACCTCAATAGCAAGGAGCTGGAGAAGATGGCAGCCAGCCAGGAGCGCATCATCCAGACTGCCCGCGTAACGGCCCTTTTCGGCGGGGAAAGCGTCGTCTTCCATCCTGCCTTCTATCTTAAAGACGAGCCCTCCAAGGTTTACGCCACAGTGAAAAAGAACCTGGAACAGATAGTGACCAAGCTCAGAGCGGAGGGAAACCGCGTCTGGATTCGCCCGGAGGTGATGGGTAGGGGCAGCCAATTCGGCACGCTCGATGAGGTTCTGCAGCTCAGCGCCGAGGTGGACGGAGTGGCCCCGACTCTTGACTTCGCCCACTGGCACGCCCGAACAGGGAAGGCTAATTCCTATAATGAATTTATAGCTATCCTCAAGAAAATCGAAAATAAACTGGGGAGAAAAGCCCTGGACACCATGCACATACACCTCTCAGGTATAAGCTACGGGCCCAAAGGCGAGAGAGAACACGTTGACTTGCCTGAGTCGGATTTCAAATATGAGGAACTGCTCAGGGCATTAAAAGATTACAAGGTGGCAGGAACCCTGATTTGCGAGAGCCCCAACCTGGAAGGGGATGCTCAGCTCCTGCAACAGACATACAGGAAGCTATGAAATCACCCGATTTATCCGTTCAACTAGCTCCGCGAAATAAGCGAGGGCTGCTTCTGGCTAACCCGGTGATGACCGCCTCCGGCACCTTCGGCTATGGCACCGAGTATGCCGAGGTCATAGACATTCAGAGATTGGGAGCCATTATCTGTAAAGGCACAACGCTGAAGCCCCGGCCAGGCAACCCCCAGCCCCGTCTCTGGGAGACTGCAAGCGGAGTGCTCAATTCTATCGGCATGGAGAACATCGGCATAAACGCCTTAATCAAGGAGAAGGCACCTCTCTGGGCCAAATGGAAAGTGCCGGTAATCGTCAACATCCTGGGCGAAAGCCTTGCAGAATATTCCTATCTGGCCAACCTGCTCGATGAAGTACCCGGGGTCAGCGGCATCGAGGTCAACATCAGTTGCCCCAATGTAGAGGCAGGAGGAATCGCGTTCGGGGAAGATGCAGAAGCTGCGGCAGATGCCACTACCGCAGTGAAAGCCAATACCTCCTTGCCGGTTATTGTCAAGCTATCGCCCAACGTCACCGATATCGCTGAAATCGCCCTAGCTGTCGAAGAAGCGGGCGCCGATGCTATCTCTCTTATCAACACCCTGAGAGGCATGTCCCTGGACATCAAAACCCGCAAACCCATTCTGGGCAACGTCAGCGGAGGCCTATCCGGCCCAGCGATTAAACCCATCGCCCTATACATGGTGTACGAGGTGGCCCAGGCAGTCGAGATACCCGTCATCGGCTGCGGCGGCATCACTACAGCCAACGACGCCCTGGAGTTCATCATGGCTGGCGCCAGCGCTGTACAGGTAGGTACAGCCAACTTCTCCAACCCTCGGACACCCCTGGACATCATCAAAGGCATTCGCAGTTTCATGGAGAAGGAGGGCATCCGCCAAATCTCCGAGCTCGTCGGGGCTGCCCTTTGAGTCCACAATTATCGTTACGTCAAGTCAAAACAGCCTTCCTCGACCTCCTGTTGCCGCTCCGCTGCCTTGGCTGCGGACGCGAAGGCGATTTAATCTGCCCCTCCTGCCGCCAGTCGTTACCCAGGATACGGCTACCGCTGTGCCAGCGCTGCGGGGCCACCGCAGGCGAAGGGAATCTGTGTCGGTTATGCATCAATCATCCGCTTACCATAGATGGCATACGCTCCGTGTTCCTGTTTCAGGGCACCGTTCGCCAGGCCATCCTCCAGCTCAAGTATAAGCACCTTAAGGCACTAGCCACGCCTCTCGGCGAACTTCTGAATGAGTACCTGAGTTCTCACCCCCTGAAGGGGGAAGCGCTGGTGCCAGTGCCTCTACATCCCAAGCGGCTACGGGAGCGTGGCTATAATCAGGCCTCCCTGCTGGCGCAGGAGTTGGGCAAACTCGTTGGCCTGCCTGTAGTAGAGGACATGCTAATTCGAGTGCAGGATTCCGTTCCCCAAGCCAGAACGAAGAGCGCCCTGGAGCGCCGCCACAATGTTCAGGGCGTCTTCACTTGCCCCAGGAGCCTGGAGGGGAAGCAGATACTGCTTGTAGACGATGTCTGCACCACCGGCGCTACCCTCGATGCCTGCGCTATAGCTCTTAAAGCAGCGGGCGCAACCTCCGTCTGGGGCCTCACCGTAGCCCGGGAGATGTTTTCTTCACCAGGTTGAAAAGAGCTTCCGCATACCTTCAATTTAACCCTTGAAAAGCAAGTGCTCAATAGCATAAAATAAATCGATTCTAGAAAGTCATTTTCCGCGCGCAGCAACCTCGTCATGATTTTTCGTATTAGGGGGTAATGGGAATGGAACTGGTTATCAAAGGCAAGAATATGGAAGTCGAGAAAGCGGCGCAGGAGTATATCAAGAGCAAGCTCAACAGGCTGGAGCGTCATCTCCCTGACATCACCGAAGTCAAGGTCGAGCTTGTCCAGGAGATGACGAAGTCAGCAGAGAATCGCTTCGTAGCACAGGTGACCATCAATAGCCATGGCACTCTACTCCGGGGAGAAGAGAGAGCGTCTAACGTTTATGCCGCTATAGATTCTGTCGTTGATGTGCTGAATCGCCAGATCGAGCGCTTCAAGGACAAACTCTACCGCAGCAGGAGAAGGATTACACCACTCCGCAGGGAATTAGCTGCTGAAGAGTTGCAGGAGGAGAGGGTAGAGGCAAAAGAAAAAGAGAGCAGAATCGTCAAGGTCAAGCGTTTTCCGGTCAAGCCCATGACACCGGACGAAGCTGTAGACCAGATGGAGCTTCTGTCGCATGACTTCTTCATCTTTTTCAACCCTGAAAGCGATCGATTCGCCGTCATATACCGGCGAGGCGACGGGAACTATGGCCTGATCGAGCCCGAGCTCGCCTAGACGAATCACAATTGGGATTTAACCATTTCATTTAAGTTCGAAAGGAGTTCCTGTTAATGGCTAAGCAAAAGGAAAAGCCAGCGATGCTGGACCGCTACCGTGTCCTGGACTTGACCGACGACAGAGGCGCCTTCTGTGGCAAGATCATGGCCGAGCTTGGCGCCGACGTGGTAAAAGTGGAGAGGCCGGGAGGCGACCCCTCGAGAAATGTCGGGCCTTTCTACAAAGACATCCCCGACCCCGAGAAAAGCCTCTCCTGGTTCGCCTTCAACCAGAATAAGAGGGGGATAACCTTAAACATCGAGACCAGAGACGGCCAGGAGATTTTCAAAAAGCTGGCCACAAAGGCCGATTTCGTCATCGAGTCCTTCAAGCCCGGATACCTGGACAAGCTGGGCCTGGGCTACGCCGCCCTGAGCAAGGTCAACCCCAAGATTATCCTGACCTCCATCACACCCTTCGGACAGACCGGGCCCTATAGCACCTACAACTCCCCCGACCTGACCACCATGTCCATGGCCGGGTATACCCTTATCTGCGGCGATTCCGACCGCCCGCCGGTGCGCTTCAGCAGCGACCAGTCATATTACCAGTCGAGCCTGCAGGCAACCGTAGGCACCCTGATCGCTCACTACTATCGAGAGACATCAGGGGAGGGGCAGCACGTTGACGTCTCCATGCAGGAGTCCATGATCTGGACGCTCTGCTACGCTCCGCATGACTGGTACCTGCTCCATCAGATAATCCATACCAGAGAAGGCGCTTACTGGAAGAGGCTGGGCGTAACGTACCGCCTCATCTGGCCCTGCAAGGATGGCTACGTCTGCTACCGCCTGCTCATGGCGCAGCCCGGCGCAGAGGTGATGAACGACCTCATAGCTTCGATGAACAAGGAAGGCCTCGGTCTGAACATGAAGGACATCGGTTGGACCACCCTGAGCTTTACCGAAGTGCCCCAGGAGCAAATCAACGAATGGGAAGCTGAGATAGGCAAGTATTTCCTCAGGCACACCAAGCGCGAGCTTCACGAGGAGGCTATCAGGCAAAAGAATGTGATCCAGCCCGTGAACGATGCCAAGGACCTCTACGAGTCCCCTCAGCTCGCTTCCCGGGACTTCTGGGTTCAAATCAGGCATCCCGAACTCAGGGCTTCCCTCACCTACCCCGGCCCTTACTTCAGGTCGACTGAGACAATGTGGCAGAAGGGCAAACGGGCTCCTCTCATCGGCGAGCATAACGACGACATATATCTCAAGGAACTGAAATTCAGCAAAGAGCAGCTCGCCATCCTGAAGAGAGAGAACGTTATCTGAGCGAAAGAGGAATTGAGATGAAGAGTAAATACGCGTTAGAGGGACTCAAAGTAGTAGACTTCTCGTGGGTTTTCACCGGCCCTATCGTGACTAAATATCTGGGCGACCACGGTGCCGAGGTGATTAAGATAGAATCCGCCACCAGGCCCGACGGCACCCGGCTCATGACTCCGTTCAAGCCCGGGGCGATGGGATTGAACGCCAGCGGCGTTTTCGCCAACTACAACTCGAGCAAGTATAGCATCAACATCAACCTGCGCGAGCCCCGCGGCAAAGAGGTCGTGAAGAAGCTGGTGCAGCGCGCCGACATCGTCCTCGAGACCTTCGGGCCCGGTGTAATGACCAAGCTGCAACTCAACTACGACATCCTGAAGCAGGTAAAGCAGGACATCATCATGCTCAGCATGACCATGGTCGGCCAGACCGGCCCGCACTCCCAGCAGCCCTCGTTCGGCCAGGTCTTGCAGGCGACCAATGGCTTCGTGCAGTTATTAGGCTGGCCCGACCGGCCGCCTTCGCTGCCCGTCGCTGCCTACACGGATTACATTGCTCCCTGGTATGTGCTCATCGCACTGATGGCAGCTCTCGACTTCCGCCGCCGCACTGGCAAGGGTCAGTATATTGACCTCGCCATGCTGGAAGCCAGCGTCCACCTCGCCGCGCCGGTGGTCATGGACTACACAGTCAACGGCAGGATACAGAACCGCATGGGCAACCGCAACCCGGGCTATGCCCCCCACGGCGTCTATCCCGGCAAAGGCGAGGAAAGATGGATCGCCATAGCCGTAGCCAGCGACGAGGAATGGCAGGCGTTATGTAAGGTAATGGGCAACCCAGAGTGGTCTAAATCGCCCAAGTTCGACACCCTGCTGCACAGGACTCAGAACCAGGATGAGCTGGACAAGCTCATGGGGCAGTGGACCAAGAGCCACACGCCCGAAGAGATAATGGCCAGGCTGCAGGCGGCTGGGGTAGCGGCAGGAGTGCTGCAAAACGCCGAAGACATGGTAGACAAAGACCCGCAATTGAAGCTGAGACAGCACTTCGTGGAGCTAGACCACCCCGAGATGGGCAAACACCTCACCGAGAGGCCGCCCTTCAAGCTCTCCAAGACACCCTCGGAGCCGCAGCGTCCCTTCCCCTCTTTCGGGGAGCACACCGAATATGTCTGCAAAGAGATACTAAAGATGGGCGATGCCGAGTTCGCCGACCTCATCGGCGCCGGCGTGCTAGCCTGAGCAAGCGTTCATCCTTCATTGTGTAGGGGCAGGTTTGAAACCTGCCCCTAACGTTATTGAGAGGGCCGCGAGATTCCCTCGCCTAATTCACTATGTGAAGGACTGCCTGCCTTATTTTTGCTGACCGCCTACATTGAGCTTAAATACCTGCTGTGCATTACCATGGAGGAAGAGCTCTTTGACCTCTTCGTCCAATTCTAGTTCATCAAACCCTTCCAAACATCTGGCAGAGGTGAGCATGGGGTAGTTAGTTCCAAAAAGGACCTTGCTGCGCCCATGTCTTTTGAGATAATTGACCAGCTCAGGTGGATAGCGTCTGGCAATATAGGCCGAAGTGTCTATATATACATTCGTATGCTTTGTGGCGACAGCTATCATTTCTGTAGTCCATGGATATCCAATATGGCCGCATACCATCCTGAGTTCGGGGAATTCCAGGGCTACCTCATCGATGTATGGAATGGGACGGCCTGGTTCAGACGGGCAAAGAGGACCGGTGTGCCCTACTTGAAGGCATACTGGGATATCAAGGTCAATACACTCTGCATAAAGAGGATAATACCGTCTGTCGTTA
>Ga0315281_10011704_pt1 | contig 12009 bp, 12 predicted proteins | sample YL17G07_0_MG_FD_204540 | JGI IMG/M metagenome (GOLD analysis project Ga0315281, IMG submission 204540) | Sediment microbial communities from Yellowstone Lake, YNP, Wyoming, USA - YL17G07_0 | ecosystem: Environmental > Aquatic > Freshwater > Lake > Sediment | place: USA: Wyoming | collected... | reverse complement strand
TGGCGCGGCCGAACTGAACGCGCTGCTTCGCATGGGCCGCCGCAAGCTCCGCGGCGCGCGTTGCCGCACCGATGCAGTGTGCGGCGATCTGCAACCGTGCCTCGACGAACCAATCCTTGGTCAGTTTGAGCCCCTGCCCGATACCGCCGAGCAAGCGGTCCGGGGCAACGGCGACCGCTTCAAAGACGAGTTCGGCGTGGTCGAAGATGTAATCGTGCATGAATTGCGGCGAACGGAGATGCTTGATCCCCGGCGTGCCATGATCGACGAGGAACAAGGTCGGCTTGTTCGGGTCGCTGTCCACGTGCGCGTGCACGATGATGTAATCGCAGGCATCATACGACGTGACGAACCATTTCTCGCCGCTGATGCGCCAGACGCCATCGCGCAACTTCGCCTTTGTTTCCACGAGACGCGGATCGGACCCGGCGCCCGGCTCGGTGATCGCATAGCAGCCGCGGCGTTCGCCGCGGCAGCTCGGGCTGAGATAGACCGCCTTTTGCGCTGGCGTGCCGTAGCGGAGCGCGATCGACGGCTGCCACACCGCCGCCCACAGTCCGCAGCTTGCGCGGCCAAGCTGCTCGTTGATCAGCATCTGCTCGAGAATGGTAAAGCCGCAACCACCGTCCTCGACGCTGTGGTTGATGCCGGTATAGCCCCAATCGACGACGGCCTGGCGCAGTGGGCCCCGCTTCTCTTGCGGCAAATGCCCATGCTCGGTGACCAGATGCTCGAGCGGCAGAAGTACCTCATCGCAGAAGCGACGCGCTTTCGCCTGCACCTGCGCTTCCGAATGGCTGAGTGCGAGATCCATGCTGCCCCCTTTTAACCGGCACGCCGGTCGGCGTTGCCGATGATCAATGCGTCAACAGCGACGGCGCCGGACGGGCCGACAATAATCGGATTGATGTCAACCTCGCGCAGCTCGTCGCGCAGGTCATAAGCAAGGTGGGAGAGACGCCAGAGCGCGTCCGCAAGCGCCGCTACGTCGGCAGGCGGCGCGCCGCGCAGGCCGGCAAGAAGCTTGCGAAGCTTGAGCCGCCCGATCATCGCGCAAGCTTTCGCCCTGCTGACCGGCGCCAGCGCCACGGCCCGGTCGTCCAGGAGCTCGATCAGGGTGCCGCCCGCGGCGACCATCACGTAGGGCCCGAACTCGGGATCATTGATCGTGCCGAGCGCAGCCTCAACGCCCTTACCGACCAGCGCCTGGACCAGCACCGCAGCGCCGAGGCGTCTTGCGATGTCGTCATAGGCGGCGGCAACCGCGGGGGCGTCGCGCAGATCGAGCTTCACGCCTCCCGCATCGCTCTTGTGCGCGATGCCGGGCTGTGCCGTTTTCAGTACCACAGGGAATCCGATCTCCTTTGCGGCGCGCACCGCCTCGGCTTGCGTGGCGGCCCGCCGGCGCTGCGGTGTTCGAATTCCGTAGGCATCGAGCAGATCGAGCCCATCCTGCTCGCTCAGCGGTCCGGCGGCCAACCGGCGCAGCCATTGTTCGCATGTCGCGGCGGATGCCGGTCCTTCTTCTCTGGCCTCAACACCAACCTGGAAATCGCGATACGCGAGCGCGTGCTTGACGGCCTTGAGCGCCTCGGTGGTCCCGTCCAACACCGGAACACCCGCGACCGTGATGCGTAGGGCGATGTTCTCGTGCCGGACCAGCGAATAATTCGTCGCAATCGCGAGCGGCTTGTCAGTGACGGCGGCGGCCGCCAGCATCGCCTTCGTGTACTGGTCTGAGAGATAATAGTTATCGCGAATATCAGCGAACAGAACGCCCATGGCCGAGTCGGGATCTTCCAAGAGCGCGATCATCAAGTTTGCAAATTCCTGTTCCACGTTCGCGCCGGTACCCCAGGCGTCGAGCGGATTGACCGGCGCCAGTCCGGGGTCAAGGCGCGCTTGCAGCTTTGCAGTGGTTTCCGCCGAAATGCACGCAAACGGCACGCCTATCTTAGCGTTGATGTCGACCATCATTTCTCGCTCGCCGCCGGAATCGTGCATCGCCGCGAGCCCGCCGCGAGCCGGTTTCTTCGGATGCGACAGCAGCAGCAACGTCGCGGCGAATTCATCCTCGTCCTCGACGCGGATCACGCCGTATTTGTCAAACAGCGCTTCGTAGGCGGCATCGCTGCCGGTGAGTGCGCCCGTATGGCTCAGCGCCATCGCGGCGCTTTCCGGCGTACGGCCAACTTTCAGAATGACGACAGGAATGTTCTTGCCGGCCGCTTTCTTCAGGGCGGCAACGAACCCCGCTGGGTTGCGAACGGTCTCCAGAAACAAGCCGACAATACCCGTCGTCTCCTGCTCGAGCGCCCAGTCGAGATAATCGGCCGCCGTTGTCACCCATTCGGCGCCGGAGGAAACTGACAGGTTGAAGCCGAGCCGCCGGTCGTTATGGGAAAGAGCGCCGAAGGCCGAGCCCGATTGCGCGATCAGGGTGATGGGGCCGCGTCGCATATCGAGCGCGGAATCGAAGGCAACGACGCGCAGGTTGTTATCGAGGTTGTAGAACCCCATGCCGTTGCCGCCGCACAGGGCAATGCCGGCCGCCCCTGCGCACGCCGAGATCCGTTTGATCAGCGCACCATGCTCGTCGCCTTCCGGCACGCCGCTCGCAAAAATGGTTGCGGCGCGCGCGCCATGCGCGATGGCGTCCTCGAGCGCCGCCTCAAGCTTGGCATTGGCCACGCCGAGCACGACGTGATCCACCTTTTCCGGCAACGCCGCGAGCGAGGGATAGCACTTGATCTCCTCGACGGTGTCGTAGTTCGGATTGATCGGATAAAGCCGCCCGGTGTAACCGGCGAGCTTCGGCATGCGCACCATGGCATTGCCGGGACGGTCTGGTCTCCGCGATGCGCCGACAAACGCCACCGATTGCGGGGCGAGCAGCGGATCGAGCCGGTGGCGAACACGCGCCGACATGATTACCGCCAGCGCCTCTGGTCGCGCAGGATTTCGCGCGCCGCGTTATGGCCGGGAATACCGGACACGGCGCCGCCCGGATGCGAGGAAGATCCGCAGAGATAGAGATTCCGGATCGGCGTGCGGTAGTCGGCATAGTGCGCAGCCGGGCGCTGGAAGAACAACTGGTCCGGAAGCGGCTCGCCATGGAAGATGTACCCCTGCGGCAGCGCGAAGATTTCTTCCAGATCGGGCGGCAGCAGCACCTGCATGTCGATGACGCGGCTGGAGAAGCCGGGCGCGAATTCTTGCTGCGTCTTGGCGACGTCGTCGTGCAGGAAAATATGGTCTCCGTTCTCGATCGGAGAAAACAGATCATTCGCCGGCAGCACGACCAGCCCGAAACGGCGAAGCTCCAGGTCGTTGATCACCCGCGGCGACAGCAGGCTCATCACATATGAGGCGACCGACATACGATAGCCGGGGAAGACCGCCTCGGTGACCGCGGCACCGCCCAACAGGTAGCGCCGCTCAAGGACAAGCGTCTTGACGCCCGCCTTCGCCAGATAGGCCCCGCAGACCAGACCTTTGTGCCCTCCGCCGATGATCATGGCGTCATAGCGTCCAGCCATCCCTTCCCTCGTCCTTACGCCTTCCGAAATCTGGCATCGCGCCAGGCAAGTGCAGCTTTCAGGCCCTGTTCGCGGCGCAGACGATTGAATTCCACCCGCACCGGCCCGCCGGCTGTCTCAATGATGATGTCGGTCTCCAGGCCCTGCAGCAACGCCTGGCGGAAGCCCATGATCTCGTAGCTGCGGTTGATTGCCTGTTTAGTCAGACGGACTGAGTCGGACGCCGCGGCGACGAAGTCGCGCGCGATCGCTTCGGCTTTCGCCAGCACCTCGGGTTCCGGCACCACATGATTGACGATACCGAGCTCGCGTGCGCGAGCTGCGCTCAGGCGGTCCTGCCCGCTGAGCAGCAATTCCTTTGCCGCCTTCGGCCCGGTGACCCAGGGCAGCAGCATGGCGACGATGCCGGACCCGAAGCGCACCTCAGGCTCGCCGAACAAGGCCGTATCGCTCGCGACGGTGACGTCGCAGGCCAGCATCAATTCGAAGGCGCCGCCCATGCAATGACCGTGCACGGCCGCGATCGTCGGCTTCGGGCAGTCCCAGAACTGCATGATAAAGGCGAAGTCGTCCTCCAGCACCTCGCGCCATTGCGCCGCGGTCCGATCGCCTGCATTAGCCGAAGCCTTGATGTCGAAGCCGGCCGAGAACGCCCGCCCGGCGCCGTGAACGATGATCGCGAGCACGCTGGGATCGGCCGCAAGCTCATCCATTGCGCGGTTCGTCTCTTCGATGAGCTCAGGATTGAACGCATTGAGGACTTGCGGCCGGTTCAGCTTGAGCCAGCCGATTCCGTCGCCGCTGCGGATTTCGATGGTTTGATAGGTCATGTTCAAATCCTGAAAGGCACCGGGTGTGTTGCACCCGGCGCCATTGGTGTTCAGGACAACTGGAACTTCTTCCAGTCGTCTTCGTATTTCGTCACATACTTGGCAACCTGCTCGTCACTGAAGATACAGGCGTCCTTGAAGTTAGACGGGGATGACACATAGAGCGCCGCCTGCTCTGGCGTCGCCTTCGCGGCGGCCGACGCGAGAACCGGGCCGTAGGTGCCTTTCGACAACAAGGCCTCCTGCGCAGGCTCGCTGATCGCGTAGTTGATCACCTTCATGGCGAGTTCACGGTACGGCGTACCCTTCGGCACCACAAAGGCGTTGCCCCAGGCGATCGAGTCTTTGTAGGTGAGCTTCACCGGCGCCTTGTCCTTCATCACGTCAAGGATGCGTCCGCTCCATGCCGAAGCCATCGACACTTCAGCGGTCGAGAGCAACTGAGCGGGCTGCGCGCCGGCTGTCCACCAGACTTTCACGTGTGGCTTGAGCTCACGCAGCTTGTCGAATGCGAGCTTTACCTTGTCGTCGGTGGCCGGATAGATCTGGTCGCGCGCCACGCCTGCCGCCATCAGCGCCGCCTCGTAGTTGTAGTAGAAGCGGCTGTAGAGCGAACGTGGTCCGGGGAAGTCCTTCACGTTCCAGAAGTCCTTCCAGGACGTCGGCGCCTTGCCTTCCGGGAAATTGTTCGTGTTGTAGGCGATGACGGTCGCGCCCGTGCTGGTGTAGATGCCGTAATCCGTCACCCAGATCTTGTTCATCTTGGAGACGTCAATGATCGAGAAATCCATCTTTTCGAGCAGCCCCTGGTCGAGCCCCTGATAGATGAATTGGCCGCCGACATCGACGAGATCCCATTCGACTGCCTTCGCTTCGACCATCGCCTTGATTTTGGCGTAGTTCGTCGGCGCGGCATATGCCATCGTCGTGCCGAATTTCGCGCCGGCCGGGTCTATGAACGCGGCCTTTTCGGTCGCCGAGAGAGCGCCGCCGAACGAGCAGAAGGTAAATGGACGGCCTTGCGCGAAAGCGCGCGGCGCCCCCAGGATGCCTACGGCGCTTGTCGCGCCGAGTAATTGCAGGACGTGACGTCTATTCAACATGGTCAGTTCTCCCTTTGTGGACTCTGCAGTGGAATGATGCGGACATCTCCGTTGTGCCAGGAGAGCCGTACTTCCCGTCCCTCGGCCGGCATATCGGCTCCGGAAAAACAGCGGCACCAGAGTTCCTGTCCCTGAGGCAGCCGCAGGCGGATCGCGATGATGTCGCCGAGGTAGACGAGTTCGATGACGCGCGCCGGCATCCCGCTTTCGTCGGACGTCGTGAATTTTAGCGCCTCTGGCCGGATCAATGCCGCCGCGTCCGCGCCGAGCTTCAAGCCTGGAGCGGCTTCGCCGGTGATCTCCATACCCAATTCGGCGAGCGCGACGCGCGCGCCGCCATTCGCCAGGTATGTCACGGGCCCAGTAAGAATGTTCGATTCACCCAGGAACGAGGCGACAAACACATTGGCAGGCCGCCGGTAGAGTTCGTCGGGCGTGCCGATCTGCTCAAGCCGCCCCTCATGCATGATGCCGATCCGGTCGCTCATCACCAGCGCCTCTTCCTGGTCGTGCGTGACGCTGAGCGTCGTCCGTTGCAATTCCCGGTGTAGGCGCCGTATCTCGAGCTGAACATGCTTGCGCAATTGCCGGTCGAGAGCGCCGAGCGGCTCGTCCATCAACAAAACCGCCGGCTTGATCACAAGCGCCCGCGCCAGCGCCACCCGCTGCTGCTGGCCGCCGGAGAGCTGCTGGATCGTCCGATCTTCGTGACTATCCAGGCGCACCATCGCCAGGATTTCCCTGACGCGGCTCCTGATCTCGGCGTGCGGCAGGCCGCGCACGCGGAGCCCGTATGCGACGTTCTCGAACACGTTCATGTGCGGAAACAGCGCGTAGTTCTGGAACACCATGCCGATATCGCGCTTGCGCGGCGGCAGCGCGGTGACATCGTCCGGTCCGATGCGCAGTGTCCCCGCGTCTGGGATGACGAACCCGGCTGCAAGATTGAGAAGCGTCGTCTTGCCGGAACCGCTCGGGCCCAGCAGTGTCAAAAATTCACCGGCCTTCACCTCGAGCGACATCGGACGCACGGCCCGCACACTGCCGAAAGACTTGGCGACGCCCTCGAAACTGAGCGAGCGGGATTCAACTGACATGCTCGGCCCTGCGCGACGTTCTCGTGCCTGTCGTAAGTTTGACGACGGCGAACAGCAATACGGTGATGGCGATCAGAATTGAGGACGCCACTGCGGTGACCGGCGTGAACTCCACGCGGATCGTCTCCCACATCTTCACCGGCAGCGGCTTGGCCTGCACGCCCGCGAGGAAAATGGACAAGACGACCTCATCGAACGACGAGACGAACGCAAATGCGCCGCCACCGGCGAGACCCGGCAGGATCAGTGGCAGAGTGACTGTGCGGAATGCCCGCCATGGCGTCGCGCCGAGTCCCTCGGCCGCGCGCAGGAAATTCGGGTCGATGCCCCGCAACGAGATGCCGACATTCACGACCACGAAGGGCAGCGCCAGAAGGGTGTGCCCGAGCGCCAGGCCGAGCAGCGTCCCATGCAAACCAAGCGGGCGCATCACGTAGTAGAGCGCAATACTCGTCATGATCACCGGGACGACCAGCGGCGAAATCACGATGCCGGTGATCAAAGCGCGCGTGACCGGCGAAACCCGCTGCATTCCGAGCGAGGCAGCCGTGCCGAGGAGAAGCGAAATGGTGGCCGCCAGCAGTGCGACCTTGAAGCTCGTAATGAGCGCCTGCCACCACTCGGGATCGGCGAGAAAAACGCGATACCAGCGCAGGGACATCATGTCGGGCGGCAGCTTGATGTAGCTGGCGTCGTCGAACGACGCCGGAATGACCGCAAGGATCGGCAGCACGAGAAACGCCAGGACGATCGAACCCGCAATATTCGAGGCGATTCGCGTTTTATTTGTCATCGCGCCACCACCGTCGCCGTCAGGTTTGCGAATCGGCTGGCGATAAGGACCAGCGCCAGGACAAGAAAAAGCAGCCAGAACGCCGCCGCCGCGGCGAGCGGCCAGACAAGTTGCTCGGTCACAAATAGATCAATGAGCATCGCCACGGTGAGGTTCCGCAGTCCACCGAGGATCGCCGGGGTGATGTAGAAGCCGAGCGCCAGCAGAAAAACGAGCAGGAACCCGGCTGCGACGCCGGGCATGGTCAGCGGCAGATACACATGCCGAAAAGTCTGGAGTGGGGTTGCGCCGAGGCCGTCGCTGGCCAGCACCAGCGTTTGCTCGACATTGCGCATCGATGTGTAGATCGGCAACAGCGCATAAGGCAGCAGCACGTGGACCATACCGATGTAGACACCGGTGCTGTTGAAGAGAAACGACACCGGCTGGTTGACGAGCCCGCTTCCGACAAGGAGGTGATTGACCGGTCCGTTCTGACCGAGCAGCAAGATCCAGGCGAAGGTGCGCACCAGCACGCTGATCCACAGCGGGAACAGCACGCACCATAGCGCAATCGACAGCGCATGGCCGCGTAGGCGCGACAGCAAATAGGCTGTAGGATAGGAGAGTAGACTGGTGATCACAGCCACATTGAAGGCGAGGTTTAATGTGTTGACGAAAACTTTGCGATATACCTCACTCGCCGCAATTTCGCGGTACGACGCAAGCGGCCCTCCCTTGCCGGTGAAGGAAAGGCTCAGGAGCTCGCCAAGCGGCGCAATGAAGCAGATGCCAAGAAATATCAGGACCGGCCCAAGCAGTGCGGCCGTGATGAGCCATTGGCGCAACCTTTGGGATCGAATCGCCGCGAATCCACCGCCTTGCCGGCGCGCCAACCTCCGCCCCACTGAAGAGGTAGCCACCATTCGCGTCCGGTCCTACACTACAAACGAATTTTTCCGCCTGGAAAGTACATTACCGTGAAAGTTAGGTGGTAGAATTTCACGACGCTCGATCGATTGCAAGGGACCATTCATGGCAAAGCGCAAATCAGTCCCTCATCCCACTCGCCGGAAGCCCGCGCGGGAGGAAAAAAATCCGGTCGACGGACAAGGACGGATCGGCACCGAACTCCGTTATCTGCGCCTAGCCAAGCGCCTGACGCTAAAGGAACTAGCCGACCAGGCGCAGATCTCGATCGGCCTGCTTAGTCAGCTCGAGCGCGGGCGCTCTCAACTCAGCGTTGCGACCTTGATGCGCATCAGTAACGCGCTGGGTGTGCCGATGAACTTTTTCTTCACTAAGGCGCAGACCCCCTTGCGGGAAGAAGGCGATATCGTCGTACGTGCATCGGAGCGGCGCGAACTGAGGTTCCCAGGAATTGGCGTCCGCGAAGACTTATTATCCCCGAGCCTCGCCGGCCCGATCGAGATGCTGTTGAGCACGATCGAGCCAGGCGCGGACTGCGGAGAGGCCTACAGCCACCGGGGCGATGAGGCGGGCCTTCTTCTATCCGGCTCGCTCAATCTCTGGGTCGGCGACCGCCATTTTCTTCTGAATGCTGGAGACAGCTTCAGCTTTCCCAGCACGATCCCGCACCGTTATCGCAACAATGGCAGCGTGCCGACGAAGATCGTATGGATCATAACGCCGCCCTTCTACTGATCTCAATGCTTTCGGACAGTCGATAGCCAAGTCGGGTCGGCCGCCTCAATCATTTTTTATGACTTGGCGCTGTTCGAGCAATCCCATCGCCGTCAGATATCGTCGATGCACCATCTCCCGATGCAGAACATAGAGCCCACTTCCGATAATAAGAATTGAGCCGACGATTGTGTAACGATCCGGCAGCTCGCCAAAGATCAAATAAGCGACGAGGATAGTCCATAGCAGCATCGTATATCGGAAGGGCGAGACCACCGAGACGGTCACCGCCCCGCTGAACGCCAGAACGTTCATGTAGATGCCTAATCCGTAGCAGGTGCCGGCGCAAACGAGCAGCGCGACCTGTGGCAAGCTGGGAGAAATCCAGCCGTCGCCGAAAGACAAAAACAGACCGCAAAAAGTGACTGCAATCGCCGCAACGAGGGTTATTGCCAGCGTCGAGGCGCCTTTTTCGATGTTCCGCGTAATCAGGTCACGCGCGGCTGAGCTGAACGCCGCAAGAACGGCCAGCAACGTCCAGTTGTCAAAGCTGCCGGGATCCGGTTTGATGATGAATATTACGCCGATCATTCCGAAGATAATCGCACCCCAACGGTGCCAACCGATCCGCTCGTGATAGATCATGATTGCGACAAGAGTAATGATAATTGGTGAGGAAAGGACGATCACGGCCGTATCGGCAATCCGCGTGTGCCTGATCGCCAGAATGTAGAAGATTGTCCCAGACACTTCGAAGAAGCTGCGGCCGAGCACTTTCGGACTTTTTGCAATGTTGAGCGATGGCAATTGACGCAGCGCCGCCATTACGCCGACGAAAAGGATGCTCGTCGCCACCCCCCTGATCAGCAGAACTTCGCCCAGAGGAAGCGACAGCGCACATAGTTTGGTCAATGAATCGGAGATGCTGAATCCCATCCCCCCGACGAGAAGGCAGGTAATGCCGCGCCGATTATCAGATGAGAATTGCATTCCGACATTTACCGCTCACACCGGATCGACCCGATCAGTCGTTCAGCGAAGCCATGCTGCCAAAGCGAGACCGGTGCCGTAGGTGGCCTGACGGATTCTTTGTACCAACTGGAGTGAGAGATTATTACATCGGTGCTCGATGTTCTAGGGTGTGTTCTAGGGGGTCTGGCACTGGGCCGAACGCCCGCGGCGCAGGCGGCCGGTACGCGCCGAACCGCAATAAGCCGCGCTGCTCATGCCAACTGAATGAGCCCAACTCAGTCAGCTCACCGGCGCTGGCGGGGAAGGAAAGACGATGCGTGAAAGGGTCAGGTCTTGTTGATGCGATGGATCATGCTGGCGGCATTGAGAAAATTGCTTGCCTCGTAGATCGGTTGCTCGACATCGAGCGCAATCTCGATGCCTTTTTCGATATTGCCGGCATCGGCACAGGCTTCAGCTGCCTTGGCAATGCTGGTGGCTTGCTCAAGACGTGCCCGCATCTCGGCAAGATGCATTTTGAGCGTGGCTTCGATCATCTTTGCATCCATGGCGTCGTCCTTTCGCCACCACACATGCTCTGTTGCGCACTGAAGTCGAGTGGAAAACGAGCAATCTTATGGCCCTTTTGCGCCCCGCCGGATCATCTTCGGATCGGGGGGACAAAGGCCCATCACGGCCGATGTTTCTGCAGGGCCTTTAGGATCCGGACCGGATCGGCCCCCATTGCCCGTGTAATGCCTAGAAATTCAATGACATCAAGCCGGCGTTCGCCGCCTTCATATTTGGCGACGAAGGATTGGGGCTTTTTCAGCCGTTTAGCGAGGTCATGCTGGGTCAGATCCGCCGCCTTGCGGGCCTTGATCATCAGCTCGCAAAAGGCAGCCAGGTCGGAAGAATGGACGGATTTTCTGATACCGCGTGCTCGTGAGGCCATGCACGCGGGAAAATGATCCGATGATCGGATTATCCCAAAATAGGATGTTATTAACTCTCATCTGCTTCCCTGGGCGGGAAGGCGGCATTTGCGCTGGACTTGCCGATACAGGCAAGCGAACTGGCGTTCATGGAGATCAAATTGGACGTCCCGATCACGCTCCCCGTCGAAGCCGCCGCCCGTGCGATGGTGTCAACGCATTCGACCGAATCGAGCCTGCGGGAAAAGATCATCGAACATCTGTTTATTGGCGGTCTTCTGCGCTGCCTGTGGCGCAAGGGCGTCCGCGACATCGAAATCCTCCGATCGGAGGTCGATCGCAGCGGGTACGATCTCGTTCTGGAAGCGAACGGAGTCATGCGGCACATCCAGTTCAAGGCAAGCCACCGGCTGGCCAAGACCGCGGAGATGGACATCCAGGTCAAATTGCAGCGCAAGCCTTGCGCCTGCGTCATCTGGATCCGGTTCGATGCAAACCGCATGGAGCTTGGGCCGTACCTGTGGTTTGGCGCGGCGCCCCACCAAGGCATGCCAGCGTTAGGAGACAAAATCTCGCGCCACTCGAAAGCCGACAGCAGTGGGTATAAGGCCGAGCGCCCCAATCATCGGGTGATCAAGAAGGGGCGCTTCGAAGAGCTCGCTACCATCGACGAGGTTGCCGAGCGTCTGTTTGGCGTAGTCACGCGAGCGGATCCCTAGCATTTTCCGATTGAGCATTAAGTCGCCTTTTTTCAGCGCGCATGCGCTGGTGTCGTCTCAGTTCAGCTCTGAGCTCACGACGCTCCGCAAGTAGTGCGGTGAGCCGGTCATAGGACGGCTTAAACCAATCAGGAATTTTGCCTTCAGGGGTGAGTAACCACGCAAGTTGGTCGTTCTCGGATCGATCAGGCAGGGATGCGAGTTCATCTGCCAAGGGAAGGATATTGTACAGGGCTTTTTGATCGCCATTGATGGCAAGCTGCCAGTACTTGACCAGTACAGCTTCGGCGATCGTCATCCAGCGTGTACTGTCACCCACTCGTACCTTGATCTTCTTGCAGGCAATCTGTTTGAAAGCATCGAGAAGATTGCCTCGTCCTTCCGGCTTACCGTTAGGGTTTCCGCTTTGACCCGGCTGA
>Ga0315281_10011703_pt1 | contig 12009 bp, 10 predicted proteins | sample YL17G07_0_MG_FD_204540 | JGI IMG/M metagenome (GOLD analysis project Ga0315281, IMG submission 204540) | Sediment microbial communities from Yellowstone Lake, YNP, Wyoming, USA - YL17G07_0 | ecosystem: Environmental > Aquatic > Freshwater > Lake > Sediment | place: USA: Wyoming | collected... | reverse complement strand
CAGTGCATCCAGCGCCATCGCCACCGCCAGGTAAGTCTTGCCGGTGCCCGAGGGGCCGATGCCAAAAACCATGTCGTGCGTTTCGATGGCATCCACGTAGCGGCGCTGGTTCAGGCTCTTGGGTGAAACCGTCTTCTTGCCAAACGTGCGCGGGCGTCCCGCCTTGGCCAGACCCTTCAGCGTGGCGTCCGGGTCCTCGGCCAGGATGCGCAAGAAGGCCTGCACTTCGGCATTCTCGAAACGTGTGCCACGTTCCACCAGCTCCGTGTAATCTTCCACCACGCGCTGGGCCCGCCGGACGCTCTCCTCTGTACCTTCCATTTCCAGAGTCTCATCGGCGAGATGCGTGGAGACCTGGAGTGATTTCTCCAGCAGCTTCAGGTTCTCATCGAACGTGCCGAAAAGCTCCTTGACCCCTTTACCAACCTTGACACTCGTCTTCATGATTTCGAGATACCTCGGCCAACCTCCAGCTTAAAACACACGACAGCCGCAACAAGTGAGACACTGCGCGAGAAGGGCTCTGGTGGAAGAAATAGGCCCGATCATCAAGCCTCTTTCACGGTAGCGAAACAGGGGACGAAAGTCAAGGCGGCCGCAGCGCCCGAGCAAACGGTAGCGCAGGAGAGCCGCGGGGAGGTGTCTCATGATTCCGCGCCGTTTCGAGCCGTGTCCCCAATTTAAGGCTCCCGCCCAATCAACCTGAGCTTTTCGGCGGACACCGCGCCACAAATGCTCCGCGGCACAACTTTCCAATTCTCATCGCTGGCCGCATGCTGTATCATCGCAAGCCTTTGGCCCCCGGCCGTGACGGCTGGGGCCTGAGGTCGCAGGTCAGCCGGCCGTGGCCGAACGAGGGTTTCGCCGTGCCGACCGGTAGCAGTCGTAATTCATCATGGTAGAGACACTACCCGCCACACAACCTCCCGAACACGGACTCCGCCGCGACGTCACCGTGTGGGGCTCGTTCATGTGGGGTTATGCCGACGTCGGCGCAGACGTCTATATGGCGCTGGGCCTGGTGATTGCCGCCGCCCAGGGCGCTGCCGGCGCAGCCTTTGCTGCCGCCGGTCTGGTTTACATCATGGTCGGGCTGACCTATACCGAGCTCGCCTCAGCTTACCCTGTGGCCGGAGGCGGCCAGTACTACGCGCTGCGCGGTCTAGGCGACTTCTGGGGGTATGTTGCCGGAGTGGCGCTGCTCCTCGACTACACGATTGACATCGCGCTCTTTGCTGTAGCCTCCGTCGGCTACCTCAACTTCTTCTTTCCCTTTGTCTTTCATCACGGATTTCCCAGCCCTGTCTGGAACCTTGGCATCGTTTCCCTGTATAAACCCTACAACGTCATCGAAGCCGTCGTTCTGATTGGCCTGCTGGTTTGGCTGAACATTCTGGGCATCCGCGAGTCCTCGCTTTTTAACGAAATCCTGGGTGCAATCGATATCGTCACCGAAACTACGATCGTTGTCTTCGGCTTCGCCGTGGCCTGGCGGCCAGAACTACTGGCCAGGCAGTGGCACGAAGCTCTCCATAATGTCTCGGCGGGGCAATTCGCTTACGGGTTCTCGCTGGCCATTATCTCCTTCGTCGGCCTGGAATCCATCTCCCAGGCGGCGCAAGAGACACGCCGCCCGGCAACGATTATTCCCCGAACTTCCCTCACTCTGATTTTCACCGTTTTCATCTTTGCCGTTGGGTTTTCCAACCTCGCTCTGGGCGTTCTTCCGTGGAAGGAGTTTGAAATCCACATGGATGACCCCGTCGCGCTCCTGGCGCACAACATCCCGATTCTGGGATTCATCGCGGGGCCCTTCGCGGCCTTCCTGGGCATGACGATTCTGGCCATCTCGGCCAATTCCGGCGTCATGAGCGCCTCGCGCTTGACCTTTTGCATGTCCCAACTCGGGCTCATCAGCCGGTGGTTCAATGCCGTCCACCCGAAGTACCACACGCCGGTGCGCACGATTGTTTTCTTTTCCGCCGCCGCCGTCCTGGCCGTGTTGCTTTGCGGCCTAACGCCTCAGCTTTTAGGCACCTTGGGGAACCTGTACGCGTTCGGAGCCACCCTGGGCTACATCCTGGTTTTCATCTCGCTCATCCGTCTTCGTTTTCTTGATCCCTACACACCGCGGCCCTATAAGGTGCCTATGAACGTTTCCTGGAAGAAAGGTGAGCGGGTTTTCCAAATCCCGCTGCTGGGTCTCCTGGGGCTGATGGGCGTGAGCACGATTTTCTTTACCGTCATCGCCACGCATGAGATTGGCCGCATTGCGGGTCCCGCCTGGGTGCTGATCTGCCTGGTTTATTACTACATCTACCGGAAGCGTAGCGGCATGCCCGTGCTCCGCAGCCTCCCGCGGGATTGGGAAAAGCTCCAGATGGCAGTGTTGACTTCCGCCGAGGAATTCGACCTCCTGGAGCAATATAAGGTTGCCCTGGCGGAGCGAGACCGCAGCACCCTTCGCGCGGATCGCCTGGGGCGCGGCACCGCCGGCACCTGATGCGGTTTGCGGGTGGTTCCCTGCCACCTGCTATAATCAGCACCGTAGTTGCGCATTTGCGGTAAAGGAGGGCTTTGCCCTTCCGCCGGCGCGCTAGCGGCGCTCGGGCCAGGATTCCTTGAGGAGCGCGGGAGCCCAGAGGGTTCTCCTGCCAAGAAACGTATTGGGAGACACCTTTGTATCTACAGGTTCAGCGCGAGATTCTTGCTAGGTTTGTCGAGACCGTCCGGGACGTTTTCGGCTTGGAAATCGACCAGCCCGTGCCGGATACTCCTCCGACCCTGGAAATGGGTGACCTCTCGATCGCTGCCTGCTTCGAACTGGCCAAGCAGCTTCGCCAGCCGCCCCGCCAGATCGCCGAACAGCTTGCTGCGCGCCTGGTGCCGCTCCCGGCCGTCGAACGGGTCAGCGTCGCCGGCGCAGGGTACATCAACTTCTACCTCGAGCGCGCCAAGCTGGCCGAGGGGCTTTCGCGGCTCCGTACCGCTCCACCTGAACCCACAGTGTCGGACAGGGGCAAGATTCTTGTAGAACACACCAGCATCAACCCTAACAAGGCCGCGCATATCGGGCACTTGCGCAACGCCGTTCTGGGCGACACCTTTGTTCGTCTGCTGCGCTTCCGAGGGCATCCGGTTGAAATCCAGAACTACATTGACAATACTGGCGTCCAGGTGGCGGACGTGGTAGTGGGTTTCGTCCATCTGGAGAAAAAGACGCTTGCGGACGTCCGCAAGCTCATCCACGACCCCGCCATCCGTTTCGATTATTACTGCTGGGACTTGTACGCGCGGGTCTTCCAATACTACGCGGAAAGCGACGACGCGCTGGCGCTCCGCGCTGAGGCGCTCAAGGCCATCGAGGAAGGTCACGGGGAGATGGCAGCGATGGCCGACCTGATCTCGACCGCCATCGTGCGGAAGCATTTGGACACGATGGAACGCATCAACGTCCGCTACGACTTGCTGGTCGAGGAGAGTGAAATCCTGCGGCTCGATTTTTGGAAGTACGCCTTCCAGGTACTCAAGCAGACCGACGCCGTCCGCTACGAAAAGTCTGGGAAGAACGCCGGCTGCTGGGTTATGAGCCTGGCGGAAGGGACCAACGGCGAGACCACCGACGAGGAGTCAGACGGCGAAGACGTCAAGATCATTGTGCGCTCGAACGGCACCGTAACGTACGTGGGCAAGGACATCGCCTACCACTTGTGGAAGTTCGCCCTGCTCGGTAAAGATTTCGGATATCAGCTATTTCACCGTTACCCGGACGGTCACGCGGTCTGGCGGACCGCACCGGACACCGTAGCCGATGCCCCCGCTTTCGGACATGGCGCGGTTGCCTATTCGGTGATCGACACGCGTCAGTCCTATCTTCAGAACATCGTCGCCGCGGCGTTTCGGGCCTTAGGTTTTCATGAGCAAGCCGCGAACCTGCACCACTTTGCCTACGAAGTCGTAGGTCTTTCGCCTCGCTGCGCGGAAGAGATGGGGTTGGCGCTCGCCGACGAGGACCGCCAGCGCAGTTACATTGAGGTCTCGGGACGAAAAGGTTTGGGTATCAAGGCCGATGATTTGATCGAAGCGCTGGTCGAGAAGGCCACCCAGGAAGTCCAGGCGCGGCAGATGACCGAGGATCCCGCCGCGCAGGCAGCTTACGCGCGCATGATTGCGGTGGGCGCTCTGCGCTACTTCCTGCTCAAGTTCTCCCGCCGCATCATCATCGCCTTCGATTTCAAGGAAGCGCTGGCCTTCGAGGGCGAGACGGGACCTTACTTGCAGTACAGCGTGGTGCGCGCCCGAAACATCTTCCGCAAGTTCTGTGAGTCTCACTCGGAGTTCGATCCGCGCCGGTTGAGCGCGCTGATTTCCGAAGAGCAACTCCAGGCATTTCTATCCGGGAAAGACGGCGACGCATTTTGGGAATTGACCCTGCTGGCAGCGCAATTGGAGATGGTCACTGACCAGGCGATTTCCAGCGCCGAACCGGCCCTCGTGGCGAAATATGCCTTCCGCCTTGCCCAGGCTTTCAACAACTTCTATCACCGCTACCACATCCTCAGCGAACCGGATCCCGACCGCCAACACTTCCTCCTATACCTTGTCCACCTGGTGAATGAATCCCTGAGCCGGGCCTTGGACCTGCTGGGCATCGACATCCCGGAGCGGATGTAAGCAGGCCCCACGCAGGGAACACTCTGCTCCGGGGTTCGGGTGTACCGACCCCGGCGTTCATTTCAGGCGCGTGCCCGTGGTGGTTATGACGAGCTTGCCGTGTTTCACGCCGCGGAGGCTCAGGATGTGGTCGGCCAATTCCTGGACTTCTGTCCCACGGCCTTTGACAATGATGACTTCCAGGCAGTTTCGCGCGTCGAGATGGACGTGCGTCATGGCCAAAACCTTCCCGTAGTAGTGGTGCTGGGCTTCAATCAACCGCTCGGAGAGGTTCGGGCGGTGGTGGTCGTAGACGACCGTCAGGGTCGCGACCACGACCTTGTTCTGGGTCACGTCGCTAGCGATCGCCAGCCCGCGGACCAGATCGCGAATGGCCTCGGAACGGCTCCCGTAGCCTTTCTTGGCAATAGTCTGGTCAAACCTGGCCAGCAGTTCTGAATCCAGCGAAATTCCCGTTCGCACGAGTGATCCCATAGTCGGTGCCTCACGGCCTGATGGCCTGATCTGTTTGGGCAGGGAGCACTGGCGGGGCGACCGCCAGGAATCCCACCTTCTCCCCCCTGCTACTTCACAATCTGGCTTTTACGCCGGTGGGCGCCCATCTATGTTACCAGCGAAAGGCCCCGGCGCGTCAACCCGGCGGTGAATTATGCTCCCGCGGGCAAGTTGACGCCCCCACACAAAAAGCTTGACACTTCTCCCTAGGTTACGTAGTATTACGAATTTGTAGATCGTGTTACTGCGTTTTCCAGGGAGGAATATTGATGAGAAAGGTCTTGTTCTGGGTGCTGCTGATGGGATGGGGCGGTGCGCTGCGCGCGGCAGACCTGTCCTTGCAGATTGTCGATCTTCAGGGCGCGGCAATTGGGGGCGCAACGGTGGAGGTGCGCGACCTTTCCGTGAGCAGAGCCGGAGAGACTGTGACCACGGACGCTGAGGGCCGGGCCCGTATTTCTGCCGTGTTGCCCCTGGAGATTCGCGTGTCGGCAACAGGTTTTGATCCCTTGGTGGAACGGATTGAGACGGGCAAAGCTGGGAATTTCACTCTGCGGCTGCGGCCCGCCACCCTGCATACCAGCGTGGACGTTGTGGTTCGGGATGTCCCGGGCACGGGGCCGAGCGTCAGCAGCGCCGTCGAAATTGACAAGAGCGGCGCGCGCACCGTCTATGACGCCGTGGATAAGCTGGTGCCTGCTGCCTACGTGACGCGGCGCGGCGTGATGGGTTTGGGCCTGGGCATAGGGAACGGAGTCCTGCTTCGGGGTATCGGCGGCTCACCCACTACCGGCCTGCTTGTCGTCGTGGACGGACGGCCTGATTTCATGGGCTTGATGGGCCATCCCATTCCGGACTTCTACACCCTTTCTGACGTAGAAATGGTCAGCGTGACGGAAGGCCCTGCCTCCGTCCTTTATGGCAACGGGGCAATGGGCGGCGTCATTGAGATTAAACCGGTCCGTCCCCGTGAGGGGGTGCACACGGAACTGACCACCAGTCTCGGCTCTTACTACACCGGGCAGCACCGGCTCAATCACGGCGCCCGGATGGGACGGGGCTTCTACAATCTTACGGCTGGCGTCGAGCACACCAACGGCGAACGCGAGAATGCATCCTTCCGCAACCAGTATGGGACGCTCGCCTTCGGCTACGACTTTTCGGAAGTGTGGAAAGCTTCCGTTCAAAGCCGTTACGGACACTTCAACGTGGAAGACCCCGGCACGGTATGGGCGCCCGCGGCGGGTCAATGGTCGCGCGTGGGCCGGGGCGGCATCAGCGTGAGTCTCAACAACTCTACCGGCCGCACCTGGGGTGATTGGCAGTTTTTCTCCAGTCACGGGCATCACATGATCTATGACGGCTTCCGGTCGGTGGACAGCGCGACAGGCTTCCGCCTTCACCAGAACTTTGTGGTCGCTTCCAGACTCACCGTTGATGGCGGGGCGGAGGCGGCCCGCTACGGCGGCCGCGCCAACAACATCAAAACGGCTTACGACTACGGCGAATTCCATCTGAACGAAGGGGCGGGATTTGCGCGGGCGAACTATTCTGCAACAAGGAACCTTCTGCTCAATGCCGGCGTCCGTTATGATTACAACTCGCTGGCCGGGGGGATCACGGTGCCGGAATTCGGCGCCACCTATCGGTTGGGGCGGATCTATTCTTTTTCGGCTTCGGCCGCCCGAGGATTTCGTAACCCGACCATCCGCGAACTTTATCTGTTTCCGGTGTCGACGCCTACGCTGAAGCCGGAGCGGTTGTGGAATTATCAAGGGACGTTCCAGGTCCGCCCCGTCCGAACGCTTACGGCGTCGGTCACCGGTTATTATGCCGACTTGACAAACATGATTGTGAGCAACGGTCATTATCCCAACCCGAAGTATGACAATATCGGGCACGCGCTCAACCGGGGCTTGGAAGCAAATGCCCGCTGGCAGCCTGTCCGTCGGGTGAGTTTCAACTCGGGCTATGCGTACCTCCGTTCCACCAATCTGGCGCCTTATGCTCCTCGGCATAAGGCGAACTACTCGTTGGACGTGGATGCCGGTCGCCTGTTCTTTTCCCTCGGAGGTGTGACCGTGGGCCGCACCTGGGGGAACACCGCCCATACGCAGACGATCAGCGGTTACACGGTGATGACTCTCAAATGCACGGCGCCCTTGGGAAAACACACGAGCGCCTTTGTCACGCTCGACAATCTCCTCGACCGCCGGTACCAGGTGCTCTACGGCTATACCATGCCGGGCACCAACGCTGCGGGCGGGTTAACCCTGAGGTTCTAATGAAGCCCCTGAATGCTCGGACCTTGCGTGGTATGATCGCGAGCGCCGCGATGGCGGCGCTCGCGATCATCCTCCCTATCGCCTTTCACGCCGTCGGCCTAGGGGCCAAGTTCATGCCGATGGTGCTGGTCCTCATGCTCAACGGATTCCTTTCGCCGTGGCCGTGGGCCATGCTGGCCGGCGCGGTGGTTCCGATTGCCAGTTCCCTGCTTACGGGCATGCCTCCTTTCTACCCGCCAGTCTGCCTGACGATGTCAGTGGAGATGATGTTGACGGCCGGACTGGCGGCGCTTCTCTACCGTTTGAGCAGGCCACGGATCTGGCCAGCACTCATCCTGACCATTCTGTTTAACCGCGCCACCTCACTGGCCTTGACTTACTTTTTGGCCGACAAGTTTGGCTTACCGCCGCGTATCGTTTCGCTGGCGTATTTCGCCCAGGGTCTACCCGGGATCGCTCTACAATTGACGGTGATTCCTCTGGTCGTCTCGACCTTGGCACGGCGGAAAGGAATCCTTCTGTTCCATGACTATGAATCCGAAAAGGCAATACTTCCATGACCTGGCGTTGCAGTGGGACAGCTTTCTCACTGTTGCGGACGCTCCGGCCAGAATTCGGAGATATCTGGAGCGTTCCGCGCGCCGCGGTGCCCGACGGATTCTGGATGTAGGGTGCGGCACGGGAATTCTCCTGCCGTATCTTCTGGAGATGTATCCGCAGGCGGCCCCTGTGGTGGAGTTCGATTTTGCGGAGGGCATGCTGGCGGAAAACGCCCGCAAATTCCCCGACCAGCGCATTCTGCGGGTTTGCGCCGACGCGCAGGACCTGCCTTTTGTGGGGCTGTCTTTTGACCTCATTTTGTGCTTCAGCGTCCTTCCGCACCTGGGTGACACCGCCCCGGCCGTCGAGAAACTCTATCAGGCGCTTCGACCCCAGGGAGTCTTGACCGTGGGCCACATGTCGGCGAGTAAAGAACTGAACGAATTCCATCGTTCCCTCGATGCTCCCGTCATGCGTGATAAACTGCTTTCTGCCGGCGAGCTGGGAGAGATCCTGCGTCGGCTGGGTGCTGCCGTGGTCTGTATGGAAGAGGAGACAGACTGGTACTTTGTGCGCGCCGAAAAAGGGAGCGCATGAAAGTGCTGCGCATCGTCGGCGCCGTCGCCATGCTGGCGGCGGTCGCGGGGATTGCCGGCCTGCATAGCCTCCGCGGGCTCGCCCTAGGTTTGCTGGCGGGGTTGACCTGTTATCTGGCACTGGCCAGGAGCATGGCCCGAGCCCTGCGCGCCGCCCTGCCGGTGCTGGTATTTGCCCTCTCGCTTACCGCCGTACAGATCATCTTCAGGATGCCGGTTACCAACCTGGCGGTCAAGACCGTGGCGTCTTTCTTCTTCATCACCTCTGCCTTTCGTATCTACCCCTGGGCGAATTTGCTGGCTGGGGTTTCCCCGCTCTCTCCTTTGTTCACGCTAACGTGTTACTTGCTCTTCGTCCGTCATTTTTCCCTCATCTTCACCAGTGAGGCTGTCCGGTTGTTACAGGCGCGCAGTTTGTGCATTACCAAACCTTACGGCCGGGGCTCGTTCCGGTCGCTGGTGGCCGCGCTGGTGGCTCTTTTCGAAAGGTCTTTGGTGCGCGCCGAGCGTTTCTATGCCGCCCAGTCATTGCGAGGGCTGGCAGAATGAAATCAGTCCTGGAGGTCGAGAGCCTGACTTTTGCTTATGATTCCGCCCATCCCGTCTTGGAGGGCATCACGTTCTCGGTCCTCGAAGGCGAATGCGTAGGCATTGTCGGCGCCAATGGCGCGGGTAAGAGCACTCTGCTCTGGTGCCTCCTCGGGCTGCTGAAGGCAGCTGGCGCCGTGCGTTTCTTCGGGGAGAAGCTCCACCGGCGCCATCTGGCGCGAATTGGCGTGGTATTTCAGAACCCCGAGGACCAGTTGTTCATGCCGCGATTGATCGACGACATCACCCTTCCTCTGGTGAACCGCGGAATGTCCAGAGCGCTCGCTGCGGAAAGGGCTATGGCGGCCCTCGCGGGCGCCGGTTTGGAAGACATGACCCACCGGCCCGCGAACCAGCTGAGTTTGGGCGAACGGAAGCGCGCCGCCATCGCTGCTGCCCTGGCCGGCTCACCCGATCTGCTGTTACTGGACGAACCCACGGCCGAACTGGATGGCCGGGCGGTGAGGCAACTTGCTGATGTGCTTAAGGGATTGACAGTGGCCCGGCTCATCGTCAGTCACGACTTGAGCTTTCTCCATGGCCTAGCTGAGCGCATCTTTGTGTTGGCGGGTGGACGGATCGTGGCCCAGGGGCCTACGAATCAGATCCTTTCGGATCGAGGCTTGCTGGAACGAGCGGCCCTGGTGTAGCTCTGCGCTGGTTATTGGTCCCGCTATCCAAGAAAGATCTTGCGGACGGCAGCTTCCTGATTGATCGAAACCAGGGCGACCACAGTGTCGCCGCTTTCCAAAACCACGGAGTCAAAGCGGGTAACGGCCTCTCCGCGCCTCAAGATACCTACCATGCTGCATTTCGGGGGCAGCTTGATCTGCCGGGCCTGTCTTCCAGTCACGGGAGAAGCCTGCGTGAGGTGGTACTCCATGATGCCGACGCCGCAGGAGCCTAGGCTGGCCAAAGTGCGAGCGGGGCTCGTAGGCAGTTCACTCTCGATGACGTTGGTGATGATGGCAGTGGAGCTGACCGTCGTGTCCACCCCCAAGCGGCGCATGACCGCTTCGTTCTTGGGGTTCTTGACGCGCGCGATGGCCTTGGGAATCCCGAAATCATACTTCGCTACCTGGCAGGCAATCAGATTGTCCTGGTCATGATCGGTGACGGCGCACAAGACGTTGGCGCGGCTCGCGCCGGCTCGTTCCAGCACGGCGATCGTTGAGCCGTCTCCCAGCACCACGGGGCATTCAATCTGTTGCGACACCAGCTCATACGTGTCGGGATTTTGCTCGATAATCGCCACTTCGTGTCCGTTCTTCAGCAGGGCTCGCGCAAGGTAAAACCCCACCAACCCGCCACCCACCACAATGACATAGAAGGATCCGTCCTGCGCCTCCAGAGGACGCTGGGGCACTCGCGCGCTAGCCTGCCCCGAGGGACGCCAGGCCTCGAGCGCAGTGCCGGATACTCCGGCCTTACCCTCCAGCCGGGCGGCCAGCAACTCCGCCCCGGCGACAGCGATCGCCAGGGTCTCAATCCCCGCCTCATGAAAGCTGGCCTCGCGTTGCGGGTCATACACGATCGCGATCACCTTGGGCACGTTAAACACTACCTGCGCGATCTGGGCGATCATCAAGTTGGTGTTCTCATCGCGTGTCAGGGCCAGGATGACGTCGGCAGACTCGGCGCCCGCCTCGCGCAGCAAGTCCTCGTCAATGGCGTTGCCAATGAAGACGCGGACGCCCTTGGGGACGTCTGGGCCCTCCAAGACGCCGCTTTCCTTGTCGATGACGATTACCTCGTGGGCCTGGGTGTCGATTTTCTTGACAAATTGGGAACCGGCTCGCCCATACCCGATGACAATGATCTTCATAGAGCCTTCTCAGTTCTGCCTTTCCGGAAAGCGCCTAGGCTGTCTCCCAGCTCGCCGGGTCGCCCGTAGAGACCACCCGTACGCCGGGTTCCGACTCGGAATCATATCCGCTCTATCGGCTGGTGGCAAATGCCTGCCGATGAGGACATGCGCAGACACGTCATTGCTTGAACGGAGATTCTCCCGGTTGGTGCGCATTCAGGCGGCAAGACTAGCAGGGTGCTTGTCCACAATCACTTCAAAGTTGGCATTGCGAAGCAAGGTTTCCGTGGTCCGACCGAGTGGGTCGGCAAAATGACTCCGCGCCGGATTCATCCCAATCACCACCAGGTCCACATCCAAGTCGCGGGCCGTCCGCAGAATGCCCCGCCCCGCTTGCCGGTCGCGTTCCACCCGGGGAATGGCTTCCAGGTTGTGCAACCTCACAATCTCCGCGCTGCGCTGCATGGCACGCGCCGCCTTCTGTTCCTCCTCGGGAAGCGGCGTGTTCAGAGAAAGCGTCAAGGGGATTTCCAGGACGTAGGTGAGGATGATCTGCGACCGTTGCTCTTGCCCCAGACGGCAGGCCAGCTCCACCGCGCGCTCATCGTGTTGGGCGCCGCGCGTAGGCACCAGAATTCTCTTAATTCCACTCACGCTGCGCCGGGCCCGGGCTACTTCCTGGGCGATGGGTGCCGGCACCCGGAACATCCAAAGCAGCAGCCCGCCGATGAGGAAAGCGAAGACTACCGCCAGGAAAACTCCCCAAGGGCTGAGCGCGAGCGCGCTATTCGCTGCCAGAGCCACGGGCACGCTTTCTCAACTCCCTTCTCGCCAACAGAAGCCGATAAATGCCGAACGCCAACATACCCACCCCGAGAATCGCCGCCACGGGCGGCGCCTGCTCCAGGAGATAGCGAGCGACGAGTGCGCCGCCCACCACGCATAGTAGAACACTATTCAGCAGTTGCACGCGGTCACGCCAGGACAGACTCGCTGGAATCATCAGGAGCGATTTCCCTTCCCG
>Ga0315281_10011702_pt1 | contig 12009 bp, 10 predicted proteins | sample YL17G07_0_MG_FD_204540 | JGI IMG/M metagenome (GOLD analysis project Ga0315281, IMG submission 204540) | Sediment microbial communities from Yellowstone Lake, YNP, Wyoming, USA - YL17G07_0 | ecosystem: Environmental > Aquatic > Freshwater > Lake > Sediment | place: USA: Wyoming | collected... | reverse complement strand
ACGACAAACAAAAGCCCCTCTAAGAGAAAAACATGTAAAGCAAAGACCCAGCTCCCAAGCGAGCCGGGGGGGGAAACATCAACAGACTGACGTCCTGATGTGTCACGCATCATTCTGAACGAGTACAAACAGCAAATGAGGAGGCCCTTCCCGCCACGACTCCGGTCCTAGCCATTCCTTAGACAGAACCCGCCCTCGCTCGGCCAGTAATACGTCGCGGCGCGGACTTTGGTCGGAAGTCCATTGCAGTTTTCCGGCTGAATGGGCAGAATGTTGCGACAATATCTGTTTAGGGTGACCATGGCTGGCGAGCGGATTTCCGTGATCATTCCGGTCTTCAATTCAATACTGGCCCTCCAGGTCTGCCTAGATTCCGTATTGGCCGCAATGAACGAGTACGGCAACGCCGAGTTGATTTTGGTGGACAACGGTTCCACCGACGGGTCATACGAAAAGATTCTTGCTGATTACGGGACGAGAGCGCAGATTCTCCAAGTCAAAGGTGTGCCGGTATCAGCGGTGCGGAATTTCGGGGTGCGTGCCGCGAAGGGCGACTATCTGAGCTTTATCGACTCCGATTGTATAGTTCCACGCGATTACTTCCATCAGGCAATTCGGGCATTCGAGTCGACCGACTCGTACGCCACCGGCTCAATGTGCGAGATCCCCTCCGCACCGGGGTGGATTGAGCAGACCTGGCATAGTCTGCACAAACGAGACGCTGACGGATATGTGGATTATCTGAATTCCGGCAATTTCATCATTCGAAGGGCGGCATTTGAAGGGGTGGGTGGATTCAATGAGCACCTGGTCACAGGAGAGGATGCGGAGCTTTGCCAGAGGCTGCGTGTAGCAGGATTCAAAGTTTATGAGTGCCAAGCAGTTCGGGCCGTCCACTTAGGCAACCCCAAGTCCCTGCGCGCCTTTTTCAAAAGAAATGCGTGGCATGCCCTGGGTATGTTCGGTACGTTCAACCTCACGACACTGGACAAACCTGTCCTGATGACTGTGGCTCATTTGTTCCTGACCTTGGCGGGCATCACCAATCTTTTTCTACGCATTTGGAGTTTGGAGATTCGTGTTCTGGTGTCCCTGGTGATGCTTCTTGTAGTCCCGGCAACTACGGTTCTCTATAGGAGCGCCAAGCGGAGAACTGTTTACCGCCCACTGCGCTGCCTGCTTCTTTACTACCTGTACTTCACTGCCAGAGTTCATGGATTGTTAAAAACAATAGGGCGACAGCTAAGGGTACGATCCATCCACTTGCCCAAGTCTGAATCCCTCTAGCTAAGCTCTGCGCGCCGCTCGCACGCATTTCGATTCTGCACGCAGCGATAGGCTTGCTCGAGATGACCGCCAATCACCTCCCAACTGTACTCCTTTTCGACCAGAATGCGGCCAGCAGCAGCAATGCGTCGACGTAATGCGGCGTCTTCCAGAGCTCGCAGAACCTCGCGGGCGAAATCCTGCGGAGCATCCGCCAGCAGAATATTCTCGCCGTGCTTCACGTGCAGTCCCTCGGCGCCCACAGCCGTACTTACCACGGTCTTGCCCATCGCCATAGCATCCAGAATTTTCAACTTGGTACCTCCGCCATCCACGATGGGGCAAATGAAGACTGCCGCCTTCCAGACCCAAGGGCGGATGTCTTCGGGAGTGGGGATGACGATGATGTCCGGATACTTGCGCAGCCACTCGACGAGGGAATCGGGGGGCTTCTGTCCGGCCAGATAGAGGCGGGCAGCGGGACACTCGCGCTTCAAGCGGGGCCAAACCTCACTGACGAAGAACCTGATCGCAGAGACGTTTGGGTACCAGTCCATCGTGCCCGCGAAAATCAGGCTATGGGGTTCCTCGAGGTTGTCGCTCGCGGGCCGGAAATAATGCGTATCTGTGCCGTTCTCGACGACGTGGAAATGGGCCTTCGAGCTTCCTTGCTGAAGGGTCTGGGCATCGAGTTCGGAAACGGCGAGGTTGACGTCGAAGCGCGGGCACAGGGCACGTTCCATGCGCTCGACCTTGCGCGCCTGGTGCCAGAGGTAGGCTTTCTTGAGGGGGTTGGGTTCTTTCTCGGCTCGCCGGTAGGCCATGGCGGACTCGCAGTTGTGGTGGTTCAGGGCCTTCCGAAAACCCTCGGCGGCCGGAGCAAACATACCGAGATCGATGGAATCAAAATGGACCAAAGCCGGGCGCAGTCGGTCGAGGGTCTGCTTCCAGCGCGCGGCGAGTCCCGGGGACCAGAGAGAGCGGCAACCATAGGGCTCGGGATAAATGGGGCTCCAGGCCAGCCGGGCCCACCAGAGCGGGCTTCGCCATCGAATGGGCAACTCCCAGAACTCCACGGTTTCGCAGTGCTTTCTCAATTCGGGCTGGTATTCAGCCAGCCGCGCGGGGTCGTGGCCCTCAAGATTGAAGGCCACGAGGGAAACCTTCCACGACTTTGAGGCCTGGCGAAGGAGATTGAAGCTGCGTTGAGGGGCGCCACCGCGGGGAGGATAGGGAACGAAATGGGAGAACCACATGAGTTTCATTTGATCCCACATAGTGAGCGGTAAAGTCCGGCCACTTCAGCCGCGTTCCGCTCGGCGGTGAACTTCTCCCGGACACGGGCCACCGCCGCGGCCGACAAGCGTTCTCTCCGTTCGGCATCGGTCAGGAGGTCAACACACGCCTGCGCCAAGGGCTCAGGCGTGCTGGAATCCGTGAGGATGCCCGTAACGCCATCGAGGATGACATCCGTGATCCCGCCCACGGCCCGCGCGACCACCGGAACACCCAAGTAAAGCACCTCCAGCAGCACCATCGGCAATCCTTCGTGATCGGAGCAGAGCACGAAGACGTCCAGGGCTCGGAGGACGTCGTAAATATCGTCCCGGTGCCCCAGGAACAAAACGACCTTCTCCAGGCCGGTGGCGCGGGCGATCTCGCGCAGCGGGTTCGCTTCGCTGCCATCACCGACGATGAGGAAGCGCGCCTCCGGCATGCGCGCGGAGATCAGTTTCGCTACGGCGAGGAACAGGTCCAAACGTTTGACCGGCTCGAGTCTGCCGGCGTATCCCACGGTCCGGCAACTGGCGGGGAGGCCGAGCCGCTCCTTGGCCTCGCGGGGACTCAGTCGTGAAGACACCCGACAGGTGTCGAGGCCGTTCGGAATCACGACCACCTTGCGCGGGTCGAGATGCTTGAGCAGATGCGCCCGGAGCTCCTCGCTGACACTGATAATGCGGTCCGTGGCGTGCCGAGCCACGAAGCGGTCGAGCGTCTGCACGAGTTTCTGCTTGTACTTTTTCAGGTCGTGCGGAGCTTCGGGGAGGCCGTGCTGAGTGCGTACCACCCAGGGGATCCTGCAAATCCGCGCCAGGAGGGCGGCCAGGAGATTCTCCTTGTAGCGATGAGAGTGCAAAATACGTATCGACCGGCCCTGAAGGTAACGCCTTGCTTCGCGGAAAATCTGGAGAAAAGACGTGTGGGCCTCCGGGATCACTTTGACCTCAAGGCCGCATGTCCGGACTTCCTCAGCGAGACGCCCCTCGTTCAAAAGGACGACGGTCAAAGTAAGATCCGGCCGGCGCGCCAAAGCCCTGAGCAGACTGGCAGCCTGAGACTCCGCTCCAGCCCACAGGTCACCGGAAGCCACGTGGCAGACTCTGATCGTGCTCTGAAGTCCCTGCTTCGCCTCTGCCATTAGAGGATCAAGCCTCGTGACGCAAGGTGGGATTCCAGGTGACAAATCTCTCCCCCGCAAGGTAGTGGAACCAAGCCTTCAAAGTGGCGGCGTTGGTCATCATGACAAAGGCCAGCACCCGAACAGGGGGAATCCGGGCCGAGCTACGAAAGGTCAGGCCTACCAGACCGAATCCATAAAGGGCCAGCTGCGCGATCACGCTCACCTTATAAAGGATGCCGGCATTCCACAGTGCCAGGTTGGAACCCAACAGGCAGACGGCTGCATACGGGACCAACCAGCGAATGAGTTTGTGGCTTAGAAGTTGCCACGAAAAGAGCCCGTATCGAAAAGGATTCAGCAACTCAAGGTGTGTGAAAAACACATCAAGTCCATGAACAATGGTGCGGACCTTGCGCGGATACTCCGATTTTCCTGACGCTGTGGGGGTATAGTATCCGACGCAGTCGGGATCAAGGACCGTACGCATCCCCTTGACAGCCGTGTGAAGGGGAACAAAGAAATCACTCGACTGGTCGCTGTGCCAGAGTTCACAGACTTCCCGCCGAGCAGCGAAAAAGGATCCGCTCACACTCACCAAAGAACCTATTTGGGATTCCATGCGCCGCATCCACGCGTCGAACCGCACGTAGGCAGACTCGGCTTGCCCGGCCTGATCTTCTCCGAGGATCCGGTCTTCACTGCTGACGCAACCTACCGACGGATCCGCAAAATTAGAAACCATCTGGCGGAGGGCCTGCGGCTGTAAGCGAATGGCAACGTCCGTGAAAATGAGTATTTCTCCTACCGACGCGTCCCGGGCCACCATTTGTCCATGGTGCTTTCCTCGCCTTTCCGGGATTTCCACGAGCTTCACACCTTGCGGCGCAAACCTTCGAACCATCTCCGCCGTGGCATCCTCTGATCCGTCAGACACGACAACGATCTCGCGCCTCTCCGCGGGGTATTCAAGGTCCAGGGTATTCCGAATCTTCTGAGAGATTCTGGCAGCTTCGTTGTTGGCCACAATAATCACGGAAACGCTGGGCAAAATCGCAGCGCGTCGATGGCGCCTCCCAAGGAACCAGGAAAAAGTAACGAGGAATATTGCGTACCCAAAGAATGCGTAAACAAGAAATGCGAGGCTCGACCAGAAAAGCCAAACCATGTCATCATCTCGAATTCAACAATCGCTCGTAAAGTTCCTCATATTGATGAACCATCGACTCCATAGAAAAGCGGCTCAACACCGTGTTTCGCGCGACCTGGCCGAGGGACTGGGCCCATTCCGGGTGTGCAAGGAGTTCACAGATTTTGTTCCCCAGGGCTTCGGCGTCGCGTGGCGGCACCAGAACGCCATTCCGACCGTTCTCAACCAGTTCCTCGGTTCCCCCACACCGGGTCGCAAGAACTGGCTTCCCGGCAGCCATGGCCTCCAGAATCACAAGCGGAAAGCCTTCACTGACTGAGGAAAGAACGAAAACATCGAGATCGCTGAGCACTGCCGGAACGTTTTCGCGAAATCCAAGAAAGAGAAAACGGTCTTTCAATCCGAGCTCCTCAACCAGTTTGAAGAGCGGTTTTCCCAACGTTCTGTCAATGTCCCCCACTGAAACGAAGCGCGTCTCTGGAAATTGACCGACGACCCGGCGAGCCGCGCGGATGAAAAACTCGTAGCCTTTGCTGACACGGATGTTAGCCACCATTCCGACCAATGTGGTTCCTTCCGAAAAGCCGAGTTCCTGGCGTAGCCGCCCCGTCCGCTGCTGGGAGAACCGGTCGATGTTGATCCCGTTGTAGATGCGAACGATCTTGTCGGACGGGAATCCTATCTCCCTGAGCATCTGCCCGACAAAGTCACAGACTACAACCACGGCAGCCGCCGAGTGCCGCACCGACCAAAGCTTGATCCGACCCTTGAGCCCTTTCGATTGCCGCAGCTCAACAGGGCCATGATAAGTCACAATCGTCTTGCGTCCCGTCAGCCGCCCCACCAGACAACTGTAGAAGTTCTGGTCCGGCAGATGCGAATGGATCAGGTCTACCTTTTCCCGCCTGACCAGACGCGCCATCCCAGCCGGCAGGCGCGGACCGTACCAAGCCTTGGATCGCACCAGGAAGGTTGGAATCCGACTCTCCTGGAGCTTGCCTGGCAGCCATGAGCCACCAGGTAGAAGCACCAGCGAGCGAAAGCGGCGGGTATCGAGTCCAGAGGCCAGGTTCAGGACCACTGTCTCGGCGCCACCCGGCCCGCCGGTTTCGATGGTGTGGAGGATCGTGTACATTCTCATCTCGTGCAGTACAAACTGGTTTTGCCCTCGCCGTCACCAGGCGGTCAGCTCGGAGTGACGTTATCAGTCGGGGGCTTGCTCTCCGCACCCCCGGAGACCGTATGAACCGTCCTGCCGGGGATCGAAGCCGGAGCCCGACCCCGGCTGAAGCCGTGCAGCGATTCACGCACGTAGTGTTTCAGTTCAAACCAACCCGGGCGCAGGTCGTCGAAACGAACAACATCCAGGCGCGAATTCCTCTCGAAGAAATTGAGGAACTTAAGACATGCCACCAGCCTCGACCCACTGTCCTCCGTTATCCCCGCAGGTCCCCGCGGGTGCCGGAAGCGAATGAGCAAATGATCCAGATCGCCTAGGAGCCAGCGGCTCATCACGCCAACCTTGTATTCCAACTGGGGAGGCATTTTCTCTCCCATCGCCAACCGGTGCAGCAAGAGCGGAAAGTCCATTCCCGCATCGATGGCGAGCTGTAAAGAGCCCCAGAACCGTCCGTTTACCTCCATCAGCTTCGGCTGGCCATCCCGGCGGTCAACCTTGAATTCCACCATGGCCACCCCCTGCCAGCCGACAGCCTGAAGAAGCGCCAGGGCTTTCTGCACCAAATCCTCATCCAGGCGGACACTCTCACAATAAACGCTTACTCCCCCCCAGGGAGGTTTTTCACGCAGGCGCCGATGGCCAAAGGCCGCCTTGAGTTCCCCATCCCAAACCAGGAGGAATACCCCCCGACCTTCCCCGACTATTCTCTCCTGCACCAAAGGGCCAGGGATCCGCACGCTGGACTCGTGGTACTTGGCGATCAACTCCTCGCGGCCGCCAGCATATTGGACAGACCCCGAAGCCCATTCCCTGTCCCGCAAGAACCGCGAAAATCTTGGCTTGATCACCGCCGGGTAGGTGATTTTCCGGGAGACATCCTCCAAGTTCTCATCTTCACTCGTCATAAAGGTTCGCGGGCAGGCGATGCCCACCCGTTCCGCCATTAGAAGCATGTGCCGCTTATCCTGGACCAGCCCTACTTGCTCCTCCTCGGGGAAGGGCCACCGTACTAGCCCACGGAGGGTTCTGTGCACCACTGCCGCTAACTGCATGGTGATATCCGTCATGGGCAGGAGCAAGTCGTATCGGCCGCCAGACATTTCTTGGTGGAGGTAGTCCTGGAACTTCTGGGGTTCGTCCCACGGGGAGGGATAACGGACTGTGCCCGCACAATATCGCGAACTCCCTGCCAGGCAGGCGGGCTGACTTTCCCCTACGACGACGGGTATGCCCGCGCGCCCGAGAGCGCGGACCACCGCCAAGGCCGCCCGATGGTTTCCATCCGTTACGAAGACCGCCATACCCGATTCGCTCTTTCAACGCCCACGTGCCAAGGTGAAACTGAGCATCGCAGGCGAAAAGTTGCCCTTGAGGCCCGTTACATTCCCCTCGTGCAGAAGAATCCGGGGAATCGCGTAGGGGTCCTGACCCGGGCGATGCCAACCTCGCTTCACCGTGAAAGCGCACTGGTAACCCGTCTTTTCGACCCAGCTCCGAACTCGTTCATCCCAGGTCCCATTGGGATAAGCAAAGGCCTGAATTCTCACGCCCAGCTTTTCTTCCAAGATCTGCTTTGCCCGGCACAACTCTTCCTTGACGAGCCCGTCCTCTTCGTAAGGCAGCAGCGGATGAGTGTGAGTGTGGGACCCGAAGTCGATCCCACCACCCTTCATCTCAAGCACCTGCTCCCAGCTCATCATTTGGTTGACCGCAAGGGTCTTGTCAGACACCTTCCAGCCAGGGAGGGCACGCAAAAGGAGTTGGTCACGCTGCTGTGACGGCATATGTTTGAGATACTCGATAACATTCTCGACTTGCGTAAAATCGCGCCCCCTGGCCGCTGATGCCAAAGAAGATATGATTTGTTCTCGACGCTGCGGATCTCGCCAGGCCTCCATCAAGCTCTCCACCCAAAAGGTCTGTTCACTGCCGATCAGTCCCGTGACCAGAAAGATCGTGGCAGGGACTCGGAACCTTCTCAGCAGGGGGTAGGCGGTCTCAAAGTTGTCTCGCCAACCGTCGTCGAAGGTCAGAAGGCACGAGGGGTTCGTCGCGTCGCTCCTTGGCGCCGGGCCATCCAGGAACTCATCCAGCGAGAGGATGGAGAACCTCGTTGTGAGGTGGTCCAGCATTCTCGCGAAAGTAGTTTCCTTCAAGAGGATCCCGCCCAATGAACGGGACTGTTGGAACTCTTCTTCCTTGAGCACGCGGTGAAATCCGAGGACACACACTTCCCTCTTGCGCAGCACGTTTCGCCGCCACCAGCCCCAGAAGTCCAGCAGGCCGGAATAATACAGCACAGCCGCGATCAGAAGGCGAAGGGCGCGCCGGAGCCTAGCGGTCATGGTGTGTGACCTCGTCGAGGATGGAAGCTAGTTGCGCCGCCAATCGGTCCCAGCGGAACTGGGAAACGAATTCGGGGGCGGGGCTAGGGAGGGGTTGCCTGCTGGAATGCAACTTCGCAAACTGGAGCAGGGCCCATTTGATGGCCGCGCGGTCTTCAGGAGGCATGACCCAGCCGGCCTGCGCTTGCTCGATGAGCTGCTGCAAGCCGCCCGGATAGGCTATGGCAAGAATAGGGCGGCCCACGCGGAGATATTCATAAATCTTGCTGGAGATGGCCAAGCGACAAAAATCATGATCGGCGAGGAAGACTAGCAGGCCGTCGCTGGCCTGCATCGCCTGCAGCGCCTCGGCGTGAGGAATGAAGGGGTGAAGCCGGGTGATCTCGCGCAATCCATTCATACTGGTGTAGCGCTGGATCACTTCGTCTGGGCTGCCAATGATATGGACCCGGACTCGCTCCCTGAATTCGGGGCATTCCTTAACCAGTTCGGCGAGGGCAGGGAAGAAGCTTCCGCTGTGATTGGGATAGACGTTCCCAAAGTGTGATAAGTGAAGATATCCGGGCTCAAACATTTCGTGACAAGGGCTGGAAATCTGTAAGAAGTCTTCTTCATCGAAGCCGTTCGGGACCAATGCCAGTTTGCTCTCGGGGATGTTGAAGCGCTGCCTCAGTTCCTGAGCATGCCCTTCGGTCATTACCACGACCATATCGGCGCGGCGCACCAGAAGACCCTGTAGCCATCGCTCGGACTTGCGGCGCACAGGACCTTGTGGGGGATACCAGGGGTCCATGAACTCCAGCACCCAGGGGACCCCGAAGAGGAGTTTCAGCAACAGTCCAATCACTGGGCCTGAGCGAGGAGGGTTCGTCGTGAAAACCGCATCGAAATGGTGGCGAAGATTCAGTTCAGCACCCTTAAGAAAGCCGAACGGCACCCATCCGACGCTGTAGTCCGGGAAGTAGAGGCACGACCGAACAAAGTTACCCAGGGACCGTAACAGGCGGTCGAACAGAGGCTGCCTCGCTTCGTTGTAACGGGATTTCAGTCCTCCCACGCTGCGGACGGCCGTGGCGGCGCCCCCCTCCCACCCGGTGACGCTCAGGTATGGTGTGCACTCGACCCGGACGTCGGGGGGGACCTTACCAGCCAGCTCAGGATCTTTGAAGTCACCTTGTTTTGTCTCGATGGTGAGGACGGTCGGGTGCCATCCTGCTTGAGACAAATAGCGCGCAAATGCAGCCACGCGGTACACTGCACTCGTTCGTCGGGGGGGGAAGTCGTAAGTAATTAGCAGGACCTTTTTCATCAGTTCGGTATTCGCGGTGTCCCTGCTTTTCGGTGAATTCAATCGTGAACTCGCACCTACTCGGCTCAGTCAAATGGCAACGGTCTATCGCGTACCTTCAAGGAGCGGCTCGATGGTCGCGCAGTACTTCTCAAACTCAGCCGACAAGCGGCACATGGACACACAAAGCCGCTGGCGGAGCAAGGGCAACTCAGAGAGCATTCTTGAGATCAGCTCGGTTATCTGTCCGGCGGAGGCTGCATCGGTTCGAAGGGCATAGGATTGCCAATCGATACTCAACGCGAAATCAAGGCACTTGGGCCGATACTCAAGGGTAAGAAAGGGAGTATTGGCCGCCGCGGCGAGTACTGCCGCATGTAGCTTGAATGCAACCAGCAGATCCAGACTCCTCGCCTTCTCAACAAACCTTTTAGGTGAAGAGAGAACAGGGGCCACGGAAGACTCGTTGAAGCCAGCTTGGCGCGCCACTCTTCGACAGGAATCCAAGTCTTCAGGACACACCGCCAGAAACTCAATGTTGTGGCCCCCGCGAGCGAGCTCGCGCGCGGCGACCGCTAGCTCCGCCTCAATGCGGCGCTCTTGACCCCAGACTCGCCCATAGGAATGCCCGCAATTGATGCCGATCCGTCGCCGACCGTCGGTCGGCTCCATTCGGCGTTGGCTATTCAACGGAACATGGAAAGCCACGGCCGGATCACCGGAAATGACTACATTCTCAGCCCCCGCTTCTTCCAGGAGGCCCTTGGAAATAGGACCGCGGACACCCACAACGGGAAGCGCCTCGAAGATCGACGCCCACTCCCGGCGGCGATCAGTCCAGCCAGACCTGTCGGCCATGAATTCCGGCGAAGTTACTCCTGAGCCAAAGACAGGGACCGGACGCTTTGTTCGAGCCCACAAATCTTTGTACGCTCGCAAGTAGCCGTCGTCGGAATTGATAAGTGTGCCACCTCCAAGGATCGCTACCTCACCGTCCAAGCGGGCAACCATTTGATACGCCAGTTTGTCAGCAAGGAGGCGGAGATGTCGTTGATAACGTATCTCCCGGCCAATCCAAGTGAGCAAGTACCGCGCGTTGTGGCTTGCCCGACCCACAAACTGTCGGGCATCCGTCTTGTAGGTGGCCATCCCATAGGTCGACCAATAGACTGATGGAAACCGCTTTCGGCACAGCCACCACATCGCCTCATCACCGAGGTTCGCGTGGCCGACATATCCTAGGTAGATTCCTGCTGCTTTGAACATGTCATCTTATCCGCCACTACTCTATGGTATCCCGAGCGAGCGCGTGCCAATCGTTTCCTAAATGTCTGCAAGCGCGTGCTTCCTCGACAATGTTCCACTCATTCCTGGCGCTCCCAAACGGATAGTCTCTATTCGGCCCGGGCGAAAGCTGCGCGCATGCGGCTCGCCAAGGAAAGTCCAATCTTCTGAAACATCAAGCGTTCTTCATCATTGAGAAGCCATACTGCGACGAGTACGAACAACAATAGGAACGAACAGTTCATCAGGGTTGAAGCCAACAGCGGCAAGTCCACCCATTGGCTGGCCAAGTAAATGGCCGTGGCTGAGCCCAGGACTATCGCGTTGCGGCCGTATTCGTAATGTACCTGATACACACGTTGAGCCGCACGATAGCAAAGCCCCAAGTTCAGCCCGTAAGAGAGCAGCGTCGCGATGGCAGCTCCCATGGCCAGGAAGCGTGAAATCAGGAGATAATTGAGCAGCAGGTTCGAAGCGATGACGATGAAAGAGATGCCCATGAGCTTGCGCGTGGCTTGCTGAACCAGAATCCCGCTGGTGACCACCGAACGAACGTTTTCCAGCACATAACACATCACGATGAGCGGGACGATGCGAGCGCCGGACCAATAACTTGGCGGAGAAATGACCCTGAGTAGATCTTTGGCCATCAACGCAATGCCGAGACCCACAAAGACGGAAGCCAACATAATGTAGATCTGGATCCTGGCATAGATCGTCTTGGCGTCCTCGTGTTTCGCCAGCTCAAACTGATGCCATTGCCAAAGCATCGCAAAGGGGCCTGTCACCAGCAGGGTCACGACCATCGCGAGCTTGTATCCCAGCGCGTACACGCCCACATCGGCGAGAGTTCCGAAATGACGGAGAAAGAAACGATCCGAGAAGGTCAGCACGTACATGTTAAGGCCCCAGGGGACCAGCGGAAGGCCGTAACTCAGCATAGCCTTGAGCTTCTGGGGCACAATTCTGCGGGGTATAGTGGACCCCGGATTTTGGACCAGGCAATAAGTTAAGATTCGGCGGAGTCGTTGAGACTAGGAGGATCGATGACGACGACGCGGAAACAGTACAGTCCAAAGTTCAAGGCACGGGTGGCGA
>Ga0315281_10011701_pt1 | contig 12009 bp, 6 predicted proteins | sample YL17G07_0_MG_FD_204540 | JGI IMG/M metagenome (GOLD analysis project Ga0315281, IMG submission 204540) | Sediment microbial communities from Yellowstone Lake, YNP, Wyoming, USA - YL17G07_0 | ecosystem: Environmental > Aquatic > Freshwater > Lake > Sediment | place: USA: Wyoming | collected... | reverse complement strand
GGCGAGCACGGCCGCGTCCTCCTTCTGCCGCTTCCGCAGCGACGCGCAGGCCGCATCAGCCGACGCAGCCGCCTTCGCCGCGGCAACCGCTTCCTGCTTCGCAGCGGCGAGCGCGGCGGTCAGTTCCTTGACCTCCGCCGCCGCCTGCTTCTTGTCGACGGGCTGGCCGCAGCGGCTGCACGTCGCCTCGCCCGCGGCCGCCTTCCGCTCGCGCAGCTGCGCGTCGAGCGCTGTCGCGCGCGCAGCCGCCGCAGCGGCATCGTTGCGCGCCGCGCCCAGCCCCGATTCCGCGCCGCCAAGCTCCCCGTCGATCTCCTTCGCACCGGCCGCCAGCGCCTCGCGGTGCGCTTCGAGCTGCTCCGCGCTCTCGCCCGCGCCGGTCTTCTGGAGCTGCTCCAGGTGCTCCACCGCCTCGCGCAGCGCCCGCAGCACCGGCAGCGCGTCCTTTACGCGGCCGAGCTCCTCGGCCCGCGCCTGCGCGTCCGGCAGCGCGGCGAGCTGCGCCTCGTGCTGCGCGACCGATGCGTCGAACCCGGCCACGCGCGTCCGGCCGTCGAGCACCGCCTTCGCGATCGCGACGAAGTCGGATGCTGCGCGCTCCGCCGCTGATGCTGCCAGGTGCATCTTCTCGGCGCTCGTAGCCGCCTTCTGCGCCGCCTGCGCCCCGTCCGCGGCAGCGACCAGCGCCGCGTCCAGCGCCGTGACGTCAATCGCGGCCGCCCCCTGCTGCGCCGCGTGCGCGGCCGCCTGCTCCCGCGCCGCGTCCGCGAGCGTCAGGCCGATGCGCTTCACCGTATCGATCGCGCCGGACAGCGTCTCGGCGGTGCGCGCGTCCGACTCGATCCGCGCCGCGCCGGCGATCAGCGCGTTGGCGCCGGCGATACGCGCGTCGAGCGCGGCGATCTCGGCGACGCGCGTGGCGTAGCGCGCGGCGTCGGCCAGGCTCGCGCGCGCCGCATCGAGCGCGACCGACGCGGCGGCCTCGCGCTCGGCCGCAGTGGCCACGTCCGTAGCCAGCCGCGCCAGCGCGCCCTCGTCGATGCCGTCGTACTGGGTGAGCTTGCCCTTCAGGTCATCGAGGCGCGTCTTCTCGATCTTCTGCGCCTCGCGGGCGCGCGCTTCGAGCCGTTTGTACTCGTCGAGCCCGATCAGGCTGCCGACGATCTCGAATCGCGGCTTCGGGTCGGCGTCGATGAACTCCGTCGCCTCGCCCTGCTGCAGCATGAACGACGACGTGAACGCCTGCGCCGACAGCCGGATGATCTGCGCCAGCGTGCGTTCGAGCGCGTCCTCCTTCTCCGTGCCGGGGACCTGCGTCCAGTCGCCCGCGCCCTCGTCCCAGATCCACAGCCCCTGGTCGCGCTCGCCCTGCTTGCGGCCGCGGCTGCGTCGCACGAGGAAGCGCTGCATGCGGCCGTCGTGCTCCGCCTCGAACTCGAACTCGACGGAGAGCCGGTCCATATCCTCGGAGATCAGCTGGTCGGCGTGCATCTTGCCGAGCCGGTGCTTGCCGTAGAGCGCGAACGTGATGGCGTCGAAGATCGACGACTTGCCCGCGCCGTTCTCGCCGCAGATCGCGATCAGCCGCCCGCCGCCGAACTCCGCCACCTGCTCGTCGCGATAGCGCATCCAGCCGCTCATCCTCACGCTGCGCGGGATCACTCGTCCGCCCCCGCGGGCGCCGCGAGCAGCTCCGTCACCAGCTCCATGATGCCGGCGCGCTCGTCGGGCGTCAGCGGCACGTTCTGCTGCTGCTCGAGGTAGGTGCGGACGGTATCTGCTACGTTGGTCGGCTTCAGCCCCGTCACGGACGGCGCCAGCTGGTCGATGCCCTCCCATACGTGCTCGACGTTGCCATACAGCCGCGGGAACAGCTCGCGCGCGCGGTCGACGAGCGGCTGGGTGAAGGTGCCGTACGGCACGCGCAGCGTCAGCTTCACCAGCGTCTCGTCCGGGCGGTCCATGCCCGCGCGCGCCGCGACCAGCTCGTCTTCGCTCGCCGCCTCGATCGCCGCGAACGGCGTCGCTTCGAGCACCAGCGACGTGATGTCGCGCACGCCCTCCGGCCCGATGTCGGCCAGCAGCACGCGCGGCTCGTACAACTTCTCGCCCACATCCATCCTGTCCAGCCCGCCGACGTAGTAGAACGGCGCCGAGCCGATCTGCTCCGGCTTGTGGATGTGCCCGATCACCGTCAGCTCGAACGACGGGAAACCGCCGCGCGGGATGACGACGTCGTCGCGCTGCGAGATGCGGTGCGCCTTCACCGTCGTGCCCGAGACGGTGACGTGCGTCATCAGCACCGTCGGCAGGTGCTGCTCCTCCGACTGCTTGCGCAGCTCCTCCATCTTCTCGACGAAGAGCTTGGCCAGCAGCTCGTTGCGCCCGCCGACGCCGCCGGCGTCCTCCTGCCGCAGGTCATAGCGCACCGGCGTCGGGAACGGCAGCAGCGCGAAATTCACGCGCTCGCCGTTCACCGCGACGGTGATCAACTCCGGCCGCGTGCGGAAGATGATCCGCTCGTCGCCGGCCGGCGACGCGGCATCGAGCCAGACGTTGGCCGTGTCCATGAAGTAGTCGCGGTCGTGGTTACCGGCAATGGCGACCACGCGCATGCCGCGCTCCAGCGGCGCCGCCAGCGCCGCCGTCATTGCGCGCACCGCCGCCCGCGCGGCTCCCTTCTCCTGCGCCTCGAACACGTCGCCGGCGATCGCCAGGACGTCGACGGCGTGCCGCTCGCAGAGCGCGGCGATCTGCTCGATCTGGCGCACCTGGTCGAAGAGCCGCGGCTGCTGGTTCGCACCGCCCAGCGTGTACCCCAGGTGCCAGTCAGCCGAGAACAGGATCTTCACCGCGCTGCGCGCTCGGGTGTCTGGAAATCGGAGGTCAGCTCTGGTCGCCGGAGGTCGGAGTTCGGAAGTCGGATCTCTCGCACCGTTATGTCGTTCTCTGAATCTGGCGGCGATTTCGTTTTGTCACTTTTCCCTGTTCTTCCCAGGCGGACCGCCTCCGCCCGAGTGCTGCCCGCGAAGCATCATCGCAAAGCGCCGCGACAACCCCTGTCGTCGCCACACCCGACTGACGACCGACGACTGACAACTACACTTCCAGCGTCCCCGCGCTCCGCCGCCCCACATCCGACGGCGACGCCTTGGCGGCATCCACGCCCGGCGCTCGCTCCGCTCCCTTGATGCACGCCGGCGGGTTGTCCGCCGCCTCCTCCGGGCGCATCGCCCAAGGCGGACGCGGCACCTTCACGTGCAGCGCCTCGCGGAAGTTCGGGGCCACGATCACCTTCTCGTCAGGCCCCAGGCGCAGCGCCAGCTTGCGGTCGCCGTCCGAGAAGCCGCGCCAGATCGAGTCCGCCAGCTCCTGCCCGCCCGACCGCCCCAGCACCCGCGTCTGGCTGTTCTCGATCACCACGTCCGACACGCGCGAGCCCTGCTGCTGCGCGCCGAACAGGATGATGCCGCGCGAGCGCATCTGGCTCGCCACGTACTCGAAGAGCTTCGTGATCGCGTCGGACGCGCCGCGCGGCGCGTACTGGTTCAGCTCATCGATCACGACGAGGAACGTCTCGTTACGGGCGGCGTTGGCGCCGCGCCGCCACTGCACCAGCTGGTTCAGCACGCTGGCGATGACGAAGCGCTGCAGGTGCGTGTCCTGGATCGACTGGATGTCGATCACGATCACGTCCTCCTCCGCCGTCGCCAGCGCCAGCGGCGAGCCCTCCATGTCGTCGCGCCGCAGCAGGCCGGAACTCGGGCTCAGCACGCGCGCCAGCCGCCGCCAGAGCGCCTGGATCGTCGAGTTGCTCATGCTGCGCAGGCTGTCGTCGTCGAGGTCCTTCGACTCCGGCTGCGCCTTGCGCTCGATGTAGTCGAGCAGGTTCTGGAACGTCAGCACCGGGTTGCCGTTGTCGAGGTCGTTCTTGCTGTTGAACGCCTTCTCGATCGTGTCGGTGAGCTGGCGGCGCGCGGCGCGGCGCGGGTCCGGCGCCTGCCCCAGCCGCTCGTCGAGGCTGGCCGCCTTCGTGCGCCCCGTCGACAGGCGATGGCTCAGCCAGTTGATCAGCGTCACCAGGTTGTCGTTCGCCCGCGTCTCCTCGGAGAAGAGCAGGTCGAAGAGGCCGAAGTCGATGATGTCCTTCAGCGCCCACGAGTACGGCCGCACGTCGCCCGGCCGCTCCGTCGCGATGGCGCGCGCGTCGCCGCTGCGCACCGCCGTCTCCGGCGCGTAGTAGGCGATGCTCCGGAAGAGGTCGGGGGAAGCGACGCCCATCTCGCGCCAGCAGTCGGCATCGGCCTGCTCGAACTTGTTCGACCAGCGGTCGAGCCAGAACAGGTCGAAGCCCTTGACGTTGAAGATGAACGTCTTGATGCGGTGCTGCTTGCCGCTGCCGACGGCTCCCTTCGAGCGCGCCTTGATCGCGTTGATCGTCTGGTACGTGGCCATCGTCAGGAACGACGACTTGGTGCCGGAGCCCGCCGCGCCGTTGACGTTCAGGTGCCCCGCCTGCGCGCCCAGCAGGAAGTCCTGGTCCAGGAACGCCCGCCCCGCCGTCGAGTCGCCGCCATTGCGGATCAGGCCGATGCAGACGCCGCGGTCCTGCGCGTACTTGTCCATCTCGTACGCGCGCTCGGCCTCCTGCGCCGCGCACGAGAACACGGTGCTGCCCTCGATCGGCGGCGCCAGCTTCGGCGGGAAGGCGTTGACCACGCGCACCTTCGCGTAGGTGACGCCGTCGCGGTCCAGCATCAGGTCGTCGGCCACGGGGTCGCCGTCGTGCGCCGCCAGCTCCATGTGCATCGAGCTGATCGTCGAGCGCCGGTACACCTGGTCGACGACGCCGAACAGCTCGACGTCGGTGCCGCCCATGTTCGTCGGCACGCGCACGATCTGCGTCTGCTCGACGAGCTGCCCCGGCGCCACCCAGAAGTAGAACTCGTCGACGTTCGCCTCCTGCCCCGCCGGACAGCCCACGCGCCCGACAGCCACCGGCTCCGCCACGATCGCCTCGTCGGCCTGGTGTCCGTTCTTGTTCATGTGGTTCTCCAAGTCGTCATCACCGGAACATCCGGTGCAGCTTAGGGATCAGCGCCTCCAGGTCCGGCAGGATCGCGTGCAGGTGGTCCTCCACCCGCACGATCGGCTCCACGCTGATGCCGGCGCGGCTGTAGCCCTGGTCGCGATGGCGCAGCCGGTACAGGTACGCCGCCAGCCCCGAGAGGTACGCCGGCATCGCGTCGCCGGGGTGGTGTTGCTCGACGTACTCCAGCGGCGCTGTCACGCGGACGATGCCGTACGACGGCGATACCCCGACCTGCGACGACAGCCGCACGTAGATGTTGACGAGATCGACGTGCTGCACCGTCCGCAGCACGAACGCCGGCGTGCGCTCGCCCGGCTTCAGCGTGTAGGTCAGCTCCTGCAGCCCCGTCGGCAGGTACGCGGTCATCTGCCGCTTCACCAGCCCGACCACCGGCGCGTTGTGCGTGTGCGCCGTGGCCAGGCGGCGTTCCAGCAGGCCGTCCATCAGCGTCGGCACCGTGAAGTCGGCCAGCATCACGCTGCGCTCGGCCTCTTCCATCGCCGCCATCGCCAGGCTGCGCGTGGCGCGGCGCATCGAGTCGAAGTCCGGCAGCACCGTGCCCAGCGGCCGCTCGAGCAGCTCGACACCGATCGCCGCCAGCGCCCGATGCGCCTCCAGCACATCCTCGCGCTCGATGCCGTCGGAGTACACACAGAGCAGCCGCCGCGTCCGCGTGCCGGCGCCGCGGCTCAGCGCCCGCCCGTCGAGTTGCAGCGACGCGGCCGAGACGACGGCGGCGATGATCGGCCGCCGGCGGTAGCCGACGAGCAGCGAGCCGGCCGTCTTCGACTTGATCGAGCCGTCGACGAAGCGCACCGGCACGTCGGCGGTCGGCTCGCCGGGCGCGATCGCCGCCCACGCGTGCTCGGGGCGCTCGTAGTCGAGCTGCAGGCCGTCGCGCGGCGTGTCGTCTTCGTCGTCGGCCTCGTGGCCGGGGAACGGCGGCACCGAGGCGTCGTTGAGCGCGGCCGGCTCGTACGCGGCGAAGATCGGCTTCGTGCTAATCGCCGGCATGCGCGGCCATCCGTGGCGCTCGGAACATAGGTTCTATCTTACGCCAGCAGGCGAACGCGTGCCAGCGCGCAGCGTTCAACATTCAGGGAGTCATGCCGTCAGGTGGCGCGGGCGGACCGCGACCCACTCATCGTCGCCGGCGGCGCGCGACCAAAGATCCCGCGGAGGCGGTGAGAGCACCGAACACCACCAGCATGGCCGCGAGGATCTCCAGCCGGGCCCGCGCGTGCCCGATGCGAGCACTCGCACCCGTGCCGGTGTCCGGCCCCTGGATCAAGCCGATCCTCGGGGCGGGCGTGGCGCGGCCGGCCAGCACCGCACTCACCGCCGTGTTCGTCGGCGTGAGGCTGGCGGGCGGCGTCGCAGTAACCGACGGCGTGCGATGCCCGCTACCGCCGCCACCAGATGCCGACGAGCGCGTTGGTACAGCCGTCGGCGTCGTTGTGCTCGTCGCCGTCGGCGTAACCGGCGCGCGCACCTCGAGTGTGATCGAGCCAGAGGCGAGGTTGCCCGCATCGGGATTGTCGGGATCGGCGTACGGGTCGAGACTGACGCCCTGCGCGTCGCGCAGCAGCGTTGCGGTGACGGTGACCGGCCCGGGCGCCGCATCGTCCAGCGCGCACGCCACCGTGCTGGCAACGAACCCGGTGCCTGGCACGAACATGCTCGGCCAGATCGGGCTCTCGATCACTGCTCGCGTGGTGTCGGACACCGCGAAATTCAGCCACGCCCCGCCAACCTCGGTGCCATCCGCATCGAACGCGCGCGCCGTCAGCAGCGACGTCCGCCGGTGCCCGTCCGGCAGGTCGCCCGCCAGGAAGTGGCAGCCGGACTCCTCGATCGTCTCGACGGCAGGCGGCGACGCCGACAGTTCGACGCGCACCGGCTCTCCGACCACCGTGAACGGCGCCACTAGCTCGACGCCGTTCTGCGTCACCGTGAGCTGCTGCGTACCCAACGCCGGGCACGTCTCGAGCGTGCACGAGAGGTAGGCGACGACGACGTGGTCGGGGGCGAACCGCAGTCCGTTCCTCCCGTCGACGAAGCCACAGTCCGGATCGAGGCCGCTGAGGATCGGCGGGGCCGACGGCGTCGGTGTGACAGTCCGCGGCGGGCCGGGGGTCCCCTGTCCGGCGTCCGTCGGCGCGGCAGTCGGCGTGTCGGTCGCCGGAGGGGCGGCGCACGTCCAGTCGGCGCTGCCGCTCTCCATGAATGCCCCCGCCGTCGTGTGGAACTGCACCGGGCCGTTTCCGGTCACGAACGCGAGCACGGCGACATTCGTCAGCGCGTTTGGCGACGATCGCTGATGGACCTGCGCGCCCGACTCGGCGACCGCAGCAGCGAAGTCAGCAGCATCAACGATGGTATCGCCGTCGCCCAGTTCGGCCGACGCCTCGTCGAGCAAGCGGTTGCCGAAGTACGGCGCGTAGTCGAGCCCCTGCGAGAACGCGCAGCCAGAGAACTGCGTGATCGTAATCGAGCGCGCCAGGCAGATGCCCGGGTTGAGCATCTGGATCCCCTCCGTCGGCGCGACGCCGAACCCGCGCAGTTCGATCGACCGGCGCTTTCGGAACGTCCCCTCAGACATCTCGAGCGCCGCCGACTCTCGTGCCGATCCGTTCGAGGCGAACTCGACGCTCATCGCGCATGTGCCATCGGGCGGCAGCAGCGTACCCGAGCACGTATCGGCCGCGACGGAGAAATCGCCTGCGTCCGCGCCCGTAATCGCTGAGAAGTGCACATCGACGGGTACTACGCCGACGTTCGTGTACTGCACGTCCTTGCGTGTGGTGGTGCCGTCCAGAATGACCCGCTGCGTCGACACCGACAGCGCCGGCAGCGGGACCGCCGAGTCGGAGCGGATTTCGCCGAACACGGCGCTCGCGTACCCCAGCCCGTTGCAGAGGTACTCGAAGCTCGCGGCGAATCTTCGTAGCGAACCATCGCCATTCAGCACGATCTCCTCGACGACGAAGCGCCCGGGGCCGTTTGGGCAATAGGACTGGCCGTTCTTCACGAACAGCCCCGCGCGGCCCGGACCGGCGTCCGGCCGCGTGTTCTGGTACGCGCCCACTTTCAACTGCTCCTCCGCCGGCGGCACGAGCGTTACGGTGCCAAATTCGCCGGGGGGTGGAGAGACCCGGCCGAACAGCGTGGCACTCACGCCGTCCGCCGACCCGCTCACAAACGCGCTCGGAAAGTCTTGCCGTCCGAAGGTGGCAGGATCGCCCTGATCGCCATCGAGGAACACGCCCGAAAACCCGCCCGCCACAAGCGCGAACGCACCGAGGTGCACACTGCGCATGCCGTGATAGGTGTTGTCCGGGATCTCCAGCGTTGCGGTCTTGTTGCCGTCTGACTGCGGGGTGAACGTCACCTCGATCGTGCAGCTCTGAGTCGTATCGAACGATCGATTCGAGCAGGAGTCGCTGCTCAGCGTAAAGTCAGCTGCATCAGGTCCGGTGAACCGGGCCTGCGCTAGAACCAGGGGATCATTACCGAGGGACGTGACGGTGACCGTTTGCGAAGCCGAGGTCCCGACTTGAACATCGCTAAAGCCCAGCCGCGTCGGAGATGCCGACGCTCCGATGAATGGGACTGCCGAGTTGAACCGCATCTCGCCGCTCAACGTCGAACCCGCGTCGCATTCCTCTTCGAAACTGGCAGCGAACCGGGCGAGCGAGAAGTCAGGGTTGAACGCGACCTCTTCGATGGTGAAGTGGCCGGTAGCGCTGTCGCTGCACAGTGAATTGTCAACGCTCGCGTCCAGCGTTGGGGCGTCAGCGGAGGGTGACGGCGTCGTGCCCCCGTATGTGCCGGGCACCAGGCTCTGACCGACAGGCGGTCTAAAGAGCACTGAGGAGTAGCTACCAAGAGTGCTCACGACCGAGATACGCACGCCCTCGGGACCGCTGAATTCGGTAAACGTCGCGTTCGTGGCGTCGTACACTTCAGCGCCGCCCGGCGACCCGGGCCGGTCGACTCCGTCGAAGTAAGCAATTGCGTTAGTCGTTTGAGGCGGTGTCGCCGGCGTAATCGTAGGCGCCGGGGTGAAGGCCACTATCCGCGTCGGCGTGCTCGTCGGCGTGAGCGTCTGTGTCGGCGTGATCGTCGGTGTCGGCGTGAGCGTCGGTGTCAGCGTGATCGTCGGTGTCAGCGTGATCGTCGGTGTCGGCGTCCCGACGTGCGCGCCGACGTCCGTGGGTGTGCACTCCGTCGGAGGGCAGGTGACAAGCTCAACCGTATTCTCGTCCGCGACAGCAGCGTTCGTGAGGGTGAACGTCCCGTTCCCCTCGACGGGCCGGGCATAGTGGACCACCGCCAGCCGTAACGCGGCGCCGTCCGCGATCGATGGCAGGCCAACCCCGAGAGGAGCGAAGCAAGACAGGAATGAGTGCTGGGTCAGCGGGTCGTCAGGTATCTCATTATCCGGCGACGGCGCCGGCAGGCTACAGTCCCAGTCGCCCGTCACGTCCTGCTGGTTGAAGTCGGGATTCGCATCGAGCAGGCTGTCAGCGCCGGGCAGGGCGACGAAATGCGCCGTATCGTAGTTCACCACTTCGAAGTTGAACGCGCTGACCGTGTCCGCCGCGCCGCTGTGGTTGAGCAGCACGACCGCCACATCGAGCGGCGACGTGCCGGCCGGGCACAGCGTATCGACCGCCGGCGTCGACCCATCGCAGTCGAGCGCCAGTTCCCACGCCGCCTGCGCGCCGGCCGCATGCTGCGTGCGGAACGACTGGGCCGCCACGAGCGACAGCGCGCCGATGCTGATCAGCGCGAGCGCGCCGCCGAGTGTCTTCCACATACCGATCATCATCTCGCCTGTAATGAAGCGCGATTATCGCACCGGGAGAGCGCTTTCGTCAATCGGGCCGTCAAATGGAATGACAGCGAGCCTTCTTCGACGCGCGGAAGATGGTCGAAGGCAGCCATCGGTGGCGCTCGGAACATAGGTTCGATCTTACGCCAGAGCGCCCGCCTGTGCCCACGCGCAGCGTCCAGATCGATCCTGTAACACCTATTTTCGCCGGGTCCGCGTGACGGCACGCGCCCCCGGACAGTTATGGTCTCCGATGCCGATAGTGAGGGTGGGTAGTCAGATGGGGAACGTTCACTTCGCATCGATTTCAACACCGGCCCGAAGTTAGGGCGCAGCGCGATCACGCGCTGCACAGCGAGCCGGACGACCGCCACCCCATCCCAGTTGCGTCTAACGCAAAGGAGGCACGATGCCTCGCGGAGCAGCAGTTTCGCGCGCGAACACCGGGCAGCCGCCGCTGCTCGTGCCGCCGCTCGCCTGGGGCGAACTGAAGGTCGTGCATCGCTTCCGCGCGATGAACACGACCGTCGAGCTGAACGCGATGGACCCCGCCGCCGTGCCGCACCTGGCCGCCGCCGAGCGCTCGTTCCACGAGATCGAAGCGCGCTTCAGCCGCTTCCGGGAGACCAGCGAGCTGAGCCGTTTCAACGCCCGCACGGAAAGGCGCGTCGCCGTCTCGCCCGACATGGCCGAACTGCTGGCGCTTGCTCAGAGCTTCCAAGCGACCACCGGCGGCGTCTTCGAACCGGCCGTGCTGGCGCAACTCGAGGCGGCCGGCTACGACCGCTCATTCGAGCAGGTCGAGCGCGAGTCCGCAGCCGCACTCGATCCGCCCGCGGCGCCGCGCCGCTGGTCGATCGCCGACGTGCGCATCGGCGCCACCGGCACCGCCGAAGCGCCCGCCGGCCTGCGGATCGACCTCGGCGGCATCGGCAAGGGGTTTGCGGTCGACCGGGCGGCGCGCCTGCTGGCGACGGTGCGCAACGTGCTGGTGAACGCCGGCGGCGACATGGCCGCCATCGGCCACGGCTCCGACGGCGACGGCTGGCTGGCGAGCGTCGACGACCCGCACGAGCCCGGACAACCGCTGAGCCTGATCCGCCTCCACGATGAGGCCATCGCCACGTCGACGAGGGCTGCCCGCTGGTGGCGGCGCGGCGACGCCGTGCTGCATCACATCATCGATCCGCGTACCGGCGCGCCGGCGCAGAACAACATCATATCCGTCACGGTCGTCGCCCCGGCCGCCGTCCAGGCGGACGTCTTCGCGAAGAGCGCGCTCATCCTGGGGCGGGAGCGCGGCATCGAGTTTCTGGAGAAGCAGGGAGTGTCCGGCATGTTCGTCTTCGCGGATCGATCGTCCGCCACGACGGCACGCTGGCCGGGCCAGGCGCCCGGAGGAATGTGAGTGAGACCGTGCAACGAAGAATAGCCCTCGCAGTATCACTGGCCATGACCACGATCGTCGCGACGGCGCTGGTGGCCCTCGGGTCGAGCGCCGGCTGGTTCAGCGATGCCAAGGCCGCGCCCAAGGTGGCCAAGGTGCAGGCCGCAGCGGCCGTGCCCGCGTCGGCGTCGGCCGTCGACGAACACCACGCGGCGCTGCTGTACCTGGCGGCGGTCAGCGGCGCGCAGACCGAGCCGGAGATCAGGACGGAAACCATCTACCAGTACGTCGACGCGCCGCCGCAGAGCGCGCCCGTGACGGCCGCGCGCAGCAACACCAACGCCCCTGTGACGGCGCCCGTGCAGGCGCCCGCGCCGGTGCAGTCGGCAGCCGAGCCAACCTCCCGGCCACCGACGGCGGTGCCGGCGACCGCGGTGCCGACCGCCCCGGCGCCGCCTCCTCCGCCGACGGCCAAGCCCGCCGAGCCGAAGCCGGCGCCAGGTGGCGGTGGCGGCGATGGCGGCGGCGACGACTAGGGCAACGCCAAGGCGCCGGAGAAACATGAGTTAGACCATGCAACGACGAATCGCACTCGCCCTGTCGCTCGCGTTCACGACGATCGTCGCGGCGGCGCTGGTCATGATGGGGTCGAGCGCCGGATGGTTCAGCGATGCCACGAAGCCGACGACGACG
>Ga0315281_10011700_pt1 | contig 12010 bp, 5 predicted proteins | sample YL17G07_0_MG_FD_204540 | JGI IMG/M metagenome (GOLD analysis project Ga0315281, IMG submission 204540) | Sediment microbial communities from Yellowstone Lake, YNP, Wyoming, USA - YL17G07_0 | ecosystem: Environmental > Aquatic > Freshwater > Lake > Sediment | place: USA: Wyoming | collected... | reverse complement strand
TCTTCCGATGAACGTATGGAAGAACTCAAGCGCATCGTCGGGTACTCCAAAGCGTTCGGGATGCCGCTCCAAATGCTCTCGGCCAAAGAGAGCCATGACCTCTTCCCGCTCATGGCGTTGGACGACGTGAAAGGCGGCGTCTACCTCCCCACCGACGGTTACATTGACCCCACCGGATTAACTAACGCGCTCGCGGCGGGCGCCAAAGCCCGGGGCGCGCAGTTCATCACAAATACCCGCGTCCGCTCAATCACGGTCAACAACAATCAAGTGACCGAAGTCGTCACTGATAAAGGCGCAATCAAAACTGAAGTCGTTATCAACGCGGCGGGTCTGTGGGGTAACGACATCGCGCGCATGGTCGGCCTTTCACTCCCCATCATCCCGATGGCGCATCTCTACCTCATCACCAAACCCATCGCGGGCCAACCGCCTACGCTCCCCACCATGCGCGACCCCGACAACCTCGTCTACTACCGCGAAGAAGTTGGCGGCCTCATCGCGGGCGGCTACGAGCGCCATCCCGCGCCGTGGGGATTGAAGGGCGTTCCGCAAGATTGGAATTTTAAATTGCTCGAACCCGATTGGGATAGATTCACGCCGCTGATGGAGAACGCGATCAAGCGCGTCCCCGTGCTGGAGCGCGCGGAGATCGTGCAACTGCTCAATGGCCCGGAGGGCTTCACGCCCGACTCCGAATATCTCCTCGGCCCGACGGGGGTGCGCGGCTTCTGGGTGGCGTGCGCCTTTTGCGCGCATGGCCTCGCGGGCGCGGGCGGCATCGGCAAAGTCATGGCCGAGTGGATTATTGACGGCCATCCCGAATGGGATATGTGGCGGCTCGACGCGCGGCGCTTCGGCAATCAATATGGCAGTCAAGCTTTCACTCTCGCGCGCACCATCGAGACCTACGCGCAATACTACGACATCCACTACCCCTCGGAGGAGCGCCAATCCGCGCGGCCTCTGCGTCTCTCACCGGCGTATCATCGCCTGACCGACCTCGGCGCGGTGTTCGGCGAGAAGGGCGGCTGGGAACGCCCGAACTGGTTTGCCACTAACGAAAAAAATTCGCGGGCCGCGCGGACGACTGTCCCGCAAGGGTGGGCGCGGCACAACTGGTCGCCCGCCATCGCCGCCGAGCACCTCACCACCCGCGAGGCCGCCGGCCTCTTCGACGAGACCTCGTTCAGCAAAATCGAAGTCCTCGGCCCCGGCGCGCTTGCCTTCCTCCAACGCCTGTGCGCCAATAATTTAGACAAACCCGTCGGCTCGGTCATCTACACCCAAATGCTCAACGCGCGCGGCGGCATCGAATGTGATTTCACCGTGACCCGCCTCGCCCTTGACCGCTTTATGATTGTCACCGGCACGGCTTTCGGCACGCACGACATGACTCACCTCCGGCGCTATATGCCTGACGATGGTTCGGTGTACCTCAACGATTTGACCGCGGCTCGGACGTGCTTCGGCCTATGGGGTCCGCGCGCCCGCGACATTTTGCAAACCCTCACGCGGGACGACGTCTCCAACGCCGCCTTCCCGTACATGACCGCGCAACCCATCACCATCGGCAACACCCCGACGCTGGCCTTGCGCGTCACTTACGTCGGCGAACTCGGCTGGGAGTTTTACGCGCCCACCGAATACGGCGAACAACTGTGGGACACGCTCTGGAAGGCGGGCAAGGAATTTGGCATGGTCGCCGCCGGATATAAAGCCATTGACTCAATGCGTCTCGAAAAGGGCTACCGCTACTGGAGCGCCGACATCACTCCCGACTACACACCCTACGAAGCGGGCCTCGGCTTCGCTGTCGCGCTCAACAAGCGCGCGGACTTCATGGGCAAGCCAGCGCTCGAAAGGCAAAAGGCTGAAGGCCTAAAGCAAAAGTTATCCTGTATGACTCTGGCCGACCCGAACACTATCACCTTCGGCAGTGAACCGATTCGGCACAATGGCAAAGTCGCGGGCTGGGTGACAAGCGGCGGCTATGGTTACAGCGTGGATAAATCCATCGCCTATGGCTACCTGCCAATTGAGCTTATCAAACCCGGAACGAAATTGACGATTGAATGTTTTGGGGGGGAGATTGATACAACGGTGGAGAAAGAGCCGCTGTATGACCCGAAAGGGGAGAAGATAAAAGCGTGAGACAAACCTGCGGGCTTCTTATCACGTCAATTGTTGAAAACGATTATTTCCCTAAGCGTCACGACTCACCCTTTACTCAAGCCAGCTTGATGAGCAGTGTTTTCAACCTAATCCGCGCCCAAGCGTTTTGCTTAACCCGAGCATCTTGCCAACTTGAAGTGAGCGTTAATAATCCTCTATGCCTCCTGACTCTAAAAAGTCGCGCGCCTTCTACCACATCACCATGCAACCACATCGGCGCTTGCCCGCGTTGTATGCTGAAGTAGAAGTTTTTCTCCGCGAGGTCATTGTCGAGTTGACGCGCGGCACGGAGTTCAGCATCCTCGAAGTCGGCGTCGTCCCGACTCACATCCATCTGCTGATTGAAAAAGCCCCCTGGGCTGACCTGCTCACTTTCATCAAAGATTTCCAGAAAAAAACCTCCGCGCGCATCTTTGAGCGTTTTCCCGAACTCATGCGCGCTATGCACACGAACCGCTTCTGGACAGATGGCGGCTTTCACTACGTGCGGCATACTAAAGACTCACTCGCAACCGTGCGGGCTTACATCCGTAACCAGAAGAAACATCATGGCCTGGAATGAACAGCCCGGTTGGGGCCGGGAAAATGTTTGGGAACGAGAAAACCTTCAAATGGGGAAGTGTCACTATTTACCTCCACCTCCGCCAACTTTAGAACGATTATAATTCCCCTCTCCAGTCTTTACGATAAAAGATACCCTCATGGAATCCAAATTCAAATATCTCAAGACCCGCCTCGCCGAAATCCACGATCTGGGCAAGGCCGCCGGTCTCCTCAGTTGGGACCAGCAAACCCTCATGCCCGCGAAAGGCGGCGCCGTGCGCGCCGAGCAATTGGCCACCCTCCAGCGCGTCATCCACGAAAAATTCACCGCGCCGGAGATTGGCCGCCTGCTGGAAGATTTACGGCCTTACGAAGCCAGCCTGCCCCACGACTCCGACGAAGCCAGCCTCATCCGCGTGACGCGGCGCGATTACGAGAAGGAAACCAAAGTACCGGGCGACCTGCGCGCCGAGATGACGCGCACCAACATTCTCTCCCGGCAAGCGTGGGTCGCGGCGCGCCAGCAAGCCGACTTTGCGTTGTTCCTGCCTCATCTGCAAAAAGTCGTCGAACTCAAACACAAATACATTGAGTGCTTTGACGACGCGAACGCGGAAAGTGTGTATGACCCATTACTCGACGACTTTGAGCCGGGGATGAAAACCGCCGAAGTCAAAGCCGTCTTCGATGATTTGAAGCAAGACCTCGTGCCGCTCATCGCCGCGATTAACGAGCGGGTTGACTCGGTAAGTGACGCTTGCCTGCATCAACCTTTCCCGGCAGAAAAGCAACGTGAGTTTTGCCTGAGCCTCATCGAGCGCTTTGGCTTCCAGACCGACTCGTGGCGGCTCGACCCCACCGTGCATCCTTTTGCCAGCAGTGTGTGCACCACCGACATCCGCATCACCACCCGCTACTATCCCGACTATATCGGTCCCGCGCTGTTCGGCTCGATGCACGAGTGCGGGCACGGCCTGTACGAGAACGGCATCAGCCCGGCGCTGGAGCGCACGCCGCTGTGTCGCGGCACGTCGTCGGGCCTGCACGAATCGCAGAGCCGGATGTGGGAGAATCTCGTCGGGCGGAGCCGCCCGTTCTGGAAATTCTTCTTCCCCAAACTGCAAGCGGCGTTCCCGGAACAATTTAAGAGCGTGGATGCTGAAGGGTTCTACCGCGCCGTCAACAAAGTTCAACCCTCGTTCATCCGCGTGGAAGCCGACGAAGCCACCTACAACTTGCACATCATTCTGCGCTTCGAGTTGGAGCAGGAAATCATGGAAGGCAAACTCGCGCTGAAAGACGTGGCCGAGGCGTGGAACGCGCGCATGAAGGCTTATCTGGGCATTGACGCGCCCGATGCCGCGCAAGGCGTTTTGCAGGATGTCCACTGGTCGTCAGGGTTGTTCGGCTACTTCCCCACTTATTCACTCGGCAACATCATCTCGTGCCAGATCTGGGAAAAGGCGCTGGAGGCCATGCCGGATTTGTACACGCAGTTCGAGCGCGGCGAGTTCATGGCCTTGCGCGAATGGCTGCGCGAGAACCTCCATCGCTACGGGCGCAAGTTCACGCCGGTCGAGATGTTGCAAAAAGTCGCCGGGAGCGCCATCACCGTCGGGCCATACGTGAAATATCTGAAGACCAAGTTGGGTGAGATATACGGCCTCAACTAACTCGTCATCCGTCGTCGGTCGTCCGTCGTCAAAGGAAATCATCCATGCCTCGCATCGAATCCCTCCTCTCCGCCCGTCTCTTCATATCACCGCAGCTCGCGGGTGACCGCATTTACTTTATCAGCGACCTGAGCGGGCGGCTGAGCCTGTATGTGATGGACGCGCGCCCCGGCGGGAGCGTGCCCGAGCCGCTTCTGCCCCCGCACATCGCTCTGCAAAACCCGCACCTCATCGGCGGATTGCTGTTCTACGTCTTCCCCAAACTCGGCAAGATTCTGGTGATGCTTGACAAGGACGGCGACGAGAACTACCAGCCCACGTTCATCCCGCTCGCGGGCGGCTTCCCCCAGGCGGCCTTTGGCGCGGAGTTGGCAAATTACCGCGTCCACGCGGGCGAGCCGGACGAGGAGCGGAATCTCATCTACATCTTCGCCGAGTCGCGCACCGAGCCGCTAAACGTCACCTATCGCGGCCATCTTGAAACCGGGCGTCTCGAAAAGATTGCCGCGAGCCAGTGGGGCCTGGCCCCCGATGGGGTGAACGCCGACCATTCGCAAGTGATTTTGAGCGAGGGTTATACCGCTGGCGACAACATTCTCTATCGCTGGATGGGCGGAGAGCAACCCGCAGTCCTTTATGGCACACCGCTCGAACAGCGCGTCGAGGGGCAAACTTACAAACCCGCCGCGTTTTTCAATTCCCAGTTCACCGCCGGGGACAAAGGGCTATTGCTCGCCACGGCGCTGTTTGAGGACACCTTCGGGCTGGGGTATCTCAGTTTCGCCAATCCGTCCGAGATAAAGCCCGTCGCCATCGTCGGGCAAGTCCACACCGGCGCGGGCGAACTCGTAGGCCTCGACCATCTGCACGACAACCGTTATCGGGTGGATTACAACATTGACGGTTGTTCGTGGCTCTACGAGGGCGTGTTCGACGAAACCAGCCTGACGCTGAAACTCGACCACGTTGTCTGCGGGAGGGGCGTGCTCTCGAATGGGATGCTGGAGTCCGCGCACTACGACAAAGCGAGCGATGCGTATTCGCTCTCGTTCTCTACGGCCATTTCCGCCACGCAAATCTACACCGTGCGCGGCGCAGATCGGCAGACAATGACCGCCCACACCCGCGAGCGCGTGCTGGGACTCCCGACCGAGTGGCTTTCACCCGGCGAGGACGCCTCGTTCACCTCCCACGACGGTCTGCGCGTCTCTGCCCGGCTCTATTTCCCCGCAACGGCTCTCGGGTTCAACGGGCCGCGGCCATTGGTCTATTACATTCATGGCGGGCCGCAAAGCCAGGAGCGCCCTGACTTCGCGTGGTTCTCCATGCCTTTGATTCAATTTCTCACTCTGCAGGGCTTTGCCGTATTTGTGCCAAACGTGCGCGGCAGTTCGGGTTACGGGCTGAGCTACATGAAACAAATTGACCGCGACTGGGGCGGGCAAGATCGCTTGGACCACGTCCACGCGATGACCCAGGTGTTGCCGAAAGATTCACGGATTGACGTTAAACGCGCGGGCGTGACCGGTCGCTCCTACGGCGGCTACATGACGCTCACTCTTGCTATGCGCCACCCCGAATTATGGGCGGCGGCGGTGGATATGTTCGGCCCGTATAACCTGTTCACGTTCATTGATCGCTTGCCTGAAACGTGGAAACCGTATTTCCGCATCGCCGTCGGCGACCCGGAGAAGGACGTGGACTTGCTCAACGAGCGCTCGCCCAAGAGCTACATTGAGCAAATCACCTGCCCGCTGTTCGTCATTCAGGGACAGAACGACCCGCGCGTCATCGAGCGCGAATCGCGCGACGTGGTGGAGCAACTCCGCGCGCAGGGCAAGACCGCCGAGTATTTAGTTTTCGAGAACGAGGGGCACGACGTGCTGAAGTACGAGAACAAAGTGCGGTGCTACAACGCGATTACGGATTTCTTCAAGGCGCATTTGAATCCCTAAATCGGTTCCCTATATCCAACCTGACTCCCCGCTTACACCTCACCTCCAGTAGTTTTCGCAATCTCTCACTCAGGGGTACAATCCTCGCCCGTGAGCATAGATATCAACGTCCAGAGTGGCAGTCTGTCCGTCGGCGGCGACCTCGTCGGGCGTGACAAGATTGTCAACAACATTCAGAACATCGTCCAGCGCGCCCTCACTGCCAGTGAGGCGGTCGAGCAGGACAAAGCCCTCGAATCCAAATACTTCGCTCAGGGCGTGCAGGCTTTCTGCGAGCGCCTGAAAACCCGCGCCACCGAAGCCGCCGAAACCGTCAAAGGCAGTCCCTACAAAGGCCTGCTCGAATACCGCTTGAGCGACGCCGAAATCTTCTATGGCCGTTCGCAGGCCATCGCCGCGCTCATGGGCAACCTGAAGCGCAGTCCGCTCACCATCCTCCACGCCGAGTCGGGCGCGGGCAAGACCTCCCTCGTGCAGGCCGGCATCATGCCGCGCCTTATCGCCGCCGGGCACCTGCCCATCTACCTCCGGCCCTACAACGCCGAACCCTCCTACGCCATCAAACGGCTTTTCATCCCCGATTTGAGCAATGTGCCCCTGTTGGCCACCGCCCCGCTCCGCGATTTTCTCAAACAGCTGGACGGGTGGATTGGCGCGGATTCCAAGCTCTATATTTTCCTCGACCAGTTCGAAGAGTTTTTCACCCAACTGGAAGAACCGGCCCGCGCGGAATTTGTGCGCGAACTGGCCGAGTGCATTGACGACGAGAGCATTGACGTGCACTGGGTGCTCGCCATGCGCACCGAGTTTTTCGGCAACCTGGCCAGCTTCCGCCCTGCCATCCGCAACCCCTTTGACAACGACCTGCGCCTCAACCGCCTCACCCGGCAGGAGGCCCGCGAAGTCGCCATCGAACCGGCGGCCCGGCGCGGTATCACCTTTGAATTCAGCGCGGTAGACGCGATGCTCGACGACCTCGGCGGCCAGTTCGTCCCCCCGCCCCAGATTCAACTCGTCTGCGCCGCGCTTTACGAAGAACTCCCACCCGATCAGAAAATCATCACCAAAGCCGCATACGACTCGCTGGGCGGGGCGGCGGGGATCTTGCGCGGCCATTTGCAACGGGTGCTCACGCGCGACCTCCTGCCCGAACAACGCCCGGTGGCCCAACGGACTTTGGAAGCCCTCATCTCCGCCGACGGGCGGCGGTTGATCCGCCCCCGCGCGAAACTGGTGGAAGACCTGGCCGCCAGCGGCCAACTGGTGAAGCCGGAAACCCTCGACACCGTCCTCGACCAGTTGTTAAGTAGCCGCCTCCTGCGTGTGCCCGACGCCGCCGCCGACGCGGCCGAAGGCTACGAAGCCGCTTCCGGTCTGTCGTATGAATTAACCCACGACTATCTGCTTGAACAAATCAAAGTGGACCCGACGGTGCAAGCCCGCAAAGCCGCGCAGGAATTAATTGAACAAGAGACCCAGAACTATCAGCGTTTCAAGACGCTCCTCAGCGACGACAAACTGGCCATCCTCGCACCGCGCAAAAACGAGTTGCACTTGAGCGACTCGGCCAAAAAACTGCTCGAACAAAGCCAGCAGGCCATCCGCCAGCGACAAGGCTTCGTGCGCGCCGGCATCGGGTTGGTCGTCATCCTCGTGCTCCTCGGCGCACTCTCGTTTGCCGCCGCTATCGTCGGCCAGGGACAACAGCACACCGCGCAGACGCAGGCCGCGCTCGCCGGGCTGGAGAAAGTCACCGCCGAGGCCGCCGCCACGGCGGCCGCCTTCGCGCAAGCCACCAGCGAAGACGCCGCGCGCAAAGCGCAAGCGCAATCCAAACTGGCTTTGGACGTCGCCAACGTCGCCGCCACCCATCAGGCCGAAGCTTTAGCCGCCGAAGCCGCCGCCGCCAGCCGCGCTGAGGCCGCTAAAGAAGTCGTCCGCAACTTGTTCGAGAAAAGCGGCCTCGTCCCGGTGGGCCGCCTGCCGGTGCAAATCGCCTTCGACGGCCAACGGTTGTGGGTCGTCAACCGCAACGATAGTAGTATTCAATCCATCAACCCGAGCACCGGCGAGGCCAGCCCTGCCATTCCCATCGGCGCCGAAATTCGTGCGATTGCTTTTGACGGGACACGCCTGTGGGTCGCCGACTCCAAAGGGGGTGCGGTGTACCCGGTGGACCCGGCCACCGGCGGCGTGGGCCAACCGGTCCGCGTCGGGTCCAAGCCCCGCGCACTCCTTGTGGCGGGCCATCAACTCTGGATTGCCAATCACGGCGACAACACCGTGCAGACGATTGACCTGACGACGGACACGCTTATCAGCCCGACCATCCCGGTGGATGGCGGCCCGATCTCGTTGGCCTACGACGGCGCGCGCGTGTGGGTCGCCAATTATTTCAGCGACACGGTGCAAGCTATTGACCCGCGCACGCGGCAGACCGGCCAGACTTATCACACGCCGGGGCCGTGGGCTTTGGCCTACGATGGCGCGCGCCTGTGGGTCGCCAACTACGACGCGCACACCGTCCAACCTATAAACCTCTCGCTCGACTTCACCAGCGACCCGGTGCCGGTGGGCCACAACCCCATTGCCCTCAAGTTCGACGGCGAGCGCGTGTGGGTCTCATGCTACGGCGACAATTTGATTCAGGCGATTGACCCGCAGAGCGGCCTGAGCGGCGTGCCCATCCCGGTGGGCATCTTGCCCGATGGCATGGCCTTCGACGGGGCGCGCATCTGGGTCGCGAACCGGAGCAACAACACCGTGCAAAGTATTGACGCCATCGCTGGTGACTTGCTCTTGCCGCGCCCGGTCGCCGACGCGCCGCAAGCCCTGGCCTTTGACGGTGACCGCCTGTGGATTGCCTATCCCGAGCGCAACGTCGTGAAATCCATCAACCGCGACACGGGCGCGATCATCGCCATCCACGCTTTCGGGCGCGAGCCAAACAAAATTCTCTTTGACGGCCGGTACCTCTGGGTTCTCAATCACGGCGATAACACTGTGCAAGCGCTGGATATCAAAGCGAACAAACTCCGTAGTCCCATCCGGGTCGCGGCTAACCCGGCCGCGCTGGCTTCCGATGGCACGCGATTGTGGGTGGCGAGCGGGGACGAAAACGTGGTGCAGGTGATTGACCCTGCGGCCCAAACGGTGATGGCGACGATTGCGGTAGGCGGCGGCCCCGCCGCGTTAGCCTTTGATGGGCGGTATGTGTGGGTTGCCAATCGCGCCGACCAGACCGTGCAAGCCATTGACCAGACGACACTGACGACCGACGGCCTCACGACGACGATCGGGGCGGGCGTGAGCGCCATGGTTTTCGACGGTCAGCGCCTCTGGGTCGCCAACGGCGACGATGATACGGTGCAATCCATTGACACCGCCACCCGACAAGCCGAGGCGCCCATCGCCATCGGCAACAATCCACAGGCGCTGGCTTTTGTGAACAAGTTACTGTGGATTGCCAATAACTGGAGCAACGATGTGCAAGTCGTGAACCCGATGACCCGGCAAGTTGGCAAGTCCATCCCGGTAGGCATCGCCCCCATCGCCTTTGCCTTCGACGGCCACCGGCTGTGGCTCGCCAATCACGATTCAAAATCGTTGCAATACGTCATCATTCGCTAAAACCAGAGAACTGGAGATTAGAGAATTGAGTTGAACGCCTCTCTAATCTGCCATTCTCAAAGTCTCCAATGACTACCTCCCTCGACGACAAGAAACCCAACTCCCTTACTCCTGACCGCATCCGTTACCTGCGCGAAAAGTTGCTGGCCTATGCGGGCCGCCGCAAATTCGGCTGGCTCATCGCCGTCAGCGGCGTCATCGTTTCGACCCTCATGCTCATGGCGGTCTTCTGGCTGTTCACGCCTCTGCTCGACACCGCCCTGCCTAAAGGCCTCAACCCCGCCACGCGCGCCGAGGGTCTGACCGACGCCATCCAACTCGTGCTGGCCACCATCCTCCTCACCATTTTGGGCAACCTCATCAATCGCCAATCCAACGCCTTCATCGCGCGGCTCGCGCAAGATATGATGACCGACATCCGCGCCGACTATGCCGCCAGCCTGTTGCGGCAAAGCCAGTCGTTTTACCGCCAGCACGATATCGGCGCGCTCATGTCCATCGGCATGAGCGACGCCGAAGTCATCAGCACCTTTTTCATGGACGAATTGGCGAATATGCTCAACTACGCCGCGCAGTTCGTCGCCGCGCTCGGCTCCATGCTCCTCAAGAACTGGGAACTCTCGCTGGGGAGCATCGCCCTCACCGGCCTCATCTACGGCTTTAGCCTGCGCCTCATCGTCCCGTACACGCGGCGGCTGGCCTCGTTTTACAGCCAGCAGTTCGGGCGCGTGAACTCGGTGCTCGACGAAACCCTCAGCGGCGCGCGCGACATCCAGATTTTCAATCAGCAGGAACGCATGGTGCGCCGTTTCCGCGCCAAACTGAAACGAATGGGCGACTCGCTCGTGGGCACGCGCGACATGACCTACTGGAATAGCACCATCTCCTACATCGTGGACGGGCTGGGCCGCTCGCTCATCTTTGGCGGCGGCGTACTCATCGCCATCCTGGGCTGGATTCAAGTGACGAGCGGCCAACTCGTCACCTTCGCGGGCTTGTTTAGCAGTTTCACCGCCCCGGTCAAAGCCCTCGGCAACGCGGCCATCAAAGTGCAGTCCCTGCTCGTCGCCACCGACCGCGTGTTTGCCATCATGGACACTCCCCCCGACATCACCGACCGGCCCGAGGCGCGCGACCCCGGGCGCCTCACCGGCCACATCCAATTTGAAGACGTGCGCTTCACCTACGCGCCGCAGAATCCCAAAGCCTGGCGGATGCACAGCCTCACGTTCGAAATCAAGCCCGGCGAGAAAGTGGCCTTCGTGGGCGGCTCGGGCTCGGGCAAAAGCACCTTGCTCAACATGGTCGCGCGCTTCTACGATGTGACCGGCGGGCGCGTGCTGATTGACGGCGTAGACGTGCGCGAGATGCGCCTCGACGCGCTTCGCCGCAACTTCGGTCTCGTGGCGCAGAACGTCATCCTCTTCGAGGGCACACTCGCCGACAACATCCGCTTCGCCCGCCCCGAGGCCGACTTGGCAGACGTGGAACGCGCCGCGCAAATCGGCTACGTGACCGAGTTTCTCCCGAAACTGCCGCAGGGTTACAACACCCCCATTGACGCGGGCGGGCAGGGCCTGAGCGGCGGACAAAAGCAAAGAGTGAGCATCGCCCGCGCGGCCTTGCCCGACCCGGCCATTCTCCTGCTCGACGAAGCCACCTCCGCCCTCGACGCGCAGAGTGAAGCCCAAGTGACGAAATCGCTGGACGAGTTGAGCCGGGGGCGCACAACGCTCGTCATCACCCACCGCTTAAACACCATCCGCAACGCCGATAAAATCGTCGTCCTCGGCGCCGACAAATTTGGCTTCGGCGTCATCAAAGCCATCGGCAATCACGACGAACTGCTGGAGAAATCGCCCGAGTACGTCACGCTTTATGGACAAATCAAAAAGAAATCCATCATCCTGCCCATCGGCCCGCGCTACGACACCACCGCCGCCCTGCCCACCGTCATCGGTCTCGCGCAAGCCTACAACGCCCCGGTGCATCTCCTCGACTTCGGCCTCCTGCCCGACGACGTGGATGCGCAGA
>Ga0315281_10011699_pt1 | contig 12010 bp, 5 predicted proteins | sample YL17G07_0_MG_FD_204540 | JGI IMG/M metagenome (GOLD analysis project Ga0315281, IMG submission 204540) | Sediment microbial communities from Yellowstone Lake, YNP, Wyoming, USA - YL17G07_0 | ecosystem: Environmental > Aquatic > Freshwater > Lake > Sediment | place: USA: Wyoming | collected... | reverse complement strand
GGATTTGATTCCGGTAGCTGGGGAGGGCTTTCTTGCGCCAGCCCGCTAGTCGGTTCGAACTCGCGTAGAGTGCGAAAAGGCAGGCCAAAGAGGCTGTTTCAAAAGGCTGCGCTCAATCTCCCGCAAGTTGTTGAATCCCCAAGTTCTGAATTTGCCACTTTGGGGTGTTTCAAAAGGTGTGGTTTGGTACACCGGGCTAAGAGCTGCGATTCATTTCGATTCGTATCATGCCTTCCAGACCGAGATCCTTCAGAGCCTGCCGCAGTTCATTCTCAACGTGACCGAGATCGCTTGCTTTCACCGTCAACGAGGCGTCGAGACTGAGCGACAGATCCTGGCCTGATGTGCGCAGCTTGGGAAGCAGCTTAGTCCCGAGTCTGTTCCATTGCTCGGGCGGAATTGTCCCACGAAGCCAAAGGCGAACCATCTGCTCTGCTGGGGCTTCCGTAGGAGGACGGGGAGAAATCGGTGGAGGTCGAAGCTCGAACTCTTCTTGTGGGGGCGCAGGCGACGGCGCAGGCTCTCCCACCGCTTCCTTTAGCGACCCAGCTTTACCTCGTGTCAACAGGAAGGTCGTCTCATCGAAAGTGACTTCCTCAGGGCCTATAGCTTCCTTCCACCAGACTCGCTCGTAGCTTCCGTCCGATCCGATTCCTGACCCTAGCCCAAAATCTCCTCTTTCCACGAAGCTCACAATCTGCTTTCGTAGAACATCCTCCGGATCCAAGAGCCGAGTCAGCGTCCCATCCAGGAAAGCCTGCCGGAGGCCCTTCAGTGGCCAAGCACCGCTCTCCTTCAGAGCCGGAGGCCAGTTCCGCTCGACATAACCTGCCCCAACGGACTCGTTGAGTAAGCCTTCGGCTTTCAAGGCAGCGACAACGCGCGCGCTGAGGCTGGCCGAGGCGCTGGCATGACCAGCACCCAGGTCAATTTCCCTCAGCCCTTCGGCACCCTTCGAGTCGGCAATCACCGCATACCGATAGCTTGCCCACACTTCGTCTCGGAAGGCTTCTTCCGATTCCTTGATATGGCCCGCAACCTCTCGCTGCTCGGAAGCGTCGAAGTCACTTCCCAAGACACCCGACGACAGATCCTCGGCCACACGCCTCCAGGCAAGGTAGAGCTCAGCCTTCTCTCGAAGCGCGCGACCCGGCTTGCGGACCAGCCACACTAAAGCGGCCGGGTAGAATCGGGGCGACTTCCCGCGCGAGCGAGTCCATTCCCCGATCTTCTTCCTGATCTCGCCTTCAGGTTCCCATTCAATCTCTGGATCCAGCACTGTCAAAGTCAGCCTGGGTGTATCAGGAACTTCGTCGCCATCAACAAGCGGAGGCTGTACCGGGACCACACGCCCCTTCTCGAACTCTTGTCTTACTGCCGAACGGACCGCTTTGGTGACTTCGGCATCGTCGAGGGCTGCTCGGCGATCGCCCACGATCTTCTTCAGCGTCGGCCTGTAGCCGATGCGGAATCCATCAGTGCCAACCCGCCGAATGAAGAACGACCGCTTTTCCAGTGCGAAGGCAGCGTTGTCGATCGAGGTGATATCAAGGTCTGGCTCGCCGAGTGCGAACCGCAGCTCTGGCAGGTGGCCGGCTTTGTCGCTGGCCACACCAGTGGACTCAAACAGTATGGCCGCCCCCACACGCCGATGGATATCCCGCAAAGACCCTTTCGTATCGGCATCGAGAGCCTTCGCGTGACTATTCGCCCCCGCGATATCAACCTCAATAGCTGGCAGCAACCGCTGCTCGCCCAATTGGCCCAGGATCATGGCCTGAAAGTCAGGGACATCCAGGGGCGCGGATCCCTGGGTGATGAGCGGTTCCCGTCGCGCCTTGTTGAAACCTTCCCGCGCGGCCCACGATATCCACTGGGCGAACATGGCCAGCGTTCCGCGAGTCCGTTGATAATGCGGCAGCCCTTGCCACTTCCGCTGGAACACCGAAATGGTCGCCGGATGAAATGGATAGGCAGCCTCGAACCTGGCTCGCAGGTGCTCCCGAGCTTTGGCGTCGGTCGTTGCCGTATCCACCGCAGTCCATTCCGGCGGCAATTGTGCCCGCCGTTCAAAACACCATTCGGCATAAGTCTTGGCGACCGCCCGGCGCGTGCTTTCCTTGCCAAAGTCATCGAATAGGCGCCGCCGCACCACTTCGCTGATCTCGCTTTCGTCAAGGGCGATCAGATCTTTTGCCACCCGAGTAACAACATGAGTGATGCGATTAAGCCACTGTTCATCGAATTCGGTCATCTCCATGCGACTGCGTGGCAAGCTCAGCATCGCCGCGCTACCTGTGGTTCCCGTCATTGCGCGAACCGTATTGTCGAGGAAAGCATAGAAGCCGTCGGCGAGGTCCCGGTGCCGGCTGAGGAAATTCAACACCTCATCAAACAGGAGCAGCACGCTCCCGCCGGCGGCCTGAAACAACCTCTGCAGCGCTTCAGTTCCCGGCGGGGTCGTTCTGGCCTTCGGCCCCAGGGCTTCGACACCTGAGGCACCCGCGAGCTGCCGGGCCACGTCAATCCAAGGGGTTTCTTTGCCTCCAGCGGGATCCCAGGCATTTCCTACAAACACGGCCGGCTTTGACTTGGGAGGCTGGCTGAGACCGCAATCCTTGAGCAATTTCTGCACATCGGGATGCGACGCAGAGGTCTTGGAATGCTCGACGAGATGATAGAGGGCCGTCAGGGTGTGCGTCTTGCCGCCACCGAACTGCGTAATCAGGCTTAGGACTGAAGATGTGTTTTGGGTCTGGCCGGCCAAGCGCCGCAAGACCATCCCCAGGTGTTCCGTCAATGCCCGCGTGAAGACTGTGCGGTCAAAGAACTGCTTCGCATCGCGGTAATCGAGTGGCGCCTTGCCCGCGACCACCTGTTCCAAGGCGATGGCAAATTCGTCGGGGTTGAATGAACGCCCTCCTCGGACTTCTGCTCGTGGTGTTGTGACCTTGTACCAAGGTTCCATCATTCGCCCTCTGCCAATTCAAATACTTCTCGAATATGCGGATTTAGTTTCGAGACGTTCAATCTGTCCGTAATGGCCGCCAGGTATTTCTTGATAGGGAGAAGGGCATGCGCTAATACCCTTGCCTCTCCATCATTCCTGGTTATGGCTATGAGCCGAGCGGCGACGTCCATGACATAGTAGCGGTTATGTGAAACCCCGACTTCTAGCGCGACCGCCGCAACCCGCGCCTTAATTTGAGGATCCTTCGAGGCCCTGTAAATTCTTTCGCACGCAGCCCCTATGGTGTCTGTGTACTCAAATGGCCAGCCCTGAGAAACGGCAACAGTCGCGAACTGATTGACCAACATCTTCGCAACTGTGGGATTAGCCCCAGTCAGTGAACCAAATGCAGCTTCGGGGAGGCCGGCTGCGAACTCGTGCAGGAGTTCGGCTTCCTCTTCGCAATCAGCGATTAGTTTAATCATTCTCTTAACTTGCTCCGGGTTTGCGTGTCCCTGAGCTCTCACCTCTTCTAATAGCTTTTGTAGCTCCTCGGGCGCAGTAGCTTTCCTTTCTTTGCCTACAACCAGCTTAAATGATCGATGGAGCTCCTTTACGCTCTGGAGGCGCTGGTTCGGGTCATTCTTTGTACATAGGTCAACAATTGATGCTATTCCAATGGGGAGAGTCGTCAAATCTTGTACCGCTCCGGGGATTGAACCGGTATATAACTCGTATAGTATACGTCCCAGTGAAAAGATGTCGCTCCTGACATCGGCTCGCTTCGCATCCTGCAATTGCTCGGGCGGCATGTATGCGAAAGTTCCCAGCCACTCCCCCGTATACGTTTTGCGACTGGTCTCAGCATCCAAAGCTCTTCCCAATCCAAAGTCCGAAATCACAAGATCGCGATCGTTATTAAACAAGATGTTCTCGGGTTTAAGGTCCCGATGGATGATCCCCTCGCCATGAGCGTACTGCATCCCTTCAAGAACCATTGAGTATATCTTTGCGATTCTTTCTTGCTTCCCCACGACCTCATTCAAGGTACTTCGCAATGAGTGCTGATAGACGGGCATGGCGTACCAAAAAGGCGGCTCCTGCAAGTGCTTCGCTACGACCTTCACGATTCGCGGATGATCAAGTTTGGACAGAATTCGAACTTCCCTCTGGAATCTTTTGATGGCCTCCTCGCTTTCATCAAGCAACACTTTCTTGGCAAGATGCTCGCCATCATCCTCTCGGACACACTCCCACACCTCGCAGAACCCACCACTTCCTAGCTTCTTAATATTCTTGAACCTTGCCATCACCGAACCTTCAGGTCATCCGAACGGCCAGTAACATTGCATCGAGCAGGCGTTTTTCTTCGCTATCCTTCGGGTAGAGGGCGGAGAGGGCGTTGGCGAGGCGGAGGAAGTCGGGGCTGCGCTCTATCTCGGCTTCGAGCATGGCGCGCAGGGCCGTAGCCTGGCCGCCTGCCTGTAGGAGCATCGCCATGTGGACGCGGTCGAGTGTAGTCGCGTCGCGACGGCTTGCCGCTGCATCCGCGCCACCCTTGGCTTTCCCGCGCTTCCCGCGGCGCGGTTCTTGCGGAGTCTTGCCTCGGCCCTTGCTCTCGGCACCTTCCCCATCGGGGAAAAGCGCGTATTGGGGTTCGCGACCGCCGCTGCGCTCGATGGCCAAAGCTGCGGCCTCGGTCCCGGCCTCGCCGAAGAGCTGCTCCGCCCGTTCCGGCACGGGGGTCAAGCGCACGGTGCCTTTCTTGGTTTCAATGATGCGGCCTTCCCAGTTCTCCAGATGAATCCCCAGCGGCTGTGCGAACCGCCGCACCACGTCATAGATCAGCACATAGCCTTTCTTCTGTTTCCCCGTGCTTCCTTCTTCCTCGCCCTCTGAGTCTTCTTCCTCGCTCTCACTCTCAACTCTCGACTGTCGACTTTCGACTGTGCCATTGGTACTCTGCAACGTCCACAGAAATAGCGCGGTCAACCGCGCGTCTTCTTCGAGCGCCCCCGCTGCGCTGTTACGCGCCCGAGCTTCCGCCGTGCCAAGGATTTGCTGCAGGGCAGTACGGCCCACAACTTCCCAGACTTTGGCCAGGAACTCATCCAGCTTGACCTCGCGCCCTTCGGCGGTTTCGACCTTGTCGTATTTGCTGAAGAGTTCGAGCGCCGGGCCGATGCAGGAAAAGACGAGGTCCGCGCCTCGAATGCCTTCGCCCGCAAGGCGCTCCATCCATTCGCCGATACGGTTGGGCAACTCGCGAAGGATGTCTTCCCAACCGCCGACGCCGGCGTTCTCCGGGCGAGGTCGGCATACAAGGTGGACGCTGGCGGCTAAGGCCGCCGAGTCCCGCGCTCTTAAGCGGGAGCTCATTTCGGTTGTGATGGGCCACGATGCGGTGACCGTCCACCCGCCTTTGAGCATGCCGGAGATAAGCGCTTCCCACCCTTCGGTCGTCTTGTGGGCAAATACCACAGCCCCGATCCCATCCTCCCGCAAGATGCGTTGTCCTTGCGAAAAAGCCTTCTGCATAGATTCCTCAAAAAATGTCTTGTCCTTGGGCTTGCCATCAGCGGTAGTCTTGACCTCGTCCTGCACGATCTCAGGACACTTAGGTGTTAGGGGGCTTCCGTGTTCAAACGGGTTCCTAAGCATTGGATGATCTGGGATCGCTCGCCTCAACCAAACGAAAAAGAAGTCTGAGAGATCGGCATACGGAATCGCATCGTAATAGGGCGGATCGGTAAACCAAATTGACGCTGACTCTGGTGGGAGGCCGGGATTCGTGGCGTCAGCTAATAAAGTTGTACCGACTTCGTACCGATAATGGAGCGCACCTTCGATGGTCGCCGCGGATCGCTCGAAGGCGCTATAGAATGAACCGCTCGACTCCTCCGTGAGAACTGCCTCAGCCCAATCCCACAGTTGAGGCATCCTCGGCCCGGAGAAAAGGTGGACAGGGCATTCTGCGCCAGGTTTCCAAGGAGCCCCAGCATTTCCCAGGTCAGCTGTTTTTCCTACTGCCAAGGCAAGGACCTCACCCGCTCCGTCTGAGACGAGAGAAAGCTGCTCCCTAATCTTCATGCAAAGGGCTGCTAGAGCCATTTTTTGACGGGCGGAGAAGAGATCACCCCAAATATTCATCCCATAATTTCGCATCGCGAATGCTCTGCCCGCCCCAGACCCACCACCCAAGGGCGTGGGCTCGTCGGGAATGGGGTTTAAGCCATTGGGCAGAGGTCCGGCCGCCAATTCGGCCAGCTTTTTCATAGCCTTGTAAACGGCCTCGTAATCGCGATCCCTAGGCAACCGGTAGCTTCGGCCGACTTCGCCCTGATTCAGAATGACAACTGCCAGTAAGCGTGCTCCACCGATCCGCCGGCCCTTCTCGTCAAAGATCACGTCCGCGCCGCCGCGCTGGGCGCGAAGCTGTTCGCGGACACGCTTCGGTGCCAAGGGCTTTCCGCACACGGGGCACGTAGCTTTGGCGCGCGTCACCGTTCCCACGCGCACATTGTCTTCCGATTTCGGCGTGAAGATTTCAAACCGCAGCACACCCTTCGGGCTGGAGAACGTGTTCAACCACCCCTCACCCCCGGCCCCTCTCCCTGAGGGAGAGGGTGGCCCCGACTTGGCGGGGACGGGTGAGGGGGCAGGAAGCAACCGCAGCGCGCGGCACCGATTCTCCTTCTTGCAGAGCCAGAACGAGCGCATGAGGGGAATCTCCGCCCCGCATCCCACCGCTTCGCACCGAACCGTCCGGGCCCACAAATAGGCAATCGGCCTCGCGCCATCCGGGTCGATAGGGTAGAACTCAGCCAGCTCTTTTTCGGCTTGCTCTTTGATCTCCTTACCCACGCGCCGCAATTCTTCGGCGAGCGCTGGCCCGTGCCGGGGAATGTCTTCGAGCAGAACCTTGAGGATGAGGCAGGCGACGGGATTCAGGTCGCTGGCGAAGGCATCACAGCCCGCCCGTAAGGCTTCGAGTGGTATCGAGCCCCCGCCCGCGAAGGGATCAACCACCAGCGGAGGTTCCTCGCCATGCGCAGCCTTTACCAGTCCGCGCGCACACTCAAGATAAGCGGGCTTGGCGGAATTGTCCCAATTGGCGAAGTCAGCGATGAAGGAAAGCAGCGCCTTTCGCAGGTCGGCGTCAGTTTTCGTCGAGCTCCCGTTCGGCATCGGGGCGAGCAGCCGCCGGGCTCTCCCCTTAAAGTCATCCGGACAGTCGTTATCGCAAGGATCAGGCAATAGCAGAGCCATCAACATCGCCCGGCAGGCGGCCAGCGGACGCCGCGCCCACCAAAGATGAAGCGTCTTCGGATGCCCGTGGCGGACGGAGTTCTCTGCGTCCGAGTACCGGCTCACCTCGGCCACGGGAAAATCCACCTCCGCCAACCTCTTACATTCTTTCGGAATCAAGGCTTGCTCCCGGCTGTCGTTGCTTTATCCCCACCCAGCAGGTCGGCAATGGCAGCCCGAACCACTTGCCAGCAGATGGCGCACGTATCGGCGTCAGGGCTGTCTTTCTCTAGCCGGTGCACATACGGATGAACGATGTTCCTAGACCCGCGGAGGGAATGACTGAATCGTTTGACATCCACCTGAAGCCAACCCACTTCGTATGCGACATCAATCAGGGCGGACAGCGACCAATCCTGGAGCGGTCGTGGCTTACCGGTCCTGTCCTTGGGAGCTGCGGACGCCTTGTTAACCAAAGGCAGGTTCGCTTCAGCCTTGGCGAGCAATACGCCTTCCAGGACGCTCCCCATCATGACGATAGCAGAAAGATGTGCACCAGCATCCATGCATTTCTGTGCCTCCTGCCATCGACCAACCAGGACGGTTCCCAGGGCAGGCTCCCCGATGATCTTGACGAAATCAGGCGCGGGCTCGTGCGGTCGTCCCTCCGGCTTCGGCGGGGGAGCCGACGCCTCAACTTGACGCAACCGCGGTTTAATACCCTCCAGAAAGACTTCCAGGCCCTCGAGCTTCAAAACGCCATTAACGTGACCTATGAGCTCCTGAGTCGTGTTCATGTCGCCGCGATACTCTTGCGGATTCGCCAGCCTCAGAATCACTCGTTCAATGCCAGGCGGGGCCAAGTCTCCGCCAGCCTCTTCGTTCAATTCCTGCAAAGATTCAAGGACGAACCACTTTCGCGTGGAAGATTGCCCCCGCGCCGGCACTCCTGCACGCGCGAAAAAGGAGAAAATGTCAGATTTTGAACGGTAGACCCCAGGCGCCGAGTATTCTGCGGCACCATAACCTCCTCCACCGCCACATGTCGTCTCCGCCAGCACTTCGAGTGTTGTGGGATCAAGTCTCTTGGGCATCATACCTGCATCCGGCTAAGCCACCTCGGATCAGATCCCAGTCAGGGCCTTCGCAGCCAGAGTGAAATGCGCCACTTTGGTGATCGCCTGCCAAGGATGGCTGGCCGGGTCTTTCACCGGGGTGAGACGCGGATTCGCGGACCCGCAGTCCGTTACAACATAGAGCCAGTAGCAATCTCGCCGATCCTCCGCCACGCGGTGCTCATTCGGCGTCAAGATGATTTCACCTTCGCTTCCGGCCAAGCCCTTCACCTCAATCAGGCGAAGTTCGCCAGTGCGAGTGTCGAGACTCGTCAGGTCGTAGCCCAGGTCTTTTTCATGAACGTCGGCGACAGCGCGGCCTTGAGAACGCTCGTACTCCATCGCCACCCGCATCGCCGTCTGCTCGGTCTCCGGGTTGGGCCGCAGCCGCCGGAGTTCCGGATGTTCGCGCTCCGGGTGCGGCAGAATAAGCGCCGATGTAATACGCTCCACAGCCTGCAAAGTGAGTGCCTTTTGGCGTTCCAGTTCCTCCCGCCGATGCTCGCGACGCCGGCAGAGCTGATCGTGCTTGTCAATGGCGATGGCCAGGAGCCCCGCGGCGCCCTCGACACCCCGGGTTTTCTCTTCCTCGAAGCGCCCGATCTCCTGGTCGGCCCGGGCAATCAATTCCGTGAGTGAGATTTCGACATGATGTTGGATCCGTTCGACCTCGGCCACCCGCTCAGCCTTCACTTGTTCAAGAAAAGGAGTCAAGGCCCGTCCCTGGAGAAACGCGGTAGGCTCCGGAAGACTGACGACAGGAGGCAAATCGCCAGTAGGTGGCGAGGGCTGAAGGTCTCCAAGTATGCCTGGTTCGCGCAAGGCAGGCTCGCCGGATTCTGATTGCTCGACGGCGAACAGCCGCTCGTGGGTCACGTTCCCCAGGCCATCGACCACCCGAGCTTTGTAGAAGTCGAGTCGTGCCGGATGGTCGTGGCGTAGCGAGTAGAAACATGCACCATCCGCGAACGCGGGCTGCGCCTGTTCGAGCGCGTTGCGACGCAAGGCCTCGAACAAGGGATGTCCAGGTGTCACCCACTCCAACCTGTGTTCCTCGGCAACCTGGCGATCCGTAGAAAGCCGGGGATAGCGGTTCGTGAGCCGGGGAAGCCGCCACTCTTCCGTTTGCTCGAATCTACGCAAGCGCTCGGAAGTTGGCCCAGGATCAAAGGTGTGCGGGAGTGTGGCATGCGGGGTCAGGGTGAAAGATGCAAGTGGTGCTCCCTCTCTCAGGAACCGTGCGATGGTTTCAGGCACAACGCGGCACTCCTGTGCGCGCGCTCGACGCTCCACGAGCATTTCGAGGTTGAGCTTCTTCGTGGCTAAACCTTCCAATGCCGTCTGGCAAATGGCTCGAAAGTGGCCTTCGTTGACATCGCGGAGTATGCGGCTCTCCAAGTCCTGATCGCCCAGCTTGCCTGCATAGTAGTCACGCAGCACACGGTCAATGTGAGCTGCTGGCAGAACCTCGCCAACCACATTGAAGACCGCATCATCGTCCAGGGCGTCGCGGATCTCTTGAAGCTTTTCGAGGAGGCGTTGCAGTACGTGGCCTTCGACGGTGTTCGTGGCCACGAAATTGAAAATTAGGCAGTCATACCGTTGGCCATATCGATGGATGCGGCCCATCCGCTGTTCGAGCCGGTTGGGATTCCAAGGGATGTCGTAGTTGAACATGATGTGACAGCACTGCAGGTTGATGCCCTCGCCGGCAGCTTCAGTTGCGACAAGGATCTGGAACTTGCCGTCCCTAAATTGCTGTTCGGCCCACAGGCGCGTGCCGGATTCGTCCCGCGATCCTGGCTTCATGCTGCCGTGGATGAAACCAACTTGGAAGCCCCAAGACCGTAGGCGCTCGACCAGATAATCGAGCGTGTCTTTGAACTCCGTGAAAATGAGAAGCCGCTGATCGGGCCGGTCGAAGAATCCTTGCTCCTGAAGCAGGCTTTGCAGCTTGGAGAGTTTTGCTTCCTGGCCGGTTTGTTCCACCCCTTCGGCTTTCTCGGCCAGCCGATTCAGATCAGCGATTTCCTCGCGGATTTCTTGCGGATTCCTGGCCAGCGAAATGAGAGCCAAGCGCTCTTCCCACTTTTCACGTTCGGCCTCCTCCATTTCTTCCAGATCTTCGGGGTCGGGAAGCTCAACTTCCTCGGTCAACAGTTGCTGGCCCCGCTTGAGCGCCGTTTCCAGTCTGCTAGCGCGCTTCTCCAATGACCGACGAACAGCGAACGTGCTGGAAGCCAGCCGACGTTGGTACAGGGTCATCAAGAAGCCAACGGCACGTGCCGTGGGATCGTCCTCACGGTCGGCAGCGCGAACGCTCTGCGCCTTCACGAACCGCGTTACCTCACAATAGAGGTCAAACTCAGCACCATCGATCCGGAAGCTGACACTGTGGGGAATCCGTTTGGTGAAGATCTTCTCGGCGACCCACTGGCCATCCGGTTGCCGTTCGGGAAAATAGACCATTGCTTCCTTGATACGACGCAGGTAGAAAGGGGCACGGCGTCGATCCATCGCCTCTCGGATTGAGCGAACGTCGGCGAAGGCGTCCTCGTCGAGCAGTCGCAAGAACAGAGTGAAGTTGAGAGGGTCGCCCTTGTGGGGCGTGGCCGTGAGCAAGAGGCAATGGTCCGTCGTGTCGCGCAGCAACTCGCCCAATTTGTAGCGGAGGCTCTTCTTGTCCTCTGCCGCGGCAGACATGCGGTGGGCTTCGTCCACCACGACCAAATCCCAATGCGCCTGTCGAAGACTCGGCAGGATGTCGTCCCGCTTGGCGAGGTCAAGCGAAGTGATGATTTGGGTGTTCTGCAGCCATTGGTTGAGGCCGTACTGTGAACGCAGCTCAGAGCCTCGCAGGACCGTGAATTGCTCGTCAAACTTGTCTTTCAACTCGCGCTGCCACTGAAACGTCAGGTTGGCGGGACACACGATCAGGGTGCGCTCGACTAGGCCGCGAAGCTTCAGTTCTCGAAGGAGAAGACCCGCCATGATCGTCTTGCCGGCGCCCGCGTCATCGGCTAGAAGAAAGCGGACCCGGGCCAACTTGAGCATGTAGTGGTAAACGGCCTCAAGCTGGTGTGGCAGAGGGTCCACGCGGGAGATGGAAAGCCCAAAGTAGGGGTCAAACTCGAAGGCGATCCCCAGAGAGTAGGCCTGAATGCCCAAGCGCAGCAACCCACCAGCCGCGCTGAACGTCTGGATGGTTGTGAGTATCTTCAGCGCGTCAAGATCAGCCGATGAAAGCGTGACGCTGCGGAACCTCTCACTCTGTGTCCCCACCAAGCCGAGACGCCACGTGCCGTCCCCAATCTGGAGAGTGGTTTCGACACGCATCGGCTCGTTGAACAGTCTGCCCGTGACGATTTGGCCCGGTTGGGGAGCTACAGACACGGGACCACCTGCTTTAGGGCTTGTCAGTATCGAGGGTAGGCAGCAGCGGTCTTCAAACCTCAGCCCGGAATATCTTAGCACAAACGGGGGTAGGGGCTCCGTTTATGATTTCCTCGTAATCGGCACACAGTGCACCAAAAGAAATCCTTTGGAACAGCAGAAAGTCGTGTGAAACGTCCATGCTCGGTCAGTCTGTTGCGGGAGGCGCCGCGGACACCCTTTGGTACAGCCAACATGAGAGACGGCTGGAACCTCTTGCGGGTACTCGGATGAGGTGGAGTCACTAGCCGAGGATTTCTCAAAT
>Ga0315281_10011698_pt1 | contig 12010 bp, 13 predicted proteins | sample YL17G07_0_MG_FD_204540 | JGI IMG/M metagenome (GOLD analysis project Ga0315281, IMG submission 204540) | Sediment microbial communities from Yellowstone Lake, YNP, Wyoming, USA - YL17G07_0 | ecosystem: Environmental > Aquatic > Freshwater > Lake > Sediment | place: USA: Wyoming | collected... | reverse complement strand
CAGCGGCTCTATTTCCCGGCGTTCGACTACAAGGAGAAGTATCGCCTCGTGGTGGCCACCCCCTCCTGCGCGACGAAGGAGCCGATGCGCCACTGGGTCGGCGAGGCCGACGATGAGCACCTCCAGAACATCGTCGAGTACGTTTTCGCGAAGTACGGCAAGGACAAGATCAAGTCGTTCTGGCTGGTCGGCCATTCCCAGGGCGGCATGACCTCGAACCGCCTCCTCGGCACCGACTTCTTCAAGGACCGCGTCGATGGCTGGCTCAGCCTCTCAGGCGGACGGATCGGGCCGATCGAGCTCCCGGCCTCGTTCTTCGTGCGCCCGGGGGGAGCGCCGCCGCGGCTACCGGCACAGTCGGGCGACGGGCCCCGGCCGGGCCGGGCGGTTGCACTCGATTGCGATCTCTCCTTCATCTTCACTTCCGGCCAGCACGAGATGGTCGCGTTGCCGGAGACTTCGCCCTGGGCGGAGAAGTACGGCGCGGGCCCGCGCGTGCGTATGGCCGATGTGGTCGACGACGTGCCGGGACAGATATACGACAGCTCACGAGAAGGGAACTCCACGCCCGCCTGGGGGCTTTCGCCAAGGCCGGGGACAGCACAGGTCTATGTCTACCCGAAGGCCCGTGACGGGCGGGTGATCGCCGACGTGGTGCGCATCGACAAGGGGCACACCGAGGGGCTGGAACCGCACGTCACGGAAACGCTGATCAAGATGATGGTGGATGCACCCGGCGGGAAGGTGCAGCGAGCGGAGTAGCTGGTCGGTGTCTCAGCGTTTCAGCCGGTCAGCGGCTCAGCTTCTGGCGCTGCGGGTTGATTAGGGCGAATATGTGCGCCACCAACACAGGGGTTCAAACATGGCCAGCGACATCGCGGTAGATGAGAAGACCGGGCGCAAGTTCTACGTTGACGAGCCCGACGACCTGAAACCGGGCGAGAAAGTGATGTTCATCCTGAGCATCCACGGCGGTGGGTCCGTGGGCTCCTGGCAGCGGATGTACTTCCCGGCTTTCGATTATGTGAACCAGTACCGGCTGGTCATCGCCACCCCCTCGGCCGCCACCAAGGAGCCGTCGCGGCGCTGGGTCGGCGAAGCGGATGACGAGCACCTGCACAACATCGTTAACTACGTGTTCGCGAAGTACGGCAAGGAGAACATCAAGTCGTTCTGGCTGGCCGGCCATTCCCAGGGCGGTATGACCTCGAACCGCCTGCTCGCCGAGGATGAGTTTTTCAAGAAGCGCGTGGACGGGTGGCTCAGCCTCTCGGGCGGACGGATTGGGCCGGCTGATCGCGCTCCAGGGTTCGGCAGGCCAGCCTCCGGGCCTGTCGCACCGCCGCCGCCGGGATTCTTCGGCCCCCGTGCCAACCCCGACTGCGACATCTCATTCATCTACGCCACCGGGCAGCACGAGATCCTCTCGCTGCCCGAGGCTTCGCCGTGGGCGGAGAAGTACGGCGCCGGCGCGCGGGTTCGCCTGGGCGACGTTGTGGATGAACAGGCGGGACAGATTTACGACACGTTGAGTGAAGGGCGATCGACGCCCGCGTGGGGACTTTCGCCGCGCCCGGGGACAGCACAGGTCTACGTCTACCCTAACGCACGGGACGGGCGGGTCATCGCCGACGTGGTGCGGGTGGATAAAGGCCACACGGAGGGGCTGGAGCCGCACGTCACGGAGACGCTGATCAAGATGATGGTCGGCGCGCCCGGCGGGAAGGCACAGAAGGCCGGGTAGCCGGTCAGCTTCTCAGCTGGTCAGTTTTTCAGGTCTGCGTGCGGATTAGGAGCACTCGTGAACCTCGACGATTTGGCAGAACTGGCGGCAACGCAACGGGCCGTCCGCGCCTTCACGGATCAGCCGGTGCCTGACGAACTGATCGCGCGAATCCTGCGGGTGGCGACGCGGGCGCCGAACGCGCGGAACGTCCAACCGTGGCACTTCATCGTCATCCGGGAGCGCGAGGCGAAGCGGCAGATCGCGGACATCCAGTCGGACATGACGGGGCAGCCGCGGGGACAATCGGGGCCGGGGCGGATGAACTGGGCCGATGTCCCGCTGCTCATCGTCGTCTGTTCGACGCTGCCGTTCGGCGAGGGCCGGGCCGGCGACGCGGCCACGGCGGGTTCGATCTACCCGGCGGTGCAGAACCTGATGCTGGCGGCCCACGCAGCGGGCCTGGGTACTGTACTCACGACGCGCTGGCGGCTGAACGAAGACAAGATCGGCCCGGTGCTCGGTCTGCCCGAGGACATGGCCGTCCACGCGGTCATCCCGATGGGCTGGCCGGCGGAGAAGCTTGGCAAGAACCGCCGCAAGCCGGTGCGCGAGGTGACCTCGCGAGAGAAGTTCGGCAACCCCTGGTAGGCGATATGCCAGAGCAGCCTTTCTACGTCTTTGGGCCGGGTGAGGGCGAGCATCACGAGGCTCGCGGAAGCCACATGTTCTTCAAGGCCACCGCCGAGACCACTGGCGGCCGTTTCTCGCTGATGGAGCGCTCGCTGCCGCCCGGTGGGCGCATGCCGCCTCCCCACGTCCACGTCGATTGTGAAGAGGCGTACTACGTCCTCGATGGGCAGGTGACGTTCGTGGTGGACGGGTCGGAGATGACGAAAGGGCCGGGGACGTTCGTGCTGGTACTTGGCGGCACCGGCCACACGTTTGGTAACCGCTCGGCAGGCCCAGCGCGCCTTCTCGTGCTGCACTCGCCGGCGCTCGATGCCTACTTCGCCGAACTCGAAGCTCTGTGGCAACGCGCCACGCCGCCGACGGTAGAGGAGGAGCGGGCGCTGATGAACCGTCACAGCATGCGGCCAGCCGAGGGGTAGGTCGGCGCGGGTGTAGACTGTTGCCCATGAATAGCGGGGCATGATGAAGAACTTCACTGCGGTTATCGAGCGAGACGCCGACACGGGACTCTACGTGGGCTGGGTACCCGGGTTCCCAGGCGCACACAGCCAGGGCGAGACGCTCGATGAACTGAGGGTCAACCTGCGGGAAGTCGTTGAGATGCTCATCGAGGACGGTGATCCGAGGCTGGAAAGCGAGTTCGTTGGGACGCAAACCGTCGAAGTTGGGTGAGCAGTACGCCGATCCTCAACGCGCGCGAGGTCGCTGCACTTCTCGATAAGCTGGGCTTCGCAGAGGTTCGGCAGCGGGGTTCCCATCGACAATACCGGCATGAAGATGGACGACGCACGACAGTGCCGTTTCATCACGGTCGCGACATCTCGCCGACGCTCCTTCGTCAGATAGCGAAAGATGCCGGGCTATCGATCGAAGAGTTCTTGGCGGCACGATAGGCGATTGACGTTCGCACGCCCCGGCGCCGAGCCAAGGCGAGCGCGGCGCGACACCGAGGCTGCTTGTCGCCTCATGCGGCGGGACTATGAAGCGGGGAACTCTGTCGGCGGCAAGATGTTCGTTCGAAGGCCGACGAGGCGCGCCTTCTCGTGCTGCACTCGCCGCCGCTGGACGCGTATTCGCCCTGCAGGAGTACGACTTCCACCTGTTGCAGGTGTATCGCCTCATGCGACGCGATCCTTTGGGCGTAGCTGAGGACGGTTTCTGCCTTCCCTCTCGCGGTGGCGGTGAAGGTAGCTCCGCGCGACCAATCCTCGACCGGGAGTCCCTTGAGCGACTTGAGAAGCTCGTTTCGCTGAGCGGCATAGAGCAGGAACGACGGATGAAAGTCGAGATCGGCGTAGTTCGACTTCCGGAGCCAGCCGCGCGGAGAAACGTAACGAAGCGTCGGGTGATCCTGCGTGATCATCGCGGCCAGGCTCTTCCCCCAGACATCGGCGTTGGCGCGGAGGTGGGCCAGGATGTCGCTGGCGGACCACGTGTCGTCGTCCGGGGACCAACGCAATCGGGTTTCGTCGAGGCCGCGGGTCAAGGTCGAGAGCTGATCGAGATTGGCCTCAAGCGCATCGAGGACCGTGGCGATTTCGTCGATGTGTTCGGGCATCTCGCGATTATCCACGAGCGGGGCGAGCCCGGCGCGGCGGCATGGGTGCTCCCCAGCCGCCGTCGACGGTCTTCTCACCAGCTTGCTAGACTCCGGCGCATGAGCGTACTGGACTGGCTGCTGGATTCGGACCCCGCCATCCGCTGGCAGGTGTTGCGCGATCTTGTCCATGCGCCGTCTGAGGTCGTCGCGGCGGAGCGCGCACGGGTGGCCGCCGAGGGCTGGGGTGCTCGGCTGCTGGCGTTACAAGGCGAAGACGGCCAGTGGGCGGGGGGCGCGTGCTTCCCCGCACGCAGCTTCAACTGGCGGGAGGAGAACCAGGGTCAGCCCTGGACCGCGACGCTGCCGACGCTCCAGCTGCTCCATGATTTCGGGGTCGACCCGCGCTCTGAGCAGGTGCGCCGGGCGGTGGCGCAGGTCAGGGGCCGCTGCCGTTGGGAACACGCCGGGCAGCCGTTCTTCAGCGGAGAGGTTGAGCCGTGCATCAATGGCAGGACCGTCACATTGGGTAACTACTTTGAGCAGGACATGGATGGAGTGGTCGCCCGCCTGGTTGGTGAGCAGCTAGAGGACGGCGGATGGAACTGCGAGGCGGAGAACGACTCCGTCCGCTCGTCGTTCGCGACCACGATCAACGTCCTGGAAGGACTGTTGGCACACGAGCGTGCAACCGGCGGCTCGGCGGAATCCATCGCGGCCCGACGCGGGGGTGAGGAGTACCTCCTCGAACGGAACCTGCTCCGAAGGAAGAGCACGGGCGAAGTCGTCAACCCGGCCTGGCTCCAATTCTCGTTTCCGATCCGCTGGCATTACGACGTCTTGCGTGCCCTCGATTACTTCCGCGCGGTGGGCGGTGTGCCGGACTCGCGGCTGGACGAAGCGATCGACTTGCTGCGATCCAGGCAGCAGCCCGACGGCACCTGGCTGCTGGAGAACACGCATCCTGGCAAGGTCCACTTTGCGCTGGAGGAGGGCGACGGCCGGGCCAGCCGCTGGAACACGCTGCGGGCGCTGCGTGTCCTGAGCTGGTACGAGCAGGCCGCTCGCTAAAGCCGGCGGCTGCTGTGCGAGCACGTCGCACCGATTCCTTCGGCGGGCAGCCCAGGCGCATGTAAACTTGCCACGCGGGCCAGGAGCAGGACGTGGAGCCGAACGAACTCATCGACACACTAATTGCCGAACTTCCCGATTGGCGCGGCAAGACGTTCGCCGGCATTCGGCGGGTCATCCTCGCGGCGGACCCGGAGATGGTCGAGGAGTGGAAATGGCGGGGCACTCCGACCTGGTCCCATGGCGGAATCGTCTGCGTTGCCAATGCTCACAAAGATAAGGTGAAGCTGACTTTTTCCAATGGCGCGAGCATCGCGGACCCGGACAAGCTCTACAACAACGGGCTCGCGGGCAGCAAGTGGCGAAGCATCGACTATTACAGGGACGACGTGATCAGGGAGCGCGAGTTGGCGGATCTCGTCCGCTCTGCCGTGGCCTACAACCTCGCCAAGAAATCAACGAAACGACGCTAACGCGGTTGGGCCGAAGGTCGGTCTACTGGCGACCACGGAGCTTCCTTATGCCGCGACCTGACGGCTGCTGCGTTGGCTCGCGCGGCTGCTGCCGGTCGTCCACATCGACACCGCGACCGGATAGGCGCGCCTTCGCATATCATGAGGGGACGGGCCGAAGTGGCGGAATGGCAGACGCGACGGTCTCAAAAACCGTTGGGCTCAAACCCGTGTGGGTTCGAATCCCACCTTCGGCACCATGTAGACGATAGGGGTTAGGCGTTAGGGGATGGACGATCGAGGCGAGTCGCTGGATGCTGACCGAAGCGATTGGTGGAGCCGCGTGAGGAGACGTCCGACCTCGTCGGAAAGACCAAGCGCGGCACGGATATCCTCCTCCGCAAAGTAACCGAGCCGTTGGGCGAGCAGCAGAAATGTCTCGAGTTCCGCAAGCGATCCTCTCGCGATTGAGGCGAAGTTCGCGAATTCGCGAGAGCCTTGTCGCCCGTGTCCCTCAGCGATGTTCGCCGGGACGGAGGCCGCGGCCCGAGTGAGTTGGCTCCAGATGCCGAACCGTTCCCGTTCAGGGAGTTTTTCCGACAGCCGATATGTCTCTTCGGCGAGTGACATGGCCTTTTGCCAGACGACAAGATCCTTGAAGCTCCGTGCCGAACCCATCATCCACCTCGACGGGTGCCACGGCGCATCCTACCGTAGCCTCTGGCGTCTATCCTCTACCACTGCCGAGTGGTGTAACGGTAGCACACGGGCCTTTGGAGCCTAGAGTCGGGGTTCGAATCCCTGCTCGGCAACCAGTTCGCCAATTTTGAATCTGGGAACGGCCATTTTGGGGCCTGCCCTGGAGGCAGAAGAGGCTTCGCGTACAAAGGACTCTTTTGGTCCCGCGCCGCGCTCAGAACAGTCTCTTTGTCGGCCTTGTCGAGGAAGCAACGACCTCACCTCGGCAAGGAGACCACGATGGCCGCGAAGCGGCATGGCCTCGCCGTTCAATACGCGCGACGGATCGCGCACTATCAACTCTCGACTGCGATCACCGTCCTGTTTCGCTCAATAGTCCGTCCCGCGCGGCTTCGACGCCGGGCTGAAAGCCGGTCTCGTAATACCAGCGCATGAGCCAGAGCCCAGTGGTGAGCCAGAGCGCCCGGTAGGTGCGGTCATTTGGGGCCTCGAACAGTGAGGGGTCGCGATAGCCAGCCTGTATCCACTCGACCGGGAGACGCTCGCCTTCATTGAAGTCCCACCTGGCGAAGTCGATCGCCGCCGGTTGGGCCGCGACCTCGCCGAAATCGATGATCCCCGATAGGTGCCCGTCGTGCACAAGGACGTGGTTGGCCAGCAGATCGTTGTGGATCAGAGCGACGCGCGGCGGCGCCGCCCGCAACGAATCGACGATCTCACGCAGCCAGCCTCGGATCGTCGCCGCATCGAGTCCGACGGAGCGGCCAGCTTCCTCAAATATATGCGTCACAGTGGTCAGGCTGTCGGCTAGCCAGTCGTCAATCGTTGCCCGGTAGCCTACCCCAGAGCCGTCGAGTTTTCCGAAGCCATGGACCGGGATCGAGTGCAGCTCCGTCAACCACTCCCCAACCTCTCCGAGCACCCGGCGAAGGTCGAGCTCCGCGCGGTTGACGTCGCAAAGTCGCTCGCCCGGCAGCTTCGCCATCACGATGATGGACCGCTGCTCGCCCCCAACCTCGACGCGACGGAGAGCGTGGACACGTGGCGCCGGAATGCCCCGAGAGGCGCACTCGCCGAGCACCCACGCCTCCCGCTCGTGCGCCACAGATCCGCTATGCGAGATGCGCACGATCAAGGACGGAGCGCGCTCCAAGGTGACGTCATAGACCTCGTTTTGCTCCCCCGCGACAATCCGGCGAATGTCCAGGACCGAAGCCTGCGCGACCTCGGCGACCGCAGCTGCCACGATGTTCAGAGGCGTCGCCCATCCCTCGTGCAGCGCCGTGAGGTGTTGGCTTCGATCAAGCTCAGCTGGTGGTTTGGCGTAGTCCTCCGACACTTCCCGACTATAACTCGACGGCTGCGTTCGAGTCGGGATGGCACGGGTCAACCTCGATGTTGACACCAGCAGAAGAGGTGGAGATCGCATCGTTGTGGTAGCGGGGCCGGGCGATCTCGGCCATCGCCCGTCATCTGGGCCGGAACCAGACCGGTACGACCGAATCTCCGCCTTGATATAGTCCTTTGGTCGCCCAGAAATGAGGCGACAACGGGGTTCGCCGCTGGCGTTGCATCTGCGACTTGCCGGGCCGAATTGACCGAGGCGATCGGGGCTTCTGAATCCAGAACGAGGTCTTTGGAGCCTGGAGTCGGGGTTCGAATCCCTGCTCGGCAACCAATTCGCGAATCCTGAACTCGCGGACGGCCCTTTCGAGGGCTGCCACGGAGGCAGAAGCGGTTGGGCGTTAGAGGTCTCGGTATCTGCGATTGAGTCCCCGGCGACTCTTGGAGGCTTTCCGGCGCGAAGAGCAAGGGGTAATACCAGATGCAGACGTCACAGGTTCGGTCCGCAGTGGGTGCGGCTCTGTCGAGCGCCTCAGAGCTTGGCCTGAGGGCCGATGACGCGGTCGTTCTTCAAAACTCGAACCGGCTCGTTTTACGCCTAATGCCGTGTGACGTCGTTGCCCGGGTCGCGCCCATGGAACATCAAGCGAGCGCAGAGTTCGAAGTCGAGGTCGCTCGGCGGCTCGCTGAAACCGATAGCCCGGTGGTTGCGCTTGAACCTCGAGTCGAGCCACGGGTCTACGTGCGTGACGGCTTCGTAATCAACATGTGGACCTACTTCGAACCTGTGTCGCCTCCAGATGTCGCGCCAGCCGACTATGCGCAGGCTCTCCAGCGGCTGCACGCTCGCATGCGGGAGATCGATCTCCCTGCGCCGCACTTCACGGATCGCGTCGCGGAGGCGCAGCGGCTGGTTGGCAACCGTGCCCACACTCCGGACCTCGGGGATGCGGACCGGGAGCTTCTGAGTAACACGTTGCGAACGCTGAGGCTTGCCATCGGTCAGCGAGGCGCAGCCGAGCAGTTGCTGCACGGTGAGCCGCACCCTGGCAACTTGCTCCGGACCATCAACGGGCCGCTATTCATAGACTTCGAGACGTGCTGCCGAGGGCCAATCGAGTTCGACATCGCCCATGCGCCCGATGAGATAAGCGGCCACTATCCGGTCGCTGATCAAGAACTGGTCCGCGAGTGCCGGATGCTGAAGCTCGCGATGGTCGCATCCTGGCGCTGGGATCGAAACGACCAATTCCCGAACGGGCGCCGAATGGGTACCGAGTACCTTAGCCAGATACGAGCGGCGCTGGATCGCCACGGATGGGGATAACGCTCCCTCATCGCAGTGCAGCAAGTCTCATCGCCGGAGTTCCGACTCGTTCCGCTGGGAGCCTATGACTCAGGTCTTCCGCGTTGAACGTATCGCATTGTGGTGCTCCAACCCTTGTATCCTTCAGATACTTCTAAGCGCGAGGTGCCTCCTTGCTCGAAATCTCCATCACTCTGCTCACGCCTTCCGGTGAGGCTATCTCCTCGCACGCCGGCGTCGACGGCGACCAACTCTGGCTCGGCCGCGATGACCTGCGCACCGCGACCGGCTTCGAACTGAAGCCTGAGGGCCTCTGCCGCGACGAACTGTGTTACCCGCTCCCGCCCGGACGCGAAGCCGAATTTGCGCGCGATGGCCGCGTGAACGTCGCCGCCTTCTGGCGCCACCGCGGCGGCGCCCTGGCCGCCTCGAAAGACGGCGGCACGTGGGTGCTCGGAGATGCCAAGGACGAGTACGCCAGCCGCGTCGAGACTCTCGAAGCGCCGGATTTCACCCTGCCGGATGCGAGCGGCCAGATGCACTCGCTCTCCGACTACCGGGGCCAGAAAGTGCTGCTCACCACGTGGGCTTCCTGGTGCGGCTGCCGAAACGACCTCCCAGTCTGGAACCGGCTGACCGATGAGGTCGGCGCCGAGAATCTGAGAGTCATCGCCGTCGCGCTCGATAGTGCCCCTGGCGCCGCCGAACCCTGGATTGAGAAGGCGGCCCCGACTTACGCCGCGCTGATCGATCGCGAACACCACGTCGCCGAGTTGTACAACCTCGTGAACGTGCCCCAGGCCGTGTGGATCGACGAAGAAGGCCGCATCGTCCGCCCGCCGGAGGCTGCAGGCGCGTTTGACTTCCTCAACAAGCGCGAACCCGGCGCACAGGGCATGGCCCCCGAGCTCATGCAGAAGAGCCGCGATACCCGCCTCATGTACCTCAACGCCGTGAAGGACTGGGTGGCCAAGGGCGAAGCGAGCGAATTCGCATACAGCGAGGACGAAGTGCGCGCACGAATCGCTGAGCCCGGAGCGACCATCCTCGAAGCGCACGCGAACTTTCGCCTCGGCCAGCACCTCGCGGCCGAAGGCCGCGGGGCGGAAGGCCGCGAATTCATCGAGAAGGCGAAAGCCCTCCACCCGGACAGCTGGGCGATGTTCCGCGAAGCAGCCGAGAAGCTGGACGACGGCCCAATGGCCGGCATCGCCGCCGCCGCCGACTTTCAAGCCCGCGTCGTCGCGCGTGCCCAGGAAAACAAGCCGTACTACGACCGGATAGAGATGGAAGGCCTGCCGTCATAAGTACCGGATACCATTCAAGCTGGCAGGTTGAGCAGCCTTGCCCGACAGGGGTCTTTGGAGCCTAGAGACGGGGTTCGAATCCCTGCTCGGCAACCAGCAGAATCACAACAGGCCATGACGAGCTTGACTTTGCAGCTACTGCAAGGATTAGGGTTCGACACATCCCCACTCGAGGAGGTCTTCAATGGATGAGACGGTCTCCGTCCGGTACATGGTGAGCGACGTGGCGAAGGCGCTGGCGTTCTATACCAGCCACCTTGGCTTCACGGTGGAATCCGACTTCGCGCCGGCGTTCGGTTCGGTGCAGCGTGGGAACCTGCGCTTACTGCTCGCAGGCCCTCAGAGTTCGGCTGGCCGGCCCATGTCCGATGGCGCCGTACCCGGTCCCGGTGGCTGGAACCGCATCCATCTCATCGTCGCCGACCTGGCGGCGGAAGTTGCGCGGCTGAAGAGTGAAGGGTGCGAGTTCCGCAACGAGATGATCACGGGCCCGGGCGGTTCGCAGATCCTGCTGCTCGACCCTTCAGCCAACATGATCGAATTGTTCCAGCCTGCGGCCCCGAGGTAGGGCGCGAAGCCCGCGTACGAGATCGTGAAGGGCGTCGGCGGCTCGCAGGCGCCACTCGACGACCCTCCCGGCGACCCCGTGGATCCGTTCCAGGGGGCTTAGTCCGCTCCATCGCTTCGTGGTGGTCGTCGCAACTGCGGGCAGTGCGGCGCTCGCGGCGATCCAGACCAGGCACGCCCGGACTGCGAGCGTGCCCGCAGTTGAGAAACGAGGTGACCGATGTTCATTCCTATCTCCGAGCGCGCGTACGCGCGGCCCGAGCTCCTTGCCGAAACTGGCTGGCTTGCGGACCGGGTGCCGGGCGCCCGTATCCGCCTGATCGATGCGCGAAGCGAGCAGGAGTACTCGGCGGGACACATTGCCGGCGCGGTTCACATGGATGGTTTCGGCAGCAGCATCCCGCGCGCCGAGAACGGTGACATGGGGCCGCCAGAGGAATTCGCCCGCCGCGTCAGCGGCCTGGGGATCGACAATGACACGACGGTCATCGTGTACGACACGCCGAACCAGCGCATGGGGATGGTGGCGTGGACCTTCCTGTACTACGGCCATGCGGATGTACGCATCCTGGACGGTGGCGTCGCCAAATGGCTGGCAGAGGGCCGGGCGCTGGATACACAGATACCAGGATGGCCCCCGGCCGCTTACGTTGCGAGGCCGATCGAAGCGGTCTACTGCTCACTCGAGCAGGCGAAGGCGGGTGTGGGAAGCGATGATTTTGTGTTCTGGGACACCCGCTCGGCAGATGAGTATGCCGGGACCGCCGGGGGCTTCCGCCCCGTCCCTCGCCCGGGGCGTATCCCGGGAGCTGCCCACCTGGATTGGGCCGAGCTGTTGGATCGGGAAAGCCGGACGCTGAAACCCGCCGCGGAGCTACGAGAGTTGTTGGACGCGCGGGGCATCACGCCGGACAAGCAAGTGGCCAGCTACTGCCAGGGCGGCGCCAGGGGAGCGCTTGGTGCGTTCGTACTGCGGATACTCGGCTACGACCGGGGACAGGCGTACGCGGGCTCTTTCGATCAGTGGTCGAAGCAGCCCGATACGTTGGTGGAGCGGTGACCCGCGGCCGTGGCCACGTCGTTCGAGCTTGCAGCTACTGTAAGGATTAGGATTTGCTGGTGAACGTTGCAGCTGCTGCGCGTGCTGCGGGGATTTCACCCTCGGGACTGCGTTGGTACGAGGTGAGGGGAGTGCTGCCACCGGCGCCGCGGAGCGAGAACGGCTACCGAAATTACACGGCGAGCGACGTCGGTCTGCTACGGCTGGTCCTGACGCTGCGGCGGCTCGGGCTCAGCGCCGCGGAGGCCGGG
>Ga0315281_10011696_pt1 | contig 12012 bp, 20 predicted proteins | sample YL17G07_0_MG_FD_204540 | JGI IMG/M metagenome (GOLD analysis project Ga0315281, IMG submission 204540) | Sediment microbial communities from Yellowstone Lake, YNP, Wyoming, USA - YL17G07_0 | ecosystem: Environmental > Aquatic > Freshwater > Lake > Sediment | place: USA: Wyoming | collected... | reverse complement strand
TCCGTGCAGAAAGCGATTCAGGAGCAATACGAAGGCAGGATAGACAGGGACTTGGGCGTTGTGATAACCGTCCTGAACCCACGAGAGGTCGGGGACGGAAAAGTGATATTAGGGGACGGAGCAGCCTATCATGACGTGGTATTCGATGTCCTTGCGTTCAAGCCAGAGATGCACGAGGTCGTGAGGGGGAAAGTTATAGACCTGACTGAATTCGGGGCATTCCTGAGGTTCGGTCCGATTGACGGCCTGGTCCACGTCTCGCAGGTCACAGATGATTTTATGTCCTATAACGACAAGCTTGGCGTTCTCGCTGGCAAGACGAGCAAGAAGACCGTCAAGAAGGGGGATGTCGTATCTGCCAGGATAATAGCTATCTCAATGAAAGATAGCGTGACCGAGAGCAAAATCAACTTGACTATGCGCCAGACTGGCCTCGGCAAGGAAGAATGGAACAAAGATGAGAAAGGAGAAAAGAAAGTCAAAAAAGAAGAGAAGAAGTGATTTGAATGGTTGAAAAAGCTTGCAAACAGTGTCATAGGGTTGTCATAGGCACCATTTGCCCGATGTGTAAAGACTCTCAGCTCACCGCCAGCTGGAAAGGATTCGTGGTGATATTAGATCCGGAGAAATCAGAGCTGGCGAAAAAATTGAACATTACAATCCCCGGCAAATACGCTTTAAGGCTGAGCAAATGAGGAAAGTTGATGAGAAGCTGAGGAAAAAACTCAGGAAACCGCTCGGGCAGATAGTGAAGAAAATCAGCAAACCTGGGGGAAAGCTCATAACAATAGGGGATATAGCCTCGTACGAGCTTATCCGACAAGGCCTGACGCCGGATTTAGTAGTATACGACAACAAGGTCAAAAGAAAGCCTGCGAGCACTAGGGTAAAGAAGCTGCTCAATGCGCTGAAACGCGACACCATACGCCTGACAAACCCGCGGGGCGCCATAATGGAAGAGGCGTGGATTGCTATTGCCATCGGGTTGAGGAAAAAAAGCAGGATAGTCGTGAACGGCGAGGAGGATCTGCTGGTCATACCGGCGGTTCTGTTAGCAAAGAACGGTTCGGCTGTGGTCTATGGCCAGCCGGGCAGAGGGATGGTGCTAATCAAAGTAACGGAAAAGAAAAAAGACATTATTCAGAAACTTTTGGATGAAATGGAGGTCGTACTATGAAGTTGGACATCGTGAAAGAAGTTGAAAACAAGCTTCTCCATAGGAAGGAAATTGATGCTGTGCTGACGGACATAAGCACCACACCAAGCAAGAAAGACGTGACTGCTTCGCTTGCTGCTAATCTGGGCGTCTCAGAGAATGCGATGGTTCTTGGGAGCATTTATCAGGAGTATGGTAAGAAAGTGGCCACCTGCAAGGCTAAAATCTATGAGAGCGAGGAATGGAAGAAGAAGATAGAACCAAGGCCCAAGGAAAAGAAAAAGACTGAAGAGGAGCAGAAAGAGGGTGAGAAGAAATGACTTATGTTGTAGAGGGCGGAAAGATTAAGAAGAGCGTGTGCCCGAAATGCGGCGAAGGCGTCTATTTGGCAGAGCATAAAGATAGACTCCACTGCGGTAAATGCGGTTACACGAGATGGAAGAAATGATTGGCTCGCTGATACTGTACGCATTGATGCTTTTTTTTGTAATCATCAGTGTCGGCAGATGGAAGAACTTCAGTGGCCTGCTTTCGAAGCTCGGGATAAAAAAGAGCAATTTTCCGAAAGAGCTTGCGACGGCCGCTGTATTCTTTTTCATACTTTTTGCGGTTTCTGTCATTGTAGAAATGGTGATGACGGGTGCAGGCTTCAGCGAGGATGCGCAGCAAGTCGGCAATATTCTGAAACATTCAAACCCGCTAGAGCTGCTGATAGTGCTGAGCGTCGCATCGTTCGTTGAGGAATTTTTCTTCCGCGGATACCTACAGAGGAAAACCGGCCTGCTTTTCGCCGCGTTCGTCTTCGGTTATTTTCATATCATCTATGGTTCGCTTTCTGAGATGGTCGGCGCATTCTTCTTGGGGATAGTCCTTGGAATCGAGTATAATAAAACGAAAAATCTTATAGCCCCTATTTTGTCCCACTTCTTTTATAATCTGGCCATAATGCTACTGGTGTTCGGACTATGATTTGCTTAGGAGTGGAATCCACAGCGCACACCTTCGGAATCGGTGTTGTAGAGAATAAGAAAGTTCTGGCCAGCTGCAGAGACTCCTACACGGCCCAGACCGGGGGGATAATACCTGCAGACGCTGCGCAACATCACCGGGAGATTGCTGAAAAAGTCCTGAGAGATGCGCTGGATGCCGCCAAAATGGGGCTCAATGATGTCGATTTAATTGCTTTTTCCGCCGGCCCTGGGCTGCCTCCGTGCCTGCTCGCTGGCCTGGAATTTGCGAGAAAGCTGGGCAGGCCAATAGTGCCTGTGAACCATTGCGTCGCCCACATCGAGATAGGAAAGATTGACTGCGACTTCAAAGACCCGCTGGTTGTTTATGTGTCGGGCGGGAACACGCAGGTAATAGCGTTTGAATCGGGGAAGTATAGGGTGTTTGGCGAGACGCTGGATATAGGATTGGGAAATGCGCTGGACAAGTTCGGGAGGGCGCTGAATCTCGGCATGCTGGGCGGCATCAAGATTGAGGAATTGGCCCAGAAGGGCAGGAACTATATCGAACTGCCTTATACTGTAAAGGGGATGGATCTGACTTTCTCCGGGCTGGTCACGTCGGCGCTGAAAAAGAAAGACAAAGACCTGCATGATTTATGCTACTCATTCCAAGAAACTGCTTTTGCCATGCTGACTGAGGTGTCTGAGAGGGCGCTCGCACACACGCAGAAGAAAGAGGTGCTTCTGGTGGGCGGGGTTGCCTCGAACAAGAGACTGCAGGGGATGCTGAAGGAGATGGGCAGCAAGCATGGGACAAAGTTTCACGTCCCGCAACGGGAATTCAACGGAGACAATGGGGCGATGATAGCCATCGTTGGCTGCCTTATCGGGAAAGGGACCGACCGGGTAGACATCCGGCCGAGATGGAGGACGGATGAAGTCGACGTAACGTGGATGTAACTTTTTATACCCGTATGCTTTCTATTTACCTATGGAAGCTGCGATAAAATTCATAGTAGTATTGACAATAACGGCTGGGATTCTGTGGGTACTGTCTCCGCTGTTTGAACAGGCGACCACAGTTACGACAGCGACCACTAACGTCAAAGTGGTCTCTTCTAATTTTGAAAAAGCTAATCTGCCGGATACTCAATGCTATCAGAATCTATGCGAGGTAAACACGAGTGGAGTGGCGCACAACGATGGCGCTGCGGCCAAAAACATCCTTCTATCGCTGCTATTCTTTGATTTGCAGGGGAAAAATATAGGCAGCGTCAACCTTCCGATGATAGCCAATATAGCAAGCAAACAGTCAGCCAGCTTCTTATTCACAACCAACTTCAGCTGCGACGCGGTTAATGCCAACGTTATAGTGCTTCATGCAGAAAAAGCTTAATTCTTGAAAAAAGCCTCGTCAACTAGTTTTATCTTGTCGCCTAAGCTGATGTCATCTATAATCCCGTACCAGTATACGACTATGCCCGGCCCGAAATATCCGAGGTAGGGCTCGAACTGCTTTTTATACTGGCGCCGCACCTCTCTGTCGTCTCCGAACATCGCCTTGCTCTCTATCCAGTTCGCCTTAAAGCCGTTTATATCCTGCGGTTTTTCAAACAGGAAGTCGGGCGTTTTCCTGTGGTGGCCCAGCTCCTTGTTGTCCTTTTCTGTCATATAGGGTATCTTCTTCTTGTCCAGCCAATCGGCCCCTTTCTTCTCCCCATTCTCCCCGTTCTTCTTCTGTATGTCATAAGCCCAGGGCGAGTAGACGAAATCTTCCTTGATGCATTCTTCTATCTCCTTTCTGACTCTCTGGTCCTGAATCAGCCTGACATCCCTGAGCGAATCATTGAACTGCTTCCTGGACCACCCTCTCTTCTTGATGAGTAAAAAGGAAGCGAACAGTATCGGAGAAAACTCGAGCTCATTTGCTATCTTGATTATGGACTCGCCCTTCATCCATCTCCCGTAATAAAAATCAATCTTGTGCTGTATCGGATAGAATTTCTTCAGGGTATTCCGGACTATCTTCTTGGCCAGGATGTTGTAGAGCATGTCCTTGGAATAGCCTGCTTTCTTGTGCATGCTATCGATATCTCTCTCGTTCCTAAGTCGCTGAACAATAAATTCGTATTCGTTTCTGTCCATTAGACCACAGAAATAGCTATGCGTCCCCATAGCGTTAAAATTGGTAGTTATATATTAATCGCAGGGTATAATAACCTATCGTATGAAGATTATTGGCGTGGATTTGGCCGGTTTTGAAAAGAACGACACGGGAATCTGCGTGTTCGAGGACAAACTGGTCAGAGTCACAGTGGTCAAGACGGATGAAGAGATTCTGGACAGGATAGAGAAGGAACATCCAGACTTGATCTGCATCGACGGGCCCATTACTCTGCCCATCCAGATACAGAGAAAATGCGATACCCTGCTGAAGGGGGATGGCGCTCTCCCCCCTCTGCTCGGCGGGATGAGATATCTGACTATGCGGGGCAACAAGCTGCGCGAGAGGCTCGAAGGCTATCGAGTCATAGAGGTGCTGAACCGGGCCGCCGCGAAACGGCTGGGATTCGGCTATCCGGACCCGGCCGACAGGCAGAAGGCGCTATTGAAGATGGATATCAAGGGCGATATAGAGACAAGAGCACTCACGAAAGATGAGGTCGACAGCATAACCGCCGCCATTGCCGGCTATCTTTATCTTGAAGGCAAGGCGGAAGAGATAGGCGATGAGGAGGGAGTTATAGTTGTACCCAAGATATGAATTGATTTATCGCGGAGCTGAGGCGGAGCTTTGGAAGAGCGACTATCTGGGCTTTCCGGCAGTTGAAAAGCACCGGATACCTAAAACGTATCGGATAAAGGAGATAGATGACAGAATCAGGAAAGAGAGGATAGTTCTGGAGACGAATATGCTGGTAAATGCAAAGAAAGCTGTTAAGACGCCGCACATTTTCGATGTTGATCTTAAAAAGAAAAGCCTTCTGATGGAATTCATAGCGGGGGACAAGGTTAAAGATCTGTTCATGCGCGAAGCTGATGAAAGAATCAGTAAAAAAATAGGCGAGAATGTGGCTGCTCTGCACAATGCGAGCATAGTGCACGGAGACCTGACAACGTCGAACATGATTTTGGATGGCGCGGGGGATATCTACTTCATCGACTTCGGCCTGGCCAGCAAGTCCGAGAAAGTTGAGGACAAAGCTGTCGATTTAGTCGTGTTCAAGAAGATGCTGAAAAGCACGCACTACAAGCATTTCAACGAGATTTGGGGCGCTTTCCTTGAAGGGTATTCTAGATATAAGGGGGCTGTAGAGGTGGTTAAAAAGATAACTGAAGTCGAGAAACGTGCCAGGTATGTTGAAAGATAGCTATTTCTTGGCCTTTTCTATCAATTCCATCGGTTCCCCGCAACAGACCAGGGTCCCGCCGCCTGCTTTCATGACTTTCACTATATTCCCGCAGATGTTGCAGCGGTAGACCTCTCCTATTTGTGTCATCAGTATTCCTCGCATCTGAGCTGATAGAACGCTCTCTCGTGGTCGCAGGACGGGCATTTTTCAGGGGGCTGCTTTCCGAAATGCACATAACCGCATTCACGGCAGACCCACCATACTTCCTTCTTTTTATTGAAAACGGTGCCAGCTTCGACCTCTTTGAGCAGTTTCGTATATCTCTCTTCGTGGTGGCTCTCGGCTATCGCTATCGCCCTCAGCCTCTTGGCTATCTCCGGGTGCCCCTCGTCCTCGGCTATGTCGGCAAACTCCGGGTACATTTTAGTATGCTCATAATTCTCGCCGGCTATCGCTGCCTTCAGGTTCTGGGCAGTGGTCCCTAAGACAACAGGCACAGACGCTTCAACCTTGAGTTCATCTGCTCCTTTATTGAGCTTCTGAATTATCTCAAAAATCTTTTTAGCATGTTCTCTCTCGTTATCCGCGGTCAATAAGAATATCTCGGCTATCTGCTCGTATCCTTCTGTCCTGGCCGCCTTGGAATACATGGTGTATCTATTTCTCGCCTGGCTCTCACCGATGAAAGCCTTGGCCAGACATTCAAGAGTTTTTTGCATGGAACCGATGCCTATTACTCAATTGTTCTATAAAAGACCGTAATATTTTCAAAAAAGAGATAATTTTTTAACTATGGTTTGTGTTTTAATTATGAAATGAGGAAAAAATTCGATTTTGTGGTTCTTGGCGCGGATGGGATACAGGGAAGGATTGTTTCAAGAGACCTGCTTGAGAGCGGCTATCGCGTTTTGCTATGCGGAAAGGCCAAAAAAGAGGCAGGACGAATCAAGCACATGTTCGGGAACTATAAGAAAGTGGCTTTTGCGCAAGTCGATGTCCGCGATGTTGACCACCTGACGAAAGTGCTCAAGAAATCGCGCGCTGACCTTGTGATAAACTGCGTGGACGATGACTATAACCTTGAGGTTCTTGGGGCATGCATTGATGCGAAGAAAGACAACATAGACTTAGGGACGATAATAGAGAGGACCCAGAAGCAGCTTGAACTAGATGGAGAGCTCAAGAAGCGGGGCATGATTAGCATAACTGGGTGTGGTTCTGTCCCGGGCATAGGCAATGTCATGGTGAACTATGCCGTCCAGAAACTAGACAGGGTAGAGACAATAGAACTCGGCTATTCGTGGACTTCGAACATCAAGAAATTCGTTGTTCCATTCAGCATAGGAACGATTACTGAAGAGTTCATGGAGCCCGCGGTGGTGCTCGAGAACGGCAAGTTCAAGTACAAAAAGCCGCTGAAGACGATAAGAATCGCCAGCCATAAAACGATAGGGAAGCAGAAGGAGTTCATGGTGAGGCATCCTGAGACTTACACCCTTTACCATTACTTCAAGGACAAAGGCCTGAAGAATGTGCGGTTCTATGCCGGATTCCCTCTGCACTCTTTCGACAGGATAATGGCAATCATAGAGCTCGGCATGGGAAACCTGATTGAGATTGACTTCAACGGCGGAGCGAAGATAAAACCAATCGATTTCCTCACTGAAGTCTTGAAGGACCTTGAGACTCCCGAGGGGTACAAGGAGAAGGAGAACATCTGGGTCAGAATAGAGGGGACCAGGGGCAGGAGGAAGAAAAAAATCCTGATGGAATGCCTGGCTCCGACTCTCGAGGGGTGGGAAAGCGCAGGCTGCAACATAGACACGGGATTTCCTGCGAGCATAATAGCGCAGATGATAAAGAAAGGTGTGATACACAGGAGAGGCAGTTTCGCTCCCGAGGCCATCGTCCCGCCCAGGCCTTTCTTTGCAGAGCTCGGTAAGAAGGGGATGACTGTGCTCGAAAATGGTATTATTATAAACCATGTTAAAACCGAGTAAGCTTTATAAACCCTTGCACAGAGAATTATAGCACTGTTACAGAAGAATTGTTTTCTGATTGTAACAAACATACATGAGGCAAGATCCGAAACAAGTCTTGACCTGTCGTATGTGATACTATGGCGCGAATGCACAGTAAAAAGAAGGGTAAATCTGGTTCGAAACATCCAGCAGCCGAGATTAGCCCAAAGTGGCTTCAGTACTCGAAAGAGGAAGTGGTCGAGCTAGTGCTACAGCTGGCAAAGGAAGGCAAGAACACCAGCAAGATAGGCTTGATTCTGCGCGACCAGCACGGCATACCCAGCGTGAAGGCTGTTACGGGCAAGACTATTTCAGATATTCTTGGCGAGAACAAGATGCTGCCTAAATACCCGGAGGACCTAATGAATCTGATGAGAAAAGCCGTCCGCCTGCACAAACACACCGCAGTGAACAAGCAGGACAAGCACAATATTCGGGCCATGAAACTGATTGAATCAAAAATAAAAAGGCTTGTTGCTTATTATAAGAAGGAGAAGAAGCTGCCATTAAACTGGTTTTATACCCCAGAGGAAGCGGCTTTGCTGGTGAAAGAGTGATGAAATGGCGCAGGTAAAGAAGAGAAAGACGGCAGAGGCGTGGAAAAAGAAGGAGTGGTATTCTATCTATTCGCCGAAAACGTTTGATGAAAAAGAGATAGGGACAACGCCAGCCACCGAGCCGGACAACCTCATTAACCGGATCATAGAGGTGCCGTTACGAGAAATAACCGGCAGCATGACGCACCAGTTCATCAAGATGTGGTTTAGGATAGTTGAAGTGAAGGGCATGAATGCTCATACGGTGTTTGACGGCTTCGAGCTCGTTAGGGAGTATTTGAGGAGGAATGTCCGAAGGAGAAGGAGCCTTATCAGGATAGTGCAGAAGATAGAGACCTCTGACGGGAAGAAACTGAATATAACTGTCTACACATTTACGGCCAGAAAGATTGACACATCAAAGAAGGATCTGATGAGAAAGATAATGATGGACGCCGTTCACAGGATAGCGAAGGAAAACAATTTCGAATCACTCGTGCAGAAGATGCTCCTCGGCACAATGGCATCAGAGATATTCAAACAGGTCAAGACAGTGGCGCAGGTGAAAAGGGTCGAGATATCGAAATGCGTCATGCTGAGTGAGAAATGATGGACAGCATATTCCTGCTACCCGCTGCTTTGGCCTTGCTTGCTCTTTCTACACGTTCATTGGACTATAAGGGCGCTATATCCGCGCTATTGATGGGCCTTCTAGTTTTGGTCGCACAAAACATTTATTGGCTGTCCATGCTGCTGGTGTTCTTTGTCGTGGGAACAGCCGCCACCAAGGTGAAGGCGGAACACAAAAAACAGTTCGGTTTCTACCAGAAGACTAGAACCACGGAGAACGTAGTGGCAAACGGCGGGGTGGCCCTTTTGATGGCGTTGGCGGGCAATCTCTACGGCTTTCTTGGAGCTTTATCGACGGCTACTGCAGACACTCTGTCATCCGAGCTTGGTGTCTTGTCAAAAAAGCGGCCTGTGCTGATAACGACTCTGCGCCCAGTCAAGACGGGAACCGATGGTGCGGTGAGTCTGTTCGGAACCGTGGCAGAGATTGGCGGGGTCTTCATTATAGTTCTATTTGTACTGTTATTCAACATGAGCAATGCGTTTGGCAACATAGATATCTGGAAAATAACTCTCGTGACGGTCTTAAGCGGGATATTCGGTTGCACTATAGACTCTTTTGTTGGGGCAACCTGGGAGAGAAGAGGCATATCTGACAACTCCAAGACCAATTTCATGGCCACTGCTTCAGGCGGGCTGTTCGCCCTGCTGTTGGGCTATCTACTGTGATTGGATGGACTTGGTAACCTTAGTCATAATGTCTGTTTTGTACATACTGCCAGCGTATATCGCTAATTCTTCTGCCGCATTGTTTGGGGGGGGCAGACCGCTCGATTTTGGGAAATATCTCAGGACGCACAGGCTGTTTGGAAAAGGAAAAACCTTCCGCGGGCTGGCGCTCGGCATCCTATTCGGAACAGTTGCAGGAAATGTCCTTGGCTATTTTATTGTGGGAACAGACTATTCGCTGGGCTCTGTCGAGTTTTACACCCTCCTGGGTTTCTTGCTGGCCACAGGTGCGATGCTGGGCGATCTGTTCAAAAGTTTCTTTAAAAGAAGGCTGGGCTATAAGGACGGGCAGTCTATGCCAATCATAGACCAGCTTGACTTTGTTATGGGAGCCGTCGTGCTCGGCAGCTTAATTTACATTCCTGCATTTGAGATGGTGATATTTTTAATAATCGTGACGCCGCTAATACATCTGCTTCTGAATGTTATAGGCTATCTGCTGAAGCTCAAGAAAGTGCCTTGGTAGTGCCGTAGTCTAGTGGCCAAGGATACGGGCCTTTGGAGCCTGTGACGGCAGTTCGAATCTGCCCGGCACTAATGGCAAGGAAATGGTTGAACTAATAAAAGATGGACTAAGGGGCATGGGGAGAAAACATGACGTACAAGGACCAAATGGTGCACGTTTCTGGAAAGAATGCAGGGGATGTAGTATTGTTTGCGCTGAGCACCTGCCCGTGGTGCAGCAAGACCAAAGAACTGCTCAATAAGATAGGAATTGACTATGGCTATGTGGATGTCGACCTACTGGAAGACAAAGACAGAGACGAGGTCAAGAATGCGCTTGCAAAGTCTGATTTGGACATGGTTTTCCCCGTGATTATAGTGGATGGAAAAAAGTACATACTGGGCTATCGCGAGAAACAGATAATGGCTCTGGCGGGATTGAAATGAAGACAAATGAGCCGTCTGACGCCGAGATAGAACAGACGTATCGGCTTTTGAAGAAGGCCGTAGAAGCTAAGGGCCATTATTTCAATCCAGACGTCTCCTTCACAAAGCAGCTCATCAGGGGGCTGCTCGTTAACCGGAACAGATACGGCTACATGTCCTGCCCCTGTAGAGTCGCCAGCAGGGATATCAAGAAGGATGCGGATATAATCTGCCCGTGCGCTTATAGGAATGCGGATGTGGCCGAATACGGAACGTGCTATTGCGGGCTTTATGTTTCGGAAGAGGTAAAAAACGGGAAGAAAACGGTCCAGCCGATTCCCGAGCGAAGGCCGCCTGAGAAATTTATGGCATAGCTCAGGGCGCAATCTTGATTCCGCTTTCATTGAATTCTAGAATGTATCTTGCTTGCTGGAAATTTGTCGCTTTCATTTTCCTGATGGAGAGTGTGTGCACCAACGCGTCTTCCTGCTGCGCGAACGAAAGCTCTATCACTCCGTCCATTATAAACTGCTCGACATCGTACTGGGTCAGCGCGCCGGTGGTATAAGGTTTCTCGAATATGAATATGGTCGTGCAGCCTTTTTCCTTCAGGGCCTTTGAGAAGTAATATAGTATCGTCCTGAACGTTGACTTGTTGTCCAAGGCCGCGCCTATCGGGGAAACGCTGTCAAACACGACCCGCTTGACACCAACCGAGTCTATGACTTTCGAGACCTGCAGGATTATCTCTGAATAGAGCGAGCTCATGGTGAACTTTTCGTAATCCACCGGGTCATACCTGCTGAAGACGAGCAGGTTCTGGTCCTGGATGGTCTTAAAATTCCAGCCGAACGCTTCCTGGTTCCACTGGAAGTCCGTGGGGTAGTCTTCAGTGCTTATCATGAAGCCCGGCTCCTTATAGTCTTTGGCGCCATTGTAGAGGTACTGCAGTCCGAAGATGGTCTTGCCTGTGCCTGTGGGCCCGGTCAGCAGTATGGAAGAGGCCTCGGGAAATCCTCCGCCTATCAACTCGTCCAAGCCGGGTATTCCGGTCTTTATTCGTCTCATGAATAGAATAAGGAATACGGTTATTTAAAAGTGATTATTCGGTTGCGGTCAGTTTGTTGACAATTGAGGCGTAAGCCGGCCTGGTTATGAGCAGCCCTATGAGAACGCCCAGGATGGTGGTTATAGCGAAGCCCTTCAGCGAACCGAGGCCTAGGAACAGCAGCGGGAACATCGCGAAGATGATTGTGCCTGCCGCCATGAAGATTATCGCGAATGCTTTCTTGATTTTGGCCGTTGTGCTCAGCATGGCTTCCTGCTCCTTCCTGAGTATCTCGTCTATGATTATGATCTGGTAGTCTACCCCGGTACCTACTGCCGCCACTATTCCAGCAACTGAGACCAGGTCTATCTGCCATCCTATGAGCGCGGCCATGCCTAAAATCAGGAAGACTTCGGAGAAACTGGTCAGGATGATCGGCGCGGCTATCTTGATGTTCCTGTATCTGATGAAGACTATTCCTATTATCGCGAGCCCGGCGAACGCCCCGGCTATCGCGCTGTATTTGAGGAAATCCGAACCGAGCGTAGCTGAAATGGTAGAGACGCTTCCGACAGAGACAGAGACCGGAAGCTTGCCTGATTTCAACAGGATGGTGACGCGGTTCATCTCTTTCACCGCATCGTCTATCGTGGCCGAGTGCCCGGTTATGGTTGGTTCGGTTATGGGATTGCCGGCGGTTATGCCTGGCGTGAGATGCA
>Ga0315281_10011694_pt1 | contig 12012 bp, 11 predicted proteins | sample YL17G07_0_MG_FD_204540 | JGI IMG/M metagenome (GOLD analysis project Ga0315281, IMG submission 204540) | Sediment microbial communities from Yellowstone Lake, YNP, Wyoming, USA - YL17G07_0 | ecosystem: Environmental > Aquatic > Freshwater > Lake > Sediment | place: USA: Wyoming | collected... | reverse complement strand
GCTGCAAGGCCGTCTGGAAGCGGCCTGGGTTCAAAAGCGAAGTGCAACTTAGTTAAAGATTGTGAGGTGGTGGGTGCGGTAGCATCTGAGCCTCTTCAATCGCCAAACTGGAGTTGCACAGATGAAAACCTACACGCACCTCACCGAGATCGAACGTTACCAGATTCATGCGATGTTGCTCAGTCTGACGCCGCACGACGTAATTGCCCAGCGGCTGGGTCGAGCGCGCAGTACGATAGACCGGGAACTGCGCAGGAACCGGGCGTTGCATGGCTACCGGGCGGAACCGGCACATAAACTGGCCTGTGCGCGGCTTCGAAGCCGCGCACAGGCCAACGCGCGCCATATTGAGCCGAGCTTGTGGGCGCGGGTACGGGAGGGACTGGCTTTGCGCTGGAGTCCGGAGCAGATTGCAGGTCGGATGCGATTGATCGATGGATCGCGCGTGTCCTACGAGTCGATCTACACCTACGTCTATGCCGAGAAGCGGGCCGGGGGCGAGCTGTGGCGCCAGCTGTCCTGTCAGAAAGCGCGCCGCCGGCGCTGTGGCGCAGGACGCGCCCGACGTCATCTCATCCCGGCTCGCGTGCCCATCGAGCAGCGTCCGGCGATCGTCGAGCGCAGGGGTCGTTTCGGCGACTGGGAGGGCGATACGCTGGTGGATGGCTCTCACCGTCAGGCCGTGGTGAGCCTGGTGGAACGCCGCTCGATGTACCTGTTGCTGGCCAAGGTCGAGCGGCGAACCAGCGAGCTGGTTTGTGGCGCGATCGTCAACGCCATCCAGTCTTCGGGTATCCCGGCACGAACCCTGACGCTGGATAACGGTGCGGAGTTCTGTGGCCACCAGCGCATCACCGAAGCCCTCGGGATGCGCTGCTATTTCGCCCGCCCCTATGCCGCATGGCAACGCGGCCTCAATGAGAATCACAATGGCCTGGTTCGTCGTTACATTCCCAAGCGCCAACCCCTGGCTCAAATTACCCAAGCGGACTTACAAATCATTGCCGACGCCCTCAACAATCGACCTCGAAAACGATTAGGATATCGAACACCAAACGAGTCAATTCTGACAAGCATCACTCTTAAAAAGCGCGCACTTCGTTCTTGAATCTGCCTGGTTCTTGAAAAATGAATGTTCATGATTCCGGTCGGAAACTGCCGTCTGGCAGGTTCCCCGTAGGCCGGGGCGTTGGCCCAGCAAGAGCGGGGTTGCGTATCAACGTTCAAAGTAACAGGCGCTGCGCGGCCTCGTCGCGCAGCGTCCTGTTGACTGCCGGGTTGGGGGTCTAGTTGCTATTAAGCCCATGCGCACGAGTACCAAGCTTTTCTTTGTGTAGCTGTTCATAGGCTATGACTTCGCGAGCAGTCAGTGAAGGCGAAAGCGTTTGCAGCACGGAAAACTGTAGGTCGTTTCGTGCGTTCGGGCGCTCGGTGAGCAGCGCCTTGAGCTGCGCATTCCCACCGTGACCTGTGCGAGCGTAGTGCGACCAGCGCGCGATGATGCCCCCGTCGCCGTAGGCGGAACCGACGTACTGACGCCCAGTCAGGGTGTCGAGAATTAGGTAGACGCCGGCAACCGAGCCGAGCATGCGGTGCCATTCTCGATTTCCAGTCGGGTTCTCGATCATGGTCTTCAGTTCATCAAATCGAAGAACGAAGTCGAGGAACCCAGGGAACTCTTTAACGTAACCTTTCGGAAGAACTTCGACAACTTCCTTTTCGCCGTGCCTGAACTTTTGAACCCAACTGCGGGTACCAGCGCCCCAATCGATTACCAGCCTCTCACTGAGAACGTCAAACCTTTTGTCCCTGACCAGGTCGTAAACGTAGACACTCGAAACATTCATCTCCGGATAGAGAAAGTCTTCAGGTAACTCCATAGCGCAAGGGCCGCTGACCCCAAGCACTTGGTACACGCCGACGAAGACTGCTTGAGTCCCGACACTACCGAGAAATGAAACTATTTGGTCGCAGTTTGCGAAGACGGGGCGGCCTTGAAATGTCTGGTAGAACTCCAATTGCCCGGCCCGGAGCAAAGCTGCGACATCGATTCCTTGTTCTTGATGCCGCACGAGCTTTATTCGACGTGACGTATCGAGGCCGAACGGCTGTAAGAGGTGTTCAAGGGTGAGCATTGGTATCAAGACGCCTAGACAGAATGGCTTAACTTGAGGCGGCCTGCCTCCGTGATAACGTGGATTGCGCGCGGTAGCGCGCAGAGCCACAGCGTTGTCCGTGAGGAAGCAACTCTTAAGAGGAGGCAGGCCATGAGAAAGTCTAGCAAGGTTTTCGTCGGAATGGATGTTCACAAGGAATCGATCGATATCACGCTCGCCGAGGCGTCCGGAGAGGTGCGCCGCTGGGGGCAGATCGGCGGCGACCGGGCGGCGCTGGAAAAGGGCGTGCGCAAGCTCGAGTCTCTGGGGAAGACACTGCACTTCGTGTATGAAGCCGGCCCCTGCGGGTTCTGGATCGAGCGCTGGATGCGCGCCCGCGGGCACGAATGCTGGGTGGTGTCGCCGTCGCTGATCCCGCAGAAGAGCGCGGACCGGATCAAAACCGACCGCCGCGACTCGGAGAAAATCGCGCGTATGGCCAGAGCGGGAGAACTTTCGCCGATCTACGTGCCGGAGGTGGCGGATGAGGCACTGCGCGACCTGGTGCGTGCCAGGGATGACGCCATCATCGCCCAGCGCCGGGCGCGCCAGCAGTTGAAGGCGCTCTTGCTGCGGAACGAGGTGCGCTATGTCGGCAAGAGTTCGTGGACCATTGCGCACCGGGAATGGATCTCGCGCCTGAAGCTGCCGCAACCCGCCCAGCAGATCGCCTTCGAGGAATATGTCGATGCGGTTGAAGTCGCCACCCACCGCGTCGAGCGCCTGACTGGGTCCATCGAGCGCAGCGCCGAAGGCTGGCGCTTCGAGCCCGTGGTGCACGCCCTGCAGGCGCTGCGCGGTGTGCAGTTCGTGCATGCGGTGACCATCATCAGTGAATTGGGCGATCTGTCTCGCTTTACCGAGCCCAGGTGCCTGATGGCCTACCTGGGACTGGTGCCCACCGAAAACTCCACCGGCGAGCGCCGCCGCCAGGGCGCGATCACCAAATCCGGCAACCGTTTTGCAAGACGCGCGCTGATCGAGGCCGCCTGGGCCTATCAGCATCCGGCGCGGGTGACTCCCATCATCGCCCGCCGGCAACGCGGCTTGACCAAGGCTGCCCGCGATATCGCGTGGAAGGCCCAGCTGCGTCTGTGCCCGCGTTTCAAAAAACTCTGCGCGCGGCGGCTCAACAAGAACAAGGTCGTGGTCGCCATCGCTCGCGAGCTCGCAGGCTTCGTCTGGGCCATCGCCAAGGACGTCAAAGTCGCCTGAGGCAACAACACGACTTCCCGTAACCGACAAGGAGAACCGTAGCGCATACCCATACCACGGCCAGAGAGGCAACGCGACGCGGCTGCGGCAGGAGAACCCTCGATGAACGTTATTGATCCGGCACGCCGGCATCTCAGTTCCTAGACCGAGGCAGCTCCACGACGAACAGCAGTCTGGTGCTAACCAACGCACGAATATCAGCTCGATCAACCGTCGTTTCAGTGGCTCCGTCGCGTTGACCTGTCTGGCTGTTACTTTCGATCAGACACCCCGTAATCAAGGAGTGCAGAACCGCTCGTGCCTATTGACAGGAATAAGCCATATCAACGTTTCGGTTGAGCCGCGCGCCGCTGCTGCAGACCGCTAGGACGCGCAGCGTCCGGCGCGTCGGCCTTGAACGACCGGTTAGGCGGCAGATTGGGCCCTAGCACTGCAGCCACTAGTTAACGAAAACAACATCGTCCTTGGCCTGTGGAGGAATCTTGATCGCGATTGCTTTAACAGGGCCGCTGGTTACGAGTGTTCCACCGTGCGCTGTTCCTTTGGGAATTATTATTAGTGTGCCCGCCTTGAACTCTTTGCGTTCGCCACCCAGCCACATGGCGCCACTTCCTTCAATAATATATTGAATCTCGTCGGTCTTGGGATGAATGTGCTTTGCGACGTTCCCAGACTGAATGCCGACAGTGGCGTTGTCTGTAACCACGAAGCCCCGTGCATTCATTTCTGGATTTGGAGTAGCAGGAATATCGGCGTGTTTCAAAGCCGCGAGATCAATCATCATTGGCGCAAGCGGAGTGGCTTGAGCGTGTACGTCCGTAATCGCGTGCTGCAGAAAGGGAGACAGAAATAGTCCAGCAGCGAAAGTAGTTGCCAGAGCGATAGAGTTCTTCGTGCGCATGTCTTCTCCTTAGGTTCGTCTGAAAGTTGGAATGACAAAGTATGTAGCGCCTGCTACCCGCGACATCTTGCGGTAAACCCGAAGTATTAACCTAGTAGGTTTCTTCTGCGCACCGTGCGTCGTGCCCGCATTTTCTGCCGCCTAACAAGAAGTCGACCCCCTATATGGGGCCGTATAAGACCCCCAAAGCGGGATCGAGTCCGGGCAGAGTACGCCTTGGCCTTTGATTTCTCAACTGAGCCATCCGGGATAGGCACCTGGACGTTCGTCCTGCATAGAAACCACTGTGGGACGCCATTCCGCCACTGCGCCTTCTCGAAGACGCTAGTGGAAATATGGGTGGCGCCGCGCCTGCATCGCGCCGCATGGTGCCCAACCACGGAAAAAGCAGTGCTGCCTCGATACCGATATCATGGTCCGATTTCAACCATTGCAGATCCATCACGTGAAGATTTTTCTCAAGGTCGGTCTCGGTGCCATTGTGGCAGTGCTGGTGCTGGCCGCAATCGCAGTTTCACTCACGCTTGAACCCGACCGCTCCGTCGATGCGCTCGCGCAACGCTGGGCGCTGCCGCCCTCGCAATTCCTCGAACTCGCGGGCATGCGCGTTCACTACCGCGACGAGGGGCCGCGGGACGATCCAACCCCGCTGGTATTGATCCACGGCACGTCGTCGAGCCTGCACACTTGGGAAGGCTGGGTCGCCGCGTTCAAGGGCCGACGGCGCGTGATCACGATGGACCTTCCGGGGTTCGGACTCACCGGCCCGCAGCCGGAAGACGATTACCGGATCGGGACTTATGCGCGCTTCATGCTCGCGTTCCTCGACCGGCTCGGGGTCAATCGCTGCGTGCTCGCGGGGAATTCGCTGGGCGGCAGCATCGCGTGGCAGGTGGCGCTCGCGGAACCGGCGCGGGTCGAGCGGCTCATCCTGGTCGATGCGGCGGGCTATTCGGTGAAATCGACATCGATCCCGCTCGGCTTTCGCATCGCGCGTACGCCGGTTTTGAACAGGATCATGTTGTATACGCTGCCGCGAAGCCTGGTCGAGGCGAGCGTAAGAAATGTCTATGGCGACCCCGCACACGTGACGCCGGATTTGGTCGATCGCTATTTCGAACTCACGCTGCGTGAAGGCAACCGGCGCGCGGTGACGCTGCGCTTCGAGCAATCCGACTGGGGCGCTGACGCGCCGCGCATCAAGGGGGTCACGACGCCGACGCTGATTCTTTGGGGCGGCCGCGACCGGCTGATTCCCGCCGAGGATGCGCGGGCATTCGAACGCGATATCGCCGGGTCGAAGCTGGTGATATTCGACGATCTCGGGCACGTGCCCCACGAAGAGGAACCGGCGCGCACCGCCGCGGCGGTGAAGGCGTTTCTCGGGCTGTGAACCGCCGGTGCGCGCCATTTAACCCCGCATTTAACCCCGTCTTCGGCCAAGTGGCGTTTACCGCTGACGTAAGCCCAACGTCAACAGGAGAACGCCATGAACAGACTCATCGCATTTGTCGTCGCCTGCCTTGCCACTGCCGGAACTGCCCACGCGGGCAGTCTCGTCGACGTGCAGGTGATCAACCGCGGCACCGGTCAGCCGCATTCCGCCTGGTTCCACAACGGAAGGTCGTATGTGGTCGGCACGCCGGGCGAGCGCTACAGCGTGCGCATGGCGAACCGCACCGGCGCCCGCGTGATGGTCGTGCTGTCGGTGGATGGCGTCAACGCCATCACCGGCGAGACCGCCGCGGGCAACCAGAGCGGCTACGTGCTCAGCCCCTGGCAGACGACGGAAATCACCGGCTGGCGCAAGAGCAACGACGAGGTCGCGCGGTTTTACTTCACCTCATTGGCGGACAGTTACGCGGCGCGCACCGACCGCCCGGAAAACGTCGGCGTGATCGGCGTCGCGGCATTCCGGGAGTATGTGGAACCCGTCGTGAATTACCAGCCCGCGGCGCCATTTGCATCCCCGTCGCGCGGCAGGAGCGATGCACCGTCGAGCATCGGCATCCGAGGCTCGGTGGGGGAGAGCGCGGACAGCGCGTCTGCCATGCGCAAGGAGGAGCGGTTGGGCACTGGCCATGGTGAGCGCGAAACCTCGGTCGTAACCAGCACCGCATTTCGCCGCGCCAGCAAGACGCCCGACGAAGTGGTTGCGATCTGGTACGACTCGCGCGAGCAACTCGCGAGCCGCGGCATCATTTCGCGCCCGGGCGGGTACTTCTGCAACCCCCGACCGTTCCCCCGGCAGTTCGTTCCGGATCCGCAAGGCTGATTTCGAGTCCGCCAGGGCGGCGCGGACGGGACTGCGGGATTGCCGCGGTCCCGATTGGTCAGAACGGGTTCAGCGTTTTCTTCCGGGTGTAGTGCATGTAGCCGACGCTGGCGCCGGCGCGCAGGCCCACGCCGAGGCGGATCGGCGCGAGCACGATGTCGTCGCGCCGCTGGTAATTGACGCCGACGCCACCAATGTAATACAGGCTGCCGTCCACCGACGGGAAGCGCTGGAACAGTTTTTCCGTGCTCGGCAGGCGATACACCAGCACGAACACCTTGGACGCATTGCCGCCCACGTCAAAGCCGACCGACGGCCCCGACCAGAAAACTTTGCGGCTTGCGCCACCCTTCATCTGCAGCGTGCCGTCCCCGTAGCGCAGGCCGACGGTCATCGCGCCGCCCGCTTCCTGGCCCTTGATGTAGCCGTTGGGCCTGCCTTGTTCCTTGAATACCTTCTCAATCACTTTCGCCAGTCCCTCGGTGGTCTGCCCGAAGAATGCGGCGGCGTCCTTCATGACCGAATCCTGGTCGTAGGTATTCTCGTCCGCGCTCTTGCCGGGCGGTTTTTCCGCGTCCGCGGCATACGACGGCGCGGCGAAACACAGGGCGCCCAGCAGGATCACCCGGAACAATTTGATGGAAAAAACGGCGCGGCGCGCGGCACGGTGCAATAACGGTGTTGGCATCATGGCCTCCGATGGTGGGCTGGATTCATTTTCCGTCTGCATGCGTCACTGCAACGCCACGCGCTCGATCAGCGCCCGGCAGTCGGTGCCCGCCGGAAGCGTCCCGAACACATGGCCCCAGTCGCCGCCCAGCCGGCTCGCGCAGAACGCTTCCGCGGCGCGCGAATCGGCGTGGCGCAGCATCAGGCTCGCCTGCAATGCGGTCGCCGCCATCTCGACCAGTTTCCTGGCGCGCGATTCGAGGTTTGCCCGATCGGAAAATTCGCGCTGCAGCCTCGCGTGATACGCCTTGAGATGCGGATTGTCGCCGGCGGCGACGATTTCCGCGAGCAATGCGGCCAGCGATTCCGGCTCGCGCTCCACGGATCGCAGCACGTCGAGGCAGATCACGTTGCCGCTGCCTTCCCAGATGCCGTTCAGCGGCGATTCGCGGAACAGCCGCCCGAACGGGCCGTCCTCGACGAAGCCGTTGCCGCCGAGGCATTCCATCGCTTCGAAGGTGAACACCGGGTTCCTCTTGCACAGCCAGTATTTGGCGACCGGGGTCATGATGCGCGCGAGCATTCGCTCTTTTGGATCCTTCGCGCCGCGGTCGAACGCCTGCGCGAGGCGGAACGCGGTGAGCGTCGCGGCCTCGGACTCGAGCGCGAGATCGGCGAGCACGTTCTGCATCGCCGCGTGTTCGGCAAGCCGCTTGCCGAACGCCGCACGGTGGCGCGCGTGGTGCAGCGCCTGCGTGAGGCCGGCGCGCATCATGCCTGCGCTCGCGACCACGATGTCGAAACGCGTGAGATGCGCCATCTCGATGATGGTCGCGATGCCCTTGCCGGGCGGGCCGACGATATGGGCAAAGGTGTTTTTGAATTCGATTTCGGCGGACGCGTTCGAGCGGTTGCCGATCTTGTCCTTCAGCCGCTGCAGCAGGAACGGGTTGCGCGTGCCGTCCGGCAGCGAGCGCGGCACCAGGAAGCAGGTCACCCGGTCATCGAGCCTTGCCAGCGCCAGAAAGCCGTCGCACATCGGCGCCGAACAGAACCACTTGTGCCCGGTGAGAAGATAGCCGCCGTCCGCCGGCATCGCCACGGTGCTGTTGGACCGCAGATCGGAGCCGCCCTGTTTTTCGGTCATCGCCATGCCCATGGCGGCGCCGGTCTTCTCGGCGATCGGGATGGGGCGCGGATCGTAGGCATTGGCGGTGAGCTTCGGCTCCCATTCGGCGGCGAGGGCGGGTGCATGGCGGCGCAACACCTGCACCCCGGCGAAGGTCATGGTGACCGGGCAGGAGATGCCCTGTTCGCACTGGTTCCACACATAGTTGAGCGCGGCCCGCGCGGCAAATCCGCCACCTTGTTTCGCGGTCCACGCCAGCGAATGCAGGCCGGCGCCGAACGCGAGCGACATCAGTTCGTGATATGCCGGATGAAAATCCACCGCATCGATGCGGTGGCCGAAGCGGTCGTGGGTCTTCAGCGTGGGTCCGTAGCGGTTCGCCTGGTCGGCGAGGAGCTGCATGCGCTCCGAGCCCACCAGTTCGCCAAGGGCCGCCGCTTCACGCGCGATCCAGCCGGCGCCTGCGCGCTGCGCCGCCGCCACCAGCTGGCGGTCCTGCGTGTAGGGGTTGTAGCCGGCAAGCGGCGGCGGCTGGTTGGTGACTTCATGCGTGGTATCGGCTGGCCCTCCCGCCGTGCCTTCCACTGCCGGTGTTTCGAGTCTGGCGCTCATCGTGGCCTCCTGACGTCCTGTCGGCCGATATTACGCCCGCTACGCGCCGGCGGGTATTCGTCTGGATCAAGAATCCGGCGTTTCGCGCGGCTCGCCTCTGCGTCTCGCCGCCTGCCCGCTCGGCGCTCCGCGCACGCGGCGCGAGGCACGAGGTACAATGCCGCGCGCGCCGGGATTGCCGGCGCACGCAAAAGGGGATTCCCGCATGGCAAACGAGACGGGCGGCAAGCCGCCGGCACGCGAGACTGCGACGCTCGCCGGCGGCTGTTTCTGGTGCCTGGAGGCCGCATTTGACCAACTCAGGGGTGTCGCCAGCGTCGAATCGGGCTACATGGGCGGCCACCTTCCGGACCCGACCTACGAGGCGGTCTGCGGCGGCAATACCGGGCACGCCGAAGTGGTGCGGCTGAACTTCGATCCGGCAGAGGTGAGTTTTCGCAATCTCCTGGAAGTGTTCTTCGTGATTCACGACCCGACCACGCTCAACCGGCAGGGCCACGATGCCGGCACGCAGTACCGTTCGGCGATTTTCTTCCACACGCCGGAGCAGCGGACCGCCGCCGAGGCCATGATTGCGCGGCTGAATGGCGCCGGGCTGTGGGATTCGCCCATCGTCACCGAAGTGGTGCCTGCGCAGGCCTTCCACGTCGCCGAGAAATATCACCAGGAATACTTTGCGCAGAATCCCCGCCAGCCCTATTGCATGGCGGTGGTGGCGCCCAAAGTTGCGAAGTTCCGCAAACTCTTTCTCGAGCGGCTGAAAAAGTAGCCGGTCAGCCGCCAGCCCTCAGTCATGTGTTTCGCCACAATTTGACCCGGAGGATCCGATGTTCGGACGCTTTATGCCCCAGGAGGGCCGGTTCTACGAGTACTTCAACGAGCATGCCGAGCAGATCGTGCAGGGCAGCCGCGAGCTGGCGGCGCTGCTTTCGAACATGCAGGACCTGGAGCGGCGCGCCTACAACGTCGAGACCATCGAGAAGAAGGGAGACCGGATCACGCAGGCCACCATCGAGCTGCTGCACCGGACCTTCATCACGCCCCTCGACCGCGAGGACATTCACCAGCTCATTACCATGATGGACGACATCCTCGACCTGATCGAGGACGTCGCGCAGTCGCTGTTCCTCTACGACCTGCGGGTGGTGACCCCCGAGGCCGTCAAGCTGGCCGAAATCTGCGTCTCCTGCGCCGAAAAAGTGCAGGCTGCGGTCGCCCTGCTGCCGAAGCCCGAGCAGGCCCGCACCACCATGGCCCTGTGCGAGGACATCGACCGGCTGGAATCGGAGGCGGACCGCGTGATGCGCGCGGCGATGGCTAAACTGTTCCGCGACGAGCCCGACGTGCGGCAATTGATCAAGCTGAAGGCCATCTACGAGTTGCTCGAGACGGTGACCGACAAGTGCGAGGACGTCGCCAATATCATCGAGGGAATCGTGCTCGAGAACGCTTAGGCGCGCCGCGCCGTTCGCCGTACCGCTCCGCCTCCTCCCATGCCCGCGTTCCCGATCGGTCTCGATGTAATCATCCTGCTGGTGGTGCTGGCGCTGGCGTTCGACTTCATGAACGGCTTCCACGACGCCGCCAACTCGATCGCCACCATTGTTTCAACCGGCGCCATGCGGCCGCAGTACGCGATCCTGTGGGCGGCCTTCTTCAACTTCATCGCCTTCCTGTTCTTCGGCCTGTCCGTCGCGAGTACCGTGGGCAAGGGCATCATCGATCCCGCGATCGTCGATCCGTTCGTGATTTTCGGGGCGCTCACCGGCGCCACCGCGTGGAACATCATCACCTGGTACTACGGGATTCCGTCTTCTTCGTCGCATGCGCTGATCGGCGGACTTGCGGGCGCGGCGGTGGCCAAGGGCGGCGTCGGCAAGCTGATCGCCGGCGGCTTTCTCAAGACCTCGGCGGCAATCGTGCTGTCGCCGGCGTTCGGCTTCGCGTTCGGCGTGCTGCTGATGATCATCGTGTCCTGGGTGTTCGCCAAATCGACCCCACGGCGCGTCGACCGCTGGTTCAACAAGCTGCAATTCGTCACGGCGGCGTTCTACAGCCTGGGCCACGGCAGCAACGACGCGCAGAAGACCATGGGCATCATCTGGATGCTGCTGATCGCCGCGAGCATCACCGGGCCGCAGGACCCGCTTCCGTTCTGGGTGGTGCTCGCGTGCCAGACGGCGATGGGGCTGGGCACGCTGTTCGGCGGCTGGCGCATCGTCAAGACCATGGGCATGAAGATCACCAAGCTGAGGCCGGTCAGCGGATTTTGCGCCTCCGGGAGCGGTGCCGCGACGCTGTTCATCGCGACCGCCCTCGGCATTCCGGTCTCTACCACCCACACCATAACCGGCGCCATCGTCGGCGTGGGCTCGGTGAAGAAGCTCTCCGCCGTGCGCTGGGGCGTCGCCGGGGGAATCGTCTGGGCCTGGGTGCTCACCATCCCCTGTTCGGCGTTCATTTCCGCCGTCGCGTGGTGGCTGGCGCAGCAATACCTCGGGTGAAACCGGCTGCCGCGGGCGATGCCCGCGGCGCATCCTGCGGACCGGGGGCAAATCCCCCGCCGCCGCCGGCAACGCCAGGCGGTGCATTTCCCCTCTGAAAATGCCGATTTGCCGTTGACAAATTTCATTCATGTCGGCATCCTGTCGGTGCTCCCACCGATGGCCTTCGATGGGGATAAATACGGATTATTCCGGTGTCATTTTTTTACAGGAGGCATAACGATTATGGCCACGAAGAAGAAGCCCGCTGCTAAGAAACCCGCTGCCAAGAAGTCCGCTGCAAAGGCGTCCAAGAAGGGCGCAAAGAAAGCTGCTCCCAAGGCAGCCAAGAAGAAATCCACGACCAAGCGCAAACCCAACGCTGCGTTCATGAAGCCGATGATGCTCAGCGCCGCGCTCGGCGCAGTGCTCGGTGCAGGCCCGCTGCCCCGTACCGAAGTCACCAAGAAGATCTGGGTCTACATCAAGAAGAACGGCCTGCAGGACGCCAAGAACCGCCGCATGATCAACGCCGACGACAAGCTCAGGGTGGTGTTCGGTGGCAAGAAACA
>Ga0315281_10011693_pt1 | contig 12013 bp, 12 predicted proteins | sample YL17G07_0_MG_FD_204540 | JGI IMG/M metagenome (GOLD analysis project Ga0315281, IMG submission 204540) | Sediment microbial communities from Yellowstone Lake, YNP, Wyoming, USA - YL17G07_0 | ecosystem: Environmental > Aquatic > Freshwater > Lake > Sediment | place: USA: Wyoming | collected... | reverse complement strand
GTGGGCCATGCCGGCATCTATCTGGGGGAAGGGAAGATGATTCACGCCTCCAACCACCGCAACGGGGTGACGGTCACGGATTTGCGGCAGCCTTACTATGAAGGCACCTTCGTCGTGGCCAGACGCGTCTTCGAAGTGCGGTACCCCAATTAGCAGCAAGTCTCAGGGCCGGCTTTTCTCAGCCGGCGGCAATGGTTTTGATGGCACCGAGCGGCTCTATGTCAGGGTGAAGCGCGTCTTCGCCCCGCGGCCCAAGTCTGTAAGGCGCCTCAGATTTCACGGCGCACCGCTCCAAGGAGCGGCCTTCCTTTTATTCCTGTCTATTACCTTAAGTCACTAAGCCTGCCAAGTCCATAGGGGCGCCGCCCAGGCGTAAACCAAGAGCCGCGCGACAAACCCAGGCCGTTTAATTATGGGATAATTCTGCCAAAAATGTTATAATATAATAATGCTGAGGTAAATTAGTCAGGCGGATTACCCATCAGCTACGGAATTCCCTTGCCATGCGCTGGCATTTTCGTTATTTTGGATAGCAAGAATTATCACCAGATGATTGACGGCCGAGGGTGTGAATGAAGCCCGGCGGCTCCGATTTTCTTGCAGTTGGGGGGAAGGGCAAGGTGGGCTCACCGGGGGGTTTGGAGGCGCGGCTAACAGAGAAATACCCGATGCTGCGGTACTTCACCGACCGGCCTTTCGGGGTGGAGATCGAGAGCTTCGGGCTGAAATATTCCATTACCACTGGCGACCGTCAGGTCATCCCGCCTTACAAGATTATGAATCGACTTCAGGATGGGACGCTATTGCCCAGGGTTTTTCAAAACCGGGGTATCGTCCTGAACGGCTTTTCCCCCGAAGAGACGCCTTACGCAGCCTGGTCTTTCGTCCTGGACGACACCATCAAAGGGGCCGGTGGCAACGAGCTGGTGAGCCCAATTCTTACCGGCCTCAAGGGTCTGGTGGAATTATACGAAGTCCTGCTGTTGCTCCAGGAATTTCCTGAACTTCAGGTCAACGAAACCTGCGGCTTTCATGTGCACCACGGGGTGGACCGGGACAAGTTCGATAACCGGGAACTCTTCCAGTTGATGCGGATCATCTCCATTTTCGAGGGCTATATCTACCATCTGCTGCCGGAGGACCGGCGCCGGGCCGAGACCTGCCGACCCCTGGAAGTGGACCTGTACGATTGGTACCGGCGGGAAGGCTCCGAAGAGGATATCCCCCGGGTGCAGAGCCTGTGGTATTCGCCGGAAAACCGGGACGACCTCAAGACGCCGCGGCATCACAAATTCCATCCCACCCGCTACCACGGCCTTAACCTGCATTCCTACTGGTACCGGGGCACCATCGAATTTCGCTATTATCCTTCGGTTATCGACCAGCCGGAAGAATTGATGCAGTGGATCATCTTCACGCAATTTCTGGTGGAGTGGAGCAAGGGTCGACGGCCGATCCTGGAGTATGTCTCCCAGCCGAATAAATGGTTCAATACTTTATACAAGATCTATCTCGGCGCCGGGATGTTGTCCCACATTCGCTTTCCCGGGCCGACCAGGGAGGAAAACGGCAACAACCATGACTACCGGCGGCATTCAGACGCATGATTTCCTGACCCGGCTCCAGAAAGCCGAAGACGCCCTACCCCCTTTGTTGCTGGCATTGGCCCGGGTGATGGAGCGCATGATCCAGGAGATCGCCAACCCGCAAGTGGAGGATATCCGTAAACTTCATGAAGAATTGCGGCAATTGATCGGTGATGTGGAGGGCCTGCGGGCCATTTGCGGCACGGAAGGCGAGTTTTGCAGCCAGTGTCCCTTCGGGGCTTATCTGCCTTCGGGCTTCCCCTATGCCTCGGAAAAACAGGCCTTGTGTATTCCCTGGATCGCGGTGGTGCATCCCATGCCCACGCAAGCCCCGGCTACGGATTAACCTGATTTAACCGGGGCCGCGGCCTCGGGGTTCTCCCGCCCTTACCATGTTAGTGGCAAACGTTGGCAAGGAGGGAGTCGGGTAGAGTCGCCCCTTATCGTCTAATAAGCGACAATGATAATTTCATAATCTAGTTCATTGTCCCTGATCGAAGATCTCATGGATGAGACGCTCCTAGTCGCCATCTCCGTTCTGCTGCAAGTCGCCGCGCTGCTGACCCAGCTTACCGCGGCATTTTTCGCCTTGAGGCTGATCCGGGTCACCGGTAGGAGCCGGGCCTGGGTGCTGGTTTCAGCAGGCTTCTGTATCATGGCGGTGCGGCGCTCAATCTCCATAGCCAGGATGCTCGCCGGGGACCCGGGTAACCCGGCGGACCTCCTGGACGACTCCATGGCCCTGGCAATTTCCGGCATCATGTTGGCCGGGGTCCTCTACATTCCCCCCCTGTTTCTCACCATCCAACGGGCCGCCGAAGCACTGCAACGCTCCAAAGAGGACCTGGAAATCAAGGTGGCGGAGCGCACCGAAGAGTTGCGCGACGCCAATGTCCGACTGTCGGTGGAACTGGACGAGCGGCGCCGGGCCGAACTCAAGCTGGCCCAGTACGCCGCAGACCTGGCCCGCTCCAATGCCGAGCTGGAGCAGTTTGCCTACGTGGCCTCCCACGACTTGCAGGAACCCCTGCGCATGGTAGCCAGCTTTAGTCAACTTTTGGCCAAAAGATACCAGGGCAAACTGGATAAGGACGCCGATGAATTCATCGCCTTTGCGGTGGACGGGGCCACTCGCATGCAGCAGCTCATTAACGATTTGCTGGCCTACTCCCGGGTGGGCACCCGGGGCAAGCCTGCGGCCCCCATGGACTTAAACGAGGTCCTGGGCCAGGCCGAGGCCAACCTGAACGAGGCCATCAGGGAGAGCGGCGCGGTGGTGACCCATGGCCTGTTGCCCACCTTGGACGGGGATCAGGTGCAGATGATTCAGTTGTTCCAGAACCTGCTGGCCAATGCCATCAAGTTCCGCAGCCAGGAGCCGCCCCGGATTCAGGTGTCGGCCCAGGCCCAGGGAGGCGATTGGCTGGTGAGTGTGCAGGATAACGGCATCGGTATCGCACCGGAGCATCAGGAGCGCATCTTCGCCATTTTTCAGCGGTTGCATCATCGCCGCGAATATCCCGGCACGGGTATCGGCCTGGCCCTCTGCAAGAAGATCGTGGAGCGCCACGGCGGCCGGATTTGGGTGGATTCGATCCCGGGCCAGGGAGCCACTTTTCACTTCAACATTCCAGGAGCGAGGAGAAATGACCGGAAAACGGGAAGCCTGCAAGCCGATTGAGATCTTGATGGTGGAAGACAACCCCGGCGATGTGCGCCTGACGCTGGAGGCCCTGAAGGAAGGCAAGGTCCGGAACAATCTGCACACCGTGGCAGACGGCGAAGAGGCCATGAAATTCCTGCGCCGGCAGGGCGCGTATAGTAAAGTACCGCGACCTGATCTGGTTCTGCTGGACCTGAACCTGCCCAAAAAGAACGGCCGGGAGGTGCTGGCGGAGATCAAGGACGATCCCGACCTGAAGCGCATACCGGTGGTGATCCTGACGGTCTCCAAAGCCGAGCAGGACATTATCAAGAGTTACAACCTCCATGCCAATTGCTACATTACCAAACCGGTGAACCTGGAACAGTTTATCCAGGTGGTCAGGTCCATCGAAGATTTTTGGTTGTCGATAGTGATGTTGCCCCCAAGGTAATTCCGGATGAGCAGTGACGAGATCAAGATTCTGCTGGTGGAGGATAATCCCGGCGATGCCCGGCTTATCCGGGAGATGCTGGCGGCATCCCAGGAAGTCGGCTTCGAGATAGCTTGGGTCACCCGGCTTTCGGAGGGGCTGGAGAGGCTGAGCCTGGGGGGGATAGACCTGGTCCTCCTGGATCTGGGCCTGCCGGACAGCTACGGTCTCGAGACCTTCGTCAGGGCGTACGCCCAGGCCCCTCAGGTTCCTTTTGTCGTCTTGACCGGCCTCAGAGACGAGGCTGTGGCCCTCACCGCGGTGCGGCAAGGGGCCCAGGATTTTCTAGTCAAGGGCCAGACGGACGGCATCATGCTCTTCCGGGCCATCCGCTACGCCACCGAACGGAAAAAGGTGGAGGAAGACCTGCGCCAGGCCAACGAGGAGCTGCGCCAGGAAATCGAAGAACGCCGGGCCGCCGAGATGGCGGTGGAGGCCGAGCGCCAGCGGCTCTTCGCCCTGCTGGACGGGCTGCCGGCCATGGTCCATCTGAAGGCGCCGGATTTTTCCATCCGCTTCGCCAACCGCGTGTTTCGAAAAATCTTCGGGGATTGGGAGGGCAAGCGCTGTTTCGAAGTGGTGCAGGGCATTGGCGAACCTTGTGAAAATTGTCCCACTCGGAGGGTTTTCGAGACCGGTACGATTAATGAGGCCGAATGGATCGCCCCCAACCGCCACCAAACCTTTCAGCTCTACAATTACCCATTTTTCGACGTAGACGGCTCCCCCCAAGTGTTGACCCTGGGATTCGACATCACCCAGCGCAAGCAGGCCGAGGAGAGACTGCGGCAGAGCCAGATCCGCCTGGCCGAGGCGCAAAGAATCGCCCGCCTGGGCAGCTGGGAATGGGATTTCCAGTCCCAGAAAGCTATCTGGTCCGAGGAAGTCTATCGCATCTTCGGTTTGAACCCGGAAGGATTCACCCCCTCCCTGGAAGCGGTTATGGCTTATGTTCATCCTGAAGATGAGGCGAAGGTAAGGAAGGGACTCGAAGACACCCTGGCAGGAGTGAAGCCTTATAATCTGGTCAGCCGCCTCATCCGGCCCGACGGTTCGGTGCGCTACGTCCACTCCCAGGCGGAAGCGGTCTTCGACGAGAACGGCAAGCCGCAGCGCCTGTTGGGAACGGCCCAGGACATTACGGAGCGCCGGCAGGCGGAAATGCGGCTGCGAGCCAGCGAAGAGCGCTTCCGGGCAATTTTTGAGGGCGCGGGCCTTGGTATCGTCCTGTGGGACCTGGAGGGGCGTATCATGACCGCCAACGCCGCCCAACTCAGGATGCTGGGCTACCGGGATGAGGAACTGCGAGGCAAATCCTTTCTGGAAATCACCCACCCCGGGGACCGTGCCAGGAATGCGGAATTATTCACTGAACTTAAGACGGGACTGCGTGACAATTATCATCTGGAGAAGCGTCTCTTGCGCCAGGACGGCTCGGATTTCTGGGTCCGGGTGACGGTTTCCCTGGTCCGGGGCCTGGAGGGCGACCCACGCTGCTGCATCGGCACGACGGAAGATATCACGGCCCGCAAAGAAGCGCTAGAAGAACTGCGGGAATCGGAAAAGAACTTGCGCCTGTTGGCCTCGCAACTGTTGACCGCCCAGGAGGACGAACGCCGGCGGATCTCCCGGGAATTGCACGATGAATTGGGGCAGGCCCTGCTGGTCCTGAAACTCCAGGCCAAATCCATTGAGAATGAGCTGCAACCGGAGCAGCAACAAATCCGTAATGAATGCCGTGAGATGCGGGTCAATCTGGACCAGGTGGTGGATAATGTCCGGCGCCTATCCCGGGATTTGAGCCCCACGATGTTGGAAGACCTGGGCCTGTCCGCCGCGATCTACCGTCTCATTCGGGACTTCAGTAAACATTACCACATTGAATGCAACGTGCAGGAAACCAATATTGACGACCTGGTTCCCCTGGAGGCCCGGGTCACTATCTATCGCATTTTTCAGGAATGTCTCACCAACATCGGCAAGCACTCTCAGGCTACCCGGTTGACGGTGTCCATTAACAAGACCCACAACCGCGTCTCTTTTATCATCCAGGACAACGGCAGAGGTTTTAACCCGGCTCTGCGTGGCCAACAAGCCGCGGGCCAGGGCATGGGGTTGGCGGCCATGGAGGAACGGGCCCGGATGGTGGGAGGGCTCCTGTCCATCTGGAGCCAGGAGGGCGCGGGCACCAAAATTTCCTTCTATATCCCTTTCTTACCTAAGAAGAATTAAATCATAGCCCTCAGCGGCCAGCCAAACCCAATAAAAACATTTATCTCGGTAGGCACAGGCGGGACGCCTGCGCCACCAAACAAAAGGCCAATGGCCAAGGAACACGGCCTCCTCTTTTGAAATTATCTTGAGTAACGCCACTTGTCGGGTCGATTCGTCAGAGGAATAAAGAACAGCCGAGGGCGGCTGTGCTACATTTTTCCAGCAGGCGGGCCGCTTCCCAGGAAGGCGTGCAGGTCGTGGAGCCGCGCGGTGGCGGTCGGGACGGGTAGGTCCCAGAGGACGATGAGCATGGCGCCCATCACCCCCTGGCCCCAGGAGCAGCTGCACTTGACGGTGGGCTCCAGTTTAGGCGGCCCCAGGATATTGGTGAGGCGGGCGATGAATTCCCGGCCCAGGGTGGAGGCCGGTACGTTCAAGGAGACCTGGTCGGCATACAGGGTCAGGGAGAACTCCACTTCGTCGGAGCCTTCGGGGGCGCCGCCGGCCCGGACCCGTCCTTCCAGCTGCGCCACCTTGCGGCGTTGTTCCTGACGGTCCAGCAGAATTTCCCAGGTTGGCGACACGGCTCCGTTTCCTTACCTTTCTTGTCGTCGCTCCAAAAAGAAGGCCCGGCGCCAGCTTTGGTCGCCCGCCAGGGCGTGCAGGATGACGGCGGCTACATGAATGGCCAAAAAGATAACCATGAGCCAGAGACAGGCTTCGTGCAACTCTTTGACCAAATGCATCGGCCCTCTGGCTTTGTGGCCCGGCTCCAAAAAGAAGAACATCAAGGTGCCGGTGGCCGCCATCCAGGAGAAGACGGCCAGGCCGAAGGTCTGCACCACCCCGGCCAGGCCCCCATGGGTGGGCCGGTCGGGGAGTTTCAGGCGCAACAGGCCGACCAGGTCCTCCATGACCCAGCGGAGCCTTTCCGGGGTATAAGGGACCCACTCCCGGAACAGGGTTTCTTGCCGCCCGTAAAACCCCAGCCAGACGCGATAGAATACCAGGAGGCTAAGGCTAATACCCAGCCAGCGGTGGCAGCTGAACCCCAGGTGTGCCATCCTTTTATAATCCCCGGCAAACAGACCGCTCACCAAGGCGGCGATCCCCAGGACCGCCAGGCCCAGGTGGATGAGCCGGCTGAGATCGTCCAGGTCGCTTTCCGGTAGGGGCTGTGGCATTTCCATGTTCGTTTCCCTTAGAGCATCTGTTTCAGGCGGGCGGCAAAGCCCGGGAGTTTCAGAGCCTCCTCCACCCTTCCCAAGCCCAGCAGGGCGAAACCTTTGCCGGTGACCGCTTCCTCGATCTCCGGGGCGCGTTTCAGGATTCTGTCAAAGATAGCCAGGGCTTCGTCGTAGTGCTGCAATTCGGTGAGGGTGGTGCCTTTGTAGATGAGGGCCTCGACATTGCCGGGGTCCAGCTGCAGGGCGAGGTTGTAGCATTCCAGGGCCTTTTCCGGCCGGCCGGCTTCGGCCAGCATTCTGGCCGCGTCCAGGTAGGGCCGGCGCGTGTCCTCCTCCTCCTTGGCCTTGCGGGTTTCGAGATAGGCGTTGAGCACGTGGGCGTCGCCGTCAGAAAAGGCGGGCACCCCGTGGCCCGGCAGGAGGAAGTCCACTTCATAAGGCACCAGTCGGCCCAGGGAGGCGACCAGTTGCTCCATGCTGCCCATTTGCTTGTCGGCATCGGACAGGATATTCTCCGAGGGGCTGCTGGGAAAGACCGTGTCTCCGGAGAACAGGATGCGTTTTTCCCGTTCATAGAGGCAGATGTCACCCGCGGTGTGGCCCGGGGTAGGGATCACTTCCAGGGAATGCGGCCCCGCCTGGATACGCTCGCCGCCCCGGAGGATCACCACCTGGTCCGCCCGGCCGGCCTTCTCCATGATCTTCATGAAGGGCACGCCGTGGAAACTGATGAAGGGCAGGGTGTCGATGTGGCCGTAGACCTTGGGGTTGCACCAGTCGAAGAGCTCCCCCATGCCCCCCACGTGGTCGAAGTGGCAATGGGTGACGAAAAGCTGTTCCAGGAGGGAGATATCGAAGACCTGGCTCAATTCATGGAGCATGCCGTAGAAGTTGCCGGCGTCGATGAGGGTCCGGCCCTCGTTCAGGACATAAACGTTGCAGCTCATGCCCGCTTCTTCAACCCACCAGATGCCTTCCAGCCTGGGGTCGTACTCGCCCAGATGGATCATTGCTCCTCCTGGCTCAAGGATCAAGGCGCAGGCTAAAGCCTGCGGCTACTAAAGTCTCTCCAAAACTCAATCAGTTACCCAGCGGCTGGCCCAGGATATCGCCCAGGCGCCGGATCATCTCGGCCCGCCCGGCCGCGGGGAAGCGCCATTCCACCAGGAGCAGGGCGCCTTCTTCGTCAATCTGGCTGCCGCCCACCTGAATACGGGGCGGCTCCTGAGGTTCCCCCAGCAACCCGGTAAGGTACTCCAACAGGCGCTCGCCGTCAAAATCCCGGCTCACTTCCAGGGACAGATAATCGGGGCCCAGCACCGCATAAAAGAAGAGGGGATCGTGATAAGGACGCTCGTATGGGGGGCGAGCATGGCCTTCCAGGATTAGGCGACGGGAGCGGGCTTCCTGGTGCAGAATGACAAATTGCCAACGTTCCGCCAATGGTGTTTCCTTTGCGGTATTGGTCAGAATACTACCCGGTTTTCCGGGAGATGTCAATTGGGGCCTCATCAGCAAGGGGAATTCTACTTCCCGCCCTGAGCGCCGCCGGATGTTTTTAAGTCATCAAAACAAGACCAAAAGGCCATCGAGTTCTGGGCGTCCACCCTCTCACAAAGTTGCCTGCCTTTGGCCAGGGAAAGATACTTTTGATAGGCCGCCGCATCCCCCACATATAAGGTTTTAGAGCCTTCATCCGCATAAACATGGTAAACCCCGGCGTCGCCTTGGAAGGTAACAATTTTCCCCCTGGGGATGGCAGCCAGCATCGCCTGTCTCTTGGGGGTGGTGTCATTCACCTCCCAGGCCTTGAAGCCGGCGTCTTTAAGAAAATATTCCGTCACCACGAGTTGCTGGGTGTTCTGCCCCCCGGCGCAACCGCTGAAAAACAGGGTGAATAAGACTAAAAAGAACGCTCCGTAAACTTCAACCTTCCTCCAGTTTGTCATCATGCGCTCCTCTTGACTATGATGTACCCAGGGCATTCCCGTTACTGCCATAGGTCGGCAGTCTATCCGGGAGGATTATACTAAGGTGGGGTGAATCCAGCAATCCCCAGCGCGATCACCAACGACCCGCGGGAGGAATTGGCCAAAATGCGGGGATAGTATTGGGCGAAAACCACAGTTGTGAAAAGACAGGCGGTTTGGAGCGGTCGTCAGGAAAACGTCTTAGGCTGCCTCACTCTGGTGATGGTTCCCGGAAATCTAAATCATACTGAGGTGATTCCTTCCTTGATGGCATATTTGACCAGATCGGCCAGGTTGGTTATTTTCAGTTTATGCATCAATTGGGTCCGATGAGTCTCCACAGTTTTTACGCTGACATATAAAATATCGGCAATTTGGCTGGAAGTTTTGCCTTCAACGACCAGTTGCAGCACTTCACGTTCTCTAGGGGTGAGTGTGGTATAAATTAATGGTTCGGACCCAGACTGCCCCGTAACATAGCTGCTGACCACGACATCAGTAATATCGGGGCTAAGGTAGGATTTGCCTGCCCTTACGACTACGTGGATCGCCTTGGCCAATTCTTTGAAGGCACAATCTTTAAGCAAATAACCAGAGGCGCCGGCCTTGAGCATGTTCATCACAAAGCGCCCGTCATCGTGCATGGAAAGAGCAATGATCTTGATCTTGGGAAAGTCGCGGCTGATCTTGCGCGTGGCCTCAATGCCGTTGAGCCCGGGCATACTTATATCCATAATGACTACATCCGGCTGTAATTCCTCCACCACCCGCACCGTGGTCCGGCCATCCTCAACGGTGGCGATTACCTCCATGTCCGGTTCTTTTTCCAGCAAGGATCGGAGACCATCCCGGACGATTTGATGATCATCGGCAATTAAGACCCGGATCTTGGATGTCATATTTCCCCACGTAAAGCCGGTTCTAAGCGAAGAATACCGGTTTCATTAACAGGCGTCTTCACCGCGGCCTGCGGCTAAATTCTTTAGGCCTTCTTGCCACAGGCGTCTTAAGACATAGAGTAATGAACCTTGTGGAAAAATTCAATACAAATTTTTTAAAAGAAAATATCTTGACATACAGGATTAGCAAGGAGCAGCTTGACGAGAGGGTTTCCTAACCGTGGGTAAAAGGATAGAAATCCATGGATAAATTACCGATACCCTTAACTTTAAAAAGTTGATAAAAAACAGGAAACTGTTTGATAATTACCAGTCGGCCTGGATTAGTGCTTTTTTTCACTACCGTCAAGCGAGAGACTTGACAGTGGAGGGCAGAGAAAATAAACTTATACATTCCAGAATCTTCAACAAAATTCCCTCGAAAAATATACGAAGAAGGTAAGGTGCGGAATATGAAAATGTATCTGATGACTCCGGGCCCGACCCCGGTGGCCCCAGAAACCCAGCTGGCCATGGCCCAGCCCATCATTCATCACCGTTCCCCCCAGTTCATGGAGATCCTGGGTAAGGTGCGGGAAGATTTGAAGTACTTGTTCCAGACGGAGCAGGAAGTGATGATCTTTGCCGCCACCGGCACCGGCGCCATGGAGGGGGCGGTAATCAATACCTTGAGCGCCGGCGACACGGCCCTGGTGATCGACGGCGGGAAATTCGGCGAACGCTGGACCGAGTTGTGCAACGTTTACGGGGTCAAGGTGGAGCGCCTGGCGGTGGAATGGGGCCGGGCGGCGGATCCCAAGGCCGTGGCCAAAATGCTGGACGCCAACCCGGCCATCAAGGCGGTCTTCGTCCAGGCCAACGAGACCTCCACCGCAGTGATGCACCCGGTTAAGGAGTTGGCTGCGGTGACCAAGACCCGGCCCGGCACCATCCTGGTGGTGGACGCCATTTCGGCCCTGGGCGGCGTGCCTATGCCCATGGACGCCTGGGGCATCGACGTCCTGGTGGCCGGTTCGCAGAAGGCCATGATGCTGCCGCCGGGGTTGGCCTTTGTGGCGCTCTCCCCCAAGGCCTGGGAGTTTGCCAAGAATGCCAAGCTGCCCAAATATTACTTCGATTTCAGCAAGGCCCTCAAATCCGCGGGGAAGAACCAGACGCCTTATACCTCGCCGGTCTCCCTCATCCTGGGGCTCCAGGAAGTGCTGACCAAGATCCGCCAGGTGGGGCTGGAGAAGATCTTCGCCCACAACCGGCGGCTGTCCCTGGCCGCCAAGGCGGCTATGAAGGCCATGGGGCTGCAGCTCTATTCCAAGGATAATCCTTCGGACGTCCTCACCGCGGTGGAGTCCCCGGTGGACGGCCAGAAGGTGGTGGCCGAACTGCGGAAAAAGGGCATCTGGATCGCCGGCGGCCAGGCCCAGGCCAAGGGCAAGATCTTCCGCGTCGCCCACATGGGCTTCATCGACACGGTGGACCTGCTGGGCACCATCGGGGGGCTGGAAGAGGTCCTCAATCAGTTGGGATATAAAGTGGCGCCGGGCGTCGGACTGAAGGCCGCCCAGCAGATCTTGAGCAAGGAGGCCGCGGTATGAAAGTCCTCATCAGCGACAACCTTCACGAAGCCGGGGTCGCGGTCCTGGAGTCCCAGCCCAACATCGAGGTGGTGAACCGGCCGGGCCTGAACCCCGAGGAGTTGAAGGAAGTCATCAAGGATGCCGACGCATTAGTGATCCGCAGCGCCACCAAGGTGACGGCGGAACTAATTGCCGCCGCGCCCCGGCTGAAGGTGGTGGGCCGGGCCGGCACCGGCCTGGACAACGTGGACATCCCCGAAGCCAGCAAACATGGCATCGTGGTGATGAATACCCCCGGGGGCAATACCATCACCACCGGGGAACACGCCCTGTCCTTGATGATGGCCCTGGCCCGGAACATTCCCCAGGCGAGCCAGTCCATGCGCGAGGGCAAATGGGAGAAGAAAAAATTTCAGGGCACCGAGCTGTTCAACAAGACCCTGGGGAT